>SAMEA3663023__coassemble_637_pt1 | contig 60416 bp, 50 predicted proteins | sample SAMEA3663023__metabat2_low_PE_009 | metagenome-assembled genome bin SAMEA3663023 (sample SAMEA3663023) | pig gut metagenome | biome: pig gut; feature: pig-associated habitat; material: faeces | place: France | collected 2012
CTCGTGACCTCCTGCGTGACAGGCAGGCATTCTAACCAACTGAACTAACGCACCAGTCTTTTCTTGTTTAGCGGGTGCAAAGGTAGTGAGAATTTTTGAAATCACCAAACCTTTTTAAAGAAAAGTTATAAAATTCTTTGAAAAAAGCTGGCATCATGGTATTTTTCCCCGTCAAATAGCCAATCTTTGAGGGTCCTGCCTGCTATAAAACAGTATTTACGGAAGATTTGCAAGGCGGCTTCGTTGCGCTGGTCGATGATGACATAGAGCTGATGGAGATGCAGGATATGACGGGCATAATCGAGGACCTGTACCACGGCAGCTTCGGCATATCCCCGGCGCTGGTATTGGCGAAGTACCACCAGTCCGAGTTCGGCACGGAGGTGCTGCGGGTCGAAATTGGCAAGGTCGGCAAGTCCCACTACCTGGTGTTCGCTGTTTTCTATGACCAGCCGCACCTGCCGATCGACATAGATATCATTACTGGCATGAACGATGTAGTCGCGGAGTGAATAGCGGGAATACGGCACATTGGAGGTTCCCATGTCCCACAGGGAACGATCGTTCTCGATGGTATAGAGCACTTCAAGGTCTTCGGGTTCCATGGCACGGAGGGTGATAACGGGTAATTGTTTCATGTGAGTAAGTCTTGAGGGGTGATAATGGTTTTGACGCGTGTTCTGACCAGTCGTGAGGGCAGGATGCCTATCATGGCCAACAATGCACGAATCCAGATGGCGAGTTCCACGAGTTTTCTGATGCAGAAATTGGTCTGTGCATGATGTTTCCGATAATAGATGATCATGGCTTTATAGAACACACGGACGTAACTGACGGTGGTCTTGTCGCTGCATCCTCCCTTATAGTGTACGATCTTACAGGGCAGATAGCAGTTGTGCCACCCTGCATCGAGGAGGCGACAGGAGAGGTCGATATCTTCGCCGTACATGAAGAAATCTTCGTCGAGCAGTCCCACCTGGTCGAGTGCCTTCCGGCGCAACATGGCGAAGGCTCCGCTGATCACATCGATCTCCGCCGGTTCTGACCATGACAGCCAACTCATGTAATAGCGTGCGAAGCGGTGGCTGTTGGGAAAGAGGCGTGCCAGTCCACACATCTTATACAGAGCGACAAGGGCTGTGGGGCGTCCTCGCCGTGATTCCGGTGCGCGTGTTCCGTCAGCATTGAGCATCTGGACTCCTGCTGCTCCCACCTGCGGATGCTGTTCCATGAAATCGACGGTCTGACGGAGTGTATTGGCGCCCACCACGGTATCGGGATTGAGGAGCAGCACATAGGGGCTGTGGCTCAACCGTATGCCGATGTTGTTGGCTTTTGCGAAACCTATATTTCCCCCACTCTCCACCACCTGCACCTGCGGGAAATGGGCCTTGAGGTCTTCGACGGTGCCGTCGGACGACTGGTTATCGACGACGATGATTTCTCCGTCAATACCTTTCATCGCCTGTTCTACGCTACGGATACAGGGTCCGAGATACTGGCGTGCATTATAGCTTACGATGACGACAGAGAGTTTTTTCATTCCGTTTCGCTTTTGCTTGTCTCTGCCTCACAGCGTTTTTGCGAGGGATAGACGAATACCATTGCCAACAGTGAGATGATGGCGAGATAGAAATAGGATGCCTTATCGAAGAGTCCGTAACATACCGCATCGATGGCACATACCGACTGGAGCAGCAACTGGCGTGTCCATGCCCAACGGGCATACTTCTCGGGCAACTTGCGGCGTACGGACTGGCAATACATGAGTCGTAAGGCAAGGGGTACGAGTGCGATAGTGAGGCATACTGCTACCATATCGACTACATATTCCACGACAGGATTGGAGATCACCTGCAGAGTTGCGCAGCAATCGGTGGTGCGCAGCAGTACGGTGATTAGCAGGGTAAGTGTCAGGATGGTCCAGAAGGTCATCATCAGCCAGTGTTGCAGATAGGATATTGTCTTAGCCATTTCGTTTGTTGTTTATTCGTTTGCTATATGCTACAGAGATTATTACCGTTTCTTATAGATATAAATAATTTGTAGCGGTCATTTGCCCTCAAACGGCGTGCGGTTGACGATAGACCTTCCGAGGGTCACCTCATCGGTATACTCCAGTTCGTTGCCTACAGACACACCCCGTGCGATGATAGAGATGCTGACATCATAGGGAGCGAGTTTGCGGAAGATATAGAAATTGGTGGTGTCACCTTCCATGGTCGGGCTGAGTGCGAGAATTACCTCCCTGACTCCCCCTTCTTCCACCCTTTTGACCAACGAATCGATTTCAAGGTCGGAGGGTCCAATGCCGTCCATGGGCGAGATGACTCCGCCCAACACATGATACAATCCCTGATACTGCTGAGTGTTTTCCACCGCCATGACATCCTGGATGTTCTCCACGACACAGACCGTAGTGGCGTCGCGCCTTGGGTCTGCACAGATGGGGCATCGCTCAGCATCTGAGATGTTGTGACAGGTTTTGCAATAGCAGACATCGTGCTTCAGGCGACTGACGGCCTCCACAAAAGCCTGTACGTCCTGATCTTCTTGTCGCAACAGATGAAGCACGAGGCGAAGTGCTGTCTTACGGCCCACGCCAGGGAGTTTGGAAAACTCCTGCACGGCTCTTTCGAGCAACTGCGACGGATATTGCTGACTGATCATTTCTTTGGTATTATTTTCCCGATTCGTTTATTTCCTCGATTCGTCTTTTATCTCTGAAAGTTCAAGCCACCGCATCGACTTCTCATCGAGTTCGCTTTGAAGCACTGGCAGGCGCTTGCTCTTCTCGGTGAGTTCATCGACAGACAGCGTACCGCTGCATAGGGCATCTTCTATCAGGTGCTGTTCCTCTTCGAGTTGTGCGATTTCCTTTTCGAGTTTCTCAAACTCCAACCGCTCTTTGTAAGTCATTCGCCGCCGGTCATCATGCCGGTAGGACTTGGCAGTCTTTCCCCTCGGTTCCTTGTTATCCTTGACCGTTGCCGCTTCTTCCATGGCGAGCCACTGGCGGTACTGGCTGTAGTTGCCGGGGAAGTCTTTCACCTCGCCCTGTCCCTTGAAAACCAGGAGATGATCGACCACCTTATCCATGAAATAGCGGTCGTGGCTGACGACAATCACGCAACCGGGGAAATCCTGTAGATACTCTTCGAGGATCTGCATGGTCACAATATCGAGATCGTTGGTGGGCTCGTCGAGTACCAGGAAGTTGGGATTCTTCATCAGCACGGTACAGAGGTAGAGTTTGCGTCGCTCACCACCGCTCAACTTATACACGTAGTTGTGCTGCTGTTCGGGTGTAAACAGGAAATACTGCAAGAGCTGGGACGCTGTCAGGCGCTTTCCGCTACCCAGGTCAACATAATCGGCAATGGCAGCGATGACATCGATGACCTTCATCTGTTCGTCAAACTGCAAGCCTTCCTGCGAGAAATAGCCAAAGCGCACCGTTTCGCCGATGACGATACGTCCTTCGTCAGGTTGCACCTGAGACAGTAGCATTTTGATGAAGGTGGATTTTCCCGTGCCGTTGTTGCCCACAATACCCATCTTCTCGAAGCGTGAGAAGTTATAGTAGAAATCCTTGAGGATGACCACATCGTCAAAGCGCTTGGAGATGTACTGACACTCAAAGATCTTACTGCCGATATATACATTGCTCGCCTTGAGGCGGAGCTGGCGCTCTTCCATGCGCTGCTTAGCCACCTTCTCCAACTCATAGAAAGCCTCTTCGCGGTAGCGTGCCTTATGGCCTCGCGCCTGTGGCATTCTGCGCATCCATTCCAGTTCGGTGCGATAGAGATTGTTGGCACGGGCAATTTCTGCGCGTCTCGCATCAATACGCTCCTGTCGCTTTTCGAGGTAATAGGCGTAGTTGCCACGATAGGTATAGACCGTACGGTCGTCGAGTTCGAGGATGACCGAACAGACGCGGTCCAGGAAGAATCGGTCGTGGGTGACCATGAGCAAGGTGCGGTTGCCTCGCGAGAGGTAGCCTTCGAGCCATTCTATCATCTCCAGGTCGAGATGGTTGGTGGGTTCGTCGAGAATCAGCAGATCGGGTTCGGTGAGCAGCACGTTGGCGAGTGCGACACGTTTCTGCTGTCCGCCACTCAACTGCCGCATGGGTTGGTTGAGGTCGCGAATCTTCAACTGCGTCAACACCTGTTTGGCTTTCAACACCTTATCGGGATCGCCCTGGTGGTTGAAGCAGGCATCGAGCACACTCTCGTCAGGGTCGAAACGTGGAGACTGTTCCAGGAATCCAACCCTCAGGTCGCGACGGAAGACGATGTCGCCGCTGTCGCATCCCTCTTTGCCCGCAAGGACAGCGAGAAGTGTGGATTTTCCCGTACCGTTCTTGGCAACGAGTCCCACGCGTTGTCCTTCGGCTATGGAGAAACTGATGTTGTCGAACAGCTGAAGTGCTCCAAACGATTTGGAGAGGTTTTGCACATCAACATACGGAGTGTCCTTCGCCATGCTATCCCTTCAGTTGTTGATTGATACTATCAATATAATCCAGGAGTTCGTCCCTACCCTGCCGACTTTCGGAGGATGTCAGGAACATCGGCGGGAGTTCCTCCCATGTTTCCTGCAACTTCTTCTTATAATTGGCAATATTCTGACTGGCCTTGCCTCCGCTCAACTTATCGGTTTTGGTAAACACGATGGCGAAAGGCACTCCTGACTGTCCGAGCCAATCAATAAACTCCAGGTCTATCGCCTGCGGTTCGTGTCGCGAATCCACCAATACAAAAACATTGACCATCTGCTCCCGTTGCAGAATATATCCTCTGATCATCTGATCGAGTTTTGCCACCTCTTTCTTGGAGCGCTTCGCATAGCCGTAGCCCGGCAGATCGACGAGATACCACTCTTTGTTGATGATGAAATGGTTGATAAGCAAGGTCTTGCCAGGTGTTGCTGAAGTCTTTGCTAACTTGCGTCGGTTGGTCAGCATATTGATCAGGCTCGACTTGCCCACATTGGACCTGCCGATGAAGGCATATTCTGGTTTTGTGTCGTTGGGACACATGCTTACCATTGGTGCGCTCAAACTAAATTCAGCACTTTTTATATCCATGCAATAAAATCTTGTCGGTATGTTATATTACTGAAACCAGCGGATTACACTTCGTAAGGCAACCCGCCAGTCTATACTTGATTCACAAAGGTAACAGCGGTTTAGTCTTCTTCTGGAGAAATCAACTTATAACCCTTGCCGTGAATGTTGATGATTTCTATCTGCGGATCGTCTTTCAAGTGTTTACGCAACTTGGTGATATAAACGTCCATAGAGCGTGCATTGAAATAGTTGTCGTCAATCCAGATGGTCTTCAATGCGAAATCACGCTGCAGAATCTCGTTGGCATGGCTGCAAAGCAAGCCCAGAAGATCGTTCTCCTTCGTAGTCAGCTTAGACACCTTGTCGCCGATGGTCAAGGTCTGCTTCTGGGTGTCGAACACAAACTTACCGATGTGATAGACCGAACTCTCCTTGTTTTTCTTGCCACGTACACGGCGCAGGATGGCCTCGATACGTGAAACGAGTTCCTCCATGGAGAAAGGCTTGGTAATATAATCGTCTGCACCGATTTTGAAACCTTGCAGGATGTCCTCTTTGAGGGTCTTTGCAGTAAGGAAGATGATGGGGATCTCTGCGTTGGCACTACGGATTTCCTGTGCCAAAGTAAAACCGTCTTTCTTCGGCATCATGACATCGAGTACACAAATATCGAATTTGGTCTTAAGGAAAGCTTTGTAGCCTACCTCTCCATCGGGGCAGAGTTCTGCCTGGTAACCTTTAGCTGCCAGATACTCACGCAAAAGCATTCCGAGGTTTTCATCGTCTTCGCAAAGAAGAATTTTCAGTTTGTCGTCCATAATCATGAATGTTTAGATGTTATTATTCTATTTTTGTTTATTCTTGTTTATTGTTCGTGGAGCACGGGGAGGGAGATGGTAAACTTAGTACCCTTGCCCAGTTCGCTCTCACATTTGATTTCACCTTGATGCAGGTCGATGACTTTCTTGACATACGCCAGTCCCAAACCGAAGCCTTTCACATCGTGTTTGTTGCCCGTATGCACGCGGTAGAACTTCTCAAAAACTTTTTTGATATTCTCGCGCTTGATGCCCTGTCCGTTGTCGCGTATGGAGAGGTACAGACGGTCGTTATCGTTCCATGTGCGGATGAAGATATTGATCGGCTCTTCGGGTTTGCGGTATTTCACGGCATTATCCATCAGGTTGGTAATGGCATTCTGGAAATGCAGTTCATCCACATAGATGGCTGAATCCACCGCTTCTATCTCGGTAAATATCTTTCCTCCTGTATGTTCCACTCGCAATGAGAAGGTAGAGGCGATATTCTCAACCATCTCGTTGAGGTCGAGTTCTTTCTTCTTGAACACGATGCTCTTCTTGTCGAACATTGACATCTGCAATACTTTTTCTACCAAAAAACGCAAGCGTTTCGACTCATCGGCAATCACCCCACCGAGATGTTTGGTCATGGCTTCTGTCTTGGTCACGGTATTGTCGTTCATCATCTGCGCAGCCAGTGAGATGGAAGCAATAGGTGTCTTCAACTCATGGGTCATATTGTTGATGAAATCGTTTTTGATTTCAGTATAGCGTTTCTGTCGGAAGATCACCACCACGGTAAAGATAAAGGTGATGAGCAATACGATGGTAAAGATGATGGACGGGATCATGAAGCGCACCGATGAAAAGATGTAGCTGTTCATCTCAGGGAAGTGGATTCTCACCAGCCCCATCTTCGACTGCGGGTCGTTGCGGAAGAGCAACTGCGAATAGTTGTACTCTTCTCCCTCGTCAGTATAGTCAGGACAGCGATAGACCTCACGGCCGTCGGTGGTAGAGACGGTGAAATGATAGGGAATATTCACTCCGTTGTTGAGGAGCTCGGCACGGATGTCCTGGTCGAGCATCTTGAAATTCACACGTTCCTTGAGGGATTTGTCGCTGGCGGTATAAAGGATATTATAGACCACCTCGTCCAACAGTGCTTTCTGATAAACATAGCGCTTGCGCACAATCTCCTGCATGGATTTGGCAGCTTCGGAGATGGAACTCTTGTCTTTGCGGATGATCATGCCTTTGGGTACGCTAGCGGGTTTCATCTCAAACGATTTCATCTGGAAGGAAGAATAGACTGTTCCGTCGTCGGTAGCTACCGAGAACTGATGTGAGTGCTTGATGGTTCCGTCCAGTCCATCGACCATCACCGAATCCTGCCGGAATGCCCGGCGCTCGGTCTCGTTGACATCCTTTTCCAAATACCTCAGCGTCTCGTTCATCTCTAAGTTGCGCGAGGCTTGGTAGAGACTTCGGTTGACACTCTCGTCAAACTGCTCCTTCTTCATCTTGATCATCTCTTCTGCATAAGAGAACTGAAGGAAGAGAAGCACCAGGAACGAGAGTCCCATGATAATGGCTATTGCCCAGATTGTGGATTTCTTCATGTCTGCAAAGTTAGCGATATTACAAACATGGGGGTACTTATTCGTTAATTATCTTCGTTAATTTTAACAATATTAACATAAATACCGATTTTTAGTATCACATTTGCAACTAAGCACAATCAGTCCTTAGGTCATCGGTGTGTTTAATCACCTTTTTCCCTAAGGACCGATTGAGATTAAAAGTTCCAACCGAAATCGATTCCGAGTTGGAAGGGGTTACCACGCTGTGCAAAATACAGCGATTCTCCCGTCGCTTTGCTTTGGAATGCGAAGGTATTGTAATGGGTATTGGTGAGATTGCGAGCCCAAAGATTGACATGACAGCATTCCAGTTGCACGCCGATATGAGCCCCCAGCAGCGCATAGACTTGCTGTTGGTAAGTATTCATTTCATCCCAATAGATGCTGCCGAGTCCGTTGAGGTCGGCTCCGAAGATGATGGCCTTAAAATTGTCGTGATGAAGGTCAACACGATAGTCTGCAAGCAATGAGAAGGAATGTTCGGGAACAAAAGGCACGCGTTTGCCGCAATAGTCAACAGCTTCGCCTGTCGCATTATCATTGGTGGTGTAATCTTTGAACGCGGCATGGGTATAGGCATAAGTGGCAGCCCAAGACAAATGGTCGGACAGCGCCTGACCGCGTACTGCCAGTTCGAGTCCACAACTGTAACTGCGTCCTGCATTGACCATTTTTCGTCCATAGCCATAATCGCTGCTAAACACAGAGAGTTGTTGGTTGCGAATCTGCATGTAGTATGCAGCTAAATCAGCCTGAACGGTGTTACCAAAGAGATTGAGGTGGGCACCTGCCTCGTAGTTCCAACTCTCCTCTGGTTTGAAGCGGATGCCTTCGAGCAACGTGGCATATTCCTCATCAGTATGGCTGATATTGACCTCAATATCCTTGCGTGCCTCCATGGCTTGTTGCAAAGCAACGCGCAGATTGTTCTGCACATCGGTCTGAATAATGTCGCTAAAGAGTTGGATATTAAATCCTCCACTACGATAACCTTTTGTCACAGTGGTATATATATTACTTCCGTTAGACCATCGATAGAGCAGTCCGAACTTAGGCAACAGCTGTTGAAACGAGGAATGTTCCTGATTGACAAATGGAGAAACCATCTTGACTTTCGCTGCCGAACCCATGATACTGAAGTCCATGTTGGCCTGTCCGCTCGTATCATAGGAAATACTGTTGCGGCTGTAATCGTATCGCAAACCGACGGTAGCGGTGAGGTGTTCGGCTATTTCAATATTCGACTCATGGAAAATGCCGATATTGGACTGTGGAGTATGGAAAGAACTCGGCACCCACAATCCCATGTTTACACGGACACCTCCTAATCGCTCAATCATGGCGGCAGCAGCCGTTTCGCCCATGCGGTCAGCCAGCGAACGGAAGATCTGTCCGTAAATCATGTTGCCGATTCTACTGCCCATCTGCTGACTGAATGCCTGTCCGAAGGTGTTGGGGGCTGTGGTCTTCAACCATTCATGGGCAAGAAACACACCATTAGTCCAGTGCCAACGGCTCTTATTGGCGCTCTTTATGGTAAACTCCTGACTGAGCGAATTGCTCAACTGACGCTGATCGACCTTGAAGAAGTCGGAAGGCGAATAGTCGGCATCCATCAGCAGACGGTCGCGCAAGAACTGCCAGGAAGTGGTGCTTTGCATGATGAATCCTGCTCCTGAGTATTGGATATGGAGTCCGTTGGTCAACAGATTGCGCTGATAGCAACTTTGCTCGTTCTGACTAGGAGCATCTACGCGGTTGTTGTCCAGATGGAGCACGCCATAAGGGTTGGCGTTCTGGCGAACATACTGGTAGTCACTGATGAAATCAATGTTCCAATGCGCTGACGGACGAAGCATCAGGCGGAAACGACCGCCAGCCTCATCCATCTTATCGGCAGAACGGTCGGTCTGCGTGTTACGATAGAATCCGTTTGTGCCTTGATAGAACCCTGCCAACGAGAAAGCTGCTTTGGAGCTTAACTGTTGGGAGTGTGCCACTTCCATATTACGATAGAAGGCGGTTCCCAATCCCAGTTTCAATGCCGTACCCTGATGGCTAAAAGGTGATTTAGAGTAGATTCTTACCAGTCCGCCTTCTGCATTCATTCCATAGAGCGTACCCTGGGGACCACGCAACACGTCAACGCGGTCGGTCTGGTAAAGATGGGTGTTGAACGCTGTTTTGTTGGACAGAGGGATGTTGTCAACATACACACCCATTGACGGACTGTTGACGCGGGAGCCGATGCCACGCACATAAATAGAGGATGTAAAACGTGAACCATACGCAGGCATGGCAAGCGAAGGAACAAAAGCAGAGACGTCTCGAATATCTCCCATTCCATGGTCAACAAGTTGGTCGCGACCTATTACCGTTGAAGCCAAAGGCTGCTGGCGCAACCGATAGGTATCTTTGGGCTGCGACACCACAACGACTTCGTCAAGGTCATAAACGCGCGAAGAGTCGGATGGTATATTCAAAGACTCAGCCTTGCTTACTGCAGGCCATAGCAATAAAATAATAAATAACGATTTGTTTCTCATAACGGCTGCAAAGTTACGTTATTTTCTCTGCCTGTCCTATCCACATTTATATGGAAAATTGCATTTTCCGCTTCTGCATTCACTTTCTACAGTGTCGGGCAGAGGTGTTTCCAGTCACATTTCTATGCTATCAAGCAGTTTGGATGCCAACGACAAAGAACTTCGTTTCTTCGGCCAAGTGACAGCTATGATTTTCCTCAAAAACAGCACATAATTCAAGAAAAAAACGTAACTTTACGCTCAATAACTTCAAACTGGACCGTATTTTTAGTTTCCAACCTATAATCTTATTCTTTTGAAAAGGCCTGCATGAAACAACAGATTTATAATTTGGAAGAGTTTGCCACTTAATATCATCTTCAGGATATATTTGGAGCTTATGTGGCATATTTCACCATAAACAGAAAAGACAATGAAAACGATGCTGATTTCAACGTCAGAATCGCTTTCACTCAGAAAACAAGAAGAAATTATCATTTTTCTTTGGTTTTTCACTTACTTCTTTGTACCTTTGCAGCCGAAAAGTTGGTTCCGTAGCTCAGTTGGATTAGAGCAACGCCCTTCTAAGGCGTGGGTCTAGGGTTCGAATCCCTACGGAATCACTTCAAAAAAGAGAATCAGCAATGGTTCTCTTTTTTGTATTTAATAGGTAGTAAAAAACATACAAATACAGTACACCTTCTAAGCTGTCAATAAAATCAAACTAAAATTAGAATTATTAAGATGCCACGTAGGCACGTATTGAACATTTACTCAGACAACAATGCTTATGCCAACCTGTTCAAGACAGACTTTGGTTAAAGGCCATGCTTTTCTGGTTAAACCGGCGTATTACCTTAAGTCGCTTTATGGGGTAAGGGGATTTTGTGTTTAAAAAGTTTCTATTATGCACGGAATATGTACAATAAAATAATTTTTGTCGTTTTACAAGCAAAATCACACTAAACCCTATTGGTTGCGGATTTGAGAAAGAATATACGGAAAGACTTTGTCTGCTAATTTAAGGAATATTGTTTTTATATATGTATAACAGATGTTTTTGTGCCAATAGCAATATCATTGTCTTCTTTTTATGATCTGTATTAACGGACTGTCATGTGAAAACAACCCTGTTTCACTTCGTATTTGATGTAACACCGGTCTTGTTCACGTATATCGCGAAGCACTTGTGTTAAGACCCATTTCAAAGTATCGTTGCGAACAGGACGCATCACGGGATGATAACGGTTGTAACAAACATCGAACGTAGTGCCGAAAAGATGGCAGCTGCGCTCGGTGGCATTGCCATTACGGCGACGCAATTTATCAACATCTTCCTCACTGCGCAATACGCTGGTTACAATCAGTTGATTGATGGGTATTCCCTTGACATAAAGACTATCATAGAAAGCCTGACCTATGTCTTGCAGCAATACTGCCGCACGAGGCACAAGATAAGGCAGGGAACTCCGGAGATGATCTACATGATAATAAGGACTTGAGGCAATATAAACCAACTCCTTTTTACGTGCTTCCGCATCAGCACGATTGGCAACAGGACGAACACCCAGGCGCTCAGCAGCGGCAAGTTGCACTTGCTGGCTATCGGGAAAGGTCGTCTTGTAAGGAGGAACATAACCAATCTTGTGAGGTTTTTCTCCTATCTCCGCCACGACAGCCGGAACATTCTGAACAGTATCTGTCACGACAGCCTCGTTGGTTTCAGTAGAACCACAACAGCCCAACAAAGGCTCTTTAATCACGGCCAATGCCACTACAACGGCATAGAAGACGGTGACATATTTTCTTTTTGATATTTTCATTTTTATGAGTTACCGTTTCTAAAACAAACTACCAATTTGATAGACTAACATGCTGACAATCCATGCTATTGCCGTGGTGTAGAAGGCAGAGAAAGCAGCCCAAGACCACGATCCTGTTTCGTTGCGTATGGCAATGACCGTAGCTATACAGGGGAAATACAATAATACAAACAGCAGATAGCTGAAGGCAGCAAGCGGTGTGATGCCATCGGCAAGCATCTGATTGCGCAAGCGGCTATATTTGGCAGTATCGTCGCTGAACGAGTCATCATCGCCAAACGAGTCGTCGCCACTGTAAATAACACCTATTGTAGAAGCCACGATTTCCTTTGCACCCACACCGGCAATGAGGCTGACATCGAGTTTCCAGTTGAAACCTTGCAGCTCGAAAACCGGTTCTACGGCCTTACCTATACTGCCAATATAGGATTGCTCCTTTTGTTGGACAGGTGATAATGATTCATCGTGGGGGAAATAACCTAACGCCCAGACGACGATGGAAGCCACGAGAATGATACCACCCATCTTCTTGAGATACTCTTTACCTTTCTCCCACGTATGTCTGCCAATGGCTTTGGGAGTTGGCCAGCGGTAAGGAGGCAATTCCATCACAAAAGGAGTATCTTCGCCCTTGACAACAAATGACGAGAACACCTTGCTGACTATGATTGCCACAATCACACCAATGACATACAGCATGATCATCACCCATGAACGGTATTGGGCAGCAAAAAACGTTCCTATGATCATAATATAAATAGGTAGGCGCGCCGAGCACGACATGAAAGGTAAGATAAGCATCGTGATAAGACGAGAGCGCCGACTCTCTATGGTGCGCGTAGCCATGATGGCAGGAACATTACAACCAAATCCCATGATAAGAGGGATGAACGATTTACCATGCAGCCCCATCTTATGCATCAACTTATCCATAATAAAAGCTGCACGTGCCATATAGCCGCTATCTTCCATCAGCGAGATGAAAAAATAGAGAATCAATATCTGAGGCAAGAAAACAATAACTGCTCCTACTCCACCAATCACGCCATCAACAAGCATGGAACGCAAGGGACCTTCGGGCATCAGCGCAGAAGCTTGTTCGCCCAACCATGAAACGGCAGACTCTATCCAGTCCATCGGGTACTGGCCCAACGAGAAAGTGGTCTGGAACATCACATAGAGAATCAAAAAGAAGATGGGAAAGCCCAGATATTTATTGGAAAGCACATCATCTATAAAATGCGTCATGCGGTAAGTATCTTCCTTGGTGCCTTGCCGAAAGCCCGCTTCTGTCAGAGCGCCATGAATAAAACCATACTTCGCATCCATAATGGCAGTTTCAGAGTCAGTCTTTTTCTCCTCTTTCACACGAAGTTCTGCTGCGTCACGCGCTGCCATAATCTCTTTGGCATTCTCCATCTTCGCCACATAAGCCTCTGCCCGGTCATCATGCTCAAGAAGTTTGATGGCCATGTAGCGAGTTGAAAAAAGCGTGCGAACCACCTCGTTGCGCTTCAGGTACTGTTGGATATGGGCAATACCGGACTCTATCTCGTGACCATGGTTGATGTGAATATGGCGAACAGACGCGTTGCAGTCTTCAAATACGCTGATGACCTCACGAAACAGCTCCTGGACTCCCCGACCCGATTTGAATGACGTACAAACAAAAGGAACACCAAAAAGCGTTGACAGCGTTTGAGTGTCTAACGTGTCTCCTCGGCGTTCAAACTCATCATACATATTGAGTGCGCAAACCATTCTGACGTTCATGTCAACAAGTTGAGTGGTCAGATAAAGATTACGCTCGAGATTGGAAGAGTCTATCACGTTGATGACAACATCGGGATGACGTTTCATCAGATGCTCACGCACGTAGAGTTCCTCCGGACTGTAACAGGAGAGCGAATAGGTGCCGGGAAGATCCGTAAGATTAAAGACAAACCCGTCGCACGTCGCACGAGCCTCGCTGGCATCAACCGTCACACCACTGTAATTACCCACATGCCCGTGAGCACCACTGGCGAAATTGAAAAGCGACGTCTTACCACAGTTCGGATTACCTATCAGAGCCACATTGATGGTATTGCCAACATGTGCTGGCAAAGATTGGTCGCAATTGTCTTGAACTGTATCTGTCATGGTTTCATGATTCACAACGGGTTGCTGATGGGATGGATCAGTATCCACCACAATCATCTCAGCCTCTTGCCTACGCAGACTGATTTCATAGCCCATTACCTTATATTTGACAGGGTCCTGCAATGGTGCATTAAGCAAAACCTCTACATCTTTTCCTCTGACAAATCCCATCTCTACGATGCGTTTTCGGAAGCTGCCATGGCCTTGTACCGTCACTATCGTGGCATGTTGCCCCGTTTTCAGATCGGATAGTTTCATTTGCTATACTTTAAAAATACGAGTGCAAAATTAGTAAATTATCTGCAAAAAAGGCAAAAACCATACTATAAATCATCAAAAATAGGTATTCCTAAATGAAATGGATTCTAAAGTTTTTACAAGGGAATAGATACCAAAATCATAAATACATGTCGTGGGGATAGTCCACGACAGGAAAAACCTCGAAGTCATCCCGAAGACATCCCGAAGCCGAGAACGAGTCATCAACTCCTATTCTTTTCAACTTATGAATGAGAAACAAGCACTTTTTTCTCCGCAAACCTTTACGCAGAAAAATGGGACATAAATAAATATTTTTTTTGCAGTTTCGCAATTAGTTCGTAACTTTGCCCTACATTTAAAAACAATCTATAAAATATTTAGAAATGAAACCATTAAACAAACATTTCGCACCTAAGAGTGTGATGCCTGAAAAGGTGATTCAGTTTGGTGAAGGAAACTTCCTTCGTGCTTTTGTTGATTGGATTATCTGGAACATGGACCAGAAAACCGATTTCAATGGTAGCGTAGTTGTAGTACAGCCTATAGAAAGAGGTATGGCAGACTGGCTTAACGGACAAGACTGTCTTTACCACGTCAATCTTCAGGGTCGTGAAAACGGAAAGCCCGTCAATACGCTTGAGCGAATCGATGTGATCAGTCGCGCTTTGAATCCTTATTCACAGAACGATGCATTCATGGCATTGGCAGACCAGCCTGAGATGCGTTTCGTCATTAGCAACACCACAGAAGCCGGTATTGCTTTTGACCCTGCTTGCAAGTTGGATGATAAACCTGCATCTTCATATCCTGGCAAACTCGTACAGTTGCTTTATCGCCGTTATCAGACTTTCAACGGAGATCCCACTAAAGGACTTATCATCTTCCCTTGTGAATTGATTTTCCTCAACGGACACGTACTGAAGGATTGCATCTATAAATACATCGAACTGTGGCAGTTGGGTGATGCTTTCAAGAAATGGTTTGAAGAAGCTTGTGGCGTTTATGCCACTCTCGTGGATCGTATCGTTCCAGGATTCCCACGCAAGGAAATTGCTGAGATTCAGGAAAAGATTTCTTACCGCGACAACCTTGTTGTACAGGCAGAGACATTCCACCTCTGGGTGATTGAAGCTCCTAAGGAAGTAGCTAATGAGTTCCCCGCAGACAAAGCTGGTCTCCATGTGCTCTTCGTTCCTTCGGAGGAACCTTACCACAAGCGCAAGGTGACATTGCTCAACGGCCCACACACCGTACTCTCTCCTGTGGCATACCTCAGCGGCGTTAATATTGTACGCGATGCTTGCAACCATGAGGTCATCGGTAAATACATCCACAAAGTGCAGTTTGACGAACTGATGCAAACACTCGATTTGCCTATTGAAGAGCTTGAGAAGTTTGCAAGCGATGTTTTGGAGCGTTTCGACAATCCATACGTTGACCATCAGGTGACCAGCATCATGCTCAACTCATTCCCCAAATTCTGTGCACGCGATCTGCCCGGAGTAAAGACCTATCTCGAGCGCAAGGGCGAACTGCCTAAGGGATTGGTATTCGGTTTGGCTGCCATCATCACCTACTACAAAGGTGGCAAGCGTGCTGACGGTGCAGAAATCGTTCCTAACGACGACCAGAAGATTATGGATTTGCTCAAGGATCTGTGGGCAACTGGTGACACCCAGAAGGTTGCAGACGGCGTACTCGGTGCCGAGTTCATCTGGGGAGAAGACCTCAACAAGATCAGCAATCTCAACGGAATGGTTAAACTCTTCCTTGACCTGATTCAAGACAAGGGTATGCTCGAGGCTGTTAAAACTATTCTTTAAGACATAAGGAATTCTCAAAGGAAAAAAGATATGTTTTCAAAACAAAAAGGCTACACCTGTTTGGGTGTAGCCTTTTCTTATTCGGAAAATTTTTATAGCACGCTTATCGCCTTGAAAGAATAACGTAGATGACAACAGGTGCTCCTATCAAGGGCGTAATGGAATTAAGAGGTATTATCCCACCCTCACCAGGTAATACCGTCAATATATTGCAAAGCAAAGCCACAGCACTTCCTGTCAGAATTGTAGCAGGAAGAAGAACCCGATGATTGTCTGTTCCCAACACCAATCTCGCAATATGCGGTACTGCCAAACCGATAAATGCCACGGGACCGCAAAAAGCCGTGATTACAGCAGTAAGGACACCTGTTACCAGCAACAGCCAGTTGCGTACACGTATAATGTTTACGCCAAGGTTTTCAGCATAGCGATCTCCCAAGACCAAGGCATTGAGAGGCTTGACAAGAGCTAAAGAAACAGCCAAGGTTATCAAAGTTATCACACTAAAAGTAGGAAGCATTTTCAGCGAAACACCTCCAAAAGATCCCATTCCCCATACCATATACGATTTCACCCCTTCATCTGTTGCAAAAAAATTGAGCAAGGAAATGGCAGAACCAGCCATATATCCTATCATTATGCCAACAATCAGCAACATCACATGACTTCGCACCAACGTAGAAAAGAAAAAGATCAACGCCATGACACCCATAGCACCTGCAAATGCAGCAAGAAGAACAGCCATGAAACCGCCAATGCTGACAGTTCCAGCCGAAACGCTTCCACCGAAAAACAACATCACCAAGGCTACACCAAGGCCTGCACCACTATTAACACCAAAAATGCTGGGACCTGCCAACGGATTACGAAACGCCGTTTGCAAGATAAGTCCGCAAACAGCTAAAGAAGCACCACAAAGCATGGCAGTAACAGCCTGAGGGAGACGCGATTCAATCACGATATACTGCCAACTGGGCTTGACGGACTCTTCTCCAATCAGAATGCGAAATGTTTCGCTCACAGGAATCGAGACAGAACCAATCAATAGGCTCACCACAAAAAACAAGAGCACCATGATGCCAAGCATGATGCATGAAATGTAGCCTTTGTTCATTTTGTATTTTCGAAATAGCGTAAGTGTTTTGATTGGATCAAATTCGGATGAAGTATCTGGATGATGTCAGAAAGCAATAGGTCAGGACGAAATGGAGTTTCTTCATAAAAAGATGTCTTCTCTACATTACATCCATAAACTTCATTCTGACGAAATGCTTTCAGCATCTTATAACCGTCGCGCTCCCCTAAGAGATCTGCCTTCGTATAGGTATGGTCACTACTATAACGGAACAGCCAGACGTCAGCTTCGCCAGCTCGTTCTAAAACATTCTCAAAGGGCAGAGCCAGACTTCCTCCATGGGTATCGTTCTCCCAAGGGTAGTCACCACCCGCATCTTTAACCATCTGCCCAATGGTGCTGCGACCACCGGGAACATGCCATACAGAACCTGTCATCTTGTCGAAAAGCACAGTACGGCGATGTCCTCCATGACGAGCTTTTGAAGCTTGTTGTTGAAGCATGTGGTAACAGCTATCTACACAAGCGAAAAGGCTGTCTGCCTCCTGTTCACGTCCAAGAAGCAATCCATAGAATCGCATCCATTCTGCACGTGCCAACGGAGAGTTTTCCATATACTCTGCACATTCTACAATAGGAATATTGATTTCCTCAACCTTTCCATAGCCACCGCTGTTTTCAAAAGGAGAAAGCATGATTATATCGGGCTTCACATCCATAATCTTCTCTACCATGGGTTGCATTCCACTACCGCAATCTGCTATTTTACCAGCTTTTACCCCTTGTTGGACAAATGGCAGTTTGATATATTTCAAATCAGCAACAGCCACTATCTTGTCCTGTGCTCCAAGCATACCGAATAAAGAACAATGAACTGTGGTAAATACAGCAGAATGCTCTACGGGTGTACGGATAATGGTAGCCTGTGCAGGCAGTAATGCTTGATCTGGTAACTGTTCGTCTTTCGGAACCAATACATAGGTATGAAGAGTCTTCCCTGATTTCCAAGGATTACGGATTTGAGCCATCGTATATCCCTCATGACGCACAATAGTCAACAAAGAGGAATATTTTAAATGAAGCGTGTCGCCACCATCCTGCACTTCGGCCATTCGGCCTCCGCAGGATGACAGCAACACGGTCATCATTCCAAACAGGATGAACTGACGCATCTCTGTCTATTTAATATTTGATCACATTAGTGGTAACGTTGAAAGCAAAAGCGCAAGGACCTACACCTGCAGTAGCGCCCCACACTTTAGCATTCTTTGAAGCGGATACAAAAACGCCATGTTGTGAATATTCAACGTTGAACATGAAGATCTTGCTATTTGCCTTATAATCAGTTTTGCCAGTATCAGCATTCTTCACGTTAGAGGCAATGAACACGGTACCGACAACCGGATCAACACCAATACATGCAGGGATAATCTCGTTATTAGTATCTGTGTAGAAAGTAGATGTTCCCTGGCTTAAAAGATTATAGACCTGATAAGTAGTCTTGACTGGTTTGTAAGAAGCGTCGAACTCTGTATAATAACCAAAGATATTGCTACCAATGCAATCCATGTCGTTGGCATCCATCAGACGTGTCACCTCGTTATTTTTGGCAGAAATCTTATATACACCAGACTTCTTATCGCCATAGTTTCCAAAATCAAGTACATACATATCGCCAGCAGCAGTCAAGACAATCTTCTGTGGATTGACAATATTATCATTCTTAATCAGACTTCCAGAACCTGTAGTCAGGTCGATAATAGAAATAGAAGGTTTGGTACATGCTGCATAATCAGAATTGCAGACATACAGTTTTTTATCTGCCACGCTGATGCCCTCTGGGAAAGAACCAGCCTCATAGATACCTTGTCGAGTGAATGTTGTGGTGTCAATTGCAACTACATATCCATTACCTTTAGTTGTAGCGTTCCAATTCTCATCATACGAAGATTCAGACTTGCCGTAGAATGAAATATACACCTTGTCGCCTGAAGCTGTAAGGTGACGAGGTTTGAGACAACCCTCACCAAAAGTCACATTGGTCTTGATCTGTCTGAGAGACTTCAATGTCTTGGCATCAACCACTTCAAGAGTATTCTCGCCAGTTACGGCAATATACATCTTACTACCATAAACCAAAGCATCATTAGGAGTACCACCTAAGGAACGACCATTCTGTGCTTGGAACTGCTTGTTGGCAACCTGATTAGAGGTATAATCGAGGTATGAAACGCTACCATCGATGTTGCCGCTCATGTTTCCACTACATAAAAGGAATGCACCTTTTGTTACAGGAACAATGTATTCATGCTGTTCATTGTCGTTGTCATCACAGGCGGTAAACATAGCTGCTCCCATGAGCAGTACTGCCATACTTAATAAATGTTTTTTCATTTTGAATAAATAATTTAATTATAATTTGTAATTGATTGATATCATCCAACTTCTGCCGGGCATCGGATAATGAGCCACGATACAGTATTGTTTATTAAAGAGATTTTTAATATCTCCACGAATTTCTACATGATGGTTTCCAAAATGGATTTGTTTATATGCTGTCAAGCCAAAATCAACATAGCCTTCTATCATTGTTGAAGGATAATGCTCGTTGTTAGGCCAACGGCTACTCATACCTGTCGCATGCAGTATTAAGTTTATCCAAGGATTCTCATAAGCAACAGAACCACTTGCTGTATGTTGAGGCATATAGGCAATCTGCTTATTGTAGTTGGGCGACTCAGGATTAGTTCGGTTTTGCACCTTTTGCAAACTATAACTTCCAGAGAGCATCAACCTATGAGCTTTATTGAACTGGTGTTCAACCTGCATTGTTGCGTCGATGCCTATACTGCGCACGTTACCGACATTGATACACGTCCAAACAAACATATTATATGGTACTGCTACTATCATGTCTTTCACCTTATTGATATAACTGTCAAACATAAGCGTTGCAGTAGTGTAACGTGAGAGATGAGGTGAGTATGTCACACCTATATTCCACTGGTCAGTTAATTCGGGATTCAATTCGGTACTGCCATAATGATAGTAGTAACTCTCATTAAAGGTGGGAGAACGAAAAATATTTTTGTAACTGGCACGCAGAAAGAGTTCCTCATCTTCAAGCAGTTTGTATGACAACGACAGCGATGGTGAGAGACGACGCATATTTCGTGCAGAATTTATTTGCACATCGGTACGATCTGTCTGTTCGACGTTCTTCTGACGGTTGATAAAAAGCGAATGCAACAGTTTTCCCGTCATGACCAAACGACCAGTTTGATATTTTACAGTAACGGACTGAAGAATACTATGGCGAAACGGATGTCCAATAATGGCGCGCCATGAACTGCCATTCAGATTGTTAAAAGAATAATCTGCAGAATAATCCATTGCCCAATGTTTCGTTGGGACAAACAGCAGGGCAGCAGAAGCATAATATTCCCGTTGCCAATAACTTGCATCGTTAACAGCGCCAGGCATTAGTTTGTCGCGATAGATAGATTCGTACCAATTTACTTTGGCAATGGTTTTCAACGCCCACGTATCTCCCCAACGTTTTTGGTACCCCGCCTGTACAAAGAAGTTGCGGTCATGAAGAGTCTCCCCACTTACGTTAGTATAATAATGGACGATACCAGGCAACTGACGTGAATTGTCATAATAGTAAATCTTACCTGTCAATCGATTTGTTGCATGAGGTTGCCATGAAAAGTTTAACTCGCCATGTCCGCTACTCATGAGACTGTTAGTACGACGATCTTTCGTCACAGTCTTTACATTTTTAATCTCATAAGGATAATCATTCTCGGCATAAATATATTCAGCTACAGCAGACACGGCAAAGGCCTTAGAAAAACTCTGTTCATATCGCAAATAGGGACTAACATATCCGAATGACCCCATCTTCAACTGAGAAGTTAAATGCGGTTTTCTTTCATCAGAAGGTAAAGGCAATGTCTGTATGTTGAGAACTGCTGATGATGCCGTCTGACGTGCAGGAATGAAAATATCATCATTATCACCAATTACCAACGATAACTTGGCGACATTATCAAGCGAATAACGAGAAAGGTCTATTTCGCCGCTCTGGCAATCACTAAGCATAACACCGTCATAACTTACACCGGTATGCTTTGCTCCAAAACCACGCACAGCCACGGTCTTCATGCCTCCTGCACCGCCATAGTCGCGTAGCGTAACGCCCGACATTCGATGAAGTGCGTCTGCCATATCTGTTACTCCCATAGTAAGCATGTCTTTTCGGTCCATCATTTGCAAAGGTGCTGTACTTGTGAGCATTCGCTTGCGCTGACTCTTAGTCACAGTCACTTCTTTCAATTGATGAACACGGCTTGTTATGGTGTCTGTCTGCGCCATTGCGCTTACAGAGACAAGCATTGCAATTATCGACAAATTGAATTTCTTCATATTTATAAACATCTCATCGCCTAGCCCAAGAGTACGATGAAAAATTTTGTTTTTGCTTGGAATTGGTATTCTGACTTGTCAACCTGATCGCGAACGCCTTCCCGGTAACAAACCAGTGACTTTGTTGTTCACGTCGATATAGGGTTGTTTACAGCTGCCGGACAGTCGAGGATTTTCACCTCATTCCCTTCTATTCTCAATGCGTTTGCAAAATTACGAATTTGTAAGCGAAAAACAAAGAAGAATTATGTTTTTCTTTCTTTTGCCACAAATGCGACATCTGCTTTATCTGTCAGTTAAAGCTAATCAGACGTAGTAAGAATGTGATAAATGCGTTCCATGTCAACATGTTGTCTAACATGATCTGCCAACAAATCATATTGTTGGTTTTTATAGGTTTCATAGTCAAAGACAGACTGCTGTTGAGCATCTTTCAGATATGGTGACAATAAAACATCAACAATAGGTGCATTATCAAGTATTCCATGAATGTAGGTGCCCATGCAGCGATCATCAACGAAACATCCATCAGTTGTTTGGTTATTAAATAGATTCATCGACTGAGCATTGTCATCAAGTGTTGTCGTTCCCATGTGAATTTCATAACCGCGAAGCTTGACATTTTCATCTTTTACCAGCGTAGGACATTGGAATGTAACTTGTCGAGTAGTTTTTTCACCACCAATAACTGTCACGACAGGCAAAAGTCCCAACCCTGGCAATCGCTCGATTTCACCCTCGACATGATTCGGGTCTCGTACTTCCTTTCCCAAGATCTGATAGCCGCCACATATGCCTAGCACCGTAACGCCACGTTTCCGTGCTTCTACAACAGCTTTTGCCATTCCATTCTGACGTAACAGACAAAGATCATCTATCGTAGATTTGGATCCAGGAACGATGATGATATTTGCATCTTCAAGATCAGCAGGATTGTTGGTATAATAAAGATGCAGTCGTGAATCTTGTTCTAATGCATCAAAGTCTGTAAAATTGCTCATGTGGCGCAACAATACTACTGCAACATTTACCTTGCCTTTTACAGCCTGTCTCGACTTAACCTGCAGCGAGACACTATCCTCTTCTTCAATATGAATATCACGAAAATAAGGCAGGATACCGAGAACTGGTATTCCACATAGTTGCTCTATCATTTTCGCGCCTGATTCGAAGAGACTGATGTCTCCACGGAATTTATTGATAATAATACCTTTAATGTGACTTCGTTCTTCAGGTGTCATCAACATAATACTGCCATAAATACTAGCAAAAACGCCACCGCGGTCAATATCTGCAACAAGAATTACATTTGCATGGGCATAAAGAGCCATAGGCATATTGACAATATCTACCTCGCGCAAATTGATTTCAGAAACACTTCCTGCCCCTTCCATCACAATAGGATTGAAACGGGATGCCAAACGATTAAATGCTTCATGAGCAACATTACGAAAGCGATCTCGTCCTTCCTTTCGAAAATAGCTTCCAGCAGACTGATTGCTGTCAGGACGTCCCAACAAGACTACTTGCGATGTATGGTCAGACTGCGGTTTCAGCAAGATGGGATTCATATCGGCCTCACAAGGGATTCCTGCCGCTTCAGCTTGTACAGCCTGAGCGCGTCCTAATTCTAATCCATCGGGAGTGGCATACGAGTTGAGTGACATGTTTTGTGCTTTAAATGGAGCTGGGCGATATCCGTCTTGCCGAAATATTCTACAAAACGCAGCAGCTACAACACTCTTTCCAACATCACTTCCTGTTCCCACAAACATTAGTGGATTAAGTTTTTTCCTATGATTCGATTGTGAACTTATAGCCATTTGATAAATATTATAGTTTACATCTCAAAAACAAAGAAATATCATTTTTTTCTGTACTCAAAACAAAATCGATGCACATACAATTACCATCATAACAATCTCGACTCTTTGGTTAACACCAATGGCAATGATCATATCTTTCGTACTTAGTTGGCGATCACAGTCTCCGATATATGGTTTATAAAAACGTTGACCAAAATAATCATGAGATCCACCAAAACGACAATCAAGAATAGATGCTAATGCAGCTTCTGGATAGCCGCTATTAGGACTTGCATGCATTCTGCCATATTTTGCTACAAAACGTAACCTGCTCCACCAACGATAAAAACTTGAAGTCAATATCATCATCAATGCTGTCAATCGAGCTGGTATGTAGTTGGCTACATCATCAATGCGTGCTGCCCAAGTTCCAAAACGAAGATAGCGTTCATTATGGTAACCTATCATAGAATCGAGAGTATTGACCATTTTATATGCCATCATTCCCGGCACGCCCAGTAGTACCAACCAAAAGAGTGGCGCCACGACACCATCGCTTAGGTTTTCTGACATGGTTTCTAATGCTGCCGAACGTACCTCCTGAGCTGTAAGATTGGCTGTGTCTCGCCCTACTATGCGAGCTACACGCTCACGTCCTTTGTGTAATGAAATATCAAGAGCGTAGAAAACTTGTCTAACTTCACGAATCAGTGTTGTTCCTGCCAAACAGTAAAACACAAGTATGGTTGTCACGGTCATCCATAGATAAACAGACACATCCAACGCTATTTTCAAAAGGTAATCGGTCAAGACAAAAGTCATTATAATAAGCACAACAGCCATTACCGCTCCCTTTGTCCGTTTCCAATGGCCTTTGTTTAATATTGTTTCGCACTTATGTATGATTTTACCAAACAGCACAACAGGATGCGGTAACCACATCGGGTCACCTAATATCTTATCCAACAGCCAAGCTACAAGAATTGGCAAAATGGAAATGGCCAAGATTGAAAGCATTTGCTATTCTTAGTATTACAAATCAAGAAGCGTCTGTACAATACGCTCTGCCGAACGTCCATCCCAACGGTCAGGCAAATCACCATGTTTCCAATTGCCAGCCATCAGTAATTTCAAGGCATCATGCAATTTTTGGCAATCCTCACCTACTAACACATTAGTACCTACATTCACCGTTTCAATATGTTCTGTATAACTATTAAGAGTGATACATGGTACATGATTGAATGTAGCTTCTTCTGCCACATTACCAGAATCCGTTATCACACCTTTGGCATGTGCAGCAAGGTAACCAAATTCCAAATACGACAATGTTGGAACAAGGGTTATAGGTAGCGACATTTTTTCCACAGCTTCTCTTGCTACTCCACGTAATGGCGCAATAATTTCACATCCAGTGCACACATCGATTATAGTAGCAAGGAGGTGTTGGAGTTTATCTGTATCTGCCAAGAGTACTTTGCGATTAAGAGTCAAGACAATATACTGACCGTCTGACACATTTTCAAGACATTGAGGTCTCATCCATCTGTCATGATTAGCACGCAATGAGTCCATCAGGATATTGCCAACCATGAAAATTTTTTGCATATCAGCACCTTCACGAGTAACAATACTATTACTACTAACACCTGCCGTAAACAACAAATCACTCAATCCATCAATGACCAAGCGATTGATTTCCTTCGGCATATTGATATCAAAGGAACGAGTACCAGCAACAAGATGAGCCAATTTTACACCTCGTTTCTTTGTTACTATGGCAGCTGCCATGGTAGAAGCAAGGTCATCAACGACGATTACAATATCTGTAGAATGATGATTAAGATAATTTTCAAACTCAGCCATCACTCTTCCTGTCAGTTCATTAAGATTTTCACAATCAACACCGAGATAAATATCTGGTTTTGGCATCTGAAGATCATCAAACAATGATGCTTCAAGGGTAGGATCATCTTGACGTCCTGCATATACCAACTGATAGGCAATACCTTCTGTCTTAATGATGGCCCTGACAATTGGAGCGACCTTTACAAAGTTCGGTCTTGCTCCTGTAAAAACACATACGTTCTGCATAAGTTTTTTTTTCTATTTCGACTGCGAATTTACTATATTTTGCACTAATTACAAAGAGTTTTTCATTTTTTCTTCTATGTTATTCGCACTTTGAATCAAAAGACGTTGCTCAATTCAGTAGAAATTAGTAAATTTGCCTTCAAAATAAACTTAGTGTACGATTTACAACAAGACTCTTCAACAAATTGTTATGAAAGTTCTACTCATTAATGGAAGTCCACGAAAGGAAGGTAATACTTATACTGCCTTAACGGAGATATCAAAACAACTTAGTATCCACGGAATAGAAAGTACCATCCTATGGATTGGTAAGAAACCTGTTCGCGGTTGCATCGCCTGCAATAAATGCAAAGAGAACGGCAACGGACAATGTGTGTTTTCTGATGACATAACAAACTCCGTCATCGAAAGCATGTCTCATTGCGATGGAGTCATCATAGGCTCTCCCGTCTATTACGGTCAACCATCAGGTCAGTTACTTTGCCTTCAACAGCGTATGCTTTATGCAGGAGGGGCATACTTCATTGGAAAGCCAGCAGCTGCCGTAGCAGTTTGTCGTCGTGGCGGTGCTTCTGCAGTATATCAAACATTACTCATGCCTTTCCAAATGATGAACATGCCGATTGTGACTTCCCAATATTGGAATCTGGCTTATGGAAGAGTCGAGGGCGAAGCCGCACAAGATATTGAAGGTATGCAAACCATGCGTACATTGGCCAACAACATGGCATGGATGTTAAAAAAACTAAACAACAATAATTCTTCAGACCTTCCAGAACGCGAAGCATGGACACCCATGAATTTTATTAGATAATACTATGTCAGAAATAAATCTGAGTCATATTTACCAAACCGTCTGTAATGCACCTGGTGGAAATGGATTTCGAGTAGAGCACATGCCCGAACTCTTTGCCACAAGTGACATTGACGACTGTATGGCACATGTCCACTCATTCTATGAAATTCTATGGTTTCAGGATGGTGAAGGAATACACACGGTGGACTTCGTTGATTACAAGGTTGTTCCAGGCACCATATTTTTTCTGTCTCCTGGACAGATTCACCATTTCGATTGTAAAGACAACTATCGGGGTGTTGCTATAAAAATGTGTACTGATTTGATAAAAGTCTCAAATTCTTCCACCAATATCAGTCGTTTATTCCTTGAATACAACGCGTTTCATACCTACGAAGGAACACCATATTATATTATAGACGAGCCAACATCAAAGTTACTTCAACCGTTAATACACGAAATGGAGTTGGAAGCGGAGAGAAATGGTGAATTGGGTAATATAGACATCTTAAAATCACTACTAACCATATTTCTTGCAAAAATAGAACGATACGGCAAACATGAGGCAGAACAAACTGTTGATTATCGTAAACCTTCCCACCTACTTTTTATCCGTTTCAGACAGTTAGTTGAACAGGAATACAAACAACTGCATACTGTTCAAGAATATGCTAATCGTTTAAATGTGTCCGTCCGTTCACTCAGCAATAGCGTCAACGAGTGTTCTGGAAAATCTCCATTGATTTTCATTAATAACCGCATCATATTGGAGGCCAAACGTCTTGTTCTTTATTCTGATTTGATGATTAAAGAAATTGCTTACATGTTAGGGTATGACGATCCTTCATATTTTGTAAAACACTTCAAGCGCCATACTGGTTATCTACCTTCAGATTTTAGAGAGATGGAACGTTAAAAGAAACAAGAGAGTCACAGTACATGTCATAGATCATTGAATTCAAATTAAATAATATAAATATGAACCTAAAAGAAACATTCAACACACATTTTCCGTTGGCTATTTTGGCTGGTATCTGCATTGCAATTGGTGGAACAGTCAATCTCAAAGTAGGAGGAGTAGCTGGTGCAGTACTCTTCGCTTTTGGCTTAACAACCGTAGTGTATTATGGATTGAAATTATACACAGGAACTGCAGGTTTTATACGCCGACATGGCGACTGGTCGATGCTCGTTATAGTACTCATCGGAAACATTATTGGTTGTCTTTTAACAGCCCTTGCCATCAGATATACTCATCCTGATTGTATTGAAAAAGCAGGAGATATATTGACAGGGCGTATTACCAAAGGTCCATTTGCATGCGGTTTGTTGGCCATCGGATGTGGTTTTATTATGACGACTGCTGTTCAATTTGCACGACAGGGTAAAATGTTAGCACTCTTACTCGGTGTGCCAGTTTTCATTCTCTGTGGATTCCCCCATAGTATAGCCGATGCATTTTATTTTCTTGCCGCACCTTGGGATGTGGTCTGTCAACCTATCGTTGCGTTGATTTATGTCTCTGAGGTTATTGGCAACTTTATCGGTTGCAATCTCTATCGATGGATGACACCGGAGCAAGTAAGGGTAAAATAACTATCAAATCAACAAGTGAATAGAAAATAATAAGATAAATAGAATGAAACACATCGGTATATACACGATAATTGCTATTGCAATGTTTTCAGCTTGTCAAGAGACCTTAGAGCAACGTTGCCAGCGCGAAGCCCAAGCATATACAGAGAAAAACTGTCCTGCACTTATTGCCAAAGATGTAACAATAGACAGTCTGACATTCGACAAACAATCCCACACATTGTGTTATGCTTACACCTTAGGTGGTGTACTGGATGACTCTGCAATAGTGAACAAGTCTGAACTAAAACAGCAAATGTTGATGGACTTAAGGAATGCCACATCGCTAAAGATTTATAAAGAGGCTGGCTACAGCTTTCGCTACGTGTATTATTCACGAAAGCATCAAGGACAGAAACTTCTTGACGTGGTATATAAGGCAAAAGACTATCAAAAGTGAATATCTTCCAATACCTAGCAAATTAGCATCATAGACGAAATAACGTACATCTGATAAGAAAGTGAAGAAAAAACGGTTGATGAATTAATCATCAACCGCTTTTTCTTTAAGTAGTTCCAAAGCCCTACAAAGTTGGTCAGGACAACTGGTATTTTTTGTTCCACAACGAATTCCATTAATTTTGTGGATCACATCATCAATATGCTGTCCTTTCACCAGTTGGCCAATTCCCTGAAGATTGCCATTACAACCTCCAAGAAAAAAGACCTGCTGAATAATATTATTTTCATCGCAAGTTACATCAATCATTCTAGAACATGTACCATGCGTTTCGTAACAAATATGCTTTGTTGCCATTGAGACCAACTTATTATTCTTCTACGATTTCAGGTTTCATGTTTGTATAAACAGTCTGAACGTCATCGAAGTCCTCAAGCTTTTCAACCATTTTGTCGATAGTCTCACGCTCTTCTGGAGTAACATCTTTGAGGTCGTTAGGAATACGAGTAAACTCAGCGCCTGTTACTTCAAATCCGTTTTCTTCCAAATGCTTCTGAATTGCGCCAAAAGACTGCGGATCACCATAGATGGTAATGCTGTTTTCTTCCTCATCTTCGTCGAATTCATCTTCTACTCCGTAATCAATGAGGTCAAGAATCATCTCATCCATATCCAATCCATCTTTCTTTTTGAAAGTGAACACGGCCTTATGGTCGAAAAGGAAAGAGAGTGATCCTTGAGTACCCAAGTTTCCGTTGAACTTGTTGAATACCGAGCGTACGTCTCCCACAGTACGGGTGGTATTGTCGGTCAGTGTATCTACGAAGATGGCAATTCCATGAGGACCATATCCTTCATAAGTCACTTCTTTATAATCACTCTGATCTTTACCCATGGCGTTTTTGATAGCACGCTCGATGTTATCCTTCGGCATGTTTTCGCGCTTTGCATTGGCAATAATGGCACGCAAAGCAGGGTTCATGTCAGGGTCTGGTCCACCAGCCTTAACGGCAATTGCTATTTGTTTACCAATTTTTGTGAATGTTTTGGCCATGTGGCCCCATCTTTTCAGCTTTGCAGCTTTACGATATTCAAATGCTCTTCCCATTTTATTGTATTTTTTTATTATTATTTCTTTGAATTAACGAAGTTCGGCACCAAGTTTCTGCTTAAGGTTATTGATGAGCTTCTGCATGATAGCATCAATCTGTTTATCTCCCATCGTTTTCTCAGTATCTTGGAGAATGAAATTTACTGCATAGCTTTTCTTACCTTCTGGAAGGTTCTTTCCTTCATAGACGTCAAAGAGTTCCACTTTCTTCAAGAGTTTCTTTTCTGTCTGACGGGCAACCTCCTCAATCTGAGCAAATTCAACCTGTTGATCAATAAGCAATGCAAGATCACGGCTTACTATAGGATATTTAGCAATCTCGGTGTAAAGAACCTTTTGTTTGCGTACAGCTTTCATCAAAGCTGTCCAATTCAGTTCTGCATAATATACAGGTGTGTCGATACCTGCAGCTTTCTGTTCCTTCTTTGACAGAACGCCCATCTCCAACAAAACCTTACCACCACGATTTTCGTATGTCAGTCCAGCACTAAAAATCTCATTAGTTGATTTTTTGCGCACAACCATACCAGACTGTAATCCGATTCGAGTAAGGATGTTTTCAACGTAAGCGCGCAGTTCTGCAAATGAGAAATCTTCGTCAGGATGCGCCCAAGATCCTGTAATTCGTTTACCAGTGAGCCAAATACCGAGGTGATACTGTTCTGTATAGGCTTGCATTGGATTTTCTTCATTTGTCTTATTCGGATCAAAATAATAAACATTTCCAAATTCGAAGAAACGGCAGTTTCCATTTCTTCTATTGGCATTGTGTTCAATACTTTCCAATCCTCCATAAAGCAATGATTGTCGCATGACGTTCAAGTCAGATGAAAGCGGATTCATGATTTTCACCAACGTATCCTGACGTTCACCATAATAAGCGGCTTTTGTCAGCGAATTATTTAGAATTTCATTGAAGCCCATGCCAACTAGTTGTTCGCTGACGAGATTGGCCATTTTGTGTTTATGGTCTTCCTCACCTTTTATAACGAGTGAACTCTTCAACTGTGTTGGAATTTCCACATTATTGTAACCATAGATGCGTAAAATATCTTCAACCACATCACAAGGACGTTGTACATCTACACGATAGGCTGGAACTTTAAGTGTTAAGCCAAGTTCGTTTTCTTCAATGATTTCCATTTCGAGCGAGAGACAGATTGACTTCAATGTAACCACATCGATGTTTTTTCCAATGAGTGAGTTTACATAGTCAAACTTCAGGTCAACCACAGCATCTTTAATAGGTTTTGGATATACATCACAGATTTCCATAGAAACCTTACCACCTGCCAACTGCTTACAAAGCAATGCTGCATATTTCAAAGCCTCTACTGTACCATTCGGATCTACACCACGCTCAAATCTAAATGAAGCATCGGTTGACAGACCGTGGCGACGTGCAGACTTTCTTATCCAGGTAGGATGGAAATAAGCACTCTCAAGAACCACATTACGAGTGGTTTCATACGTACCACTACCCTTTCCACCGAATACACCTGCAATACACATAGGTGATTCTGCATTACAAATGGCGAGGTCACGTTCTGAAAGTTTATGATCTACTCCATCAAGAGTTTGGAATGGAGTTCCCTCTGGCATGGTTTTCACTACAATCTTTCGTCCTGTTACCATATCTGCGTCAAAGCAATGCAAAGGTTGACCCAGTGCCATCATCACATAGTTGGTAATATCAACGATGTTATTGATTGGTCTCAGACCGATGGTAGAAAGTTTATTTTTCAGCCAATCAGGCGATTCTTTCACTTCACAGTCTGTAACACTAACACATGCATAACGCTTGCAAGCTTCCTGGTTCTCAATAACCACTTCAATGGGTAAGTCGTGGTTATCTACCTTAAAATCTGCCGTTGAAGGCTTGTGAAGTTGTGTTTTATAACCATTTTGCTTGAGCCAAGCATAAAGGTCGCGAGCCACTCCCCAATGTGAAAGTGCATCAGCACGATTGGCAGTAATATCAACCTCGATGAGCCAATCGCTCTCCAAATGGTAATATTCTGCGGCAGTCATTCCGACCTTTGCATCTTCAGGCAATACGATAATTCCATCATGTGAATTACCAACACCTATCTCGTCTTCTGCACAAATCATACCACAAGATTCTACACCTCGCAGTTTTGATTTCTTAATAACAAACTCCTTATCTCCATCATACAGGACACAGCCCAAATCTGCCACTATGACTTTCTGTCCTTCAGCAACATTTGGCGCTCCACATACGATCTGCGATAGTGACTCACGACCGAGGTCAACAGTTGTCACATGCAGATGATCTGAATTAGGATGCATTTCACAGGTGACTACTTTGCCAACATACAGACCTTTAAGACCACCTTTAATACTCTGAACTTCTTCAAGTGCGTCAACTTCAAGACCAGTAGATGTCAAGGCGTCACACACTTCCTGTGGCGTCAGGTCGAAGTCAACATATTCTTTTAACCATTTATAAGAAATATTCATTGCAATGAATTTATTGTTTCAATTTCCGCGCAAAATTACTAAAAAATCAGCAAACACCCAAATATTTAGCACACATTTCGGCACAACGTTCTCCATCGACGCCTGCTGAAACAATTCCTCCCGCATAGCCTGCGCCCTCACCACAAGGAAAAAGGCCTCTAATGCGAACGTGCATTAAAGTGTCACGTTCGCGTACAATACGTACTGGCGAAGAGGTACGAGTTTCAACGCCTATCATCAATGCTTCGTTGGTTAAAAAGCCATGTGATGACTTTCCAAACTGTAAAAATCCTGCTTTTAACCGATTGCTTACAGCTGGTGGCATCCAAAAGTGAAGTGGTGAAGATATGAGCCCTGGTGCATACGATGACCGCGGTAGGTCGGCACTGAGTCTACCATTTACGAAATCTGCCATACGTTGTGCTGGAGCGGTTTGTTTCCTATTGCCTTGCAACCAACAGTCATACTCCATCTGTTGCTGGAAACGCATCATGCAAAGTGGATCATCTCCTTCCACGTCTTCTGGTCTGATTTCTACTACCATACCGCTATTACTCCATTGTCCACCTCGGTTGCTAGGTGACATTCCGTTAACAACAATCTGTTGCTGATCTGTTGCGGCAGGTATTACGAAACCTCCCGGACACATACAAAACGAATATACACCACGTCCTTCAACCTGTGTCACAAAAGAATATTCTGCGGCAGGGAGATAACGTCCACGTCCCTGTTTAGAATGATACTGAATTTGGTCTATCAGAGCAGAAGGATGCTCCAGGCGCACACCAACAGCAATTCCTTTGGCTTCCAACTCAATATGCGCATCTGCGAGATAACGATAGACATCACGTGCAGAATGTCCTGTTGCGAGAATCACGGGGCCCTTGAAAACTTGCTGTTCTCCTGTGGGTAAATAGACAGCCTCTACACCTACCACCACATCGTCTTTCAACATGAGCCGAGTCATCTTCGTTTGAAAATGCACTTCACCTCCACATTGTAAAATGGTGTGGCGCATATTTTCTATCACACGTGGCAACTTATCGGTACCAATATGAGGATGTGCGTCTGCCAATATAGCGGTTGAAGCACCATGCTGACAGAACACATTGAGTATTTTGGTAGTGTTTCCTCTTTTTTTGCTACGTGTATAGAGTTTTCCATCTGAATAGGCACCTGCCCCACCTTCTCCGTAGCAATAGTTGCTTTCGCCATCAACACGTTGATTTTTGGTTATCAACGAAAGATCACGCTTTCTTTCGCGAACATCCTTACCGCGTTCCAACACGATAGGACGAAGTCCGAGCTCCACAAGGCGTAAAGCGGAAAAAAGTCCGCCAGGCCCCTCGCCCACTACCACAACGGCAGGTTTGTCTGACACATCGCCATAAATTGTCTGTTCGTAGGCCTCGTCTGTGGGCAGTTCGTTGATGTATAATCGCACCTTGAGGTTTACCACCACCCTTCGTTGTCTTGCGTCAATACTCCGCCGCAAGACACGTACACTATTCACCGTACGTCTGTCAAAGCCGTACTCATCTGCCAAAAACGCCACAAGATTCTGTTCGCAGGCAGCCACTTGCGGTATTACTCTAACGTCGTATTCTCGGATCATTCTGACTTACCGAAGAGATCGTTTGCTTCTTCTATTTCGTCCTCGTCAAACCATTTACTTAAGCGTTGTTTTGCTTTTTCCTGTATTTCAGGTGCCACATCGCCCCATACTTTTTTCAGTACATAGAGCAATACTGCAAGGTCATCGGTCAATCCCACAATGGGAATTGCATCAGGAATAACATCCAAGGGACTAATCATATATCCCAGCGCTCCAATAATCAGCGCTTTATTGGCTGTACTTACTTTGTCGCTTTGTAACGTATAGTACAGGATAAGGGCCGCATAGACCAACTTCGCACCGGCACGTTTAGCGATGCGTGAAATCTTTTCAACGAAGTCTGACTGAGAGAACTTGTTGGCATAACTCATGAAATCAGGTAATTCCATATTTTTCAGTTTTAAATTTGTTTTATACTATTTTATTCTAATAACGCGAATTCCAAGAAATGATGGATGCTTCTTCATATACTGAGCAAGTGTCATAGGTTCGAGCACCACTTTTTTATGTATCATAGACGCATTGAGTAAATGCAATCCATCACTTTTCCATTCTGCAAATCCGACATGTGAAATATCGAGCCCTTTCTTATTGGTTACAATAGCTAAAATATCGCCATCATGTATCGTCTGTCGAAGAATCTTGCTATTTGTAATCTGTTTATTGGGAATATAACTGAAGGTCTGTCCTGTAAGTTTCCGTTCTTGTGCAGCTATCACTTTGACATCCTTAGGATTGTTCTTCAAGGCCACATAGGATAGCGGATGAGCACTCATATAGCCTACACGGACGTTTTGTACCGCAGTAAATGGGGTATTGTTGCTTTGAATTTCCTTAACCCATCCGGCTTTTCCATTAGACAGTATCCAGTCTGTAAAATAATGCAATCTGGACGTATATCCATTGATTTTGTGATGATGGTAACGTAATTTTTCCAACATGCTACAATAAGCATCGAACGAGGTTTGCTTGTTTTTTGCACAGATGGTAAGTGCGGTCACCGTTTCCACAAGGGTGGTACAGTCAAGCTGTCGGGTATTAACCACAAGTCGTTCTGTCGGTTGACCTTCAAGTGTATGAGCCACATAAGGCCGTCCTATCAATTGATGGGCAAAGAATAGCGGCGTCTTGTTCTTATGATTATCAACCGCCTTTTGCAGCATAGTCACAATTTTTACACTATCCACCTTTTGATAAACACAACGTTGTGCGTGAATTTGCAGCGAAATGCCCATAATGAGCATCAGAATATATTTTTTCATCACTGTTTTCTGTTTTTATATCTTCCACGTTTACCGAAATTATAACCTACATAGGCATTTACTGTACCATATATATTACTTGCGGAAAAACGAGATTTCTTATAGTTGTTCCAATAGACGATAGCACTCAGTCCTGCAAAAAAACGGGTATTATTGAAGACAAGCCCGAATCGTCCTATTCCATCAATATTAACATTGTTTATATCAAATCCATGTGCTGCAGGTTCTTTCATTTCTCCCTTCGTTTTTTTATAGGCAAGAGCCAACGATGTACTGGCGCAGAACAGAAAATTAGGTGCAAAAACCCAATTATAAGCATAGCCCACGGAAGCATTATAGTTGTAGTATTTCACTTTATTGAACATTAGTGCACTATCGAGTTGTTCACCATGCATTCCTTCGTTTTTATCTATAAGATCTTGTAACCGTTCGTGGTCAAACGACAGACTATTGTGCGAATATCCTATACCAGCCATCCATGAACCACAACTGATTTTCTGACATGTACTTTGTGCAAAAGCAGCAGGATAAGAGAAACGTTGGTGATTGAAAATATAATAGAGATTGAAACCTGTAGTTCCAACCTTGAGTCCATCAAATGAGTGGCCTTTCAACAGCTGCTCTGAGCTTTTATCAGATAGTCTCACCCTACTTATTTTGTAATCGCTTCCTGTCTTACGATAAAAAATGTCAAGACCGACCTGAGCAGCATAGATACTAAAATCCCAACCTTGTTTGGCTTTTTCTTGGTTGAATCCAAAGTGCTTTACATCGAAAGTATAACCAAGAAATACCCACCTCCATCCAAAATATGGTCCGATTTTTACGGTCGGATTCGGAGAAAATGTCAAAGACTGCCCATTCTTCTCTGACGTACGTAATTGATAGATGTCGTAACTTTGGGTAGCTTGTAGCATAACTGCCCAGTTATAATGTTGCGGTTCTACATAATTTGTATCAATATAACTGAATCCGCGTATAGTACGCCGCAACCAACTCAATTTGCGCTTGGGAGGTACAGAAACTTCCGTTGGTACTTTTTGTGTATCAGTTTCCGCTTTTACAGGATAGTTAACAGACGGCAGAACTTGAGTAGCATGGCCTTTCATCGTCGTAGCCAATGCCAAAACAAGAACAATCAATACCATTCTTAAGTATTCCACCGTCATCATCTTTTTTTTAGAACTTACCAAGAATACGATCGAGCACCCAATTAACTGGAGTTGCCGATATACTTGTACACTCACAAACGCCAATACCTCTCAAATGTTCTATCACATTCTTAATAATGGGATACTGTACGTATGGGGGATTAGGTACGGTAATGTTTTCCTCGCCTTCGCTGGTATGCAGACGAATTGGCTGATAGACAAATACTGAGAAACTCACCGATCCTTGATCACCAATCAGTTCGATACGATCTTCCTGTGCTGACTCATGAGCTACAAAACACCAGGAGCCACTTCCTGGTACTCCGTTTTCAAATTCGAAGCAGGCACTAACGGAATCTTCAACCTCATAGAGGCCACCTCTGTTAGCCTTAATTCCACGAGCCTCAATAATGGTGCCAAACATATATTGCAACAAATCCAACTGATGAGGAGCCAAATCGTAGAAATAGCCACCTCCTGCCACATCGGGCTGCAAGCGCCACGGCATTTTATCTGGTCGGTCATAGTCAAGTGCTCGTGGAGGCACAGCAAAACGCACCTGCACATTGACAAGACGACCAATACGACCACTATCCACAATTTCCTTCACCTTAAGGAAATAAGGCAGATAACGACGATAATATGCTACAAAACAGGGCACTCCTGTTTCTTCACTTACTCGATTGATTCGCGCACAATCGTCATATGAGGCAGCCAATGGCTTCTCCACATAAACGGGTTTTCCTGCACGCATGGCCATAATGGCATAAGTAGCATGACTCGACGGAGGCGTGGCAACATAGACGGCATTGACATCAGGGTCGTCTATGAGCTCTTGAGCATCTGTGTACCATTTGGGTATTCCATGGCAAACAGCATAGCTTCGTGCACGTTTTTCGGTACGACTCATAACAGCCACTACAGTAGAACCCTCAACCTCAGAAAAGGCAGGTCCACTTTTTTTCTCAGTTACTTCTCCGCAACCGATAAATCCCCATTTTACGGTCTCTAACATGCGTATAGTTTCTTTAATTTCATGCAAAGTTAGAAAAAATCTCTTAATTCTTTGCAGTCTTCACCTATTTTTTAAATATAATTGACTACCTTTGGCTTCGATTTCTAAAATTAAAGATTAAATGAATAGTAAAGAGCAAATCGACGAGCTGATGAAACCGCGCAGCTACAGAGCAGTTGTTTCTTCTGGATTCCGTTTCTATACAGCACATTTTCGCACTGTATTTAAGTCTTCATGGCTGATGGCATTAGCCTACTCACTTATGGTCGGTCTTACAGGATTGGTTGCTGCGGTACAAATGCCCAAGGTCGTTATGAAACTGATAACTTTAACACAACACGGTGCAGACAGTACTGCACTTATTGACTCACAGAAGAGTTATTTTATCACTGGTGGACTTCTCGTGGTCTTTGTGATTGTATGTATGCTATTACTCGCAGTTACCATAGGGTGTGTGTTGACACGTCTTAAAGAGCACAAAGAAAACCATACATTAGTGTTGCCTACAAGTTGGTGGAAGCCCAATTTTCTATTAGCGTGGCGAACCGTTAAAGGCGGTATTTTCACTTCCTTACTAACGATAATACCCATTGCATTATTGGCAGGCGGTACCATCGCATATTCCATAGCCTCACCTCAATCTTTCGCTACTCATTCTACTACCGTGTGTGTGGCAGTAGTTATTCTTTCCCTCTTGATTATTGCCTTCGGACTACCCATCGTTCCTACCCTGATACATTATATATTTAGTGAACGCACTCCTTTCCTACAGGCCTTGCGTGCCAACTACAAAGGGGGATTCCGTTTTTGGGGTGGTCTTTTCGCTATCGTAATCATAGATGTTCTATGGGCCATCATCGTTGATCTCATCATCTGCCTTCCTGCCAAAATCCTGTTTATGGCCAACCTCTCGGCACAGACAGGCCAACTTTATGGTGACCCATTGTCCATGCCTGCCTATATGCCAATGCTTACCTTTGTGACATTTACCATCTGTGGATTTTTCCAGTTTTTTGCCACTCTTCCGGCTCTATTCCACAGTTATTATGCTTATGGCGCCATCGTTTCTCGTGAACAAGAGCGTTTTCGGCAAGCCAAATGAGCAGAGGTAAAGCTCGCTTTAAATCTGCCATGGCGAGAAAACGAAGGATGAAATCCAGCGTTTTCGGCAAGCCAAATGAGCAGAGGTAAAGCTCGCTTTAAATCTGCCATGGCGAGAAAACGAAGGATGAAATCCAGCGTTTTCGGCAAGCCAAATGAGCAGAGGTAAAGCTCGCTTTAAATCTGCCATGGCGAGAAAACGAAGGATGAAATCCAGCGTTTTCGGCAAGCCAAATGAGCAGAGGTAAAGCTCGCTTTAAATATGCCATGGCGAGAAAAGACGTCATGAATGGAACATCAGAATACAATAAAAATCATACACTTGATATATTTTCACAAACCCCATAAATTAACATGAAAAGAATACTCTTCATAGACCGGGACGGAACCATAATCAAAGAACCCGAGGACGAACAAATTGATGCTTTTGAGAAACTGCAATTCGTAGAGGGCGCCATCGGCAATCTTGCTTTTCTCAGACAACACACCGACTATGAGCTTGTCATGGTGAGCAATCAGGACGGATTAGGAACCGATTCATTTCCTGAAGAAACATTTTGGCCTGTTCATAATTTCATACTTCAAACGCTGAAGGGCGAAGGTGTTGAATTTGATGATATACTCATCGACCGCCATTTTCCAAACGACAATGCGCCCACGCGTAAACCCGCTACTGGTCTGGTGGAGAAATACATGAACAACCCCGACTACGACATGGCTCACAGCTATGTGATTGGCGACCGAGATACTGATAGACAATTTGCAGAAAATATTGGTTGCCAATTTGCTCAAATCGGCAACTGGAATGAGGTTACAGAACGCATCTTTGCTGGTGACCGTACTGCCGAGGTTCGACGCACCACCAAAGAAACTGATATTTACGTTCGTTTGAATATTGATGGTACGGGGCAATGTGACATACATACTGGATTAGGGTTCTTCGACCACATGCTTGAACAGATTGGAAAACACGGTATGATGGACTTGACCATCCACACCAAAGGCGACCTTCACGTCGATGAGCACCACACCATAGAGGACACCGCTTTGGCGCTGGGCGCTTGCCTGCATCAGGCTTTAGGATCCAAACGAGGCATTGAGCGTTATGGTTACGCATTGCCCATGGACGATTGTCAATGCTCAGTATGTTTAGATTTCGGTGGACGCCCATGGTTGGTATGGGATGCAGAATTTCATCGTGAACGCATTGGCGAAATGCCAACAGAGATGTTTCTGCATTTCTTCAAGAGTCTGAGTGATGCGGCTGCCATGAACCTCAACATCCGTGCTGAAGGTCAAAACGAGCACCATAAAATTGAAGGCATCTTCAAGGCCCTTGCACGTGCTTTGCGCATGGCCGTCAAACGCGATATCTTCCATTACCAACTACCCAGCACCAAAGGAATGCTTTAAGGCTCTCTTTAGTTGGCACGCTTGGTGAAAGCTATATGGCTAACTCGTATAAAAAACATAGGTTGCTAACTTATCATGAAAGAGGATACTTAGCAACCTATGTTTTTATAATGAATTATTTTTTCCGTTTAATAGAGTCGCTTCATCAAGAAGATTATCTGCGACCTTTAAAGACACTGGTAATGGGTTGTCCACGCCATGCCTGGGGACGTTTTAGATGGAAAATTTCAGCAATAGTGGCAGCCACGTCAAACTGCATCATCACATCTGTAATTTGATATCCCTCCTTAATACCTTTTCCATAGATAATAAATGGGGTTTCCATTTCTAATAATGTCTTACCGCCATGACCTTTCTCCTTACCACCATGATCGGAGGTTATAATAAATATGGTATTTTCAAAGATACCTGCATCTTTTGTGGCTTGAATGATACGACCCACATAGCGGTCGGCTCTTGCAATTGCATCGTAATAGGCTGGTGTGTCATGACCAGACTCATGACCAGCATGGTCAATACCGTCATAACAGAATGCTGCAAAATTGGGACGCTTTTCCTTGATATAATCTTCCGCAAGTTCAGTCAGTTTGTCAAGGTTATTTAAGTAATCAGCCACTACCTCCACCCTACTTATTGCCAAACTATCCACTAAATATTTAATACCATCCCACTCCATCATGCAAGCTGTTTCCGCCTCAGGATGTTGCTCGTACAAAATAGAGTATATAGTAGGGAAGATTCCACGACTATTTACTATTGCCGATGGAATTTCTGGAGTGCGAGATCCCCATTCGGTGTAGCCGTGTTGTTCTGTACATGCACCATTAAACATAGATGCCCAATTGATGGCAGAGCTTGACTCCAACACACTTCTTTTCTTTAGTGTGTATGCACCGTGTTCCATCATATTCTTGATATTAGGGATGTCGTGTGCCTTAGGTACACTATAGGCTCCCCACCCATCAAGTCCGATAAGAATTACATGTTGTTTTTTAACTGATTTTGCCATTACGCTACCACCAGTTGCCAGTAGGAGCGTAAGAATGAAGAATAATTGTTTCATGTTATTATATTTGTTATACATTAGTACTTTCAAATGCAAAGTTACAAAATATAATTGGTTCATGAAAATATTCTCGGCATAAAAGCAAAAGAAAAAAGGCAAAGATAAAAAATACCGATGTATAAATAGCCAAAGCATACAAAGGACATACTGAAATAGGCTCAACGTCAAAGAGAAGTATGACGATTAGAGATTAAAAATCACACATAAAGAAAAACTGCCAACCTCATCCAATTACGGAAAGGTTGGCAGCCTATCTTATGAATAATCAGTGTATTCTATCTTAGAAGTCCTTGGTCATCTCATCCACTTCGGCATTAATGTGAGCAATGAAGTCTTCGATGGTCATCACCTTCTGCTCGCCACCACCTTGTGGGCGTACTGCAACTGTGCGATCTGCTTGTTCCTTTTCGCCTACAATCACCATGTATGGGATACGCTTCAATTCGTTGTCGCGAATCTTTCTACCGAGCTTCTCGTTGCGCAGGTCAATGGTAGGACGTACACCACCATCTTGCATCATCTTAGCTACTTCCTTAGCATAGTCGTTATATTTCTCTGACAGAGGCAAAATAGCCACCTGATCAGGTGTGAGCCAAAGTGGGAAATGTCCACTTGTATGCTCAATAAGTACGGCGGTGAAACGTTCGAGTGAACCGAATGGTGCACGGTGTACCATGACAGGAGTCTTCTTCTGGTTGTCCTCGTCGGTATATTCCAACTTGAAACGCTTAGGCAGGTTGTAGTCTACCTGAATGGTACCCAACTGCCAACGACGACCAATGGCATCCTTAATCATGAAGTCAAGTTTAGGACCATAGAAAGCAGCCTCGCCATATTCTACCTTGGCATGGAGACCTTTCTCCTCACATGCTTCAACAATGGCTTTCTCTGCCAATGCCCAGTCCTCATCGGTTCCCACATACTTCTCATGGTCGTTAGGGTCACGAAGAGAAATCTGTGCTTCAAAATTGAAGCCGAAAGCCTTCAGCACGATTCCGATAATGTCCATTACGTTGAGGAACTCTTGTTTTACCTGATCAGGACGACAGAAGATATGAGCGTCATCTTGCGTGAACGAACGCACACGAGTCAGTCCATGAAGCTCACCGCTCTGTTCGTAACGATAAACTGTTCCGAATTCAGCAATGCGCAAAGGCAGATCGCGATATGAACGAGGTTTCCATGCAAAAATCTCGCAGTGATGCGGACAGTTCATAGGTTTCAACATGTATTCCTCATCCTCTTCTGGAGTATGGATGGGTTGGAATGAATCCTTGCCATAATGTGCATAGTGCCCTGAGGTAACGTAGAGGTTTTTAGAACCAATATGCGGAGTAATAACTTCCTTATATCCAAAGCGCTTTTGTACTTTACGCAAGTGTTCCTGCAAGAGCAAACGAAGTTCTGTACCCTTGGGAAGCCAGATAGGAAGTCCCTTACCAACATTCTCTGAGAACATGAAGAGTTCCATTTCCTTGCCGATCTTACGATGATCGCGCTTCTTGGCTTCTTCCAGCATAACGAGGTATTCGTCAAGCATCTTCTTCTTGGGGAATGATACACCGTAGAGACGTTGCATCTGGTGACGTGTAGCATCGCCACGCCAGAAAGCTCCAGCAACATTGGTGAGCTTGATAGCCTTGATTTCTCCTGTGTTCATGAGGTGCGGACCACGACAAAGGTCGGTAAATGCTCCCTGTGTATAAGTTGTGATGGTACCGTCTTCGAGATCTTGCTCAATGTGTTCACACTTATAGGTCTGTCCTGCTGCTGCAAACTCCTTGAGGGCATCAGCCTTGGCCACCTCTTTGCGAACCACGGGCTCTTTCTTCGAAGCCAGTTCCTTCATTTTAGCTTCAATCTTTGGGAAATCACTCTCTTTGATGCTTTCGCCGTCTTTCAGCAGCACATCATAGAAGAAACCGTTCTCGACAGCAGGTCCGAAACCAAATTGGATGCCAGGATACAACTCCTGCAAAGCCTCCGCCAACAAGTGTGCAGAAGTGTGCCAAAATGTGTGTTTACCTTGCTCATCGTCCCATTTATAAAGCTCAACCTGAGCATCTTCCATAATGGGGCGGTTCAGTTCCACTGTTTCGCCATTCACTCCGCAAGCCAATACGCTGCGTGCCAAAGCTGGCGAGATGCTTTCGGCAATCTGAAGTCCAGTAACGCCCTGCTCATACGAGCGAACAGAACCGTCTGGGAAAGTAATGTTGATCATATCTACAATATATGTTTAAGTTTAAATCGAGTGCGAAATTACAAAGTTTTCGGCAAACGACCAAATATTCCTTCGTGAACTTCCAATTATTGGTGCGACATTCCCCGTATTCTCGTTTTTTTTTCTTAAATTTGCAGTCTATTTATCTTATTCCAGTGTAGATTATGGACAATACAACAATAGCCCCACAACAGCTCCAACGCATGAAAGAACTGGTTGAGCAACTCAACCGTGCATCAGAAGCCTATTACAACGGACAAGGCGAACTGATGACAGACTTTGAGTGGGATGCTCGTTTCGATGAGCTCCGCCAATTAGAACAGCAGACCGCCACCGTGTTACCCGATTCGCCTACCCATAACGTATCGCATGACGATATGGCGGGAAAGAAAGAGCAACATGAATTTGCTGCACTTTCATTGGCAAAGACCAAGCTCACCACAGATCTTGAGAAATGGGCAGAAGGGCTCCCTATATGGATATCGTGGAAACTTGACGGACTGACACTTGTGGTGACTTACGATGGAGGACGTCTGTCGAAGGTGGTGACACGCGGAAATGGTCACATCGGTACCAATATCACCCATTTGGCTCAAGCCATCAGCGGTATTCCGCAACAAATTAAAGAGTTGGGACACACGGTAATACGTGGAGAAGCGGTTATCAGTTATGCCGATTTCGAACAGTTTGAAATGGAAAGAGGCGAAGGGTTCGCCAATCCTCGCAATTTAGCATCGGGAACCCTAACATTGAAAGATACGGATGAAGTACGCCGACGTCATGTACAATGGATTCCATTTACATTAGTCTATTGTGAACACGAAATCGTGTCGTGGGGCGAACGCATGAACTGGCTTGACAGTATGGGGTTCAATACGGTGGAGCGAACTGCTGTGCAACAGCCAAACACAAAGAATATACAGGAAGTGATCGACGCGTTCACCCTGCGTGTCACCAACCGGACCTGTCCTTTCCCCGTTGACGGACTCGTCGTATGTTACGATGATACCGACTATGCACAAACAGGTTCTGTCACAGGCCATCATGCCACACGCGCTGGTCTGGCCTTCAAATGGCAAGACGAGGCTGCAGAAACAGAACTCAAAGAGATTGAGTGGTCGTGTGCTGCCAATACCATATCCCCTGTGGCTATTTTCCAACCAGTCAACCTTGAAGGCACGACCGTGCAGCGAGCATCACTCTGCAATATTAGTGAGTGTGAACGACTGGGCATTGGTGGTGCCGGCACGCGCATAGAGGTCATCAAAGCCAATAAAATCATCCCCAAGGTCATTAAAGTCTGTCAGACTGTGGGCGAGTTGCATATTCCTGCACAATGTCCAGTCTGTCACGCAGCAACGGAAGTGCGTATCAGCGAGACGAGCGGTACTCGAACGCTTCATTGTACCAACGGTCATTGTCCCGCCAAGCAACTTCGCATCTTTGCCCGTTTTGTATCCAAGGAGGGTATGAACATCGATGGAATTTCAGAGCAAACCATTGCAAAATTTATCAATAAAGGATGGATTAGTGAGTTTGCCGATATTTACACCCTTGGCGACCATATCCGCGAAATAGCGCAGATGGATGGTTTTGGACAGCGGTCGGCATCAAATATTAAGCAAAGTATAGAAAAAGCACGCCAGACCGAGGCCCACCGTCTGCTCTATGCTCTTACCATTCCACTCTGCGGAGCAGATGTTTGCAAGCGACTACTTGCTGCCTACCCTTTGGAGACACTTGTTAACGAAGCGACAAAAGACGAGGGAGATCTCTTTGCCACACAACGCGAGCCACAAGAAGTATTTGCCCATGTGGCAGGTATAGGTCCTGAGAAGTCAGCTTCTTTTGTTCGATGGTTCAGAAACACAGACAATCTGTCTCACTATCAGCGACTCATGCAGCAAATTACGGTCAGCCAAGCTTCTTCCCAGCCTACAGGAAGCCGTTGTGAAGGTCTAACCTTTGTGATTACTGGCGATGTGCACCATTACAAGAACCGTAATGCCCTCAAGGCGTATATCGAGAGCCAGGGCGGTCATGTGGCATCGGCAGTCAGCGGTAGTACAAGTTTCCTCATCAATAATGACGTTCAATCAACATCGGGCAAAAACCGTAAAGCACAACAACTGAATATTCCTATTATCTCGGAAGACCAATTCGTTGCCGACTACGGAGAATAACCGACTTTCTTACAATTTAAATCAATAAACAACTATGAATTTTTCAGGATTGATAATAGCCGTCATCACCTTTCTGGTTATCGGCATATTCCACCCTATCGTCATCAAGTGTGAATACTATTTCGGCACACGATGCTGGTGGGCCTTTGCCCTTGCCGGCATCGTCTTTATCGCCGCCAGTCTAATTGTTGCTGACAATATCATCAGCCCCATATTAGGCGTTGTGGGATGCTCGTGCCTCTGGAGTATTCTTGAGATTTTCGAACAAAAAGGACGAGTCGAAAAAGGTTGGTTCCCCATGAACCCCAAACGAAAAGACGAATACAAGAAACGTTAAGTGAACTTTGCATCTGCTCTCGACTTCGAGGCGCCGTGACCATTGGTCGAGACGCCTTCGGGATGGATTCGGGATTGCTTTATCGTCTTAACGTCTATTGAACAATCTTAAACTTGGCAAATTTCAGTAAGAGTTGCTTGGTACCTGTGTTGCGGAATTCTACTGTAGCTTTGGCATTTTCTCCACTACCGTCAATACGTAGAACAGTTCCCACTCCGAAACGTTGATGCTCGATAACGTTACCTTCTTTTAATGCCGTTGTTGCAGATGATGCTGAATTAGAAGAAACGACCCTGTTCACGGGTTTGAAACGATTACCACCCGCATTCTGAAGTTGCTGACGGAAGGAGGGAGACAACGGATCAACACTTGACTCCGGTTGACGAGGAGCCACAATACGGGGTTTGGGGTCTGCCTTAAATTGTGAGGCCACCGGATGAGGATTCTGTTGCCATGAAGAACCGCTTCGTGAAGACTGTCCTGAGAAGGAATTCCCATAAACAGATTTTGTTCTTGAACCAGACAGGCTCTCAGCTCGTCCATAATCCTGACGTCCTGACTCCACCCGAAGGAAACGGGTGTCAATATCCTTTATAAACCGCGAAGGAGTGTCATATTCCAACTTACCATAACGCCAACGGTTCTGAGCACATGTCAATATACAATGACGCTCTGCTCTCGTTATAGCCACATAAAGTAAACGACGTTCCTCTTCCAACTCACGTGTAGAACCGGCACTCATGGGAGATGGAAAGATGTTCTCTTCAAGTCCCACGACAAATACCGTAGGAAATTCCAATCCCTTGGCACTATGTACAGTCATCAGCGCCACGCGGTCGTCTTCATCACCTTGTTCGCTGTCAAGGTCTGTCAACAACGCCACATCCTGCAGATAGTCTGCCAGCGACATTTGTTCGACTAATCCCTCTTCACGATGGTTTTCTACAAAATCCTTCAAACTGCCAAGAAATTCTTCAAGGTTTTCCTGACGTGCCACATCATCTGGATTTTTCGAAGCATAGATTTCCTTACTTATACCACTCTCCATGATAATGGCGTGACCTATCTCATAAGCATCTTCAGCAGCCATTCGAACACGCCACCCTTCTATGAGTTGACAGAAGGCATCCAGGCGAGTCAAAGTTGATTTCCCAACAGGAATAGGATGCAGATGCGGTTGTGAGATGACAGACCATAGACTGACGCCATCATGATTAGCAACATCAATAATCTTGCGAAGAGTCGTATCGCCAATGCCTCTTGCCGGATAGTTGATAATACGACGCAAAGCCTCCTCATCGTCGGGGTTGACAACGACACGATAATAAGCCGTAACATCCTTGATTTCTTTGCGTTGATAGAAACTCAGTCCGCCATAGATGCGATATGGGATATTATCTTTCAGCATTTGTTCCTCAAAGGCACGACTCTGCGAATTGGTACGATAGAGTATTGCAAAATCGCAATAACGTCCGTTTTCCGTCTTTCTGATACGTCGGATATCATTACATACGATAATAGCCTCCTCCTTGTCACTATAGGCTGGTTTAAGTACAAGGTGTTCACCCTCGTCATTCTTACTATAAACCGTTTTAGGAATCTGCCGTTGATTATGTCGGATCAGACTGTTTGCTGCATCAACGATATTTTGGGTTGACCGGTAATTTCGTTCGAGTTTGAAGAGGCGTGTATTGGGGTATTCCTGTTGGAAATTAAGAATGTTGTCGATATTAGCACCACGGAATCCATAGATACTCTGGGCATCATCGCCAACCACACAGATACGTCCTGTGGATTTGGTGAGTTGCGAGACAATAGCTTGTTGGACGTAGTTGGTATCTTGATACTCATCCACGAGTACATACTGAAAACGGTCGATATACTTCTGCAAGACCTCTTCATTAGCATCGAAAAGCATAAAGGTGTTCACCAGTAAATCATCAAAATCCATGGCATTGGACTGTCTGCAACGCTCACAATACCTATTATATATTGCAGAAATTGACGGTTGACGACGTATTGCATCATCTTTCGCCCATGCACTCATAGCATAAGTCTGTGGTAACACCAGATGGTTTTTCGCCATGGAGATGCGATCGGCAACAGAAGCGGGTTTATAGATCTTATCGTCAAGATCCATTTCCTTGATGATGTTCTTCACCAGCGAACGGGAATCGCTTTGGTCGTATATCGTAAAGGACGACTGATAACCAATGGCTTCCGCTTCAACTCGCAGGATGTGTGAGAAAACGGAATGAAAGGTACCCATGTGAAGGCCGCGAGCTCTGTCTGTACCAACCAGATTCGCAATACGTTCCTTCATCTCGCGAGCTGCTTTATTTGTAAATGTCAATGCAAGGATATTCCACGGAGCCAGTCCTTTTCTCAAAAGGTATGCTATTTTATAGGTCAGCACACGCGTTTTGCCCGATCCTGCCCCTGCAATAACTAATTGCGGACCATCACACCATTCTACTGCTGTGCGCTGACTGTCGTTAAGATTGTCGAGTATATCTTCCATTGTCATTTGTTTTTTTTCAATAGGGTTTTGATAGAATGAGCCCTCGATTCTCATCGGGGGCTCATAACAACACAAACACAAAATAAAAACGCAGTCCCACTATTGAAGACTGGTTAGTCTTAAATATAATTTAAAAATTATTGTATTCCTTCTTCACGAAGCTTCTGCTGCCAGCGCCACGCACTCATGAGCGTGTCTTCCAGAGAAGTTTCGGCTTTCCATCCCAATACTTTGTTGGCTTTCTCTGGATCAGCCCATACCTTTTCGATATCTCCCTCACGACGAGGAGCAAAAGTCCAGTTGAGCTTAACGCCTGTAACTTTTTCAAAAGTTTCAACGATTTCCTTGGTAGAGCAGCCATGTCCTGTTCCAATATTGAATACCTCAAGGGCTTCGCTGTCGGTATCAAGCACACGCTCCATGGCTTTCACATGAGCCTTTGCCAAATCTACCACATATATATAATCGCGGATGCATGTTCCGTCAGGAGTATTGTAATCGTTACCAAACACTTTGAGCTGTTCACGAATACCCATAGCGGTCTGGGTTACATAAGGTATGAGGTTCATAGGCACGCCATTGGGCAGTTCGCCGATAATGGCTGTTGGGTGCGAACCAATCGGATTGAAGTAACGCAACAGGATAGCCTTGATGGGTGCTCCGCTGTGAATATCGTCGCGGATAATCTCCTCGTTGATCTGCTTGGTGTTACCATAAGGACTCTCTGCCGGTTTGATAGGAGCATCCTCTGTAACAGGAAGGTTCTCTGGGGCTGGCTGACCATAAACCGTACAGCTTGACGAGAAAATAATGCCTTTCACATCATGCTTAGGCATGAGTTCCAGCAAATTCACCAAACTAACAATATTGTTACGATAATAAAGCAAAGGCTTCTCAACACTCTCGCCCACAGCCTTCGATGCAGCGAAATGGATAATTCCAGAAATATCGGGATACTTTGAGAACACACGGTCCATCGCAGCAAAATCGCAGCAATCCACTTGCTCGAATGCAGGACGAACTCCCGTAATCTTCTCGATACCGTCCACCACCTTTGCATCGGAGTTGGACAGATTGTCAACTATCACCACTTTATATCCGGCATTCTGCAGTTCTACGGTAGTGTGACTACCGATGAATCCTGTTCCACCTGTTACAAGTATTGTTTGCTTCATTTTTTTTATGCTTTAAAAGAATCTTTGCAAAGTTACACATTATTTTCTTATAAAAAAAATATATTTGCGGAAATATGACTTATATCTTATATTTCTTTTTTTTATGATGTGCTTTTTGGGGTACTCCTGTAGTATTCATGTGGGCGGCTGTCTTAATGCCTCGATAGCCATTCCACCGGCTGATAATACGACGCACATAGTCTTCGGTTTCTGTTCCACGCATATATCCGTTCTTCACCACTGGGTCATTATAATATTGCGGTTGCGACAAAGCAAGGATATACTGACTCACATCATTCCAGCGATGCGGGTCACGACCGTGCTTGCGGGTGAGTGCCATGGCGTCTCTCACATGATACGACCCGCCATTATAGGCTGCCAGTACAAATTTGATACGTTCAGTCCGATTGGGAATATCTCGGAAATGTCCGTCCAGTTCCTCAATAAACTTCACAGCAGCGGCAATATTCTTGTCTGCATCAAACAAATCGGAATGAGCCAGTCCGAGATGGTCTGCTGTTGACGGCATGATCTGCATCAGACCACAGGCACCTGCCCATGAACGAGCTTGCGAGTCGAATGTTGACTCTTGATAACATTGAGCTGCCAAAAGTCGCCAGTCCCATCTGATACGACGGGCATGTTGCTGGAATTGTGCATCATATTTAGAAATCACGCCTCCTTTCGCATTGAGCATCGGCGCAAATACGCGTCGGCGAACCGAACGAGATGACAGCAGATACTGTTCTTCCTTACGTGTCTCGGCAATCAGCTGAGGACGAAACCATGCTTTTATTTCTTTTTCCAATTGAGGTTTATCGGGACCTATCCGCCACGCCAGCCGATCGTCTCGTCCTGCGAACAGCGCCACATCGGCTTCACCATCCTTGATGCGGCGCACCATCTCTGCCGAATCCCGACAGACCTCGACGCGCAGTCCCACGCCAATCTTTTCCGCAAAGCGTTGACACAGCAGGTATTGAGTTCCAAGATAATGACCATGATAATCATAATAGGTCTCTGGACCCGTCATGGTCAAAACAATCATTTCGCCATTACCCACAATCTGCTCCAAGTCAAAATCTGCCGACAACGAATCTTGCTCCTCTCCCCAAGGTGTGAGTTGAGGTTCATCCTGTTGGTGCCTGCATGCAGCACACAAAAGCAAGAGAGCAAAAACGTGTATATATATTCTCTTTCGCATCAATTTATTAAAATTTCGTTGCAAAAGTAATCAATTTTTTGGAAATATTACCAGAATTGCGTACTTTTGCAAAGGAAATCATCAGAAATAGATTTTTATATGTTGAGAATTGCAGTACAATCCAAAGGTCGTCTGTTTGACGACACGATGAATCTGCTCGCAGAAGCAGATATCAAAGTCAGTTCAGGACGACGCACCCTATTGGTACAATCACAGAATTTCCCCTTAGAAGTGCTCTACTTGCGCGACGACGATATTCCACAGAGCGTTGCAAGTGGTGTTGCTGACATTGGCGTAGTAGGTGAAAACGAATTTGTAGAACGTGGCGAAGATGCTGAAATCATCTCACGCTTGGGATTCTCCAAATGCAGACTTTCACTGGCCATTCCTAAAGACATCAATTATCAGGGGTTGGCATGGTTCAACGGCAAGAAAATTGCCACATCCTATCCTAATATCCTGCAACATTTCATGGAGCAGCACAACATCAACGCCGAAATCCACGTCATCACAGGTTCCGTAGAAATCAGTCCGGGAATCGGTTTGGCTGATGGTATCTTCGACATCGTCAGCAGCGGATCCACATTGGTCAGCAACAACCTGAGTGAGGTGGAAGTGGTCATGCAGAGCGAGGCATTACTCATCGGCAACAAGAATATGAGTCAGGAGAAGCGCGAAATACTCGAACAGATGCTCTTCCGCTTTAAGGCCGTCAAAGACGCAGAAGACAAGAAGTACGTGCGCATGAATGCCCCCAAGGCAAGACTACAGGAAATCATCAGCGTATTGCCAGGACTGAAGAGTCCTACTATCATTCCATTGGCCGACGACGACTGGTGCTCCGTACATACCGTACTCGACCAAAAGCGTTTCTGGGAGATTATCGGCAAACTGAAAGAAATGGGTGCACAGGGCATTCTCGTGACTCCTATTGAAAAAATGATACTTTAAGCGAAAGACAAACGCTTCTTTATCACTTATCCTGTCACTTACAGGTTAACCCCCACAAGAGTAGAGCAAGGTAATTGCTCTACTCTATGCTATTAAAAAAGGAAATAACATAACGGAAGGAATTTAAGCTATGAGAACTTATCGATACCCGCAACAAAACGAATGGAAAGAAATTATCCAGCGTCCACATCTGGACCTCTCCAAGCTCCATGCCACGGTGACTGGGGTGCTCAACGACATCAAAGAGCATGGCGATGAGGCTGTCAAGAAGTACGAGGCGCAGTTTGACCACGTAGCACTCCATTCTTTGGCTGTTTCAGCACAGGAGATGGACGAGGCAGAACATCTGTTGGATGATAAACTGAAAGCTGCCATCATTTTGGCACACGAAAACATTCATGCCTTTCATGCAGCACAAAAGTTTGAAGGGAAACCCATTGAAACGCGTCAAGGCGTGACATGCTGGCAAAAAAGTGTGGCGATCGAAAAAGTCGGATTGTATATTCCTGGGGGTACTGCCCCACTCTTCTCCACAGTTCTCATGCTGGCTACTCCTGCAAAAATTGCAGGATGCAGCGAAATCGTACTCTGCACCCCGCCAAACAGCGAAGGCAAGGTGAATCCTGCCATTCTCTATGCCGCACAGGTGGCTGGCGTCAACAGAATCTTCAAGGCTGGAGGCGTACAGGCCATAGGTGCCATGGCATACGGAACGGAAAGCGTACCGAAAGTCTATAAGATTTTTGGACCGGGAAACCAATACGTCATGGCTGCCAAACAACAGGTTAGTCTCGACGAGGTGGCTATCGACATGCCCGCTGGACCGTCGGAAGTATGTGTCATTGCCGACCACCAGGCCAATGCAACATTCGTAGCAGCAGACCTGCTGTCTCAGGCAGAACACGGAATCGACTCACAGGTGTTGCTCATCACCACCTCTGAGGAGAAACTCCAGGAGATACAAGAGGAGGTTAATCGCCAACTGCAAGCATTGCCACGCAAGGAAATGGCGGCAAAAGCGTTGGAAAACAGCAACTATGTCTTGGTTAGCGATCTCGATGAGGCCATGAAACTGTCTAATGCCTATGCACCGGAACACCTCATTTTGCAGGTTGAGGACTATGAGGCCTTGGCAGAAAAGGTCATCAATGCAGGAAGTGTCTTCCTCGGAAAATATGCCTGCGAGAGTGCAGGAGACTATGCAAGCGGCACCAACCACACACTCCCTACTCATGGCTATGCAACAGCCTACAGCGGCGTGAATCTCGACAGCTACTGTCGTAAAGTCACCTTCCAACACCTTACAGAACAAGGCATCAGGGAAATTGGCCGCGCCGTGGAACTCATGGCAGAAGCCGAACAGCTTGATGCTCACCGTAACGCAATGACAGTTAGAATAAAATCGCTTAAAGCATGAAACAACTTGAACAACTGGTAAGACCAAATATTTGGAAACTCGCACCTTATAGCTCTGCCCGCGACGAATACTCTGGCAAGCAGGCTCACGTCTTTCTCGATGCTAACGAGAATCCGTACAGCATGACCGACAATAACAGATACCCAGACCCACTCCAGCGAGAACTCAAAGTGGCGCTGTCCAAGGTCAAGGGTGTCGCTCCTGAGCATATTTTTCTCGGTAACGGTAGCGACGAAGCTATCGACCTGCCTTACCGCATCTTCTGCGAACCGGGACGCGACAACGTGGTGGCCATCGAACCTACATACGGCATGTACCGCGTGTGCGCAGATATTAATAATGTGGAATATCGCACAGTGACGCTCAACGAGAGTTTTCAGTTTCAGGCCGATCAAATATTACAGGCTTGCGACGAGCACACCAAACTGATATGGTTCTGTTCGCCCAACAATCCTACAGGAAACTCACTCGACAGACAGGAGATGCTCCATGTCGTAGAACGCTTCCAGGGTATTGTCATCATCGATGAGGCGTACATCGATTTCTCACGCCAGCAGTCGTTCCGTAGCGAACTGGCAACCCACCCCAACCTCATTGTGCTCAACACCATGAGCAAGGCATGGGCATTGGCAGCAATCCGCTTGGGCATGGCATTTGCCAGCAAGGAAATCATCGATATATTTAATAAGGTGAAATACCCCTATAATATCAACCGGCTGACACAGGCAGAGGCGATGGAAGCCCTTGCCAACCCCTATGACGTGGATAGATGGGTGAAAAGTATTCTCGACGAGAGAGTTCGCATGATGAAAGCATTCCTCGAATTGCCGGTTTGCCAACAGGTATATCCGTCAGATGCCAACTTCTTTCTGGCTCGCATGACCGATGCACAGTCTATCTATGACTATCTGGTCGATCATGGAATTATTGTACGCAACAGATCACGCATCACACTATGTCATAACTGTCTGCGTGTGACCATCGGACTGAAGAGCGAGAACAACGAACTTATTGCTGCATTACGGCAATACGTACAATAAACCCGATGTCCATGGAAAGACTGTGGAATGCCAATTACGTGAAGGTCATGACAGCCAATTTCTCGCTGTTCTTTGCCTTCTATCTCCTGACACCTCTCCTGCCACTCTATCTCAGCGAAACTTTCGGAGCTACGAAAGACGTGATAGGACTGGTGCTTTCGGGATATACCGTTACGGCATTACTCTTCCGGCCATTCAGCGGTTATTTTGTTGATACGTTTCCTCGAAAGAGGGTGCTCATGGTATGCTTTGCCGCATTCTCCATCTTCTTTGCAGGATATCTGGCTGCAGGAACCTTGTTGATGTTTGCATTGGTCAGAACATTACACGGAGGACCCTTTGGTGCGCTCACGGTTGCCAATTCAACGGTAGCCATCGATGTGCTCCCTTCCTCACGACGTAATGAAGGCGTGGGCTATTATGGCCTGAGCAATAATCTCGCCATGGCCATCGCACCAACATTTGCCATTTATATCTATGCCGAGACCCACAATTTCGAATTGCTGTTTTGGATGGCTTTGATTATAGCGACATTCGGTTGGATGGTGGATGCGACAGTTCGGCTAAAGCCCACTACCGTCACCCAGGCACCCAAGCGCATCTCCCTCGACAGATTCTTTCTGGCACGTGGCTGGATGCTGGGGTTCAACATGATATTCTTCGGATTCTGTTTTGGCGTACTGAGCAATTATCTGGCGATCTACGGCAAACAGGTCTTGGGAATGACAGGAGGAACAGGAACGTGGTTTCTGCTCTGTTCCATCGGTCTGATGATGTCGCGACTACAAGGGAGCAAGGCGCTACGCCAAGGCAAACTCACACAAAATGCGACAGAGGGCATGCTCCTCTCGCTGGCAGGATACACCATCTTCGTCGCCTGTCCTGACATGGTCGGCTATTACGGCTCAGCCATACTCATCGGATTAGGCAACGGACACCTGTGGCCTGCCTTCCAGAATATGATAATCTCCATGGCACACCACAACGAGCGAGGCACGGCAAACTCCACCATACTCATCTCGTGGGACGTAGGCATCGGCATAGGCATTATCGCTGGCGGAGCCATTGCCGAGCACTTAGGCTACGCTACCGCATTCTGGACCGTATCAGTCACTCATGCGCTGGGAGTATTGCTCTATTTCGTGCGAACCAGAAGATTCTTCCTCTCAGGACGTTTAGATCAGCCATCGGCATCCTGACATCGGACAAACGACATCCATCACCCCTATAATTCTAATAAAATTGGAAAAGAAGAAAAAGGAATTGACGCTCAAGAAACGACCATCGGTCTTTCTGTCTATACTGCCGCTAATTGTATTGGTGATCATGCTGACCTTCACCATCCGATCGTTTGGCAACGATTCTCTTGAAGGAGCAAGCCAAATCACACTACTCTCTGTATCGGCGCTTTGCGTACTCATCGGAATGGTATTCCTTCATGTGCCGTGGGCAAGTTTTGAGAAAGCCATCACGAAAAATGTGGCAAGTGTGGCAAGTGCCCTCACCATCCTGCTGTTCATCGGTGCGTTAAGTGGCGCATGGATGGTCAGCGGCGTTGTCCCTACGCTCATCAGCTACGGAATACAGCTTATCCATCCCGATATTTTCCTCGCTTCTGCCTGCGTCATCTGTGCCTTGGTAAGCCTTATGACGGGTAGTTCGTGGACCACCATTGCCACCATCGGAATAGCCCTGATGGGCATCGGACGCGCACAGGGATTTAGCGACGGATGGATTGCCGGAGCCATCATCAGCGGCGCCTATTTCGGCGATAAGATTTCGCCCCTTTCCGAAACCACCGTATTGGCGTCTGGAAGCATGGGCGTTCCCTTGTTCCGCCACATCCGATACATGCTGATCACCACCATTCCTTCCTTGACCATTGCGCTGATACTCTTTATCATAGGCGGTATTCTGTATACCACCAACGACAGTCAGAACATCATGTCGTTTACAGCCGCTTTGGAACAGCGTTTCCATATCACCCCATGGCTTCTGGCAGTCCCTGTACTGACCGGCGTGATGATCGCACGCCGATGGCCGCCATTGATCACGCTGTTTCTCTCCACCTTGACAGCCATCATCTTCGGTCTGATCTTCCAGACCGATGTGTTTCGCGACATCGACCCGTCACTCTTCAAAGCTGCCATGAAGAGCGTTTACGGCAGTACGTCTGTGGCTGACGACATCCCCGTGCTGACTGAACTTGTCTCCACGCGCGGAATGGCTGGCATGATGGACACCATCTGGCTCATCATCTGCGCCATGTGCTTCGGAGGGGCCATGTCGGCAGGTGGCATGGTAGGCGGCATCACACGCCTTTTTGTTCATTTGGTGAAGGGACGCACCACCATGGTAGCATCAACAGCCTGCACCGGAATGATGATGAATCTGGCGGTGGCAGATCAGTATCTGTGTATCCTGCTGACGGGAAATATGTTTAAGGATATATATGACCGTCAGGGTTACGAGCGCTGCCTGTTGAGTCGCACGACGGAAGATGCCGTTACCGTCACTTCCGTCCTCGTGCCTTGGAACACCTGCGGCATGACCCAGGCCACGGTATTGGGCGTTGCCACGTTCACCTATCTGCCCTATTGTTTCTTCAATATCCTCAGCCCGTTGATGAGCATCTTCATTGCTTCCATCGGCTATAAGATAGTGAGACACAAGCCTGATTTATCCACTGACAACAACAATACGCCATCATGATACAGCAAACCACCTTTTCCCTTGCCCCCAAACGCAGGGGGTGCCATCTGGTGACCAACGAGATACTGGCAAACCTCCCCGCACCGATGCCTGAAACCGGACTCCTCAACCTCTTCGTACAGCACACCTCGTGTGCACTCTCTATCAACGAGAATGCTGATCCTGATGTGAGAACGGACATGGAAGAGATTCTCAATCATGTTGTAAGAGAAAACGAGTCATACTACCAACATGTATTCGAAGGTGCTGACGACATGCCTGCCCATGCCAAATCATCGCTCTTCGGTGTGAGCCTGTCTATTCCCATCACTCACGGCAGACTCAACCTTGGAACATGGCAGGGCATCTATCTCTGTGAATTTCGCAATCATGGCGGATCACGACGTATCGTCGCCACCGTCATATCATGATCTGTAATTCATAACCGCCTAAGCATTATGCCATTTCCTAAATCTATTAAAACAAAGTCTTTAATGCTGATCATGGCAGGCGGACTACTGTTCCAACCGCTTCAAGCCGCCGTACGCGACACCATTTCCCTGTCGCGCAACTGGCAGTTTTACAGAGGCGATGTGGCCCACACCGATGAGTTGAAAAACAAGAGCATGGAAGTGGTCCATCTGCCCCACGATTTCCAGATCTCGCAACCATGGGTTGCTCCGCAACAAGACGAGAAGGTCAACAAAAATGATGCTGCCAACAATACCAAGAGCCGACTCAGCAGCAGAGGATTCAAGGAGATGGCTGTTGGTTGGTACAGGCGTACCGTCACCCCAGACAACAGTTGGAAAAACAGGCGCATCGTGCTCGATGTTGAAGGCATCATGCTCGTGGGCGATGTCTATCTCAACGGACAACGGATAGGAGGCACAGACTACGGCTATCTCGGTTTTGAAACCGACATCACCGACAAGCTGATCTTCGGTCAGGAAAACGAAATACTCGTCAGGGCAGACACCCAGTCTCCCGACAATTCACGATGGTACACCGGTGGCGGCCTCTATCGTGACGTGCGCTTGATCATCAGCAATAAAGACACGCATTTTGCGCGCCACCCTTTATTCATCACAACCGTTGACAACCGACAGGTGTGCATTCAAGCGGAGCTGTTCAACAAAAGAAAGGCAGAACCCCTGACCGTCGGAGTAACGATCGTTGACCAGAGCGGACAGACCGTTGCCCAACACGAACAACCCCTCCACTACTCGCCACGCTGGCGACAGCGTGAATATCCGTTGGACACGATAACCCTTCAGCATCCACAGCTCTGGTCGTGTGAAAGTCCGTACCTTTACACCGCCATCGTCACGATCTACAACCGTCAACACCAGCCCCTCGACCAGGTATCGCAGTCCTTCGGCGTGAGAACCATCGCGTTTTCTCCACAATACGGCTTGCGCATCAACGGAAAGAAAGTGCTGCTCAAGGGCTTTGCCAATCACCATACACTCGGCGCATTGGGAGCGGCAGCCTACCCTCGCGCCATTGAAAAGCGGCTGCAACTGATGAAGTCGTTTGGCTACAACCACGTCCGTACTGCCCATAATCCATATAGCGAAGAGTTTCTGAACCTCTGCGACAAATACGGAATCATCGTGGTCAACGAACTGTACGACAAATGGCTGCAACAGTTTGCCGGAGGACGCACCTCCTGGCAGAACCTATGGCAGAACGACATCACAGAATGGGTGCAGCGCGACCGCAACCACCCCTCCGTCGTCATGTGGAGCTTAGGCAACGAACTGCAACAGCGGTCCGACCTCCCCTTCAACGATTGGGGTGTTACCGCCTACCGCCTCATGCGAACCCTGCTGCACCGTTACGACACCACACGTCCCACCACCGTAGCCATGCACCCACGCTATAGGAGTCTCGAAACCGATTCGTTGCCGGCTCCGTTGGCTATCGCAACAGACATCGCCTCCTACAACTACAGATACCAGTACTTCCCTGGAGACCGCAAGCGTTATCCCGACCATATCTTCTATCAAAGCGAGGCCAACACCTCGATGATAGGCACCAACTTTTTCGGCATGAACCACGATTGGGTGGTCGGACTGGCATATTGGGGTGCTATCGACTATCTTGGCGAAAGCATGGGATGGCCCGTCAAGGGATGGAACCAAGGGGTGTTCGACATCTCCTTGCAACCCAAGCCATTGGCATATCTCGTCAAGAGCATGTTTACCACCGAACCCACTGTTCACATCGCCATCCTGGATCATGCGCAGCATAGCGAAGAATGGAACGGCATCAATGTGGCTGTTGACCAATTATCAGATCATTGGAACAGGACAGCAGGCGACACCCTCTCGCTCTACACCTATACCAATGCCGAGGAAGTAGAACTGCTGCTCAACGGAAAGTCATTAGGCAGGAAGCGCAACACCCTATTGCCCACACAGCGCAACCGCATCTTCTGGCGAGGTATCGTCTATCAGCGAGGGCGCCTGGAGGCTGTTGCCCGCAACAACGGAAAGATAGTGGCTCGCCACAGGATAGAAACCACAGGAGCGGCGACTGCCTTACAGATAGAAGCCGACAACAGCCAGTGGAAAGCTGACGGGAAAGATCTGCAACATCTGCGCATCACAGCCGTTGACCGCCAAGGACGTCGGGTGTGGGATGTCAACGACCCATTGGTGTTTAAGGTAGAAGGTCCGGCAGAGATTGTTGCCACCGACAACGGCGATTTGCAGTCCGATGAAGTTCATGTCGGCAACCGTCGCCACCTCTACCACGGCTCAGCGTTAGTCATTCTGCGTTCCACCGGCGACACCGGCAATGTAAGACTCACCGTTGACAGTAAAGGACGCTATCCTCAAACCATCTGGAAAGGCAGCACATCGCACTCACGAAGATAAAAAAAATTAAGTTTCGCAACTGATGGAATTGATTGAAGTTAAAGCAGTTATCACTCCCCACGGTCGTTCGGGAAGTTAAGAGACAATAGCCTTTTGCCGTAAGACATAGGACATTTGTCCCTTAACTTCTCTCTAACTTCTCTCTAACTTCCCTCTAACTTCCCTTAACTTCCCTTAACTTCCCCACATGCGAAAGTTCAGTAACAAAACAAAACAAACAATGAAAAGAAAGATACTATCCCTCGCCGCCATGGTCCTGACGACCATCACCGGCAACGCCCAAAGCCAGGCTTTCAAGAGTCTGACGGTAGAAGCCTACGAACAAGCTATTGCCGACACAACAGTCATCCGTCTTGACGTGCGCACGGCAGAAGAGTTTGCCGCAGGTCATATAGACCGTGCCATCAACATCGACGTTCTCAACCCCGACTTTGAGCAACGCGCCACCACAACCCTTCCCCTCAGCAAGACCATCGCCATCAACTGTCGCAGTGGCAAGCGAAGCAAGCGTGCCGCCCAAATTCTTGTCCGTCATGGCTATCGCGTCATTGAGCTCGACTCCGGCTATCTCGGTTGGGTGGCAGCCGGCAAGAAAATCATGCGATAATACCACACAGCTCCGTTTCGCCAGAAAGTCAAATGAAGCCCTTGCTTTGCTTTTTGGAAACTGTAATACTGTAACTGTAACGCTTGGGATTGACATTGGTTTTGCTCTTATGATGTCGAAAATATACGTTTTTTGTCCATACACAATGTTAGGAAAGTGATAATATATTGTTAATAACTTTGCCTGATTATGGCACTCAAAGAACGTTTTCGTTAAGCCAAATGAGCAGAGTTAAGCTCGCTTAAACTCTGCCATGGAGAGAAAAGGTGCCATAAAATGGAATGCTTTTCTTAGACATACGCTTCCCCATAGCCTTGTCGTAGAGTTCATCGAGTCTGTTGGCAAAGTCATGGTGACGTAGTCCGGTAATCGCAAATCTGTATGTGGTCATGATCAGGATTTTTTTGTGGCTTTTTAATTTTAGCGACAAAAGTAGTAAATAATTTCGTAAAAACAAAAAGAAAAGATAAGAATAACGAATTTTTTATTTTCTTTTATCGGTTTCTTTTTTGTCGTATTTTTAGCAAAATACATTACAATAGAAGATTTTTAGTTTTTACAGTTTTACAGTTTTACAGTTTCGAAAAAGCTAAAAATCCTACTAATTAAGAGATTTTGACAATTACCAAATTAACA
>SAMEA3663023__coassemble_666_pt1 | contig 53348 bp, 48 predicted proteins | sample SAMEA3663023__metabat2_low_PE_009 | metagenome-assembled genome bin SAMEA3663023 (sample SAMEA3663023) | pig gut metagenome | biome: pig gut; feature: pig-associated habitat; material: faeces | place: France | collected 2012
AGATAGACTTCATTGCCACGAATGGTCTCAACAAGTACTACATCCAGTCGGCATACTCCTTGCCTACGGAAGAGAAGCGTGAGCAGGAACTTGCCTCGCTGAAGAAAATTGATGATTCTTTCCGCAAGATAATCATTGTGGGCGATGACATTGCCACATATATAGATGATAAAGGTTATGTCTTCTTGGGGCTGTTCCAATTTCTGAAGAACGAGGATGTGATGGAGTAAAAGTTACAATCCTTACAGCTTACAGTATTACAGTTTTTGAAAACGATTTTTTGCGTTACAGTTGACAGTTGACAGTTTCCATAAATGATTTTTTTGCGGTACAGATAACAGATAACAGTTTTGGAAAAGAAAAAAACAGGGAAGATTCTGTGATTGTACCTACTCATTATCTTCTTCTTGAGAATCTGCTTCCGAATTGTAAAGTACTGAATATCAATACTCCCCGAAAGCAAAAACAACCAAAAGAAACAAACTGGAAACAAAAATTTCAAAAACCCCAAAATGAAAACATCTGCTTAACAAGTCTTAACACGGAAATGAACGGAAATTTTCATTTTCTTTCATTTTGTTGTGTGCTCCTGAAGGTGCAAAATCAGGTATTGTGAACCTCATTGTCATTTCAACAATCTGGTTGAAAAAATGGCTTTAGTTGGATGATTGTGCACGAAAAGTGGGCGTTTCAGGTGGCATTATATAGTATTTTCGAAGAAAATACACATGTATTTCAAACTTTCTCAGGATAAGAAATGTTTTTCTTACAAAGATTTATTAACTTTGCATCAAAGTTTAACATCATTAAGAATTATGGCAAAGAAGGTTACAAATATAGAAGTAAAGGACACAACAGTTCGTACAATTAAACACGAAGGAGAGGACTTTGTGTGTATTACAGATATTGCACGCCAGAAAAATAGTGGTGACCCAAATGGTGTAATAGCAAATTGGATGCGCAATCGCAACACGATAGAATTCCTGGGTATTTGGGAACAACTATTCAATCCAAGTTTTAACCCCCTCGAATTCGAGGGGTTTAGAAAAGAGGCAGGACTCAATGCCTTCACAATGTCGCCATCAAAATGGATTGAGGCGACCAATGCAAAAGGACTTGTAGCTATGGCTGGGCGTTACGGAGGTACTTACGCTCGCACTGATATTGCCTTTGAATTTGCTTCTTGGATTTCTGTGGAATTCAAACTTTATCTAGTCAAAGAATTCCAGCGTCTCAAGGAAGAGGAACAAAAGCTAATCGGATGGTCAGTTAAGCGTGAACTCTCAAAACTTAACTATCGCATTCACACTGATGCCATCAAACAGAATATCGTGCCAGAAGAAATTGATGCTTATCACAAATCGCTCATCTATGCAGAGGAAGCTGATGTCTTGAATGTTGCTATGTTCGGTATGACAGCAAAAGAGTGGCGCGATGCAAATCCCGACAAGAAAGGCAACATACGCGACTATGCAACCATCAACGAACTCATTTGTCTCTCAAATATGGAGAACTTGAATGCTGTGTTTATCAACGATGGCATGCCGCAGACAGAGAGACTTGTCAAACTAAATCAAGTTGCAATTCAGCAGATGAAGGTGCTTGAAGAATCTGAAAACCGTAAATATTTGAAGTAAGAGATGGATTTGAGATTCAACACATCATTAGCAGAAGGTTACAAAAGTGCTAGCCAAATAGCAAGAGTACTGACTGAAGATTGGTTGAATATTAGACTGGAAGAGATCGTCAAAGAGCAAATAACTTCCAATATGTCATCTGATTATGGTGAGAAAAAAGTGCGACTGGATGAAAAGGTTAATTCCATGCGACAAGAGGGCTACACAACGAGTGAAATCGACAATGACAGAATCGTAAAGAAACTGCGTGGGGAATTAGAGGTAATGGGAGATGCTGAGGAAATGCAAGCTGAGGCATTTTCTCATTTGAATACTTTTTTCTCTCGTTATTATGACAAAGGCGATTTTGTCACTTTACGCCGATACAAGAAAGATTTTCGTAGGATGATAAAGACCACTCCCTCAGGCTTCAGACTTCAAACTTCAGACTTCATTTTGCGTTACAATCCCAAGCGTTACAGTTGACAGTTGACAGTTTCCATAAATGAATTTTTTGCGTTACAAATAACAGATAACAGATAACAGTTTTGGAAAAGAAAAAAACAGGGGCCATTTTGACCTCATGTATCATTCTTCGATAAAGGCCTGGCCAAAGAAAATAAAGATGAATATAATTTTTTCAGTCAACATCTTCGCAACTCTCATTTTATTTTTATAAATTTGCATGGAAAATCGTAACACAGGGGAATTACTCCCCTATCATTCTTAAAACCCAAAAACTGTGCATTATTCTTGATGTCGTTGACCTGTCCCTGTGACATCGTAGATGAATGTGATTGTGTACTAGCCTTCTGGGATGGTACTAGTAGGGGTACTAAGTTTACCCTAGATTATGCCCAAGAAAAGAATAAACCAATAAAGATAGTTCAGATATGATACCTACATTTGAAGAATTCTTGTACCCATTCCTTCTAATGCTGAAAGATGGTGAAATTTCAAGTAAGGAAATGAAGGAAAAGTTGATTGCCCACTTCAAGCTAACTGAAGATGACATTGCCCTAACCACTAAAGGGGGAAACACCACCCAAGTAACTGATAGAATTGGCTGGTGTAGGCAATACTTCAGAAGGGCTTTGTTTATTGAAATCCCACAAAGAGGTATCTGGAAGCTAACTGATAGGGGCAAAGCATACCTAGCCAATCACAATACTCTTACTATTGATGATTTGCTGGATTATAAGGAATTTGCTGAATATGCAGGGAGTGCCAAGAAGCCAAAGAAAGCAGTTATGCCAACCAAGCCTTCATTTGCTTCTTTAGGTGTTACCCCTACTGAAGCTTTGGAAGAAGCCTATACTAGCATCAATGATTCTTTATCTGATGAACTTCTGTCAATGATAATGAATCTATCCCCATCCTTCTTTGAAAAGCTAGTGGTAGATTTACTTGTGGCTATGGGCTATGGCGGTGATTTTGAAGATGCTGCTAAAGTGACTAAAAAAAGTAAGGATGGTGGTGTAGATGGCATCATTAAAGAAGACAAACTAGGTCTAGATAAAATCTACATTCAGGCTAAAAGATGGACTAATGTAGTTGGAGAACCAGTTATTCAACAATTTGCTGGTGCCTTGGATGGGAAAAGGGCTTCAAAGGGTGTCTTTATAACAACTTCTACCTATTCAAAGGATGCTAAGAAGTATGTGGATAGTTTAAGCAAGAAGATAGTGCTGATAGATGGCAAAGAACTTGCTTCCCTTATGATTGAATACAACCTTGGTGTTAGTATTAAGAAATCCTATATTGTTAAGCGAATTGATACTGATTATTTTGATGAAGGAGAGTAAATTATGAAAAAAATACTATCTATTATAGCAATATTTTCTATCATCTGTTCATCGTGCAGTGATTTAGTAAACAAGAAGGAGTACAAGGTTTCCATAGAAGATAATATTCTTTCCATTGAACCTAATGATACCTGTACTTATCAAGTAAGTGTATGGAATGAAAACACAAAGTTGTGGGAAGACACTAAACAAGGTAAGTGCAGGCAAGGTTTGTTCTCACCTATAGAAAATATGGAAATTATTAACTCTATAGCTCTATTTGCTCTTAGGAACAACAATGAGTTATCTATTAGAGTAAATATTAGTGATATTGTAGATACAACCTATACAGTAAAACTTCAACCAGAAGAAGGAGATTCTATTGCTCCTATAATTAGTGGTAATTGTGCAAGACTTGTTTCAAATGCTTCAAGTAAGGCAAGTACTGAAACTCTAAAAAGATGGCTTTTCAAAAGAAAAGAATTTGTTTCAGATTCATTGCTTGCACAGATGTCTGGATTAGTGAGAACCTTATGCAAGAAGGATATCACTAGATATGAAGTACAAGGAAGTGTTCCAGTTACAAAGACTCTAGGTACATTTTCTGTTAAGTCAGGAATCAAAGCTGATTATTACGCATTGCTAGCTTGTACATCTGATCAAAACATTACTTCTTTTGTTGAGGATTGTGTGGCAAAAGATTTCAAGTTTGCAAAAACCAATTTAGATGGTGAATTGACTTGCTATAAGATGGGTGAGCCAAATGGTTTCCTCTGTATATGTCTTGTGACTATTAACAATGATTGGAGTTATAAAGCTTATCCTTTAGGTGCTATTATACTTGATAATATCCCCCCTATTATTCTTAATCAAACTAGGTTTATTGCAATTACAAAAGAAACTTATGATGCATATCTAAAAAATAACTATAAAGCAAATTTTTATAACATATATCTGAACAAGAAAAGTGAAGTGGTAATTATTCCCGAAAATATACCAAAAATTGCACCTCTGCTGTCTGTTAGAATTGGGCAATTTGAAGGTAGTATGTATTCATTAAGTATGCCATTTACAATCGAGTTCGGAGATGCTGCTGATATTGCATCTTTAACTATCAAACATCCTAAATCTAATGAAGTGGCAAAAACGGTAGAACTTCAAGGAGAGAAAAGCCCTTATTCTTTCAGATGCTCTCTTTCTGGAATGGAATATGGTGAAAACTACATACCTATTGTAGTAACGGATCTAAGGGGCAATACTTCAACCTTCAAATATAGACAGGATTGTCAAAAAGTAGAAAACAACTCACCACAAGTCAATATAGATAACAATGTAAATGTTTGGTAAATTAAATTGGAAATGAAAAACGAGCCCCACCCTAGAACTTTCTAAGGTGGGGGCTTTTGTTTCAGTACTTTTTCAGCCACTATCCATCTACTAAATCATATCTAAGGTGTCACAGTGACAGGTCATTGACATCATGACTTTCAATTCTTACAGCTTACAGTATTACAGTTTTTGGAAAGGAAAAATAGGTTTCACGAGGACTGGTTCCTGTTTCTTGGACAACGCCAATTCACACCAGGCGTTACAGTTTGACAGTTGACAGTTTCCGAAAACGAATTTTTTGTGTTACAAATAACAAATAACAGATAACAGTTTCCAAAAACGATTTTTTTGCGTTACAGTTACAGTATTACAGTTTATGAAAGCAAAAGTCAGGGGGTACGGATTTTTTATTGCCACGTAAATCTGTTAAAATCGTGATTCTTTCCACGAATTATCGAGATATTTTCGTAACTTTGCCATGATCTATTTGAACAATAACACATATTCTAAAAAACGTGACACCATGATAACGGAAGAACGACTAAAGGGTGCGTATAGTGAAGGAGAGGCATTGGCCATTTATAATGAGGTGAAACAATCGGGAGACCTCATAGGCTTTTGTCGCACCTATATGAATCACGAAGACTATCAAGTGGCTCGCAATGCACTTTGGGGAGTGACCAAGGCCAGCAAAGCGGAGCACACACAGCTGCAACCACTACTCCACCCGCTCATAGATTTAGCGATGCAGACCGACAACGCTTCTGTTCGTCGCCTGTCGCTCTATCATATTGAGCGCTTGAAACTGGAAGAAGATGATCTTCGCACCGACTTCCTTGACTTCTGCTTAGCCCACATGGTCAATCCTGATGAGTTTCCCGGTATTCAATCTCTCTGCATGAAAATTGCCTATCGGATGTGTAAGTTCTATCCAGAACTGATGGGAGAGTTTATGCGCACCATAGAGAGCATGGACATGACTTTCTACAAGCCAGCGGTGAAATGTGTCAGAAGCAGGATTTTAGGCAGTAAGCGTTAGATAAGTAAAACGAGAAAACAATGCTCAAGATTGTAATGATTATGCTATGCGGAATAGGTACGGGTTACCTGCTCCGCAACCAGAAAATGAATTTTATCGGCCGTATCATCACGGCACTTATTTGGGTACTCCTATTCCTCCTCGGCATCGAGGTAGGATCGAATCCAAGTATCGTCAATGGTCTCCAGACGCTGGGTCTCGAAGCCATCGTATTAACGCTGGGCGGCAGTATCGGCAGTGCAATCTTTGCTTGGGCATTATGGAGATATGTAACAGCCAAACAGAAAGACAAGACATCGGTTGAACAGGAAGGAGGCAAGGCATGAAAGGCAGTCTGATTATCGTAGGCTTCTTTGTCCTCGGCATCATCGTGGGATTGTGTGACGTGATTCCCGACAGCTTTGTAAATAGCGACGTCAGCTATTATGCCCTTTGCTGCCTGATGTTCTGCGTAGGCATCAGCATCGGTTGCGACACTTCTGTACTGAAGAGTTTCAAAGAGGTCAATCCTCGTTTGATGATGCTTCCCATCATGACCATTCTGGGCACGTTGGCAGGATGCGCTGCAGTATCTATCCTATTGGGGCATCGTCAACTTACCGACAGTCTGGCGATAGGTTCTGGATTCGGCTACTACTCTCTGTCGAGCATCTTCATCACCCAATACCGTGGTGCAGAACTTGGTACCATCGCTTTGCTTGCCAACATCAGCAGAGAGATTCTCACCCTGTTGTGTGCCCCACTGTTGGCGAAGTATTTTGGAAGATTGGCACCTATCAGCGTAGGTGGTGCCACCACGATGGACACTACCCTCCCCATCATTACCCGTTATTCGGGTGAGAGTTTCATCATCGTGTCCATCTTCCATGGCTTCTGTGTAGATTTCTCCGTGCCATTCTTGGTTACATTCTTCTGTTCGTTCTAACTTCATAGAAATTGACAGTATGTCTGAGCTTGGGCAGTTTGCTCTCGGAATAGGACATTTGTCTCGGCACGAACAATATTAAACCAAGATTCTTCTTATGATAAAGAAGTGAAAGACATTCATAATTCAATATTATTTCGTAACTTTGGATAAAATCGCAAACCAAATGTACGAAAAAAATCCCGTGAGTCGTATGCCACCCACGGGATTTTATGGTTATTTAATAGAAAATACTTAGAGCCAGGCATGTTAATTGTATAATTCTGGGTCGCCCTGCGAACGGTCAACAAATTCCTCGTCGTATTCCTCGCCTGGTATCAGGTCATCGAAATCAGGGTCGTCGTAAGGGTCTCGGTCATCGTCATCTGTTCCAATGATAATTCCTCCTTTTCCCTTTTTGGTGCTGACAGATTTTCTTATGCTGTCATTATGTAGCCTAATAGAGTCAAGCCCCCGCTGGACTGCCTCTCGGCGCTTATTATCCCAACGGCGAAATTCTTCTTTTTGTTTTCGCTCTTGCAGGGCAAAGTAGGCTGTGCAACCAAATAGGCAGCCCATAACAAGGACGGTTACCCATAAGCCTCTCCAAAACTCTTTGCTTAGTTTTTTCATTGTGTTCCTACTTAATGGCGATGATACTTTTTCAGAGTTCCCTGTATGAGGATATTGGCCTGCTCCTCGGCAGCCTCATTAGGCTTGAACTCTGACATGTGAATAGAAATCAGCTTGCGAAAGTTGTAATAGGTATTCTCTTATTTTAGCCTACCAGTTCAGCACCCACCTTGCATCAGCGTATTTTCCTATCAGCTCAGCATCCTTGATGGCATCAAGCTGGCGAACATACTGGTGTCTCCGGCTGACATCTATAGCCTTACCATCCTTGTCATGGCTGTTGAATTCCAACAGGGTGACCGTAGGTTCAGCCACAGGTTCAAAGCCTATGGCAGGCACACCGTCCAACGTGCAGTTGAGCAACACACATTCAGAATGAGGATAGGGCTTTCCCTGGTTGTGTGGCAGACGAGCGATCACAGCATTCTCACCCAATCCCTTAAAGGTACAGTCGTTGAAGATGTTACCATGGTTTTCGGCCGTATTTCTTATCCACATGAAGGGGCCATGAGTGGAAATGGTACAATGATTGAAGTATGACGGACCTCTGCCTAAGACCGTATCTCCTCCTCCATCTATGATGCAGTTGAGCCAGTAGGCCGATCCGTTCGCTTGAAGAGCATCCCCGTCGCCAATGACATGTACGTTCTCAGAAAAGTTTCTCTCACCATTGAGCAGGAACCCCTCAGCCTGTCCCTTACAATCGGTCTTGAAGGTGATGTTCTTGAAAATCATATCAGCGCAATTGTCAGCAGCTACCGCAGCACGACGTGAGGGGAATGTTCCCTTCACCTCGTTGGTCTTGATGTCAACAGGATGAGGATTGAAAACCTCGTTATTGGGATAATGCACCACAACCCCATCCTTAGATTCACCTTGAATGGTCACAAACCGCTTATTACGGAAATACACCAGTTCTTCATAGTCGCCATTCTTCACAAAAACAGTTTTCCTACTCGCTTCCGAGGGCAACGAGTCTGGCATCCAATCCATGGCACCCTGCAGAGTGGAGAAATCTCCGCTTCCATCAGCAGCCACCACCACCTGAGATTTATCTGTTGAAGGAGCCTTTGCCTTGGTAGTAAACTTCCATGATTTCTTGCCATTCCATCCCTCGATGACTCCCTTGCCTATCTTAATTTCATACTCATGTCCGTAATCCAACATATTGTTGTGTAGATAAACAGTAGCCTTATTACCATGACAGATAACAGGATAGAAGTGGAAGGCATCAGAGAATCCGCCGATAATCGTCTTCTGATACTTGCGCTTATCTTCTTTGGCAGCACCCGATGGAGTGCCCGGACGTGTGTTACGATTGGTAATATGCTCCGACTTATAAATATAAGGTACAGGAGTATATGTTGCATGAGGATTAACAGGCTGTCCTTCTGTTGGCCCTGCCGGAAGGGACATGTCGATTTTATCGACCACCTTGTTAGTGGTTTTGTCAAACACCGTGACAATCCCCTTTGTGCCCGCCTTTACCGGTTGGTCAAACTCAATAATGAGATGTGTGTCGATGTTGATGTTGTGAGCATTCTCCTTAGGATAAAAACCTACTGGAGACTGTGCCAGCAGTTTCATACATACGATGAAAGCTGCCATTGTAATAAAGATTCGTTTCGTAGTCATTGTTTTTAAGTTGTTTGGAGTTGCAATATTACAAAAAAATATTGAGAAATCCTATATTTTTAAAGGAATTATTATTGGATAGCAATAAAACACATTTTTATACCACAAATATGTTACTGAACTTTCGCATGTGGGGAAGTTAGGGAAGTTAGAGAGAAATTAGAGGGAAGTTAGAGGGAAGTTAGAGGGAAGTTAGAGGGAAGTAAGAGAGAAGTTAAGGGACAAATGTCCTACGTCTTACGTCAAAATGTCCTAGGTCTTACGGCAAAAGGCTATTGTCTCTTAACTTCCCGAACGACCGTAGGGAGTGATTTCTTATGCTTTGATGTTGCACAATTCATAATAATTACTTATCTTTGCAAAGCAGAAAACAAGTTTCGGTCTGACGGAACATGCAAACGAACTTGATATACTTAATAGACAACAGACCCAAGATATAATGAAACCTAAGCATCTACTCTCCTGGATAGCCTTGCTGACCGCAATGGATATGAGCGGATCCCCCATGGATCAGGATGAACCTGCGTATAAAATCGTGAATCAGGATTCTATTTGCCAAATCTTTGTTTATTCTCCTGCAGCAAATCAAGGCTTACACCTGGCTTATCTCACCGATGATGACCGGTGGATAGACGTCGGGCAGCTGTGCACCAGCGATTTCGGTCCATGGGGCAGCGAGAAGAAGATGTATCGCCCGTTTGTGACAAAAGCAAACGATGGTACATGGCGTGCGCTATGGAGCGTAAACAACAGTTCGCCTCAGTTTGCCGTGGCTTATTCTGAAGATCTGGTAACATGGCGTCCTCAGGACTACCCCATCGTGAAAGAGAAGGGTATCAAGGATGTGGTTGCCTATCAGATGGACGATGATTCTTTCAACATCTATCTACAGACAGCCGAGGGCAAGCGATATGTACATGCAGACAAGGATTTCCGCACCTTTTTAGAGGATTCCATAGAAGCCGTTGCCGACGATATACTTTGGCAACGCGACACAGTTACCATCAATGGCAAGGTGTTGGAAGGCAACGCCTTCAACATCCCCGCCATCCATCTCGATTATATTCGGGCATGGCATAAGGCACTTGCTGACGACAACAAGGAGAATGGCAGACCATTGCCGCACACCGAGGCAGAACTTCAGGCCTACCTGAAGGAAAAGCATGTGAAGTTGGCAGCCGGTAATGAGATTACAGCCCAACTGCAAATCCAAACCCACAAGTCGCATCGCATCTCAGACAAACTCATCGGCATCTTCTTTGAGGATATCAGCCGTGCTGCCGATGGTGGTCTTTGTGCCGAGTTGTTGCAGAACGGCGACTTTGAGTATCATGGCGAGAGAAAAGGATGGAAGGCAACTACAGCATGGCAGGGACTGGAGACCGTATCTGCCATTTCAGTAGAAAATGGAGTCAGCAAGAACAATCCTCATTATGCTATTCTGACAGATAATCCTATTTATAATATCGGTTGGGAGGGCATCCACATCAAGCATGCCACCTATGATGTGAGTTTGTTTGCCCGTTGTATGGACGGGAAGAAGAAGCAACTCACCATAGCCTTGGTGGATGCAGAGAATAACATCGTGGCCAAGACCAAAGTGAAGATACAAGGTGACCAATGGAATGAATACAAGAGCCAACTGGTGGTTTCCGATAAATATAAGGACGAACCGGGCAAAGCCATCCGTTTCGCTGTCATCCCTAAAGGCAAAGAAAGAATGGCAGTGGATATGCTGAGTCTCATGCCTCGCGACACTTACAAGGGACATGGCCTGCGTAAGGATTTGGCCGAGGTGATTGCCGATTTGCACCCTCGCTTCGTCAGATTCCCCGGTGGTTGCATGCTGCATGGTCAAGGACTGGAGAACATCTACCATTGGAAAGAAAGCGTAGGACCGCAGAAGGACCGCAAGCCGGCATTCAACATTTGGAACTACCACCAGACCCGCAAACTGGGATTCTTTGAGTATTTCCAATGGTGCGAAGACATGGGTGCAGAGCCTCTGCCGGTGTTGGCAGCCGGAGTGCCTTGCCAAAATTCACAACCTAATGCCAAGGGCATCTGCGGTCAGCAAGGAGGCATCCCTATGGCCGACATGCCTCAGTATGTCCAAGATGTGCTCGACTTGGTTGAATGGGCAAATGGCGACCCTGCCACGTCAGCATGGGCGAAGATGCGGGCAGAGGCAGGCCATCCAGCTCCTTTCAACCTGAAGATGGTGGGAATAGGCAACGAAGACCTGATTTCTACCGATTTCAAACAGCGCTATCTGATGATTTGCAAAGCCTTGAAGGAGAAACATCCAGAGATAGAAGTAATAGGAACCGTAGGCCCGTTCCACTATCCATCTTCGGATTATATAGAGGGATGGAAAATTGCCAAGGAGCACAGGCAATGGATTGATGCCGTGGATGAACACTACTACGAACAACCGGGATGGTTTATCAATCATCAAGACTATTACGACAACTACGACCGCAAGGCACCGAAGGTTTACCTGGGTGAATATGCTGCCAACGGAAATAACGAGCTCGACCGTGCCCTTGCAGAAGGAATTCATCTCTGCAACATAGAGCGTAATGGCGATGTGGTTGAAATGACATCCTATGCTCCCCTACTCTGCAAAGACGGTTATCACAACTGGAATCCTGATATGATCTACTTCGACAATAGCGAGAACATCCGCCTTACCGAGAGTTACAAGATTCAGAAGATGTTCGGACAGCATGCCGGCGATACGTATATCGCTTCGGAACTGGATCTGCCAGCAGCCTTGAAACGCTACGTCGGTACAAGCGTGGTGAAGGATTCAAAGACGGGCAAGACATGGCTCAAGGTGGTGAATGCATTACCTCGTGTGCTCAAACTCAATCTGAATGGTCTTGGCAACAAAACTGTAGAAATACAACCTCGCTCTTCGCAGGTCATCGAACTATAGGCGCCATTCTGCTGCAACAGAAATAGTCTGATCAAGCAAGTCATGACATGAGAAAGTGGTTATTTTCCCCACTTATTGAAATGCTGCCAAGTGAATTCAAACTTTTGATGTCAAGATGACGAATGGAAAATCCCGAACACATCCCGAACACATCCCGACACGATCGGAAATAAAAACAAACGAAGATGATGACAGAAATGACAATAACAATAATCATAGGACTGATGATTCCGCTATTAGGAACAATGGTCGGTTCGGCATTCGTATTCTTTATGAAAGACGAAATGTCTGACCGACTGCAAAAGTTGCTGTTGGGCTTTGCCTCTGGCGTAATGGTAGCTGCTTCCGTATGGTCTTTGCTCATCCCAGCTATGGATATGGAGGCAGGCTGTGGCAAATGGTCGGTAGTGCCTGCTGCTGTGGGATTTCTAATGGGTATCGGTTTCTTGCTACTTATCGACGAACTGACGCCACACCAACACCTCGGTACCGACAAGCCTGAGGGTATCAAGTCACACTTGTCAAAGACAATCATGCTTGCCCTTGCCGTAACCATCCATAACCTGCCTGAAGGAATGGCTGTGGGTGTGGTGTTTGCAGGTGCAGAAAACAGTTCCGCCCATATTTCCTTAGCTGGCGCTGTTTCCATGGCAATAGGTATTGCCATTCAAAACATCCCTGAAGGCGCCATCATCTCTATGCCTATGCGAGCGGCAGGCAACAGCCGATGGAAGTCGTTTATGTTAGGTTCGCTTAGTGGAGTGGTCGAGCCGGTTGGAGCCGTTGCCGTTCTATTGCTTGCCTCACTCATCATGCCTGCCCTACCCTATATGCTTGCTTTTGCAGCAGGAGCCATGGTCTATGTGGTAGTGGAAGAACTGATTCCAGAGGCGTCCCACGGCGAGCATAGCAACCGCAGCACCATTGGCTTCGCCATCGGTTTCGTACTGATGATGGTGCTTGATGTTGTGATGGGATAGCAAAGCGAGAACATATCTCCACCATCCTCGACGAATACGGCTGTTTGCGAAACGTGTGGGGAAGTTAAGGGAAGTTAGGGAAGTTAGAGAGAAGTTAAGGGACAAATGTCCTACGTCTTACGGCAAAAGGCTATTGTCTCTTAACTTCCCGAACGACCGTAGGGAGTGATAACTTCCATTTTATGGCACCTTTTCTCGCCATGACAGAATTAAAGCGAGCTTTATTCTGCTCATTTGGCTTAACGAAAACGTTCCATTTTATGGCACCTTTTCTCGCCATGGCAGACCTCGAACGAGCTCGGGTCTGCTCATCTGGCTTAACGAAAACGTTCTTTAACTTCAATCAATTCCATCAGTTGCAAAACTTGAATAAAATAACAGGAATACATGCCACTGATCAGCATCCAATATTACAACTCGCCATGCGGTAAACTCGTCTTGGCATCCATGGCAGGCGAACTGTGCCTTTGCGACTGGAACGCGAATCCTTGTGCCGAGCGCAACCTGCGTCGGCTAACAGGGTGTGTGGATGCCTCTATCAAGACAGAAGCCACCTCGGTCTTGGAAGAGACCAAAAAGCAACTCGATGAATATTTTGCAGGCCGTCGCCAGACCTTCGACATCCCGTTGCGTCCCATAGGCACAGACTTTCAACATCGCGTATGGAGCGCATTACTCCGCATCCCCTACGGAGAAACAAGGAGTTACAAGGATATTGCGCAAACCGTCGGGCGTCCCCAAGCCGTCAGAGCCGTGGCAGGGGCTATTGGGGCAAACGGCATCAGCATCCTCATCCCCTGCCATCGCGTCATAGGCAGCAACCACAGCCTGACAGGATTTGCAGGAGGCCTGGAAGCAAAGCGCATGTTGTTGGAGATGGAGCACAGACGCCTGTCGTTTGTTACCCCGTGATGCACGGTGCGCATGCTGTCCATACCATTTTTGGGTCACCATGCCGCAATCATGGTAATTTGCAACAAAAGCGCCATATTAAACCGTAAGGAGGTGGGCGCGGTGAGGGTTCAGCCTGTGGTAACAGTCAGGATTGTCGCTGCAATCCTTTAGAGCCGTACCACTTATATTTCTTTCATATGCCATTTCTACCAGCCAAGCCAGTTTGAAGGCAGCCCTTTCGTACGACAATCCTTCTGGGCGAATATTAGAAATGCAGTGACGGACGCACCTTCCCAAGATTTACCGAGATTCAGGCTTAGCGCTCAGAAAACTAACCATAGAAGGCTAAAAAAAGCATGCGCCTGTGTCGAACTTGAAAAAAATACATTATCTTTGCAGAAAGTTTGCACAGTTCTCTGTTGCGACAGAAGAAACAAACGAAAATATGGAAACAGAAAACAAATCATTTCAAGAAGTTAACGAGGGCTACACCATGCTTGAGGCTATCAACGAGGCTAAACGCTGCCTGCATTGCAAAGTGCCTCAATGCAAGAAAGGATGTCCTATAAGTCATGATATTCCTGACTGGATTCACGAGTTGTCGATGGGTAACCTCGGCAATGCCATGAACATCATCAACAACAAGAGTAATCTGCCTTCCGTTTGCGGTCGGGTGTGTCCTCACGAAAAGCAATGTGAAGGACACTGTGTGCTCAACAAGAGGGGCGAAGGCATTCGCGTGGGCAAACTGGAGAGGTTTATTGCCGACTTCGACGGCAATATGAGTCTTATCCGCGAGAACCTATTGCCAAAGACGAGAGGTAAGATAGCCGTTATCGGTTCTGGCCCTGCCGGACTGACCATTGCCGGCGACATGGCCCGACAGGGCTTCAATGTTGAAATTTTTGAGATGGAACCAGAACCGGGAGGGGTACTGATGTTTGGCATTCCTGAATATCGCCTGCCCAAGGAAATCGTACGCCGTGAGATTAAGAAGATAGAAGAGCTGGGTGTGGTGTTCCATTGCAACACCACCGTAGGCAAGGGTGATCTGACCATCGAGAAACTCTTTGAAATGGGCTATGATGCCATTTTCATGGGCACAGGAACGGGCGTGCCTAAGAAACTCCACATCCCAGGCAGCAATCTTAAGGGCGTGCGCCAGGCTATATGGTTTTTGCGGCGCGTCAGCCTCTACAACGAGGGCAACCTTAGCCGAGAGGAAGTGGTGGTGCATGAAGGCAACCGCGTATTTGTGATAGGTTGTGGAAATACTGCCATGGATGCTGCCAGAACGGCAGTACGCATAGGAGCGAGCCACGTGGAAGTGGTTTATCACCGTACCGTCAACGAGATGAGTGCACTCCGCTCGGAGTATGAGGATGCCGTGGCAGAAGGTGTAAAATTCAGTTGGCAATCGAGCATCGTGGAGATTCACGATGATAATGGAACGCTCAACGAGGTGGTTATCGAATCCAATGGCGAGCGCCGCACTGAGAAGGCCGATTTCGTCATCATGGCGGTTGGCTCTGCCCCTGCAAGTAGAATTGTATCTACCACGACGGGTATCGACGTAGATGAACGCGGCTACGTCCTGACTCGTGAAAAACCGTATGGCATGACTACCCGCAAAGGGGTGTTTGCCGGTGGCGACGTGGTAAACCGCCCTTCAACTGTTGTTCTCGCCATGCGCGATGCAAAACGTGTGGCTGAGGGCATGGCACAATATGTTGATGCTGTGAAACTCATAGAGGCTGTAAACGAAAAGGGCGAGATGAAGAAACCTGAAGTTTAGGATGCTTTTTCATCGTCAGCATAACGGTCATACTCCAAGAATCGCTGCTGTGGATTCTTGGAGTATTTTTTTTAGATCAGACTTTTTAATCACAGTCTTATACCATACTTCGCTATTCTCTCGCTGAGCATTCCCTTGGGCATGAATTCCATCAGAGCATCTGTAACGGTATTGAGCATTTGCTCGCGGATATAGTCTTCTTTGACATACAAAGAAACACGCCGTTGGGAGAGACAGTCGCCTTCTATCGGGCGCACATTCTTACGCTGCTGCTCGGTAAGAAGCGGCAGATGCATCTCTGGAATGATGGTGAATCCTCCATTCGCATCCACGATATGTACCAACGTGGTGATGCTGCCTGCTTCATAGATATGATTGCCCTTGTTTCGGGCCTTGCAGAAGGAGAAAGCGCTGTCACGCAAACATTGTGCATCCTTCATGATCCACATGTTCTCGTGTTCCAGATTTTCGGGTTTGAAAACCGGCAGTTTCCGCCAGCAACTTTCGGCAAGATAGACCATGAATTTCTCGGTATAGAGAGGTATTTCAAGGATTCCTTCACACCCATTGTCCGAAATAGCGATACCGGCATCCAGTTCGCCTCGTAAAAGCGATTCTACCATGAAATTCGCCTTCATTTCCTGAATCGACAATTCTACAGCGGGAAACAGTTCCCGATAGTGTTTGATGAATTGGGGCAGGATATACGGGGCTATGGTAGGGCCTACAGCAAGAGCAAATCTTCCCCCTATCGTCCCCTTGTCTTCGTTGATGATTTCTCCTATGCGTTCAACTTCCATGAGTGCTTTTTCTGCCTGTTGGATAATCTTTGCACCGGCAGTTGTCGGAGCTACAGACTTGTTGGAACGTTGAAAGATGCGGATATCCAGTTCCTCTTCAAGTTTCTGAAGCATAGCACTTAGCGTAGGCTGCGACACATGACACGACTCAGCCGCCTTCGCAAAATTGCGAAAGCGGTTGACGGCTATGATATATCTAAGCTGTTGTATGTTCATCGTTCTGTCATATAAAGAGGTTTACATTGGCTTGGTCGGCTCGTTCCATATAACTGGCAACGCCTCCTATGGTGACATTGTCGAGCAATTCCTCACGGTTCACCCCCATGACGTCCATCGACATCTGACAGGCAATAAACTCCACACCGTTGTCGATGGCTTGCTGCCGAAGCGACTCCAGCGAATCGACACCTTTCTTTTCCATCAGATAGCGCATCATCTTGGCACCTATGCCCATCATGTTCATTTTCGACAGCGCCAACTTGGAGGAGTCGTTAGGCAGCATCCAACCAAACATCCGACCGAAGATGTCCTTCTTCACCCGAGGCTTATGGGCTTTTTTGATGGCGTTAAGTCCCCAAAAGGTAAAAAAGATACTCACCTTCTTTCCTGTAGCTGCTGCGCCATTGGCAAGTACAAACGTGGCGAGCGTTTTATCTAAGTCATCGCTAAACAGGATCAAGGTCTTGCCCATATCATGGGGATGCGGTCTGCTGGCTTCTATTGCACAGGGAGTGGTCTTTTCTATTATGGCTATATAGACACCGGATTCAGACCTCTTACCCAAAAATTTATTGCCTGTTGTACGACACCATGCCTCGGCATCACGTGGAAAGGCGGCGTCCGTGGCACGTACCTCCAACTGTTGACCGGCATTCAGCCCGTCCATCGCCTGCTTCATCTTCATGATGGGTCCCGGACATTGAATACCGCACGCGTCAACCTTGACGACGGAAGAACCGGCAGCGCACGATGAGTTCTCTGTTTGCCCTTCTGCTATTTCAGAGCTCATCTTGTCTGTTTCATCAAAGCCATCTGGCGTTTCGATTGTTGCTGTTGCTGCCTTATAGGTTTTCAGACCGCCTATCAGATTGCGAACAACCTTATAACCATTAGCCTTAAGGATATTGGAAGCCAGATAACCGCGTAATCCTACCCCACAGAACAACCATACAGGTCGGTCGTTAGGAATTTCAGAGAGTCTTTCTCTCATATCGTCCAAAGGAATATTGACGGCTCCGGAGATTGTTCCCAGCGCATACTCGTCTGGAGTACGCACGTCAACTAATGTCACCTTGGTGATGTCTGCCTCTTTCAACTCGCGCCAATAGAGCGGCGTCATTTTATCGGTCAGAATATTACCAGCTACATAGCCAGAAATGGCAACAGGATCTTTTGCCGACGAGAATGGCGGAGCGTAAGCATGCTCCAAGCGGGTGAGGTCTCTCACGGTCGCCCCATTCTTGATAGCCATTGCATATTCGTCGATGCGCTTATCCACGCCATCATACCCAACAATCTGAGCACCATAGAGTTTTCCATTTTCAGGAGAGAAGGTAATTTTGATATCCATCTGCAGACTGCCTGGATAATAACCGGCATGTGCACCATTATGAATGGTGGCAGAGAGATAGGGAATATCCATCTGTTTGAGTCGTTTGGCAGGAAGGCCGGTTAATGCGACGGTAAGATCGAATACTTTGGCGATGGCAGTTCCTATAGCCCCTTCATATTTCTCTTTATTACCCAAAACCATATTGTCTGCAACAATACGCGCCTGACGGTTGGCAGGTCCTGCAAGGAAGTTAAGCCATGGCTTACCGGTAATAGGATGTGGAAACTCTATGGCGTCACCCACGGCATAGATATTCTCGTCAGAAGTCTGAAGGTATTCATCTACCCAGATACCCCGCATTTCACCCAACCTCAATCCAGCAGCTTGAGCCAGACGTGTTTCTGCACGCACGCCGATGCTCAAGAGCACCATATCAGCCTTGAGGCGAATGCCAGACTTGAAATGTACCGTCAGTTCTTCACCCTCACGCGAGAATCCTTCAACGGCCTGTTTCAGATATAGTTTCACATTCTGTTGTTGTAAGTGATCATGTACCAGCGACGCCATGGAATAGTCAATAGGTGACATCACCTGATCAGCCATTTCCACTACCGCCACTTGGGCACCTGCATGGTTCAGGTTTTCCGCCATCTCCAGTCCGATAAATCCACCTCCTACAATAACAGCACGCTTCACTTGATGACTGTTCATATACGCCTTGATACGGTCGGTATCGTTGACATTTCTCAAAGTGAAGATGCCTTCACTGTCTATACCTTGCAAAGGTGGTACAACGGGCGACGCTCCAGGAGAGAGCAATAGTTTGTCGTATGTTTCGGTATAGTCTTTTCCATCCGCTGTATGTATGGTAACCTGCTTCGCAGCAGTATCAATAGCCGTTACCTCGCTCAGCGTACGTACGTCGATATTGAAACGTTTGCCGAACGCTTCGGGAGTCTGTACAAACAAACGGTCGCGCTCATCAATCACGCCTCCTATATAATAGGGCAGTCCACAGTTGGCATAGGAGATGTATGCCCCTTTGTCGAAAAGGATGATTTCTGCATCTTCCGTCATACGTCGGATGCGTGCTGCAGCAGTAGCGCCTCCTGCCACTCCTCCTACTATAATATATTTTTTCTTGTTTGCTGTCATCGTCAATAGTATTTTTTTATTGAAATTGTGCAATCACTCGTTTAAGTTCGCTTGATGACATGGCTCCACTCTGCCGCCATTTCATCTCTCCTTCTTTGAAGATCATAAGCGTAGGAACCGACTGTATGCGCATCTGCATGGCAACGGCTTCATTCTTATCCACATCTACTTTGACGATGCGAATGCTGTCGCCTAATTCTTTCTTGAGCTGTTCCAATACGGGGTGCATCATTCTGCAAGGACCGCACCATGTTGCGTAAAAATCCACCAGAGTCAACTGACTACTTTGGATGATGTCTGAAAGTTTTTCCATATCGTTATTGTTTTTATTTGTTTTCGATTTGATGTTGCAAAGATAGGCAATCTTTTATAGATAAACAAACTTATATATCTATATTACGATAGATAATAACTATCAATAATCAAAAAAATCCATAAATATGATTGGTCGTTATGAATAATATATTTATCTTTGCAGGCGAATGGCATTTGTATTACCATTGCCAAGAAATAACAATCTAAAAAAACATACCATTATGACTATCGGAGACAAAATACCGGAGGTGCTTGGTATAGACCAAGACGGACGTGAGATTAAGGCAAGTGACTATCGTGGCCGCAAAATTGTGCTTTACAGTTACCCCAAAGCCAATACCAGCGGATGTACCGCGGAAGCCTGTTCCTTGCAGTCGCACAAGGCGGAGCTGGCGGCAGCCGGTTACGAGATTATCGGCGTGAGCAAAGACAAACAAGCCTTGCAGAAAAAGTTTGCTGATACCCAAGGGTTACAGTTTCCACTTATTGCCGATACAGAGACCACCTTATTGCAGGAACTCGGTTGTTGGGGCGAGAAGGTTGCTTGTGGCAGAAAGACCATCGGCATTCTCCGCACCACTTACCTCGTAAATGAAGAAGGCGTCATCGAGAAAATCTTCACTCCAAAGGAAATCAAAACCAAAATCCATGCTGAGCAGATCTTGGACTACATCAACAAATAACAATTTGTATTCAAGTCCAACATAGTTAGGAAGAATAAAACCGAACACTCTCCATGGCTCGCATATTCATAGCAATACGTTTCGACGATGAGTTAAAAAAGACTCTTGTCGCCTTACAACAGACATTAAAGGCGAAAGGAGTTGCAGGAAACTATTGTTCGTATGGTAATCTCCACATGACGCTTGCATTCATAGGTGAAAGCGTTTTCGTTAAGCCAAAGGAGCAGAATAAAGCTTGCTTTGATTCTGCCAAAGAGAAATGCCAAAAGACAAAGTCCATGGATGTACTGCCTGAAATTCACAAAGCCGTGAGCGAAGTGGAGTTTGAACCTTTCACCATGACCTTAGGCAAACTTGGAACATTTTCTACAAAAAACGGGGTTATCTGGTGTGGGATAAAGGAGAGCGAACCAATCACAACTATTGCCAATAAGCTGCGCGAACGTCTCTCTGCAAATGGCATATCTTATAGTTCCCTGGCTTTTTCCCCACATATTTCCTTGGTTCAACATCCCACACAAATCATAACTGACATAGAGGTTCCCGAAGTCTCTATAAAGGTAGAAAGAATCTTCGTCATGAAATCCGAGCGTATCAATGGTGAACTCATATACTCGGAACTATGAGACGTCGAATCGTAAGTATTGCATAAGAAACTGTATCGGCTGCATGCGTTGTGTTTCCGTTTGTCCTGCCCATGCAAGAGGGATTGGCGAGCGTCTAAACCAATTGACTGCATTTCTTGCCCCGCTTTGTTGCGAAAGGAAGAAAAACGAATTGTTCATTTAATGACATTCAGCTTTCGTAAGATTTATATAAGGATTTTGTCGTCTTTTACCTTCGAAATGCGTTAATTCTACATCATCGATTTCTGTTTACAACCTTTTTTTCGTAACTTTGCAACTTTGTTGATAACAAACTGTATCAGCACACGACCGCAAACAGACCCGATATTCTGTTTTTGCAGCGTTTTTCACTATAACCACAAGAAAGAAATATGATTACTGTTGATGGATTGACCGTCGAATTTGGCGGAACCACCCTATTCAAAGACATCTCCTTCCAAATCAACGAGAAGGACCGTATTGCCCTGATGGGAAAAAATGGCGCAGGAAAGAGTACTCTGCTCAAAATTATTGCCGGGGTACGCACAGCAACAAGAGGTACCGTTTCGGCACCAAAAGACTGCGTCATTGCCTATCTACCACAGCATCTGATGACTGAAGACGGACGAACCGTGTTTGACGAAACCTGCCAGGCATTTGCTCATCTTCATGAGATTCAGGCGGAAATAGACCGCATCAATAACGAACTCACTACACGTACTGACTACGAGAGTGACGAATACATGCAACTCATCGAGAAGGTTTCGACACTATCAGAAAAGTTCTACGCCATAGATATGAGCCACTTTGAAGAGGATGTGGAGAAAACACTCCTCGGTCTTGGATTCGAGCGTTCTGACTTCAACCGCCCTACCAGCGAGTTCTCCGGAGGCTGGCGTATGCGCATCGAACTGGCAAAACTGTTGCTCAAATCACCAGACGTTCTTCTCCTTGACGAGCCTACCAACCACCTCGACATAGAATCTATCGGCTGGCTTGAGGACTTTATTTGCAATAGTTCTAAAGCGGTGATTGTCATCAGCCACGACCGCAAATTCGTGGACAACATCACCACCCGAACCATTGAGGTGACCATGGGACGCATCTATGACTATAAAGCTACTTACAGCCACTATCTGGAACTGCGTAAAGAGCGCCGCGAACAGCAAATGAAGAAATATGAGGAACAGCAGAAAATGATTGCCGAGACCAAAGACTTCATCGAACGTTTCAAAGGTACCTATTCCAAAACCTTCCAAGTGCAGAGTCGGGTAAAGATGCTTGAAAAACTGGAACTCATCGAAGTGGATGAAGAAGACACCAGCCATCTGCGCCTGAAATTCCCACCAAGTCCTCGAAGCGGCGCCTACCCTGTACAAATGAGCGATGTAGCCATGGCGTTCGACGACAAAAAGGTTTTCAGCGGAGTGAACCTTACCGTGGAACGTGGCGACAAGATTGCTTTCGTGGGGCGAAACGGAGAGGGTAAATCAACATTGGTGAAGTGCATCATGGGGCAACTGAAAAATGAAGGGAAACTTCAGCTCGGCCACAACGTACAGATTGGCTATTTCGCCCAAAACCAAGCATCGCTACTCGATGGTGAACTTACCGTTTTCCAGACTATTGACGATGTGGCTAAAGGTGAAATACGCAACAAGATACGAGACCTCCTCGGCGCCTTTATGTTTGGCGGAGAAGATTCTACCAAGAAAGTAAAAGTGCTCTCAGGTGGAGAACGCACACGTCTTGCCATCCTCAAACTCTTGTTGGAACCCGTCAACCTGCTAATCCTCGACGAGCCCACCAACCACCTTGACCTCAAGACCAAAGATGTGCTCAAGCAAGCACTTCAAGACTTTGATGGCACACTCATCGTTGTCAGCCACGACCGCGACTTCCTTGATGGCCTTGTCAGCAAAGTCTATGAATTCGGTCATGGTCGCGTACGCGAACACTTATGTGGCATCTACGAGTTCCTTGAGTCCAAAAAGATGGAAAGTTTGCAGGAATTGGAAAAAAAACAATAGTGCATTATGCGAAAATAGTTTGCCAACGCAGCACATCACAATCAATATTGTCACTTTTTCTTTACATATCAATATGATTTCATATTACACCGTTCCTCATACATCTTAATATATATAAGTCCGTGGCATTTCCCAAGTAAGTCTGATGCAACTCCCACGTAAGTCCCAATAAACATACGGACGACATGGGGGACAGAGAGGAAACAGATAAGAGAAACAAAAAAACTCCCTGTCGATTTCCGACAAGGAGAATATCATATTGCAAAGCAATAATCATTTTTCAGGCAACGTCTTTACAAACCTCATTTCACGCAAAATGCGCCCCTGACGTTTTCGTAGATAAGGACCAGGATCAGCAGAATTGTATTTGCGCGGATTGGGTAACGAACCGGCAATAAGAGCACACTCCGACTTTGTCAAATCGGCAGCTGACTTATGGAAATGCCACTCTGCCACAGCACTCGCACCATAAATTCCATCACCCATTTCTATAGAGTTTAGATAGACCTCCATAATGCGCTCTTTAGACCATACCAACTCAATAAGCGCGGTAAAATAGACCTCAAAACCCTTACGTATCCACGAACGGCCAGGCCAAAGAAAAACATTCTTAGCGGTCTGTTGTGAGATAGTAGAGGCACCAAGTTTGCGCTTTTCGGGATGACTGATATTACGCATGGCAGCATACTCTATGGCTCGATAGTCAAAACCATGATGGTCAAGAAAACGAGCATCCTCACCTGCCATAACTGCCTTGGGAAGTGAAGGGGAAATATCCTCAAGAGGCACCCAACGATGGCGCAACACCAATTCATGCCCCTGTCCTGCCTGTTGGAAAAGACGGATAAACATGAGCGGAGTAAACCAAACAGGCACCCAACGCAACACGACAACAGAAAGAATAGTGGAAACGAAAAACGTTGCCACTATCCATAATAACACTTTTCTTATCTTCTGCAAAACAAGAGTTTTAGTCTGCGATACTGTAAGTTTGCCCATTTAGTTTGCCTGTTGTGCCTGCTGAATAGTCTTCTGACTGGCGTACATATATACCTCTACTCGACGATTGAGCTTACGACCTTCAGCAGTACTATTATCTGCTACAGGATTAGTAGAACCCTGGCCTTCAATACGCTTAATCTGAGCGGATTTTACACCACAAGAAAGGAGATAACTATTAACACTCTGAGCACGACTGACAGACAACGGCTGGTTAATACCATCGTTACCCGTATTATCGGTATGACCAATGATGGCAATATCGAGGTCAGCATTATTATTAAGCACCTTAGAGAACTGTGCCAGCGAATTTTTGGCACTCTGACTGAGTTCGGCCTTGTTGGTGGCAAAAAGAATAGCTGAGTCAAACGACACCTTGACAGCATCGAGTCCATTGGTATCTTTCACAGTTTCAACCTGAGCATTTTTTACCTGGGCAGCCTCAGCCTTCACCTTATCCATACGTTTGCCGATAATCGCTCCTGTTCCTGCACCTACTGCGGCTCCGATAGCTGCGCCAACAGCAGTATTTCCTGCAATTTTTCCGATTATACCTCCAAGCACAGCACCACCTCCAGCGCCAATACCTGCTCCTTTCTGCATGTTATTGCACCCTGTAAAGAGCATGCCAAAGCAGAGTGCAAGCGAAATAGCCTTGATTTTCATTCTTTTGTGTTTTTTGTTACGTGAATACTTATTAAATTGATGCAAAGGTAGAAAAAAAAATCATTTATGAATTATGAATTATGAATTATTTAGTAACTTTGCACCAAATTTTAGATTTCTACAAGTATTTTTATGGCAAAAGAACTTAAAGAGCTGACAAAAAGAGCAGACAACTACAGCCAGTGGTACAACGACCTTGTGGTCAAGGCCGACCTGGCCGAGCAATCAGCCGTGCGTGGATGCATGGTGATCAAACCTTACGGCTATGCTATCTGGGAAAAGATGCAACAGCAACTGGACAAGATGTTTAAGGAAACTGGCGCACAGAACGCCTATTTCCCTCTGTTGATACCAAAATCATTCCTTAGCCGCGAAGCCGAACACGTAGAAGGCTTTGCCAAGGAATGCGCCGTGGTGACCCACTATCGCTTGCGCGCCAAAGAAGACAAAAGTGGCGTAGAAGTAGATCCAGCTGCAAAACTGGAGGAAGAACTCATCGTACGTCCTACCTCAGAAACCATCATTTGGAACACATACAAAAACTGGATTCACTCATGGCGCGACCTGCCTTTGATGTGCAACCAGTGGTGTAACGTAATGAGATGGGAAATGCGCACACGCCCATTCCTCCGTACCTCAGAATTTCTGTGGCAAGAAGGTCACACCGCCCATGCCACCAAAGAAGAAGCAGAACAAGAAGCACAGAAAATGCTGGCTGTTTATGCAAAATTTGCAGAAGAATGGATGGCTGTACCCGTATTGCAGGGTGTAAAGAGCGAAACAGAGCGCTTTGCAGGTGCACTCGACACCTATACCATCGAGGCCATGATGCAAGACGGAAAGGCACTGCAAAGCGGTACTTCACACTTCCTCGGGCAGAACTTCGCCAAGGCCTTCGACGTCACCTATCTTAATAAAGAGAACAAACCGGAATATGTCTGGGCCACCTCATGGGGCGTTTCTACCCGACTCATCGGTGCTCTCATCATGACTCACTCAGATGACAACGGTTTGGTATTACCTCCAAAACTGGCCCCTATCCAGGTGGTCATCGTACCCATCTCAAAGGGAGACGATTTGAAACACATCAGCGAACGTCTGCAACCCGTCATCGACGAACTGCGTTCAAAAGGCATCAGCGTGAAATATGATGACTCGGACAACAAGCGTCCCGGCTTCAAGTTTGCCGACTACGAACTTAAAGGTGTACCTGTACGCCTCGTAATGGGTGCTCGCGACTTAGAGAACGGCACCATCGAAGTGATGCGCCGCGATACTTTGGAGAAAGAAACACACTCCATCGACGGCATCGCTCAGCATGTAGAGCAGTTGTTGGAAGACATCCAGAAGAACATCTTCGAGAAAGCACGCTCATGGCGCGACTCACGCGTTTATGAATGCGACAACTACGAGGAGTTTAAGGAACGCGTGAAAGACGGAGGTTTCTTCCTCTGCCACTGGGACGGCACCGCCGAGACCGAGGCAAAGATCAAAGAAGAAACTCAGGCCACCATTCGCTGCGTACCTTTTGCCTACGAGCAGACTCCGGGCATAGATATGGTCAGCGGTAAGCCTTCAAAAGCACGCGTCATCATCGCCAGAAGCTACTAAGCAAAAAAAACGAGAAAACCGCAATAAAAACCGCGCAGACTCACAAAGGAACCACGTAAATACGTGACAAAAAAACATGAGCCAAGTCAAACTAAGTCTGACTTGGCTCATAACATAAATATAAAATAAAGAAAAATCATCGTTTTCGTTAAGCCAAATGAGCAGAACCGAACTCCTTCGAGTTATGCCATGGAGAAAAAACGAAGAACGAAGTTCAGGGTTTACGTTAAGCCAAATAAGCAGAATAAAGCTCGTTTTTATTATATCCCGGCGAGAAAACGAAGGATATTATACAACTTTCGGCAAAAAACTTTGGTAGGAAACTATTTTTTTTGTAATTTTGCAGCCGATTTGTGGGTATAGGCCTACAATCACAGTTCACATAAAGTCCAACTTTATTAAATTAACAAACAATTTTTTAATTATGTCAGAATTAACAAAGAACGTACAGCCGCTGGCCGATTTCGACTGGAACCAGTTTGAAAACGGTACGACTGTCAATGTCAGCAAGGAAGACCTCGACAAGGCCTACGATGAGACTCTCAACAAAGTGAGCGAGCATCAGGTAGTAGAGGGAACCGTAATCAGTGCAGACAAGAAAGAAGTAGTCGTAAACATCGGCTACAAGAGCGACGGTATCATCCCCGCATCAGAATTTCGCTACAACCCCGACCTCAAAGTAGGTGACGTTGTAGAGGTTTACGTAGAAAATGCAGAGGACAAGAAAGGTCAGCTCATACTTTCTCACAAGAAAGCACGCCTCTCTAAGAGCTGGGAGCGTGTTAACGCAGCCCTCGAGAACGAGGAAATCATCCAGGGCTACATCAAGTGCCGCACTAAGGGCGGTATGATTGTTGACGTATTCGGCATCGAGGCTTTCTTGCCCGGTAGCCAGATCGACGTTCACCCCATACGCGACTACGACCAGTTCGTAGGCAAAACCATGGAATTCAAGGTTGTCAAGATCAATCAGGAGTTCCGCAACGTAGTAGTTTCACACAAGGCTCTCATCGAGGCCGAACTGGAAGCTCAGAAGAAAGAAATCATCAGCAAGCTCGAAAAGGGTCAGATTCTCGAAGGTACTGTCAAGAACATCACTTCTTACGGTGTATTCGTTGACCTCGGCGGTGTTGACGGACTCATCCACATTACAGACCTCTCTTGGGGTCGCGTAGACGATCCTCATAAGGTAGTAGAGCTCGATCAGAAAATCAATGTCGTTATCCTCGACTTCGATGACGAGAAGAAGCGCATTGCTCTCGGTCTGAAACAGCTCACTCCACATCCATGGGACGCTCTCGATGCAAACCTGAAGGTAGGCGATCACGTGAAGGGCAAGGTAGTCGTTATTGCCGACTACGGTGCATTCGTAGAGATCCAGCCTGGTGTAGAGGGTCTGATCCACGTATCAGAGATGTCATGGAGCCAACACCTGCGTTCAGCTCAGGAATTCCTGAAGGTTGGCGACGAGGTAGAGGCCGTAATCCTCACTCTCGACCGCGACGAGCGCAAGATGTCACTCGGTATCAAGCAGCTCAAGGAAGATCCATGGGAGGCTATCGAAGTGAAATATCCCGTTGGCAGCAAACACAGCGCCAAGGTTCGCAACTTCACCAACTTCGGTGTATTTGTTGAACTTGAAGAAGGTGTTGACGGCCTGATCCACATCAGCGACCTCTCATGGACTAAAAAGGTTAAACATCCTTCTGAATTCACACAGGTTGGTGCACAGATTGACGTTGTAGTTCTCGACATCGACAAGGAAAACCGCCGTCTCTCTCTCGGCCACAAGCAGCTTGAGGACAATCCTTGGGATGTATTCGAGGAGAAATACACCGTTGGTTCTATCCACGAGGGTAAGATCGTTGAACTCCTCGAGAAGGGTGCTGTTATCCAGCTCGACGAGAACGTAGAGGGCTTCGCTACTCCTAAGCACCTCGTTAAGGAAGATGGCTCACAGGCTACTCAGGGTGAGGTTCTGTCCTTCAAAGTTATTGAGTTCAACAAGGACTCTAAGCGCATCATCCTCTCTCACAGCCGCACTTTCGAGGATCCTCAGCGTGAGGAGAAGAAGGCTGCAGCCAAGAAGGCTCGTGCCGCTAAGAAGGACGACGCTCCAAAGATTGAGAACATCGCAGCAAGCACCACTCTCGGTGACCTCGACGTTCTGGCCAATCTGAAGGCTCAGATGGAGAAGGGTGAATAATCCCTCCCACTCCACAATATAAGCAGAGGCTGCAATCGATAAGGTTGCAGCCTCTCTTTGTATTCATAAGTTATTCATAAGTTACTTGCTTTGTTTTCTTCTCTATCCTCTATGTCTTTTTAGTATTACATAGAAGACAACAGTTCACAATCTGCGAATTCAAATAAAAAAATCCATAGACCCATGATTTCTGGATTTTATTATTCAGAGAATCTGTAGTTCCATGAGCCGATAGCTTTCCAAGAATCCCCATAACATACACGAAGGATACAAATGGAAAGACTGAAATCTTAACTCTAAACCACATACCCATAATGCCCTACTCTATTAACTCAAACTCATATATAAAAAAAGCAACCGACCCCAAAGTCAATTGCTCGAATATCTGTTTTAGTGAACGACAGACTATTAGAAAGGCAGATCATCGCTACTTCCCTCAGCAGGCTCCTGAGTAGGAGGGAATGGAGATGTAGCAGTCTGAGGAGCAGCACCAGCCATAGGAGCACCCACAGGAGCAGCGGCAACACCACGGTTCACATTGTAAGCACGGATATCATTGAACCAACGACCATTGTACTCGTGTGCATCAATGTCAAAACTAACAGTAAGATCCTCGCCCTGCTGGATATTGAACTGTTTTATACGATCCTCACCGAAAATGCGGAATACACACTTTTTGGGATATTGACCCGGTACCTCAATGACATATTCCTGAGACATCCAAGGGTTTCCTGTACGTGGAGACACGCCACTGTTTGCCGGCAATACGGCAATGATTTTTCCTGTTAATTCCATAATGTAATATTAGTCTTATTTATTGAATTTATGTTTCAGATTGCGAAATTACGAAAAATAGTTCTAAAAAGAACACTTTTCTCCAAATATTTTTGCAAGTCAACAACTATTTTTGTATTTTTGTACTCGGTAAAAATGCTAAAAACATATAAACAACAATATTCATGAGATTTACAGTATCAAGCACTGCGCTCAGCAGCAAACTCAATGCTCTCGCAAAAGTCATCAACAGCAAGAACTCACTGCCTATCTTGGCCGACTTCCTGTTCGACATCCAAGACAATGTGCTCTATCTGACAGCCTCTGACAGCGAGAATGTCATCAACACACAGATGGAACTGACCGAAAGCGACGCAAACGGTCGTTTCGCCATCAACAACCATGACTTGCTCGAAGCCATCAAGGGATTCTCAGAGCAACCGATCACATTCGATGTCAACCTTCAGGATAACATCGCAAAGATCAGTTACCAAAACGGCCTTTTCTCGCTGCCTGTGGAGAATGCAGACGAATACCCACAGAGCCAACCTATCACAGAAGGAATAAACACCATCGTGATGCCAAGCAACGTGCTTGCCGACAACATCAACCGTTCTCTCTTCGCAACAGCTCAAGACGAACTCAGACCGGTAATGAACGGAATATACTTTGATCTCACTCCTGAACATCTCGCTGTGGTGGCTTCAGACGGTCACAAACTCGTTCGCAACAAAGTATTCACCGTACAAAGCGAACAGCCTGCATCATTTATTCTCCCCAAAAAACCTGCTGGCCTGCTGAAAAACCTGTTGCAGAAGGATGGAGGTGACGTAGAAATCAAATTCAACGAACGCAATGCGGAAATCAACTACGGTGATGGAAGACTCTCATGCCGACTGATTGAAGGACGTTATCCAAACTACAATTCTGTAATTCCACAGAACAACACCAACACGCTAACCGTTGACAGGCTGGCTCTACTCGCAGCTCTTCGCCGCGTACAACCTTTTGCCAACGACTCAAGCAACCTTATCCGATTCCATGTAGAAGGAAGCACCCTACAGCTCGACGCAGAAGATTTCGACTTCTCAAAGACAGCTACCGAACGCATGATTTGCGACTACAACGGACAGCCCATGAGCATTGGATTCAAAGGATCAGCATTCATCGAAATACTTACCAACTTCGATTGCGAAGAGGTTATCATACAATTGGCTGACCCAAGCCGTGCAGGACTCGTCATTCCATCAGAACAGCCAGAAGGGCAAGACGTGCTCATGCTGATGATGCCTATGCTCCTCAACGACTGATAAGACACAACGGACGATTGGTAATCGTAGCGCAATAGTATAGCACGCTCGGAATTACGAGTAGCAAGCGCGCGGTTATCAATCGCCTTTTTTATATCTATTAAATACAACCATCATGAAACTCAACTTACAGAAACCACTTGTCATCTTTGATCTTGAAACAACAGGATTAGACATCGTCAAAGACCGAATCATACAGATATCCTACATCAAGGTATTCCCTGACGGACGAGAAGAAAGAGGAAACTATCTCGTCAACCCAGAGAAACCCATTCCTGACGTCGTCGTACAACTCACAGGCATCAGCAACGAAGATGTACAAGGACAACCCACTTTCAAGGAAATAGCCCAGACCATCAATAAAATTTTCGCTGACAGCGACATCGCTGGTTACAACTCCAATCACTTCGACGTACCTCTTCTTGCGGAAGAATTTCTGCGCGCCAATATCGACTTCGACTTTTCAAAACGAAACATGATTGACGTACAAACCATTTACCACAAAATGGAGCGTAGAAACTTGGCTGCAGCCTATAAATTCTATTGCGGAAGAAAAATGGAAGAAGACTTCACCGCACACCGCGCCGACGAAGACACAGAGGCAACATACAGAGTGTTACAAGGCGAACTCGACATGTACACCGCAGAGCGACAGGAAGAGCCAGAGCGCATACTACAGAACGACATGAAGTTTCTCGCAGAATTCTCACGTATGAACAACAACGTGGATTTTGCCGGACGAATTGTTTGGGGAGAACTGAAAGACCGAGCAGGAAAAAACATACTCGATAAAGACGGTAACCCCATTATGACTGAAATGTTCAACTTCGGTAAATACAAAGGAACCCCCGTAACTACCGTACTCAATATCGATCCGGGCTACTATAGCTGGATTATGCAAGGAGACTTCACCAACAATACCAAACAAGTGCTGACACGCATCAGATTGCGCGAAGCTTCCAATTTAACACGATAATAAATGCTTAAAGGGAAAAAAATAGTATTAGGCATCACAGGATCTATCGCAGCCTACAAAGCATGTCTCATCATAAGAGGACTGATTAAAAGAGGCGCTGAAGTACAAGTGGTCATTACTCCTGCTGGAAAAGAATTTATCACTCCCATCACACTATCGGCACTCACTCAAAAACCAGTCATCAGCGAATTCTTCTCGCAACGTGACGGAACATGGAACTCGCACGTTACACTCGGACTCTGGGCTGATGCTATGCTCATAGCTCCCTGTACCGCTTCAACCCTGGGAAAAATGGCAAATGGAGTGGCAGACAATATGCTCATTACCACCTATCTGTCAATGAAAGCCCCTGTGTTTATTGCTCCTGCCATGGATCTCGACATGTACAAACATCCTACCACACAGGACAATATGAAACGCCTACAATCCTTCGGCAATACCATTATCGAACCCAAAAGCGGATTTTTGGCATCAGGCTTGGAAGGAAAAGGACGCATGGAAGAGCCTGAACGCATCGTGGATTTCCTCGACAGCGCACTTAACACACAGAGCTCCATGCAAAACAAAAACATTCTCATCACCGCAGGTCCCACATTCGAAAAGATAGACCCCGTGAGGTTTATCGGCAACTATTCAAGCGGAAAAATGGGATTTGCACTCGCTAGAGAATGTGCATTAAGAGGAGCGAATGTCACACTCGTTGCCGGCCCAGTTTCACTGGAAACACCACATTCCGCTATCAATCGTATTGACGTGGAAAGCTGCGAAGAAATGTATGAAGCTACTGTCGAACATTTTAAACGGGCAAATGCTGCAATTCTATGTGCAGCAGTGGCAGACTTCAAGCCAGAAAACATGGCCCAAGAGAAAATAAAGCGAGAAAAAGATGACCTCGTCATTAGGCTCAAGCCTACCCATGATATCGCTGCCCAACTCGGAAAAATGAAAAAAGAAGGGCAAAGACTTGTGGGATTTGCACTTGAGACAAACAACGAAATGGCTCATGCACAAGATAAGCTCGTGCGCAAGAACCTCGATTTCATCGTGCTCAACTCATTGAGAAATGAAGGTACTTGTTTCAAATCTGACCAGAACAAAATCTGCATCGTCACAAGAGAGGAACAAAAGGAGTTCGGGAAGAAAAACAAACAAGAAGTTGCCATCGATATCGTCAACGAACTGGAGGAGATTATATGAAACACTGGCGCATAATGGTCATACTGATTGTCGCTGCTTGCTGGGGAGAAATCAAAGCCCAAGAACTACAAGCACGCGTCAGTATAAACCATGCGCAGGTGCAAGGAACTGATGAACGTGTATTCAAACAACTGGAACAATCACTCCAGCAATTTGTCAACGACAGGCAATGGACTGACCTCCAGTTTGATAAGAAAGAGCGCATCAACTGTGTATTTAACATCACCGTCGGCAAATACGACAAAAGCACAGGAAGGATGGAAGCAACAGCCAATATACAGGCAATAAGACCGGTTTATGGATCAACATACACCACAACCATCTACAGCAATCAAGATACTGACTTCAACTTTGATTATGCAGAATACGACCAACTCAATTTTCACCCCGAAACAATAGACCATCAACTCACAGCGCTCATGGCCTATTACGCCTACCTCATCATAGGAATAGATCTCGACACCTTCTCACCAATGGGGGGAACAGATGTGTTGCAACAATGTTACCTGTTGGTCAACAACGCTCAGTCATTGGGATTTGCAGGATGGAAAGCATTCGACAACGACAGAAACAGATACAGCATCATTAGCGACTATCTCGATGAACCTATGCGCCCCATTCGCCAACTGCAATACGAATACTATCGAAAAGGACTCGATCAGATGGTTACCAATACTGAAAGGGCAAGAAAAACCATCAGCAGCGCACTACAACTCCTCAAACAAGCACACCAAAACAAAATGATGAGCAGAATGCCACAAATATGGACCGACTACAAGCGCGACGAACTGACCAACATCTTCCAAGGAAAAGGTACGGCAAAAGAGCGCGAAGAGATATACAATCTGCTCACAGATATCAATGCTTCGCAAAACAATGCATGGGAGAAAATAAAAGAGTAAAAATGAAAATGTAATGCATCATGCTTAAACGATTATACATCAAAAACTTTACACTCATTGACCTGCTTGACATGGAGTTCGAAACAGGTTTTTCTGTCATCACAGGAGAAACTGGCGCGGGAAAAAGCATTATACTCGGAGCCATAGGATTACTCTTGGGACAAAGGGCGGACACAAAATCCATCAAGCAAGGTACAGACAGATGCGTCATAGAGGCTCATTTCAACTTGGAAAAATACAAGATGAAAGAGTTTTTCGAACGAAATGATATTGACTACGATGCTCAAGATTGCATCGTCAGAAGGGAACTGACTGCTGCCGGAAAAAGCAGAGCATTCATCAACGACACACCTGTTTCACTCTCGCTACTCAAAGAACTCGGAGAACAATTAGTAGATGTGCACTCACAACATCAGAATCTGCTGCTCGGAAAACAGGACTTCCAAATGGAGGTGGTAGATATTATTGCAGAAAACCAAACTCTGCTCGGAGACTATGCTGTCCAATATGAACGCTTGCAGAAAAAACAGCACGAACTCCACGAATTGGAAGAACAAATCAGACAGAACAGACAAAATCAAGACTTCATACAATTCCAATATAACGAACTGCAAGATGCTCAACTACAGGAAGGTGAACTTGAAGAACTTGAGCAGCAACGCGATATGATGGCACACAGCGAAGACATCAAGACATCACTCTTCACCGCCAACAATTGTCTAACCGCAGAAGAATATGGTACAGAGCCACAGTTGAGAAAAGCTCTAAGCGCACTCAACTCCATCTGCAACATCCTGCCCGAAGCCACAGCATGGACAGAACGCATACAAGCATGTTATATTGAAGTCAAAGACTTGGCACAGGACATGGAATACCAATTGTCAAATGTGGAATTCGACCCTGCAGAACAAGAACAGATAGAAAAAAGACTCGATACACTCTACTCGTTGCAAAACAAACATCATGTAGATACTGTAGCAGAACTCATAGAGTTGCGAAACAAATATGCCGCACAACTGCAAGATATGGAGAACGGAGACGAAGCACTCGACACGTTGAGAAATGAAATCAAGCAACTTCATGACAACTGCGAGAAACTAGCATCAAAGCTCTCACAGAAACGACAAAAGGCTTCAACAATTATAGAGAAGCAAATGCACGAACGACTCACAGCACTTGGAATGCCAAAACTCCAATTCAAAATCAGCATCAATACCACTACACTCAGACGTGACGGACACGATGAAGTAGCTTTTCTATTCAGCGCCAACACATCAAGTCCGCTCCAACCCATTGCTCACGTAGCATCGGGAGGAGAAATAGCACGCATCATGCTCTCGCTGAAAGCCATGATTAGCGGAGCTGTCAAACTACCAACCATCATCTTCGATGAAATAGATACTGGAGTAAGTGGAAAAATTGCAGAACGCATGGCTGAAATCATGCAGGAAATGGGAGACAAGGACCGACAAGTCATATCCATCACACACCTACCGCAGATTGCAGCACTCGGAACTGTACACTATAAAGTATCGAAACAGGAAAGTACCCAAGGAACCATCAGCAAAATGCAACGACTCAACGAAGAAGAAAGAGTTAATGAAATTGCACAGATGCTAAGCGGTAGCGACGTTTCTGAAGCCGCCATCGCTAATGCAAGACAACTGTTGAAACACTCATAACCAAAGCATAAAAAAACAAGAATATGAAGAAAATACTGATATCATACAAAAGGAAAACTATAGCTTTCATCCTTGCCTTCATGGCATTGACCACAACAAATGCACAAACACCATCATGGGCTGCAAAAGCAACAAAAAGTGTATTCACGCTCAAAACCTTCGCAACAGACGGTAGTCTTCTTGCAAGCACTACAGGTGTGTTTATTACAGAAGATGGAGAGGCAATCAGCAGTTACACACCATTCAGAGGTGCACAAAAAGCTGTGGTTATCGACGCCACAGGAAAGGAATGGACCGTTGAGAATCTCATGGGTGCAAACGAAATGTACGATGTGGCAAAATTCAGAGTACAGACCAAAAAAGCCAACGCCATAAACATTGCAGAATCTCAAGCCACAGACGGATCAGAAGTATGGATTCTACCCTACTCTGCCAACAAAAAACCAGGAACAATCAAAGCCTCTGTTAAAAGTGGGGAAACATTCATGGAATCGTACCGTTACTACAATATCCAGACAACAGCATCTAATATTGAAAACGGTTCACCAGTAATGAACGATAAAGGAGAACTCATAGGACTCATCCAACCATCTTCAAATACCAAACAGGCCGATGCCTATGCTGTTTCTGCACCATTTGCGGCAAACCTGAAACTTAACGGATTAAGTTTCAATGATCCTGCAATACAAGCTACAAACATCGATATTGCCATTCCGTCAGACATCAACGATGCACTACTGACACTATTCGTTGCACGCAACGCTTTCAAGACGCAAAAATACACAGATTACGTCAGACGTTTCGTGAAACAGTTTCCTGAATCAGCCGACGGCTACGTCAATCTAGCAAGAATTGCCATCAGCAACGAAAGCTATGGAGAGGCCGACAAATACCTTCAACAAGCTGTGAAGATGGGAAGCAACAAAGCTGATGCACACTATCAGTATGCACAAACGGTATTACAATACTGCCTCCAGAGCAACGATAAAAAAACTTTTGCCCCATGGACTCTCGACAAGGCACTTGCAGAAGCACGCGAAGCCTACAAGACAGAACCACAAAGCGTTTATATGCAACAGGAAGCTCAAATTCTATATACACAAGGGAAATACGACGAAGCCGGTGACCTCTATATGAAGTTGACAAACAGCGACCTCAGAAGTGCAGACATCTTCTATGCCGCCTCACTATGCAAAGCTCAGAAGAAAGATACCGTACAGCAACTTGCACTCCTCGACAGTGCAGTAGCTCTATACAACAAACCGTATTTGAAAGAAGCTGCACCATTTCTTCTAGCACGCGCACAAGCCAGACATGACGCAGGAAAATACCGTTTGGCTGTTGCCGACTATAACGAATATGGCACTCTAATGGTTGCCCAACTCGACGCACCATTCTATTATATGAGAGAACAATCGGAAGTGGCAGGACGCCTTTACCAACAAGCTCTCAGCGACATAGACAAGGCAGTAGAACTAGCTCCTCAAGCCACACTATACCTAGCAGAAAAAGCAGCACTTCTGGTAAGAGTTGCCATGTACAAAGAAGCTATTGAAGCCTCACAACAACTCATCACATTGGCACCAGAAGAAAGCGACGGCTATTATTTCCTTGGCGCAGCACAATGGCTGTCAGATAATAAAAAAGATGGAATGGACAATCTACAGAAGGCCAAACAAATGGGCAATACTGCCGTACAAATCTTCATGGATCGACACACTAAATAACAATAAATAATAACTTTCAAAAACGAGGCATACTTGATTACAGTATGCCTCGTTTTTCTATCCTATTACAGTCCGTATTATATCATCAAAGGATTACTCCAATACACAAAAGAAGTCATTTTATTTACATTTTCAAAATTTACAGTTATTACAGTATTACAGTTTTCAAGGAGCAAATACGATGAGTTAATAGTAAATTTGCCATCTTAAAGATATCAAAATCGCATTCAAACTGGTAAAAATTCCGTTTTCAAAAACTGTAATACTGTAATACTGTAATGCGAAAGAGAATTTTTTATTCTCGACGCTACGAGTTTAATCGAATATTTCTTTGACAATTACCTTATCGTCCATCATCACACAACATATTCCTTTCACATACAAAGACAGTAATTCCTAACAAAATCCCAAGTGAGTCCCAATTAAGTCCCATAACCATACAGAAACAAAGGGAACTTGATAGGAGAAGTAAAAGACTACTAAGGTAAATATCGACAAGGCGTCAAATCACTTTTATTATTTCAGTTTCAGAATTGACTTCTCAACGAAGCCCCTTCACCCTATTATATGTTTCTACTAATACATTATCATTAATCTACACTTCGCCCATTAGCCAATGCCCATGCCGCGTATACCTACCAAAGACGAGGCATGCTATGGTTAGCAAGCCTCGTCTTTCCATAAATGTTTTCAAACTATAAGGATTACTATTAATCTTTGAAGTTCTGATCAACTACTAATACCTAAAAGATCTGATCTGGTTATCAATCATGCATCAAGTGGTCAATTTCCTCAAACTGCTTCCCCATATTGAGGTTGAGATAAATACGGTAAAGTGCAGGAGCCCATTTCTTTTTCTCATTAGGTGCAAGTTTGCGATAAGCCTCCATATAAGGCCGCGCTTTGATATAAAATTCACGAATCTTCGTTTTGTTGTCGCGTGCCTTCACTCCCGTTTCCATTGTCAAAGCCTGATTTAGATAAGCAGACCCTATCGTATAGTATGGTTCCGGCATCGTATCACAATCGGCAATAAGCCGCTCGCTGATCCGCACACTCTCATCATAACGTTCAAGATTAAGCAGAGACGTGGCTTTGGCCAATTGGAAGATAGTGTTCTGTGGATTTACCTCAAGAGCACGTTCTGCATATTTCAGCGCCATCTCAAAATTACCATTCCCCGTATAATAGTCTTCCAAATGTGGAAAAAAATAAGGATGTTCTGGGAAACGCACGAACCCCTCGTCAAGAGTTGCGAGATAAGCCGAATCATTCCGTTGCCATTCGTAAGCCTCAGCCACATGCAACAGCGTATAGGCGGTCTTTGCAGTGTCAGCCATCGCCATAGGAGCATAGCGCAACACCTTGTCGGCATCATTCAATTTGTAAGCCGAATAGACAGCCCAATAGGCCGCCTGTGGCATTCTGGAATCTTTTGAAGAATAATTATATCCTTGGAAAAGTGGTTGGTTGTCGGCTTCCAAATAGGTTTCAAAGAAGCGTATTGCCTCTTTATAATTACCCTTACCTACATGATAGGTTCCGCCGAAATAGAGGTTGGGACGAAGCTGGTTGAGCAAACGCGCATGACCCTCCCGATACTTCAAACGCGGTTTCTTTCCACCATGTTCTGCCACATCTATTGAATCGAGCGACTCAGCAATGGCATATAGACGGTGAGTCAATCCGAAGAAGGCCGCTGTATCGTATTTCTGTTTAAGATACAATTTTTCGTTGGCCGCTTCGTATTGTTTCAAGACAGAAGTAAACCACATCAGATAGACTTTTTCATTCGTATGACACGTAGAGTCTTTCTGAAGCAGGTCTGTCATGAGTTTTTCCGCCTTGTCATAATCTTTGCCACTCTTGATATAAGACCGTGCCTGACCAAGCTCTTTCTTCTGAGCCTGCAGGCACGGTATAAAGGAGAGCAGCAAGAGAAACAAGGCAAGCAAGCGTTGCTTCTTCATCTGCTATAGTATTGTCTAATTATTTTGCTTCTGCTTCTGCAGCCTTTGTTTTGGGATCGTCTGCACCATAAAGGCCGTAATATGCCTGGTAACGGTTGTAGCCCCAACGTACCTGCGCCTTGTCTGGATCAATTTCCTTGGCAGCATCAAGTGCCTTTACAGCCTCCTGGAAGAGTGCCTTGCGAGCATTCGTATCTTCAGTATTTCCAGCTTGAACAATCAAACAAGTTCCAAGATAGTACTGTACCACAGCATTTTTGTCGTTTACAGCAATTGCCTTACGCAGCCATTCTGCACCAGCTTTAGGATCGTTGTCGTCAATAGCGAGAAGCATACCTTTGTCTGCAAGAGCTGTGAAATCGTTAGGATATTTAGCCAAGTGATTGTCGAGCAAAGCATCCTGAGCTTTTCTGTCTTTCATCTCACCATACATGATATAAAGACCATCAAGTACGACAGCATTTTCTGGGTTCTTCACATAAAGATCCTTCAAGGTTTCAATATACTGAAGAGAGTCCTGCTTGGTCTTCAGTTCGCTACGACCAAGATACAGTTTCAGATTCAGAGCTTCAGTCTTCTGTTCGGGATCTTCCATAGCCATATCGAGGTATTTATTTGCACGAGTCATATCCTTTGCCTGGGCAGCATAGCGACCGGCGAAGAATGCAACCTGTCCGAAATAAGCCTTCTGTGACTCATGTTCCTGTGAAGCGAAAAGGGGATCAGCTGATGAATCGAGGAATGCGCCCCAATATTTCAGCACAGCAGCATCGTTTCCTGAACGTGAAACATCCTGACCGATATTTACAAGATGAGTACGTACAGACCATATACGCTGAGCATTCTTCTCTGCAAACTTAGGAGCTACTTTGCCTTTGGCGTTGGGCTCTTGATCGTATTTGTTACACTCGATAGCGTCGTTGATTGCATTGCAGATAGCATCAGCAAGTCCGAGTGTATCGTATTGCTCCACTTTACCGGTCTTCATCTGCTCTGCCAACTGGTTCTCTGCAATAGTACCAGTTTCCTTGGTAACCTTCGACATGGCCAAATCTACCAATTTGTTGTAAGCCTTAGCTTTCTCTTCTGCATTAGGCAGATTAGCAGCTTTGACAAGACTTGCAGCCTCATCGTAAGTCTTAGCCTTCAGGATAGCCTTCAATTCGGGGCTGTCCCCAGCAAATGCAGCACCGCTTGCGATGCACATCATTGCCATTACAAATAATTTTTTCATAAGCTTTAATTATTAATTAAACTGTTATTTTATACTTTTTCCTTTTTTCAAGCTATTATGCCTCATCGTCATTCACATCCACCTCTTCGGTTTCGATATCTTCATCGGCATTGCTATCAACCTTACATACGGAAGCGATGGTATCGTTTTTCTTGGTAAGGTTGATAAGACGAACACCTTGGGTAGCACGTCCCATGATTCGTACATCGGCAACTTTAAGACGAATAAGAATACCGCTTTTATTGATAATCATCAGATCATTCTCGTCGGTTACCACCTTGATGGCTACAAGGCGACCAGTTTTTTCGGTCACGGCAAGAGTCTTCACACCCTTAGCTCCACGTGAAGTCTTTCTATAGTCTTCTACATCGGAACGTTTTCCATAACCGTTTTCTGACACAACCATGATAGACTCTGTCTGTGGATCGTTGACGCATACCATTCCTACGAGTTCGTCATCTCCTTCGTCAAGTCGCATACCTATAACACCGGTAGAGACACGTCCCATTGTGCGTACCTGATCTTCATTGAAACGTACAGCACGTCCGTTTCGGTTAGCCAGCAGCAACTCGTTATGACCATTGGTCAGACGTACTGCAACCACTTCATCATCATCGTTGATATTGATAGCCTTCACACCGATAGCACGCTGATGGCGATATGCTTCAAGACAAGTCTTCTTGATGATACCCTTCTTGGTGGCAAACACCACAAAGTGTGTTTTGAGGAATTCCTCATCGTTGAAGTTTTTCACGCGGAGTACAGCATTAATAGCGTCGTCAGACTCGATGTTGAGCATGTTCTGGATGGCACGTCCCTTCGAGTTCTTGTCGCCCTCGGGCACTTCATAGCATTTCTGCCAATAGCAACGTCCCTTACGAGTAAAGAAGAGAAGCGTGTTGTGCATAGTGGCAGGATAAATATACTCTGTGAAATCGTTGTCACGATGTCGGGCAGCCTTGGCTCCCACTCCACCACGTCCTTGCTCGTGGAATTCGTCAAGTTTCGTGCGCTTGATGTACCCCATGTGCGAAATGGTAATCACCACAGGATCGTCTGGATAGAAGTCTTCTGCATTAAACTCATGATCAAATGGAATGATTACGGTACGACGCTCGTCTCCATATTTTTCCTTCACTTCCTGGAGTTCCTCTTTCATCACTTCCTTACAACGCTCAGGATTGTTCAGGATTTCCTCCAAGTCGGCAATGAGTTTCATAATATCATCATACTCCTGATGGAGCTGATCCACGCGCAATCCTGTGAGTTGTGCCAAACGCATGTCAACGATTGCTTTCGACTGCATTTCATCAAGTTCAAAACGCTGTTCCAAAGCGCGTTGCGCATCGCTTGGCGTTTTGCTCTGACGAATCAGATGAATGACCTCATCGATATTGTTGACAGCAATAATCAATCCTTCAAGAATATGTGCGCGCTCCTGTGCTTTCTTCAAATCGTATTTGGTGCGACGTATGGTCACATCGTGACGATGTTCTACGAAGTACTTCACGCAATCCTTGAGTGTCAGCAGGCGAGGACGACCATTGACAAGCGCGATGGTATTGACAGAGAAACTGCTCTGCAGAGCAGTCATCTTGAACAGTTTGTTGAGCAGTACATTGGCATTAGCGTCACGCTTGCAATCTACCACGATACGCATACCCTGTCGGCCAGACTCGTCGTTAACATTGGCAACACCTTCTATCTTGTGCTCATTGGCCAAGTCGGCAATATATTTAACAAGATCAGCCTTATTGACACCATAAGGAATTTCTGTTACCACAATTTTATCATGGGTTTCACCGGTCTCAATTTCAGCCTTTGCACGCATTACAATACGTCCGCGACCAGTTGCATATGCATCTTTCACGCCCTGCAGACCATAGATGTATGCTCCTGTTGGGAAATCGGGTCCAGGGATGTATTCCATAAGTCCATCCACATCAATGTCTGGATTATCAATATATGCACAGCATCCGTCAATCACCTCATTCAGGTTATGGGTAGGCATATTGGTGGCCATACCCACGGCAATACCGTTACCGCCATTAACCAACAGATTAGGAATCTTGGTAGGCATTACGGTAGGCTCTTGGAGGGAGTCGTCGAAGTTGTTGGTCATATCTACGGTGTCCTTATCAAGGTCATCCATGATGTGCTCACCCATTTTCGAAAGTCGGCACTCTGTGTAACGCATGGCAGCAGGTGAGTCTCCATCCACCGAACCAAAGTTACCCTGACCGTCAACCAACGTATAACGAAGGTTCCAATCTTGCGCCATGCGCACAAGTGCGCCATAGATAGAAGAGTCTCCGTGAGGGTGGTATTTACCAAGCACCTCACCAACGATACGTGCACATTTCTTATAAGGTTGAGTTGATACGTTGTTTACATTCATCATACCATAAAGGATACGGCGATGAACAGGTTTGAATCCGTCTCTAACATCTGGAAGGGCTCGTGCTACAATAACCGACATGGAGTAGTCAATATATGACGACTTCATCTCTTCTTCGATGTTAATTTTAAGGATTCTGTCGTTGTCGATAGTTTGATCCATTATTTAATTGTTTTTTGTTTTCGTCATTTTTGTGCAAAATCGCGTTTAAGGCCGTTTTCGTGGCCTCTGACGCATTTCGCCACTTCAATTTCAATGTACAAAGGTATAAAAAAGTGAGCAGAACACAAAATATTTTAATGATTATTGGGAACAAAATACTGTTCTTTTTGGCTAATTCGCAGTTCACGATGCCATTTACAAGCGGATTACATGACGTCGACGGTGTTTGCGTGAAAGTCTGCGGTGCTTGTTGTGTTCATATTTGCGTATGACCACAACAACTGTAAGTATGGCAACAGCAGTCAGAAGGAATACCGCAAGTCCCCCTCCAAGATTATCTCCTTTTACTTTTGACCACATGTCGAGCACCTCTGCCGTATGTTCGCCTGCATCATGAATCATAGCGCATCGGGATACCACCTGACTGTCTGGATACATAATAGGATTGAGGTGCGCCTTATGTGCGTCTTTTCCAAAGAAATAACCTAAATTGACTGTTTCCGGATATTCCACACTATCACTCATTTGCGCCAGAATTTCTGGAGTTGCCACACTACTGACATACCCCGTTGTCTCCATATTTGCAAGAGCCACCTTGGGTTGACATAGGTAGTTGATAAAATAAGCTGCGGCTTTCGGATTACGTGCATATTTGGGAATAACCCATCCGTCAAACCAAACATTACTTCCTTCGCGAGGAACTTCGTACCCCAGAGCGACTCCCACTTTACCCGCCTCTTCAATAGCCCAGACAGCATCTCCGCTCCACGTCATATTCAGCCATGACTTTCCTTTGGTCATCGTTTCCTTGCCAAAATCAGACTCCCATCCTTCAATATTAGGTTTTATAGCCTTCAATTCCCGTTCCACAGTTTTGATGGCTTCTGGAGAATAATCATTCATCAGTTGGGTTACGCTCAATTTTCCTGAAGCAATTTCCTTGTGATGTGCCCAAATGAGTGCTGTTCCGTAGGAATCACGATAGGAGTCTTTCATAAGTAAACGGTTGCGATAATTGCTATTCCACAACGTCCCCCACGTTTGGGCGTCTTTTCTATCTACATACGCTTTATTATACAAGATGCCACAAGTTCCCCACATATAAGGCACGGCATAATGGTGAGCCACACGCCCGTTATTACTTGTTGCATCAATCTGCCGAATGATATAGGGGGAAATATTCCGTATATAATTGGGAGTTTTTCCAAAACAAGTATCTATCGGCAAGAGCAGATTCTTGCGCAACATACGTTCAATAATATATTCTGACGGGCACACCACATCATAGTCTTCATGCCCCCGCTCGATTTTGGTAAGCATGACCTCGTTGATATCAAATGTCTGAAAGATGATTCGCACCTTTCTTCCCGTTTGCTCTTCATACCATTTTGGGAAATCAGTCAAAACGTTCTCATCGATATAATCTGCCCAATTATAGACCTTGAGTATTTCCTCTCTGTTTTCGCTATTATAGCAAGATGTCAGCAACAGCAACGAGAGCATCAACGAACATATTATCGAGTTTATTTTCTTCATTGTCAACAGTACAGTCTCTTATATTCAGGTATTTGATTCACTCTTCACTTTTCTTCGATTAAGCGCTACAAGCATGAGCAGCACAACAACAAAGATAATAGTACTAAGCGGACGCAACTCTGGAGTCAGGCCTCCTTTTCTTGCATCGGCATAAATGTAGGTGGAAAGAGTTTCAAGACCTTCATTACCAATGGTAAAGATAGTAACGGCAAAATCATCAATACTCATCGTAACGGCAAGCATGAAGCCCGACACCATTCCTGGTAAGACTTCAGGGATAATGATTTTGCGGAGTGCCTGCATGGGCGATGCACCCAAATCGAGTGCTGCCTCATAAAGATTCGGATTCATCTGCTTCAAACGTGGCAAGACACACAGGATGACATAAGGCAGACAAAAGGTGATATGCGACAGAACAACAGTAGTATAGCCTTGCGGGATGCCCAACGTAATAAAGAGTAAAAAGAGCGAAATACCAATAATCACATCACCATTAAGGATGGGGATGGTGTTGACAAAAGAAATAGCTCGCCGAATGCGCCTATTGCGCAGATTATGGATACCTATGGCTGTGATGGTACCGAAAACTGTTGATACGGTTGCAGTGATGAGTGCGATGCTTACCGTGTTAATAAATGCAGCCGTTAAGGAGTGATGTACATTATCCGAAAAAAGATTCCGGTACAGCTGAGTGGAAAATCCCGTCCAGTTTCCCATAACCTTAGCCTCGGTAAACGAGAATACTACTATGATGATAATTGGGGCATAGAGGAGCAAGAGCAACAGCCACAGGTAGCCCTGGCAAAGTATGCGTTTAATCATCTGATGCCTCCTTCCTGGCTGGCATCGTCACCAGCAATAAATGTAGATGCTCCTATGAGGAAGAGCATGATAAGCGAAAGCGCGGCACCATAATTCCACATAGAGTTGTTGATATTCTCTTGAATTGTTGTTCCAAACAATTTTATATTGTTCATGGTCAACAGTTCGGAGATGGCAAAGGTGGAGATCGTTGGCATGAAAACCATCAGTATTCCGCTTGCCACACCAGGCATGGAAAGTGGCAAAACCACTTTGTAGAAACGTTGGAAGGGCGAGGCGCCCAAATCTTCCGCAGCCTCAAGATAGCTACGGTCCATCTTTTGCAACGTATTATAAATGGGATAAATCATGAACGGTATGAAATTATAGACCATACCAAAAAGTAATGCTGTTTCACCCAGGGGAATATCAACAAAGTCGAATAAAGCAACCGTTGCCAACGTACGTACCAGCACATTCACCCACATGGGAAGAATAAAGAGCATCACTATCGTAGAAGAATATTTCATCTTGGTCTGCGCCAAAATATAGGCTGCCGGATATCCAAGCGCTATACAGATCAGCGTATTGACAAAGGCTATTCCGATAGAATAGACAAAGGTATTAATGGCTTCCGGATGGGCCAAGAACTTCTGAAAATTATAAAGTGTGAAACACCCTTCTTCATCGGTAAAAGCAAAGGCTACAATAAGCAGCAAAGGCAGTACGACAAAAATGGCTGCAAAAATAGCATAGGGCATCGTCCAACTCTGCCTGGAAACCATTAGCTTTATCCTTCTTTTCTCCATTATCTTTCTGGTATTGTTGTCAGGGAACTGCTTCATACTTCATCTCGCCACATTCCACTTTCTGTATGGTAATGCCAACATGATCGCCCAAATCCCACACGTCTTGTGTGTCAACATAGAGTTTTTCGCCCCAATCGGTATCTATGGTAAGATGGTAGTGATTTCCTTTATAGAGTATAAAACAAATATCGCCCGTAAATGTTCCGTCTTGCTCGTTATCAAACAATTCAACGGCATCAAACGCAACTTTCACATCAATTGCGTATGCGTTCTGCAGCCGTTCTGGAAGTGACAACCGGAATTCCTGTCCGAGAAATTCCACCACGTCCGGAGCATTCACCTTCGCCCGATAAATATTGGCGGTACAATCCTTCCGCATAATATGAATATTGTCTGGAGTGATATTCATACCCACAGTCTGCCCCACTTCGAAGTGTTTGTAATTCTGAACCAGCAGTTCGTATCCGTTGTCGGTTACCACCAACATCTCATAATGTACGCCTTTGAATATGGACGAGGTAACCTGTCCAACGAACTGGGCTTCAGCCGTATTGGTTGTCATCTCAACATCTTCAGGTCGTATCACCACATCCACTTGTTCATCAATCAAGAATCCCTTATCCACACAAGCGATGTCTTTTTCTGCCACAGTAACAAGACAATCATGGCGCATCGTTCCGTCAAGAATATTACTCTCTCCTATAAAATCTGCCACGAAGGCATTGGCCGGTTCGTTATAAATATCTGTAGGAGTTCCTATCTGCTGAACCTCTCCTTCACTCATCACCACGATACGGTCGCTCAGCGTAAGGGCTTCTTCTTGGTCGTGGGTAACGTAAACGAAAGTAATCCCTAACCGTTCATGCATCTCTTTCAGTTCGAGTTGCATATCCTTCCGCATTTTCAGATCAAGAGCCGCCAACGGTTCATCCAACAGAAGCACCTCTGGTTCGTTGACAATAGCTCTGGCGATAGCAATACGTTGTTGCTGTCCTCCCGACAAGGAGTTGACATCACGATATTCATAATCGCTCATGTTTACCATCTTCAACGCAGCTTTTATTTTCGGCATGATTTCGGCTTTAGGCGTATTTTTCAACTTCAATCCGAAAGCTATATTATCATAGACGTTAAGATGTGGAAATAATGCATATTTCTGAAATACCGTATTGACATTGCGTTTATAAGGTGGTGTGTTGGTAATGTCAGTACCGCCAAAAGAGATAACTCCCTCTGTAGCTGTATCGAATCCTGCCAACAGGCGAAGCAAGGTGGTTTTACCACATCCTGATGGTCCCAAAATGGTCATAAACTCACCTTTACGGACGTAGAGATTGATGTCGGCAAGTGCCACCTTCTCTCCAAACCTTTTGGTGACGTGTTGTATATTTATAATATTTTGAGTTGTTTCTTTCATTAGTATGTTATTAAAATTGCCAACAAAAGTACATCTTATTTTTCTGTTTGCACTCCTTTCGCGACATGATTCACCTTCACTTTTATCATGTTTAGCCCTTGTTTGCCCATGATCAGCCCATTTGTTAGTTTGAAATCACTTCTCTGCCATCAACGTCAGCAACTTTCAATCACAAGCCAACAGTTCTATCTCAAATATCAGAGTAGAACCGGCAGGAATCCCTGGTTGGGAAAATTTCCCATATCCCATTTCTGCAGGGATATACACTTCCCATTTGTCCCCAACATGCATCTGTTGCATAGCAACAATCCATCCCTGGATAAGATCACATAGCCGACAAGCCAACGGCACACCACCACGACTAGTGTCAAAGACCCGATTGTCTATGGTCCGTCCTGTATAATGGGCCGTAACAATACTTCTCACAGTAGGCATAAGACCAGATGGACTCCCCGTTTCCAAAACTTTATAATATATGCCATTGGATAGAGGCAAAACATCTTTCTCCTTCGCTTTATTGTTCAACCAATCCTTGTTGGCCTGAATATATGCACGCTTTGATGCCATTTTTAAACGAATTTTATTGAACATGAACATCTGTAAGGCGACCTGCAGCAATAGTGGCTGTAAAACGTAAAGTCTGACTATGGGACGCATCACGTTGCACAGCCTGCATGGTTACGCTTACGTGATAATCCATTTCGCCCGTAGTCTCATTTTCTACCTTTTTCACTTCCCAGTCGTCCGCAAAAGTAATATCTGCATTCGTCAGGTCAACACCACGAGAGGCAAGCAGTTCGCGGTTGGCGCTATTGGCACAATAGGCTCGTACAAGCCCGCTAACCATTTCGATGTCGGCAGAAGACACTTGCATGCTGGAGCATTTTTCAAAATTCGTCTTCGCATCATCAATATATTCGCCATCGGCATGCTTTTCAATATATTTCTTATACGATTCCAAAGTATTCTGAGTAACAGCAGAAACCCAATCAAGTGAATCGATCTTAATACGTGCCTCTGTTGCATGAACGCTCTCTGGATGTTCTTGAATGTATCGTTCAAGGGCATAGGCAGACTGACTGGCAAGAGCATTATACCAATCGTTGTCTATCTGTTTCAGAATATCTATGTGGGCCATGATGGAGTCGCGACGTTCCTGTGGTGCTTCGGGATACATATCAAGATAATTCTGAAGCACAGCAAGTTCATTACTCTCCATGGCATTTTCATAAGCGGCTGTCTCGTTATCCTGTTGCGTCTTATTATAAAAATACCAACCAACAAAGATTATTGAAAGGGCAATAAGGAAAGAGGCCAAAAACAACTTCCAGGATTTAGAATGATTGGGCTGCTCTTCTGCGGCATTATCTGATGCAGGAGCTCCAGTCTGATTTCCTTGCTTGCCTACTGTTGATTGTACGGAAGGTTGCCCGACCGCAACCCGATGACTGCCCGAAGGATTCTTTGCAGCAATAGGAACTTGCTGACTTTTGAGCGCAATATTCGTATGACAGTTCGGACATACATTCTGATTCGCTAATACTATTTCTCCACAATGGGGACATTTTACAATATTACCAGCAATAGCTACCCCACAACTGGGACAAGTGGCGGCCAAACTGCTAACCTGACGGCCACACTCAGGACATTTGATAATTGGCATATCTGATTCTTATTTCTTTATTACTTGGTTTTTCTACAAAAAGACTATTTCCGATGATGAAAGCGTATCTCACGCAACTTATGATGTCCCATAAATCTGCTTTTATCAACATAACCGCTAATACCCACGATACGCCCCTTACCGGTATATTGCCATAAATGAATGTCTCGCTCGTCAGCTAAAACAGGTTCTTCATCGGTGTACATGGCTATCATGAGTTTATACCCGTCGAGTTTTCCTAAAAGATGCTTATTGTAGAAGTTGCGGTAAGTATAAACCAAAGGCTTCTGCCCATATTCTTCTTCCACCAAGTCGAGAAACCGGAACAGAGAGTCGCAAAACTCATCGGTCGGCAACCCACTTGTGGTCTCCACATCAATCATAGGGATAAGATCCTGCTGGTCAGGCAGACATTGAGAACGGAAATTCTGCAACTGCAACTTTTGCTCCACCTTTGGGCGATAGAAATGATAGCTACCCACTTTCAATCCATAACGCTGGGCCATTTCTATATTGCGCTCAAACATCTCATCGATACGGGTTCCCCCTTCCGTCGCCTTGAGATAGACATAAGCCATCTTGGTATTGTCGCCAATAGTCTCCCAAAAGACATTACCCTGATAATGACTCAAATCTATTCCATGAATATGACTACAGGTGTCCTCACATTGCAAAAAAGGGTCTTGTGCCATGACGTCTAAAGTGGTGACAACAAGGAATATAAGTGTAGATATAAACGTTTTTCCCATTATCTTTCAAAATTTTAGATGCAAAGTTACTAATTTATTCACAAATATACTTATCTTTGCATTCGAAATAGCACAAATTTAAACTTATGAAATATCTATTAACGACAATTCTTGCTGTATTAGCGTTCACAGCATGCTCACATGATAACTCATCAGAATCAAATGGACAGGGACGAACGGTCATCGTTTATATGGCTGCTGAGAATAATCTCTCATCCATCGCACAAGTCAATATCAACGATATGATCATCGGGGCAAAAAAGCTGGGAAGCAAAGACAGACTTCTCGTGTTTGTTGACAGACAGAACCCACAGGAGAAACCTTTTATCATCAGACTGACCGGCAACGCCAAACAACCTGTTGATACCGTTTATCAATTCAACAACGATTTCTACAGTTCTGATTCAGAAGAAATGAAACAAATATTGGGATGGTGCATGAAAGAATACCCCAACGATTCGTATGGCCTCGTTCTATGGGGACATGCAGACGGATGGCTGTTTCACAACACAACAACACCCAAAGCCTCAACGCCAAGTATCAAAAAAGCCTTCGGACAAGATTCAGGTAAAGACCTCAACAAAGAAGAAACGAAATGGATGGAGATAACAGAAATGCGTGACGCGCTTGCAGCCTTGCCACACACCTTCAAATTCATCTTCGCAGACTGTTGTGCTTTCCAGAACGTAGAAGTGGCTTACGAGCTCCGTAACACTACAGATTACATCATCGCATCACCAGCAGAAATACCAGGAGCAGGAGCCCCCTATGCCAACATAATACCGGCGATGTTCAACAAGACAGACGCCACTATGTATCAACAAATATGCGATCGCTACAATGAAGCTGGAGGAACAGGAAACAGGGTTCCCATATCAACGGTAAATACCGCAAAATTATCAGATCTTGCCAGCGCCACACACGATATCATCAGCAACGAACTCAACGGTAAGACCTTCAATATGGATGGACTGGTGTATTATTACAACAACGTCAACTATGTTTACCGGGCAGAGCGCATCATGTACGACATGATGGATTTCCTGCGCCAAAACACGGGCAACGAAGCTTACCTGAAATGGAGACAAACCTACGATGCCGCCGTTGTTTACAAAAAGAAAAGCAGCAAATGGGATACCAACGGATTGGTTGACTTCGATGACTTCACCGTAACAGATGACAACTTCGGCGGAATGAGTATGTTCGTACCATTGAACCGTTACAACAGCACACAGAAAAACTATAACGAACTTATCAAACAAATGGAATGGTATAATGCAGCAGGATGGTCATCTATAGGATGGTGACCATCCTTGTTGCATTACCGTTATTGCTTGTCCACAGACGGTTCTACTGTTGACTGATGAACCACAACCTTTACTTTTGAAATACGGCGCTCTTCAAGTTCCAATATCTCAAAGGTAAAATGACGATAGTCTATCCGCTCATGTAACTGTGGGAAATCTCCTTTGATTTCAAGCAGCAAACCTGCAACAGTATCTGCATCTCCCTCAACATCAACGAAGAAATCATCATCAATCTTGAGAATACGGTAAAAGTCACTCAACAGCGTCTTTCCTTCAAAGACAAAGGTATTGCTGTTGATACGCACATAATTATGTTCATCCTCATCGTATTCGTCATTAATCTCACCCACAATTTCCTCCAATACATCTTCCAATGTGACAATACCGCTCGTACCACCAAATTCATCAACAACAATGGCGATATGAACGCGATTCGACTGGAACTCACGCAGCAAATCGTCTATTTTCTTAGTCTCTGGAACGAAATATGGAGGACGGATAAGAGATTGCCAACGGAATGTGGCAGGTTTACCCAGATGTGGCAACAAATCCTTGATATAGAGAATGCCTCGTATGTTATCACTATTATCTTGATAGACAGGTATGCGAGAATAGTTATTATCTACTATACATTTCAGCACCTCACTAAATGAAGAACGAAAATCCAAATCTACAACATCCTGACGACTCGTCATAATCTCTTTAGCTGTCTCATCACCAAACCGAACGATACCTTCAAGCATATGCTGTTCTTCCTTGATATCATTCTTATCTGTCAGTTCAAGAGCCTGTTCCAAGTCATCAACGCTCAACACATGATTATCCTTCTGTACCACCTTTCCTGCCAACACACCAGACTTGATGAGAATGGTTGCAAAAGGATAGAACAGTTTACGGCAAAACATAATGCCAGACACCACACGACGACAAAAGCGAAGTGGTTGTTGACGGGTGTAAATCTTCGGAATAATTTCTCCAAAGAGCAACAACAAAAATGTCAAAAGAACCGTAATACACAAGAACTGCAACCATACCGCATTACCAAAATCAACTACACGTGCAAAGAAATAGTTCAGCAGCATGATAATGGTTACATTCACCAAATTGTTGGTAATCAGAATGGTTGCCAACGTACGTTCAGAATCGTTACGAAGCGCTATGATCTTGCCGTCTGATGCCGACTTTTCCTCTTCCAATTCATTCTCGTCATTTGGTGTCAAAGAGAAAAAAGCAATCTCGCTTCCAGAAGCGAAACCAGAGACAAAGAGTAAGGCAAATGCCAAAACCAATGCAACAACGGCCCCATAATCTGGAGACATCAACTGCACTTCCGATAAAATATGTTGGATATCCATTGTCGCTTAGAAAGGAAGAGCGTCTGCATCATTATTATCCACAGAAGTCATTGATGCATTCTGCCCATTGACAGAACTTTGAGTATTATCATTGGAATTTACCATGGTCGGGGTCTCTGAAACAGAAGAAGAACTTGATGCATACTGAGAAGTTTCTGTTGCAGGATTGTTTTGCATCTTAGGAGAAAGCAACTCTATGTTATCAGCCCATATCTCTGTTTTGAAACGACGCTGACCCTGACGATCATCATACGAAGAATAGCGAATGCGTCCTTCTACATACAGTTTATCACCTTTATGCACATATTGTTCCACAATTTCTGCCAAACGTCTCCACAGAATTACGTTGTGCCAATCGGTATGATCAGGAACCTGCGTACCGTTCTGTAAGGTATATCCACGTTCGGTTGTTGCAAGCCGTACCCGTGCAACTGCCACACCTTGGTCAACATATCTAACCTCTGGGTCGGCACCAACATTTCCTATCAGCATCACTTTGTTCATAATATCTCTATAATGATAAAATTCAAACCGCCATGTTTGGCAACATGTTATTTACACAGTCCCAAGAACTGGAAATGGAAATTCTTTCCTTTTGCAGATGGGAACTGACTTCTTTCGTCAACCCGTTCACGCAAGTGCTCAATAATACGATTATAACAATCCATTCCTGATACCGCCTTACATTGTGCTACAAAATGGGTATCTCGATATTGGAATTTACCCGTACCAGGAACTATTTGCACACGCTTAAAATCAAGCGAGCCTTCATACCAGCCAAACTTTTCTTCGTTCAGTCTTGCCAATGCCGATACATTTTTTTTCTCATGAACCTCTGGCACAGGATGCAACGCACGCTTCTCCTTAAAGTCAAGCATCGTCTTGGCTTCGGTCTTGATGATGATAAAATAGATTCGTGGGCGAACTTTATAACGCTTAGGATAATACATATCGCTGTTATAGTAGTTGCGAATGTCTTTCTCAAGAATAGGATTCATTCCAATCTCGTCGATATCTGCAAGAAACTGAATAGCATCATCAACGTTATCAACAAGAACCTCTTTATCAAAATAGCGTATATATAAATTCATCGGTAAATATTTATCTTTTTAAAATAAAAAAATAGATTTCGGTTTTCCTTAGGATAAATAAAAAAAGAGCGGAAAACGGGACTCGGACCCGCGACCCCAACCTTGGCAAGGTTGTG
>SAMEA3663023__coassemble_670_pt1 | contig 52776 bp, 39 predicted proteins | sample SAMEA3663023__metabat2_low_PE_009 | metagenome-assembled genome bin SAMEA3663023 (sample SAMEA3663023) | pig gut metagenome | biome: pig gut; feature: pig-associated habitat; material: faeces | place: France | collected 2012
CTTAACGAAAACGTTCTTTAACTTCAATCAATTCCCTCAGTTGCGAAACTTGAATCAAGATTGTAATTACAAACGAAAAAAACAAACGATATGAAGAAGATAACGATAGCCATCGACGGTCATTCGTCGTGTGGTAAGAGTACCATGGCCAAGGACTTGGCACGCGAAGTGGGATACGTCTATGTTGACACGGGAGCCATGTATCGCAGTGTGACGCTCTATGCGCTGCGCAACGGACTCTTTACCGATAAAGGTATTGATGAAGAAGCCCTTCGCGAGCATATCGACCGGGGCGATGTCAACATCTCCTTCCGTTTCAATGCCGAGACAGGTCGCCCCGACACTTATCTCAACGGCGAGTTGGTAGAGCACGACATCCGCACCATGGAGGTGTCGAGTCGCGTCAGTCCCATCGCAGCCTTACCATTTGTGCGCACCGCCATGGTAGCGCAACAACAGCAGATGGGCAAGGATAAAGGAGTTGTGATGGATGGTCGCGACATCGGTACCGTAGTGTTTCCTGATGCTGAACTGAAGATTTTCGTCACCGCCTCTGCCGAAGTGCGTGCCCGCCGCCGTTATGATGAGTTGAAAGGCAAGGGTATGGAGGCTGATTACGCCGACATTTTGCGCAATGTAGAAGAACGCGACTATATCGACTCCCATCGTGAGGTGTCTCCCTTACGTCAGGCATCAGATGCAATTCTGCTCGACAATTCGCAGATGACGATTGCCGAGCAGAAAGAGTGGTTGATGAACCAGTTCCGTCAGGCATTGGCAAAAGCCTGATGCCTATAGGCTGTTACGCCAAAATGGCGTCAGCCAAAGCTTCAAGAGCCGGTATATCTGTAGGCTTCACCACGCCACGCAGTGTCACGGTGTCGCCTTTTATGGTAATATCCTTCATGGGCTCCAGCATCTGCTTCATCACACGGGCAGCTGTTGGGGCCCAACTTCCGTTTTCTATGAGTGCCACTTCGCGCTTCTGCCATGTCTTGATGGTCAGATGGTGCAGGAAGTCGTACATCGGTGGAAACAGTCCAGCGTCGTAGCTTGATGCAGCCAGCACCACTTTGCCATATTTGAATGCATCTTCTATGGCTTCTGCTTGATCTTCGCGACACAGGTCAGAGATGGCCACCTTCTTACAGCCTTTCTTTTTGAGTATCTCTGCCAGCATCTCTGCAGCAGCCTTGGTGCATCCATGGATAGAAGCGTGGGCGATAAACACACCCTCTGCTTCCACGCCGTAGCTTCCCCAGATGTTGTAGAGACGCACGGCTTCAGCCATTTGTTCACCTTTCAGCAGTGGACCGTGGAGAGGCAGAATCTGTTGGATATCGAGTTTTGCAGCCTTCTGCAAAAGTGTTGTCACGGGGTTGCCATATTTTCCGCAGATATTAAAATAGTAGCGTCTTGCCTCGCAAGCCCAGTCATCGGGATCGGCATCCATCACGCCAAACTTACCGAAAGCATCGGCAGAGAAGAGTACTTTGTCCTTACTGTCGTAGCTCACCATCACTTCGGGCCAGTGTACCATAGGTGCCATGATGAATGTCAAGGTGTGTTCGCCCAGCGAGAGGGTGTCGCCTTCCTTCACGGCAATAGCCTTATCGGCAAGGTCTGCATCGGGGAAGTATTGTGGAATCATGGTCAGCGCACGTGCCGAACATACTATTTTAATATCGGGATAGAGTGCCAGCACTTCACCGAGTCCACTGGCGTGGTCTGGCTCCAAGTGGTGCACCACGAGATAGTCGGGCTTACGTCCGTTGAGTGCTTCAGCGAGGTTGGCTTTCCATTGTTCCATGGTGCGCTTGTCGCTGGTATCCATAATGGCAATTTTCTCATCGAGGATTACAAACGAGTTGTAGCTCATGCCTTCCGGCACTTTATACTGTGATTCAAATAGTCGTACATCAGCATCGTCGCAGCCGATATACTTAATAGTTTCTGTTACGTTCTTCATATTTCTTGCGTTTTTGTTTCTGGGTACAAAGATAATGCAAACCGAGAGAAGTACAAAAGAAAATTCCGATTTTCTTTTGTACTTCCGAGGTGCAGCCTATCTTCGGCGCTTTGCGCCAGGCTACAGTTGTTTTAGTTTTTAAGAAATTTCGACCACACGACCACAGAAGCGTGCAACGTATTGTTGGTTAGTATTTTATAGTGTGGTCGATGCATGAAACATCGACCACACATCGACCACACAATTTCGAAAACATATTGCGAAAACTCAGATATATCCGTCAAAATAACAATTGCCACTCAGAAATCAGCCAGAAATAAAACGGATCGACAGTCTTTTGATAACGTTTAGCAAGACTATTGTCTAATGTATGGCAAAGGTATTGTCTAATGTATGGCAAGAGTGTTGGCTAACGTTTGAAAAAGGTCTTTTCAACGTTTGAAAAAGGTGTTATCCAACGTTTGATAAAGGTGTTATCCAACGTTTGATAATGGTGTTATCTAACGTTTGATAAAGGTGTTATCCAACGTTTGGTAATGGTGTTATCCAACGTTTGATAATGGTGTTATCTAACGTTTGATAATAATATTATCAAGGCTTGAGAAAAGTCTGATAAACTCAAGCCTCCCTACTTATACTTCGATATGTATGCTCAATCAGAGTCTCCTGTTGAGGATAGCTGGCGGTTCACGTAGTCGGAGTGGTGTTCGAAGGGTGTTTGAAATCTTAAGGTTTCGAACACCACTCAAAACCATGAACTACTGTGAGTTAGGCTGTATTGGTGTTCGAGTGTTCGAAATTTATTGAAAACTGAAATAACTGAGCGCACGGTCAAACGTAATGATGGGGGTGGGGAAGTATGCGTGGCGAACCGATGCTTACAGACCTATTCTGTGCTTTTACACAATATAAATAGGTGAAAACGATACGTCGCCTGCACCAATGTAATATTATTGTTGGATATTAATATAAATAGGTGTACAATTTATTGATGCATTAAAACGGTATAAAGCGAAAATCAGAATGTAATAAAAGAACGTTTAAAAATATGCTGAAAAAAACCTTGTAAAAACGAATTATAGGTTAAAATGCACAGAAGACACAGAAAAGTGCCTCATACGAAGCACTTTGTGTCTCCTGTGCGGAGATTAGAAATTATCCCATCTGTCAACAAAAAGTATTGTTATTGGCATACTTTTTTGAGCATACTGATATACACGTCAATTTGGTGTTGACGTGATGATAGGCAGTTAAGTGTGGGTTATCATCCTGATACCAATCTGCACGGGTTTATGGCAGAAGGGGGTTATTAGCCGTTATTCTCTACTGCGGCTATTAGTTTTTCGTTGGCACGGTCAATGACGTCGGCATCAATACTCTTCAGATAAATCTGAGTGGTCTTTTCTGAGTGATGACCAAGACTGTCGCTGATCACACTGACAGGGATGTCCATACCGCGGGCAATGGTTGCCCAGGAGTGGCGAGCAACATACATGGTGAGTGGTTTGGATAGTCCCAAACGCATTGATAAGCGCTTTAAGTGATAGTTGACTTTACTTTGTTGCTGTTGGTATTGGCGGCGCAACTTGAGTGTTGCGTCATTGTTGAGCACTCCCAAGAGGTGATCGCCATCGAGTGAGGGGTGACGATCCACAATGGTTTGCATCTCTGGACGCCATGCCACTTGCAGTTCCTGCCCCGTCTTGCTCCTTTTATAAATAAGGTGTCCATTGCGGATGTCACATCTCCGTAGATTGGCAATATCCACAAACGACATGCCACGGGTGTAGAAACTGAACAGAAACAGGTCGCGTGCCAAGGCTTCGTCAGCATTGGTGGTGCGATATCCTGCCACCAGAGTAATGGTCTCAACATCTACCGCACGCTTAGGAGTGCGTGGGTATCCGGTGAATACTCGGTCGAAGGGTCGTTTGTCAGTAATTGACAGCTGTCTCACCGCTTTGTTGTAGATGGCTCGCAACACGCGCATGTAGAACGATACGGTGTTGAGCGTAAGTCCAGCCTGCTTCAAGTGGCTTTCAAATGCTTCTACTTCTTGACTGCCAATGGCATCAAGGGCAATGTCGTGTCCTCCACGAAATTGCAAGAAGCGATTCATAGCGCATGCGTAGGTTTCGCGTATGCGCTCTTTGTTGTTGGTTCGTAACTGTTCCACAAGTGTTTCGACAAACTCTGAAAGTGTCGTTTCCACAGTGGATAAACATGCTGGCACATAGTCAGTATGGGTAACGAGGTAGTCGGCTTGAGCCTTGTCCAGCGTGATGGATAGTTTACCTAGTGTCGCACTACCTTTCATAATTCCTTTCGGCAATTCAATTTTAATTATCATCTTGAATGTGTTTTTGTTTGCACAAAAGTAATAAGGTTTGCAATACGTAGCATTACCTCAACGTCGCTATTATAGATATTATTGTGTGCAAAAACACAAAAAAATTGATTTTATATGCTTAGCGCATAATAATACATAATAATTGATAAAAGACATTAAAGTTGAATAATTTTATGTTTTTCTAAAAAAAAAGATAAAAACATTTGTTGTTTTCAATTATTATTTCTACATTTGCACTCGAAATCTAATCTCCGCACAGGAGATAATGGGGTTTTGTAAGAAATGTAGCATTTATATAATTGTTTAATTAATTTTTTTTAATCGTATGAACAAAAAGTATTTTAGCGTATTGCTGATGGGTGCGATGACCGTTGCAACCGTTGGCACTGTTACGTCTTGTAAGGACTACGATGATGACATTAGCAATCTGCAGGAGCAGATTGACAAATTGTCGGAGACCATCAAGAACATTCAGACGCAAATCAACAATGGTGCAATCCTCACCTCAGTAACTCCTACTGAAAACGGAATGACCATTACTCTGAATCAGAACGGTCAAACTAAAAACTACACTATTTCTAACGGTAAAGACGGTCAGAACGGTAAGTCTTGGAAGATTGGTGACAATGGTAACTGGTGGTACGACGAAGGTAACGGTTACGTTGACTCTAAATTCCCAGCACGTGGTGAAAATGGTAAGGATGGTGAAAACGGAACCAACGGTGAAAACGGAAATAACGGTGAGAACGGTAAGAATGGTAAATACTACGTTCCCAATCCAGAGACTGGTTGCTTCGACATCTACCAGGACGGTACGAAAGTTGAATCTACCAACATCGCTTACACTGCAACTGCAGAAAACGCTATCACCGCAACTTGGGAGAAGGGCGTGCTGACTCTCGTAGGTGTGAAAGACGCAGTTGATGGTAAGATTGTATTGAACCTGAACTCAGTACTCCGCGCAATGGTATTCAACCCATCTCACTATGTTGATGGTGTTGAGGCTATTGATCTCGCAACCTATACTTATCAGCCTCTGGGTGTGAAGAAGGTTGATGCTGATGGCGACTTCCTTGCTGATGCTCCTTTCTACGCTCTGCTTGCTGATGGTGTGACTGTAGAGTCTCCTCTCTACTTCGCTCCTGATATGAAGGCTTCTTATTTCCTGAACCCCTCTAACGCTGACGTTACTGAGGAAGCTAAGGACTATAAGTTCCTCATGAGCAGCGCTAAATATACAGACTTTACTCGTGCAGCTGCTACTTCTATCTTTACTGTGAAGAAGGTAGAGAACAAAGATGGTAAGCTGAACGTATCTGCAAAGTATGATGGTGAGGCTATCAAACAGTTGGAACGCACTTGGACTAAAGATCGCGAGATGACTCTCGTTGCTCTGCAATATACTAAGGACGATGCTACTGTAACTTCTGACTTCGCAACACTTACAACTTCAGATTACAGCAATGTACACATTCTTAGCGCTAAGTCAGCATATACCGACTGGCGTGCATGGTTGTTCACAAGTGCAACAAGCACAATTTATAGTGATCCTGCTACTAAAGCTGTACAGACTAGCTCTACTGAAGACGGTGTAACTCCTGTTGCAGAAGTTAAGTACGACAATGATAAGGGTATCGACCTTCGTTCTTTGATTCGCACTTCATGGTATGTTAATTCCAACTTTGTAACTGTTGAAACTACTAACGCTACTGAAGAGAAAGTGAAGGAAGCTGGTTTCAAATATAGCTTCGAACTCGTAGGTTACCACACTGGTGTTAACTTGACTTCACAGAGTGCTCACGCTGCTATTGCTGCTGACGGTTACACCCTGCGTCCTCAGGCTGTTGACGATAACGGTAAGCAACAGGCTTACGGTGCTGCTCAGACTCGTGCCATCATCGGTCGCGAACCTCTGGTACGTGTTATCCTGAACGATACCGTTCACAACAAGATTGCTGCTGTTGCCTACATGAAGATTAAGATAGCAGAAAACGTAACTACTGCTGATCCAACTCAAATCACTAAGGACTTCGCTGACAACACTGCATTCACTCTGAACTGTGACGATGCTAACCCCGCCCTCAACAAGAAGGTGACTTGGTATGAAATCGAGAACAAGATTCTTGCTGACAATGAGGTTAACATGTCTAAGGTTGAATTCGAGGATACTTACCAGCTCGATGGTTCTGCAACTGACCTGACACAGTTCGACAAGAATACAATCAATGCTAACGCTATCAGTCCTAAGACTGGTAAGGTTATCGTTACTACCGCTGACGTTAACGGTACTATGACTCAGGTTCTCCAGTGGACAATGTCTGGAAACGAGGCTTACACACACTTCAACACTGCTGACGCTACTGGTAAGAAGCCAACTTCTATTAGCACATACGTTCGCTACACTTTGAAGCCTGGTAAGACTGCTCCTAACAAGTACATCTACGTGAAGTTCACTTGGACTCCTTCTGCTATCAACATCAATCCTGTTGCTAACTTCGGCAACGTGAACAAGATTCAGCAATCTTGGTATGCTGCGAATAACTTGACTGCAGGTACTGGTTACGATGAAATCCACGGTAACGTAGAGCAGATGGGTAAACCAACTTCTAACGACGAATTCAAGTTCGATATCAAGAACTCACTCGTTGGCAATAAGATTACCGTTGACAAGATGGCTGCTCCATACGACAAGTTGAACAGCACTGTAGCTGCAAATGCTAAGTTCACCTTCGTTGACGGTCACGATTTCTATGCAAGTGCTGACGGTCTGACTCTCTATGGAGACAAGGCTAAGACCTTCAAAATTGCTACTCTGACCGCTGATGGTGTTGTTGAAATGTCTAAGGATGCTAAGGCTCTTGTACTGCTCAACGCTTACAGTCCAAAGGAACTTGCTAACGTACTCACTGCACGTGTTGCTGTTAAGTCAAGCCTCTGCTGGGGTGCTGGCATCAAGATCAACAACAACGAGTTCGACGTGAAGTTCATCCGTCCTATCTCTGTTGAGAGCGCTACTGCTGAGTTCACCGATGCTGTTGCTACAACATCTAAGGTTAACCTGACCTTCAAGAACTGGAACGGCTTCGACTTCACCGATCCTAACCGTGCATTCCCTTCTACCGACTACTTCGCTTACTACAAGGTTTCTAAGATTGAGTTGGATACTGACAATGCAACTACCGACTTGAACGGTAATTCTAATGATCTGCTGAAGAAAGTAACCAGTCTGATTGAACTGAAGTACACCGCTCCTACTGAGAATCCTATCCAGGCTAACAAGTACGGTACGCTGACTTACAACAACAACGGTCTGACCGTTGGTACCTTCCACATTACTATCCCTGCTAAGATCACTTACGAATGGGGTGTTTTGAATACTGAGGTTGTTGTTACAGTCAAGGAATCACAAGTTGCAAGAACTGTAAGAAAGTAACAGTTAAATACTTTTTCATATAAATCAAGAGGGAGGGCAGGCATGGCTGAGACAGCACGTGCCTGCCTTTTTTAAACTCAAATTGGTCATTAGGTTAATATACATGATACACCTTTTCGGTCTAATGACCGATTTGGGTTCATTTACAATGTAAAATCAAGATAATATGAAACATATATTCAATAAAGGTCAAGTCCTCACGATGGCTGTTGCACTCGTTGTGTTGATGGCTGTCGGATGCAAACAAAACAAACCCGAACCAAAGGAAACCGGTTTTGAACTGGCTCTGACCAATGCCGACTCTGCGGCTGTGGTGCAACTCGTAGATCAATTCTTTGGATATGCTGAACACGGTGGCTACACCGATGCGGCTGCCATGATTCATAAGGCATACAACAATCCGGATTCGGTCTATCTCGAACCAGAGCCACTCGACAACCAACAGCTCAACCGCATGATTGGCATGCTGAAGAGCTTGAAGATCAAGAGCCACCATATCGACTACATCAAGTTTAATCAGACTTACCTCAACGAGGTGAAGTGCACGGCCTTCCTCACCGATAAGACTGAAGGTCCTGATGTGATCAAAACGGTGTTCTATTTCAAACCTGTAGATTATATGGGCGCATGGAAACTCTGTATGATGGATTCTCATTCGGGCGACCATACGGTCATTGACGGCGATAAGCGCGACTCGATGACAAATACCTATCAGCAGGAAATGAGGGAGAAAAACCTCAAAAAACTGAAATCAACAAATTCACACAAGTAAAAAAGAAGAAACAATGAAACCTGTTAAAACCTTATTAGCCGCTGCACTGATGGCTACCGGCATGGCTACTGCCCATGCACAAGCAACTTATACTGATCGTGACGGAAACGAATACCAGTTTAAGAAACATTGGTTCCTCGATGTTCAGGCTGGTGGACAATACACCCTGGGAGAAGCTAAATTCGGTGATCTCCTGTCGCCAAACTTCCAAGGAGCTATCGGATATCAGTTCTCGCCAGTAGTTGGAGTGCGTGCACAAGCCAACGGTCTGTGGAGCCGCGGCGGATGGGCTGGCTTCCGCGCAAAGGTGGGAGACAAACCCTACAACGCTACTTATAAATATAAATATGTGGCTCCGGGACTCGATGTGATGGTCAATCTCTCTAACCTCTTCTGCGGTTGGAATCCTATGCGCACACTGAACGTGAGTGCTTTCCTCGGTGGAGGCATCAACTGGGCAGGTGGCAATGGCGAGGTCAACAATATTGCTGCTACGCTCAAAAACGTGGATGACTACAATCTGGAGTATCTCTGGCAAGGTAAAAAGGTGCGTCCTTTCGGTCGTGCAGGTGTGGATGTGGCTATTCGCATCAACAATACACTGAGCTTTATGGTAGAGGGTAACGCCAATATCATCAGCGATAAGTATAACTCAAAGAAGGCTGGAAATGCCGACTGGTACTTTAATGCACTGGCAGGAGTACGCATCAATTTGGGTAAAAGCTATACTAAGCGCCAGAAACCTCAGGTGATTGAAACTCAGCCACAGCAAGTTGTGGAACCCGCTCCTCAGACTGTGGCTCCTGTAGAACAGCCTAAAGCTGAAACCGTAGAGGTGAAGAAGGTGGAAGAAATACGTCGCGACGTATTCTTTGTCATCAATTCAAAAGTTGTTGCCAAGGCTGAACAGGATAAAATCAAGGAAGTGGTTGATTTCCTCAACTCTTATCCTGAAGCAAAGGTGACCGTTACTGGATATGCTGATGCAGGAACTGGAAACAATACCATCAACGACCGTCTCGCTGCTCAGCGTGCCAATGCTGTTGTTAAATTGCTGACCGAACAGTATGGTATTGCCAAAGACCGTATCACTTCTGATTCAAAGGGCGCACGTGTGCAGCCGTTTGCTGAAAACGACAAAAACCGTGTGTCTATTGTGATTGCGAAATAATAAACAGATATAAATAGTTAGAGCATTGAATACTTCTGCAATCATTTTCTGTGTTTTTTTAGGATACCTCGTTTTAGTGGGTATCTGTATTGTCCTGATACTAAAACTTCTGGCTGATAGAAATAAGCGGAAACTTGAATAACAGGACAGAAACAATTATTAAAAGTGGTTGGGACTGCGATTGCCAATAGGCAACGCAGTCCTTTTTAGGTATTCTTTACCATAAAGCCACTTTTCCTGCAGTACCTAAATCAACGGTTGCAGTTACTACACCAAGAGCCTTAAATACTCTTCTCATAGTAGGTATAGTTATGCTGTAACCTTTTTCTAATCGAGAGATTTGTGCTCTTTTCACACCAATACGTTCACCCAGTTGTTCTTGGGTCAAGTTCTGCTCTATACGAGCTTTCTTAATGGCTTCTCCCAAACGGCAAGCATGTAAAGCTTCGTCCACGTCACTTTCAAAAGCGTCACGTTTCGGAGTGCCAACTTTTCCAAAGTGCTTGTCAAGCACATCGTCCAATGGAGTAAGATTCATCTGTGCCATAATCATTTGTTTTTAAAATATTCTTTTCTAATAGCTTCTGCTTTCGCAATTTCCTTGCTTGGTGGCTTTTGGGTTTTCTTGATGATTCCGTGAGTGGCAATTACCAATGTTTCTTTTTCTTTGTCCCAAAAAGCAAATAAACGATAAGCAGTTTTGTTGTACAATGTACGAAATTCCCATATTTCCGAGTTTTCCAACTTTTTGAAAAGTTCCTTGTTGCGTTCTCCACCTGCAACACGCTTGATGTTGTAGTAGATCTTGTAAGATACTGCTTCGGGTAAACTTTCAATAAAGTTTTGTGCCTCGTCAGTTAAGACAAGACGGAAGATGTTTTGTGCCATACATTCTCAATTTGCTGCAAAGATAGATATTATGTTTCATAAACAAGAAACATTTTGGACTTAAATGTATCTTATAGCTCATTTTTAACATTTTGAAAGCGAAAAAATGCACATAAAGAACTTATAATGGTTGAATTGGAATAAAGAAATATCCAACTTGTAAATAGATATGATTTTCGTTAATCCACTTAATTGTGTACCTCTATTAGAGGTGAGAAGATTACAAAACTGTTTTTTTTAAGCTATTCTGCAGGTTTCAGCGTATTTTTATCATAAGATCAATCTGGTATTTAGTTTATGACTCCGTCTTTGTAATGTATTATGGAAATATGTTTACTTGCGTAATACGTTCTGCATTCATTACTCTATTACAGTTTTACAGTTTTACAGTTTTTGAAAAGCAAAAACGATGGTTTTATAGCGGTTTTACGGGTTGGGAACCATGAAAAACGACTCAATTAGACCAAAAAATCGTTTTTGAAAACTGTAAAACTGTAAAACTGTAATGGAGCGGGAAATGTAGTCATGGTACTATTTTATTACATTACTATACTAATTGCGCTGCTGTGGCACTGTGTGTTTCATCGACTCATGGCTGTGGTGCTTCCGTAGTAAGTCCCAAGTGAGTCCGCAGTAAGTCCCAATAAATTACGGTCGGAATGGGAGAAAGAGGGGAGATGCGGCGAACTGAAAAGGAATGTAGTTCTGATGAAGTAACGGTCAGACTACATGAAACTCATCGGCAGAAACAGATTTTGCTAAGGAAAAAGCAAAAAAATAAGTGCCGCAAACCATCGTAGTTTGCAACACTCTCACTGTGTTGGGGTACCCGGATTCGAACCAGGAAAGGCAGGACCAGAATCTGCAGTGTTACCATTACACCATACCCCAATGCCTTAATTGCGGATGCAAAGGTACGGCTTTTTTTTGAAACAACAAAAAAAAACGCGATTTTTTTCTAAAAAACTTCAAAAAAACAGCATAATAAGCACTATTATCAAGAAATAAACTTATCTTTGCAATTCAAATAGAATAAAAATGGAACAATCGACACAACTCGTAGAAACTATAATAAAAGGAATACAAGAGAAAAAAGGTAAAGACATCGTGGTGGCTGACTTGCAGCACATTGAAGGCACCATCTGCAAATATTTCGTAATATGCCAAGGTGCATCACCTACACAGGTGGATGCTATTGCGGACTCGGTGGCGGAAACCGTCAGAAAGGAACTCGCAGAGAAACCTATTGCGGTGGCTGGAACGGAAGCGGCACAGTGGGTGGCTATCGACTTTGCCGATGTCATGGTGCACGTGTTTCTGCCTGACGTGAGAGAGTACTACGATTTGGAACATCTCTGGGACGATGCTGACGTGAAACACCTTCCCGACTTAGACTGACATTGAAACAATGACGGCCCCCATGCGGCGGGCCATATATTATATATAAGGTATGAACGATAATCAAAAGAAAGAACCTAACATGAATATGCCACGCTTCAATATGAGCTGGCTTTATGGACTTGTCATCATTGGCATTGCCATCGCAATGTTCACACAGGGTGGCTCTTCATCCAGCGTCAACATAAAACGAACATACACCCAGTTTCAGACTATGGTGATGAAAGGATATGCCCAGAAGATTGTGGTCAATAAAAACAAGGATGTACTTCACATGTATCCTAAAAAGGAACACCTGAGAGATGTTTTCAACGGTGGTGTGAAACAAGTGGGACAGAACCCTACTGTGGAAGTGGAAATCGGTTCTGTGGAACAAGTGGAACGCTTTGTGGAGCAGGCGCGGGCACAGAAGAAATTCAGTGGCGACTTCTCATACGACAACGAACAGGACAGTGCACTGCTTCATACTATATTCATCAATGTCTTGCCATTGGTGATTATTGTGGTTATTTGGATATTCATCATGCGCCGTATGAGCGGTGGCAAAGGAGGAAGCGGAGGAATATTCAATGTAGGAAAGTCAAAGGCTCAGATGTATGAAAAGGGCGGTGAACTGAACATTACCTTTAAAGATGTGGCTGGTCAAGCCGGGGCAAAACAGGAAATGCAAGAGATTGTGGATTTCCTCAAAAGCCCACAGAAATATACTGAACTGGGAGGAAAAATACCCAAGGGCGCACTGCTCGTAGGCCCTCCAGGAACGGGTAAGACGCTGCTTGCCAAAGCCGTGGCGGGCGAAGCTGGCGTGCCGTTCTTCTCTATGAGTGGAAGTGACTTCGTAGAGATGTTTGTGGGTGTGGGTGCCAGTCGTGTGCGCGACCTCTTCCAACAAGCTAAGCAAAAGGCTCCTTGCATCATCTTCATCGACGAGATTGACGCCGTGGGACGTGCCCGCTCGAAAAATCCATCAATGGGTGGAAACGATGAACGTGAGAATACGCTCAATGCGCTGCTCACGGAGATGGACGGATTTGGTACCAACAGCGGAATTATTACGCTGGCAGCCACCAACCGTGCGGATATGCTCGACTCGGCACTGCTGCGTGCAGGACGCTTCGATAGACAGATTCATGTGGATCTGCCCGATTTGAACGAACGCAAGGAGGTGTTTATGGTACACCTCAGACCATTGAAACTCGATGATACTGTAGATGTGGACTTCTTGGCACGTCAGACTCCAGGATTCTCTGGCGCTGACATTGCTAATGTGTGCAACGAAGCTGCCCTGATTGCAGCGCGCCACAATAGCCATAGAGTGGGCAAGCAGGATTTCCTTGATGCGGTTGACCGCATCATCGGAGGATTGGAAAAGAAAACCAAAATCATGACCAACGAGGAAAAACGCTCGATCGCTATACACGAAGCGGGTCACGCTACCATATCATGGTTTACAGAACATGCTAACCCACTCGTCAAAGTGAGCATCGTGCCACGTGGCGGAGCACTGGGCGCTGCATGGTATCTGCCCGAAGAGCGCGTAATCCAAACCAAGGAGGCTATGCTCGATGAGATGTGCTCACTGTTGGGCGGACGCGCGGCAGAGGAACTCTTCATCGGACATATCTCTACTGGAGCGATGAACGATCTGGAACGCACTACCAAACAGGCTTATGGCATGATTGCCTATGCCGGTATGGGTGACAAATTGCCCAATATCTGCTATTACAACAATAGCGAATACCAGTTCCAGCGTCCTTACTCTGAAACGACCGCTAAGGTGATGGACGATGAGGTGCTGAAGATGATCAACGAACAATATGACCGTGCCAAGCAGATTCTCAGCGAACATAAGGAAGGACATGCTCAATTGGCTCAGCTACTGATAGAGCGTGAGGTGATATTCGCAGAGGATGTGGAGAAAATATTCGGCAAGCGCCCATGGACCAGTCGTGCGGAAGAATTGCTTGAGGCTCAGCAGCGTGCGGAAGCAGAGCGCATGGCAGAGGAACGTGGCAAGCGACTGGAGGCTGAGGCTGCACTGAAAGCACAACAAGAGAATAATGCCACACCAGTGGATGACAACGATACGGATAATCAAAACAAAGAAGAAAATCAATGAAAAACTTTATAGTAAGAGCCATTACCGGTATATTATTTGTGGCTGCCATTGTGGCAAGTTTTCTGCGCCCTGAAGCTATGGTGCTGCTCTTCGCATTCATCACCGGACTCACTATATGGGAGTTTGGAGGACTGGTAAATCAGCGCGAAGGGGTGGCCATCAATCGCTTCATCACTACTGTGGCTGGCGTGTATTTCTTCCTTGCCATGACTTTCTTCTGTAGCGATGTCTATGGAGGAATGGCAAAATCGGTGGTGTTTATCCCTTATCTTGTGACGGTCATCTATCTTATCGTTGCAGAACTCTATCTGAAACAAACTGATCCAATCAACGACTGGGCATATACGATGTTCTCACAGATGTATATTGCACTGCCGTTCTCACTGCTTAATGTGTTGGCATTTAATGCAACACCAGAGGGAATCGTGATGTTTAATCCCATACTGCCACTGTCGGTATTTGTCTTCTTGTGGATGAATGACACGGGTGCCTACTGCGTGGGCTCGCTACTTGGACGTCACAAACTCTTCCCAAGAGTATCGCCAGGAAAATCATGGGAAGGAAGTATCGGTGGATGTGTCGTAGTATTGGCTGTGGCATGGGTCATTGCTAATTATGTAGATAACGGGCAGTTGTTGGGCATGACGTCGATGCTGGCCACATGGGAATGGCTCGGATTAGGACTCGTCGTTGTAGTGTTTGGTACCTGGGGCGATTTGGTGGAGAGCCTGTTTAAACGCACCATGGGCATCAAGGACAGTGGCAATATACTGCCAGGACATGGAGGAATGCTCGACCGCTTCGACTCTTCGCTCTTGGCTATTCCTGCGGCTGTGGTCTATCTCTACACCATCTCTTTGTTCTGAACCAATTTCTCCTAACAATAACAAAACAGAAAACTAATGATGAATGAACACTTTCCGGCAGCATTGAAAACGCTTTTTCTTGCTGTCGTTATGCTTATGGCAGCTGCAACAGTTAAGGCTGCAGACCCCGTAAAACAGTATGGACAGTTGCAAGTGAAAGGTGCACAACTCTGTGACCAACAAGGAAACCCTGTTATCCTGCGTGGCGTCAGTCTGGGATGGCATAATCTCTGGCCACGATTCTATAACAAACAGGTAGTGAAGACCCTCAAGACGGATTGGAATGCTTCGGTCATTCGTGCTGCTATGGGAATACTGATAGAAGACAATTACTTGGAGAATCCAGATTTCGCTATGCAGTGCATGACACCGGTCATTGAGTCGGCTATCAAGAATAATGTCTATGTCATCATCGACTGGCACAGCCATAACCTCAAAACTGCTGAGGCTAAAGACTTCTTCGGTCGTATGGCGCAGCGCTACGGCAAGTATCCGCACGTCATCTACGAGATATATAACGAACCTGTGGAAGATACATGGGCTGACCTGAAGAAGTATGCTGCTGAGGTGATTTTCGAAATCAGAAAGTATGACCCTGATAATATTGTCCTCGTAGCTTCCCCACACTGGGATCAGGATATCCATTTGGTGGCTGAGAGTCCATTGCAGGGTTTCAATAATATCATGTACACCGTACATTTCTATGCAGCCACACACGGCGACTATCTGCGTGAGCGAACAGAAGAGGCTGTAAAGAAAGGAATCCCCGTGTTTATCTCTGAAAGTGGTGCTACTGAAGCCAGTGGTGATGGAAAGATTGACCCTGTGAGTGAAGAACAATGGATTCAGATGTGTGAAAGACTTGGCATCAGTTGGGTATGCTGGTCTATCAGCGACAAAAACGAGAGTTGCTCAATGCTCTTGCCACGTGCTACTGCCACCGGTCCTTGGCCCGACGATGTCATCAAGGAGTATGGCAAACTGGTGAAAGGATTGCTTTGGAAATACAATAAATAATATTCCCATTGCCAAATGAAGTGTAGTGGGATGAATCTGTTTGATGAGGATTATTCTGTCTGAGCCGATATTCTGATTAATGATGATGAATACAAAAATAGGAAAGAGCGACGACCCCGCTGGGCTGTCGCTCTTTCTTGAATAAAAAAAGGACTAATGAATATCGCTGTCTGTTGCAATTTCGAAATGGAGAAGTCACTCACTCTTTACTTCTCCTTTCGGTTCTGTGGGTAGCAGATTCACATCTGTAAGAAACAGAACTATAATAATATCCTTTTGTGTTTTTATACTTCGCTTTTGTGCTATACCACGCTTGGTGAGAATACGAACAACGAAGGTCATCAAGTGAATGCACCGGTAACTAACAGAAAGATCAGTGCTTCATGGTGTAAAATCTTCAAAATAGTCATTCATGTAGTGTTTATGAGTCGGGTTGATTGATTCGTTATGGGAACTTCTATCCCGGCGCATCCATCCTGTTGACGATTGCAAAATTACAGTATTATACTGCAATATACAAATTTACAGTACCTTAAATATAGTCAAAAACACAATAAATTATCAAATTTTTACCTAAAAAACGGTCAATCTCAAACTTTTTTCGTAATTTTGTCAACGATATCAATGTAGTAATTACCAACCCACCCCAGACCATTATGTATAGTAACGACGATATGTCATTCAGAGCGGATTTTGAACCGTTCGTTCAAATGGCCAAGAAATTCTTCCATAGGGAGAAAAACTATCTTGACACACAACGCCAGCTGATTACCTGCTGGTACACGTTCCTACTTTCCATTGGATTGGTTGCCAATCTGATGGAACTGACTGGTCCTACAAGTGAATTTTTTAAGTATAGCAATGGAACATTGTTGGCTCTTACTTGGATCTGGTTTGTTGGATATGCACTGCAATGGTTTCGTGTCAATACAGTAGTAAGGCTCATGACACTCACCACACTGGTGGTGATGACTACAAATGCTATCTATGGAGCTATTGTGCCAGATATGCAACACATGCATGTGGTTATCCTTATACAAATGATAGTGCTATTGGGAAATATCACTTTCTCACTTGCTACGTATCAGACCATGTTTTCACTTATTAATATAGGTGTATCGATATTGGCGTATGTATTGTGTGCACTATTTACCAACGATCCGATGATGATACAGAGTCTGGCTATCGTGGTGCTGACTTTGCTCTATACAGGAGTACTTGGTGTGCATATTTCCAGCAATGCGGAACGACTGCAGAAGGAAAACACGATGATGAAACACGATGAAGCGGAATTACTTCACATCTTGCGACTCAATAAGAAACAAGTGAAATCGTATATCAGACTGGCAAGGGCTGAATACACGGAAGACCAAACACGGTTGCTGTTGGCACAGTTTGATGAAACAACGCAGCGACATATAATTGCCAATGTGACGCGATTCATACGTGCTGAGGCTTCAGTTAGCCAGCGCATTGAGAAGGCTTTCCCCGAACTGACACCTTCTGAGCGACGTATAGTACAGCTCATTCTGCGTGACAGAAAACTCAGCGATCTTTGCTCGCTACTCAATAAAACGGAGTCGAATATCAATACCCAACGTGCTAATATCCGCAGAAAGCTGGGACTTCAGCCGAAAGACAATCTCAAAGATAAACTCGAAGAACGCATGAGGGGGTATGTAGATATTCAGGATATCATGGTAAGGTGATGATAAAAAACAAATTGTAGGAGATTTATACTTTTTATGTGCGTTATGTAGTTTTTTCTGGCGATTTATTTGCAGATTAAAAGAAAATGATTACTTTTGTACCCGAATAATCATTCAAACAAAAAAAGACAATGACAATATTTGTATCTACAGCATGGTGGTGGCGCAACTCAAGATTGAAAGAATCGTGAGTCGAACAGCCGTGTGGATACTTAAAGAATAAACAAGAGGCCTGTCGTTCTTACGATGGGCCTCTTTTCTTTATAGATAACAAACATAAAATGAATAATAAAAGGAGAATAACATCATGGAAATGAAAGACATTTTGAACAGAATGTTGAATCACGAGGCGCTGACTCGTGAAGAAACGAAGAACATCATTGTGGGAATCACACAAAGCGAATTTCCTGAAGAACAGATTATCGCACTGCTCACTGCACTGCAAATGCGTGGCGTGACAGTGGATGAATTGCTGGGATTTCGTGACGGTATTTTAGCAACGGGTGTACCTGCTATCCTCGATTGCGACAGATATATTGATGTGGTGGGAACTGGTGGTGACCGCAAAAATACGTTTAATATTTCAACGACTTCGTGCTTCGTTATTGCCGGTGCTGGCTATAAGGTGGCAAAACATGGTAACTTTGCAGCCACATCGGTAAGCGGCGCATCGAATGTTATCAGAAACCATGGTGTGGATTTTACCGATGATATCGATAAACTCAACCGAAGCATCAACGAGGCTGGTGTCGTATATCTACACGCCCAACTCTTTGCCAAGGCCATGAAATTTGTCGGTTCTATCCGCAAGGCATTGCAGTTTCCTACAGTATTCAACCTATTAGGTCCGTTGGTCAATCCCAGTCAGCCCAAGTGTCAGTTGCTCGGTGTTGCCAATCTCGACCAGATGCGACTCTACCGTCAGGTATATCAGAAAATTGGAATCGACTATGGTATCGTCAATAGTATTGATGGTTACGATGAAATATCACTGACTGGCGACTTTAAAGTGACTACCAACGACTATGAACGGGTGTTCCGGCCTGAAGATCTTGGCTTTGCTGTTGCAAGTCCGGAAGAACTTAAAGGTGGTGCCACAGAGGAAGAGGCGAAGGAAATATTCGATGCTGTACTTGAAAACCGTGCTTTGCCCGCACAAAAGAATATTGTACTTGCCAATGCTGCCTTTGGTATTCAAGTCATGGAAAAGGGTAGTAAGAGCATTGAGGAATGTATAGATATTGCCCGTGAGAGTATTGACAGTGGAAAAGCTCTTGCTACATTCCGTAAGTTTGTGGAACTCAACCGCAATTGATGCTATGGATATTCTGGAAGAGATCATCGCCCATAAGCGAATTGAGAATGAGCGCAACCGCCAAATTATGCCATTAAGGAAACTTGCTACTGAGGTCGATCGGCTGATGGAAAGCAAAGGACAGCAGGCAGAGGGTGGCAGTATGCGTAAAGCGCTTATAGATTCTACTTCGGGCATTATTGCCGAGTTCAAGCGTCGTTCACCATCTAAAGGTTGGATACACCAGTCGGCACTGGCAAGAGAGGTTCCCCTCTCGTATCAACAGCATGGTGCTGCCGCTTTGAGTATCTTGACCGATGAGACTTATTTTGGCGGTAACGACTCGTTTATTGTTGATGCGAGACAGAGTGGGGTAACTATCCCTGTGCTTTACAAGAATTTTGTGATTGACGAATACCAGTTGTTACAAGCTCGTCGCTGTGGAGCTTCTGCCGTATTGCTAATAGCTGCAGCCATCGACTATGATACTTGCAGTCAACTGTGTCGTGAAGCTCACAATTTAGGAATGGAAGTGTTGTTGGAGATGCATGGTGAGCGCGACCTCGATTATGCCGACCTCGCTCCTGATCTTTACGGTATCAACAATCGTAATCTGGGAAGTTTTGTGACTGATGTGGAAAACAGTTTTCACATGGCAAGCCGTTTACCAAAAGAAGGATGCAAGGTCAGCGAAAGTGGACTCTCTAATCCCGAAACGGTCAATAGCCTTCGACTTGCCGGCTATCGCGGATTTCTAATGGGTGAACAGTTTATGAAACAAGAACATCCAGGACTTGCTCTTGATGCGTTTATCAAAGATTTGGCACGATGATCGTTAAAGTATGTGGTATGCGTGATGCCGATAATATCCGTCAAGTAGCCCAGTTGGGTATTCATATGATGGGATTCATCTTCTATCAGAAATCTCCCCGTTGCGTCAGTCGTCCTGTATCACGTTGTGAGGCGGATGCCGGTGTGGAGCGTATTGGTGTATTTGTTAATAATTCGGTAATGCATATTCTGCAATGTATCAATGATTACAACCTCAATGGCGTGCAACTTCATGGTCAAGAGACACCGGAGTTTTGTCGTCAGCTGAAAGCGAATGGGGTGGAATTGCTACTCAAGGCTCTCAGTGTGGCATCTGTCAACGACTTGAAACAATGTGGCGCATACGATGGAATTGTAGATTACTTCGTATTCGATACAAAGACTCCAGATTATGGAGGTAGTGGAAAATGTTTTGACTGGGAGGTGTTGCGTCATTACAAGGGAACTACACCTTTCCTATTGAGTGGCGGACTTGGCATGCACAACACCGAAGAGCTACTCCGCTTCCAACATCCACGATGGTGTGGTATCGATCTCAACAGTTGTTTTGAAGTAGCACCTGGTCATAAAGATGTGGCGCTACTCAAGCAATATCTGCAAACTGTTCGCGAAATATTGTGATATACATTAATAATAAATAAGGAGTTGGTACTCCGACAACATCGACAAGAATAAAAAACAATGAACAAGATAAATCAACTTTTCCAAAATGCCAGTCAGCGCAAACTGCTATCGTTGTATTTCTGTGCAGGCTGTCCAGATATTGACAATACAGCAGATGTCATCAAGACCATGCAGCGTCGTGGCATCGATATGATAGAAGTGGGTATGCCCTTTAGTGACCCATTGGCAGATGGTCCTGTCATTCAGAGTGCTGGTACTGTAGCATTGAAAAACGGCATGACACTCGAGCTGCTGTTGCGCCAGTTGGCTGCCATCAAGGATGAAGTCACAATACCACTGGTATTGATGGGTTATCTGAATCCCGTTATGCATATGGGATATGAAACCTATTTCAGTCGTTGTGCTGAAAGCGGTATCAGTGGAACCATCATTCCTGATCTGCCTTTCGATGATTATCTGAATGTGGTCAAACCTATTGCCGACCGTTATGATATTCGAGTTATCATGATGATTACACCTGAAACCAGTGAAGAGCGCATCCGATTCATCGATGAACATACTGACGGTTTTATTTATATGGTCAGTTCGGCTGCCATTACTGGTGCGCAAAACAGTTTCGATGAGGCTAAACTTGCCTATTTCAACCGCATCAATAATATGCATTTGCGCAATCCGCGCATGATAGGGTTTGGCATCAGCAACAAACAGACCTTAGAGAGTGCGCAACAGAATGCAGCAGGAGCTATTATCGGTAGTAAGTTTGTGACGCTACTCAGAGAAACTGGTAATGCCAATCAAGCACTCGATGCACTCTATGAAGCTCTTCAAAAATAAAACAGACCATTATCCATACTATAACATCTATACAATATGAAATATCAAGTTGACGAGAAAGGATTCTTCGGAAAGTTTGGCGGAGCCTACGTTCCCGAAATCTTATATAAATGTGTAACTGATTTGCAGCAGGCTTATCGCCCTATTCTGGAAAGTGAGGACTTTCGCCGCGAATACTATGCGCTGTTGCGTGATTACGTAGGACGTCCGTCACCTCTGTACTATGCTAAGCGCATGAGCGAACGATATGGTTGCCAACTCTATCTGAAACGTGAGGATTTGAACCATACTGGTGCACATAAGATTAATAATACCGTGGGACAAATTCTGATGGCTAAGCGTATGGGGAAGACGCGCATTATTGCTGAAACCGGTGCTGGACAGCATGGCGTGGCAACGGCAACGGTATGTGCCCTGATGAATATGGAGTGTGAGATATTCATGGGAGCAACTGACGTAGAGCGTCAACATACTAATGTGGAACGTATGCGCATGCTGGGCGCCAAAGTACATCCTGTACGTACTGGCAATATGACATTGAGTGATGCTTGTTCAGAAGCTATTCGCGACTGGTGTTGTCATCCGCAAGATACCTTCTATATAGTAGGTAGCACGATGGGACCACATCCTTATCCTGATATCGTTGCCCGTTTGCAGAGTGTTATCAGTGAGGAACTCAAAGTACAATTGGAAGAAAAGGTTGGTCGTGACTATCCTGACTATCTTATTGCTTGTGTGGGAGGTGGTTCAAATGCCGCAGGTACTATCTACCATTATATTGATGACGACCGCGTGCAAATCTATCTGGCTGAGGCCGCCGGACATGGTATTGATACCGACTATACTGCCGCCACAATGCACTGTGGTACCGAGGGAATCATACATGGCGCACGAACTTTGGTGATGCAGACCGATGGTGGACAGATTAAAGAGGCCTTTACCATTAGTGCCGGACTGGACTACCCTGGTATTGGACCGATGCATGCAGACTTAGCAACGCGTGGCAGAAGCCATATTTTGGCTGTCAATGATGATGAGGCCATCTATGCCGGTTATGAACTGACTCGTATGGAGGGTATTATTCCTGCTATCGAGAGTGCTCATGCTGTTGCGGCACTTGCCAAGATGAAACATTTGTTCAAACCCGATGATGTGGTAGTGCTGACCGTCAGCGGACGCGGTGATAAGGATGTGGAAACCTATCTCAGTAACAAATCAATGGCTAAAGAATATGGAAACTTTTAACTATACAACCTATTGTCGGCATATTCTGGCCGACCTGCATACACCCGTTGGGGTCTATATGCGCTTGCGAGACCTCTATCCACAGTCGGCGCTGATGGAGAGCTCTGACTATCATGGTAATGACAATGCGCGTTCGTTTATTGGTGTTCATCCTTTGGCAAGTATTGCTATAGGACATGGAGTGGTGACCTGTAAATATCCCGATGGTACCAACCAACAGAAAACGCTACCACGAACCGATGATGGAGTCCGTTGCAAACTGGCTATCGCCGATGCCATTGACCGTTTTATACATTCGTTTCACGTTTGTGGAGAAGGACAGGAATACTGTGGACTCTATGGCTTTACGTCGTTTAACGCTGTGCGCTATTTTGAGAATATTGCTGTGCGTGACACAACGATGGAGAAAAATGATGCCCCAGATATCTATTATGTGCTCTTCCGCGATGTTATTGTGTTCGACCATTTTAACAATACCATGACGCTTGTCACACTTGGCGAACGACCTGATGATACTTCTGAGATGGATATGTTGCTGCGCGCCATCAACAAGGCGTCGGTCAAAGCCTATGATTTTCATCCTGTTGGTGATACAACATCTACGTTGACCGATGAGGAACATAAGGCTAACATCCGTCGATGTGTGGAACATTGTATGCGTGGAGATGTGTTTCAGATAGTGGTAAGTCGCCGTTTTGTACAGCGCTATGAGGGTGATGACTTCAAACTGTATCGCGCTTTGCGTAGCATCAATCCTTCGCCCTATTTGTTCTACTTTGATTTCGGTGGGTTTCGTATCTTCGGTTCCTCACCCGAAACCCATAACCGCATCGTGGGCAATAAGGCTTATATCGATCCTATTGCTGGCACAACCCGTCGTACAGGCAATACAGAACAGGATCGGAAGAATGCCGAGTTTCTACGTAACGACCCAAAGGAGAATGCCGAACATGTCATGTTGGTTGATCTGGCACGTAATGATCTGAGCCGCAACTGTCATGATGTCAAAGTTGATTTCTATAAGGATATGCAGTTCTACAGTCATGTCATTCATCTTGTCAGCCGTGTTAGCGGTACGCTTGACGAGGGAGCTAATACCATCCGTACCTTTATCGATACTTTTCCTGCGGGTACATTGAGTGGTGCGCCTAAGGTACGTGCCATGCAGATTATAAGCGAACTGGAGCCCCATAATCGTGGAGCCTATGGCGGATGTATAGGTAGTATATCGCTCAATGGCGACTTAAACCAAGCTATTGTCATCCGAACCTTTATCAGTCGCAATGGCGAACTGTGGTTCCAGGCTGGAAGTGGTGTGGTTGCCAAGAGTAATGACAACTATGAGTTAGAAGAATGTAATAATAAACTGGGTGCCCTTGTCAAGGCCATCCGAATGGCAGAAGAATTATGAATATAGTGATTATTGACAACTACGACTCGTTTACCTACAATCTGTCTCATCTGTTGAAGGAGTTGGGAGCAACAGTCAGCGTAGTACGTAACGACCAGTTTCAATTGGAACAACTGGAACAATACGATAAGATTATCCTCAGTCCCGGACCGGGTGTTCCCTCTGAGGCAGGTTTGTTGCTGGCAGTTATTCGTCATTATGCTGGTCGCAAACCTATACTTGGTGTGTGTCTGGGTCATCAGGCTATTGGCGAAGTGTTTGGTGGTAAGTTGGCCAATCTTTCGGAAGTGTATCATGGAATCGCCACTCCTTGCAGTATTGTGGCAGATGATCCGATATTCCGCGGATTGCCTCGTCGCATAGAAGTTGGACGTTATCATTCATGGGTGGTTGATCGTGAGAATTTTCCTGATTGCTTAGAAATAACTGCCGAGAGCGATGACGGTCAGATTATGGCACTTCGCCATAGGCAGTATGACATTCGCGGCATTCAGTTTCATCCAGAGAGTGTGCTGACTCCCGATGGACATGCTATGCTTGCCAATTGGTTAGAACTAGGTAAATAATCGGAATTCCAGTTGACTATATGCTGAAGAAAGAGCCAGTCTGATGTTGTTCAGACTGGCTCTTAAGTTAGATCGACCATTGTATCGAGCAACTGTTGGGATAGCTTGATTGCTAATTACGATGCTCTATTTGAATTGGATACCGTGGTCTATTGATTGTTGTGTATTATACCATTTCCACAACTACAGCGTGCTTACCTGCTGTGCAGGGGATGACGTTTCCTTCGATGGGTTGACCATCAACGGTAATCTGTTTCACACCCTTCTCGCTTCCGCGTGGGTTTTTGACTACGATGTCAAATTCGGCTCCGCGCAGAATACGTTTGATGCTATATTCCTTCATGTCTGATGGGAGACAAGGATCGATTTCAATACCATCGTATGTAGGCTTGATACCCAATAGGAACTGACTGACTGTGTACCACATCCATGCGGCAGTACCGGTCAACCATGAGTTCTTTCCTTCACCGGGTTTAGCAGCATCTTTACCTGCCACCATCTGACAGTTGACGTATGGTTCAACCTTGTGGAGGTCTTGGTCTTTGATGTACATAGGACAAATCTTGCGGAAGAGTTCCCATGCATCGTTACCGCGTCCTGCAACAGTTTCTCCGATGATAACCCATGGGTTGTTGTGACAGAAGATACCTGCATTCTCTTTATATCCTGCGGGGTATGAAGAAATCTCACCCATTTCCACATGATAGGTGGTGTATGCGGGATTGTTGAGCACCATACCGTGTTCGCAGTCGAGATATTTCTTGCAGGAGTCGATTGCTTTGTCGCACATGCCTTCTTCAAGTCCGATGCCTGCCATGGTGCAGAATCCTTGTGACTCGATAAATATCTTTCCTTCCTCGTTTTCGTTAGAACCAATCTTGTTGCCATAGAAGTCGTATGCACGCAGATACCATTCGCCATCCCATCCGTGTTCCTTTACGGCCTTCACCATATTATTAATATGTCCGAGTGCACGATCTGCTTCTTCTGGCTTGCCAATCTGTTTGCAGAGTTCTACATACTGTCTGCCGCAGAGTACAAAGAGGCCGGCAATCATGAGGGATTCTGCCTTTGAACCTTCTGTCTTGTTTTCGGTAGTTTGGAAACTCTCGTTGGGATCCCATGAGAAACAGTTCAGGTTGAGACAGTCGTTCCAATCGGCACGTCCGATGAGTGGTAGAGCGTGAGGACCGAGGTTGTTGACTACGTGGTTGAATGATATTTTCAGGTGCTCAAATAGTGTGACTTCTGTTCCAGGCTCGTTGTCCCAAGGTACCATTTCGTCGAGAATTGAGAAATCGCCCGTCTCTTTGATATAAGCAACTGTACCGAAGATGAGCCACATGGGGTCGTCGTTGAAACCGCCACCGATGTCGTTGTTGCCGCGCTTGGTGAGTGGTTGGTATTGGTGGTAGCATCCTCCGTCGGGGAATTGTGTTGATGCAATATCGATAATGCGCTGGCGTGCACGACTTGGTACTTGATGAACAAAGCCAACAAGATCTTGGTTGGAATCGCGGAATCCCATTCCACGTCCTACGCCGCTTTCGAAGAATGACGCAGAACGTGAGAAGTTGAAGGTTATCATACATTGGTACTGGTTCCAGATGTTGACCATTCTGTTCAAGTTCTCGTCGTCGCTCTTCACTACATACTTATCGAGTAGTTCGTCCCACATGGTGCGCAATTCAGCAAAAGCAGCCTCTACAGCCTCTACGGTAGCGAAGCGCTCGATGGTAGCCTTGGCTTTGGTTTTGTTGACGAGTGTCACGTCGCTATCCTGTGAAGAAATGAGTTCACCTTTTTTCTTGCGCTCGATATCTTCCTTGCAGAACTTTTCGTCTTGTTCGTTTTCTACATAGCCGAGGATGAAGATATAGTCTTTGGTCTCACCCGGTTTCAGTTCAACCTCGATATAGTGTGAGGCAATAGGGCTCCATCCGTGTGCCAGGCTGTTGCTTGGCTTGCCAGCCATGACACATTGTGGGTTTGAAAATTCGTTGTATAGTCCGATGAACGACTCACGGTCTGTATCATATCCGTCGATTTTAGAATTAGCCACAGCATAGTATGCATAGTGGTTACGGCGCTCTTTGTATTCTGTTTTATGGTAGATAACGCTACCGTCAATCTCCACTTCACCTGTTGACCAGTTGCGTTGGAAATTCTCCATGTCGGTAGCCGCATTCCACAGACACCATTCAGCAAACGAGAAGAGCTTGATACGCTTAGTTTCGTTGGTGGTATTCTTCAAGGTTACGCGCTGTATTTCAGCCCATGTCTTTAATGGAACGAAGAATAGTACGCTGGCTTCTATACCGTTCTTTGCACCAGTAATGCGTGTGTAGTTCATACCGTGCCGGCACTCGTAGAAGTCGAGTGGTGTTTTGCAAGGCTTCCATCCTGGGTTCCACACGGTATCGCCATCCTTGATGTAGAAGTAGCGTCCTCCGTTGTCCATTGGTACGCCGTTGTAGCGGTAACGTGTGATGCGGCGGAACTTAGCGTCTTTGTAGAAACTGTATCCACCTGCTGTGTTAGAGATGAGTGAGAAGAAGTCTTCGTTGCCCAGATAGTTTATCCAAGGAAACGGGGTCTTAGGGTCTGTGATGACATACTCACGTTGTTGGTCATTGTAGTAACCATAGAGCTTGTTTTCCATCGTCAATTGATTTTGATAGTTGTTAATATTATTTATTTCGTTATTTTTCTATAAGTATTCTTGCATCTACAGCCACTATATCGTCGGCGTCAGCCAGTAGTGGGTTGATGTCCATCTCTTTTATCTCTGTGGCAAAGCGCAGTAGTGTAGATAAGCGCACGATGATTTCTGCATACTTCTGCTCGTTGATGCCTTGTTGTCCACGTGTGCCTTTGATGATTTTATAGCCACGTAGCGAGCGTATCATCGAGTATGCTTCGCCGTATGATAGCGGTGCAAGTCCGCTTTGTACATCTTTCAATACTTCTACAAAGATACCGCCCAATCCGCAGAGCACTACGTGTCCGAATCGTTCTTCATACTTAGCGCCGATGAAGAGTTCGGTACCTTTCAGCATCTTCTGTACCATGACGCCTTGCGCATCTTTGATATTCATCATGCGGTCAAACTCCAATGCCAGATGTTCAGGAGTGCGGATGTTGAGTGTCACACCGCCCACATCACTCTTGTGTACGGGTCCTACTACTTTCGCCACTACTGGATATCCTGTGCGGTTGGCAAAATCGATTAGAGTTTGTTTGTCGTCGCTTACCATTTCGGGTACCATCGGTATTCCGGCACATTCCAGTAGTTGGTGGACGATGTCGGGTGACAAATATCCGTTGTCGGTAATACCGCTAATGATTTCGCGTATCTTAGGCACATCCACGCCGAAGAGTTCTATTTCAGGTGGTGCTGGCTGTGGTGTACGCATCACTTGTGAGAGGGCAGTAGCCAAAGTCACCTCGTCGCTGAAGTTTACATGACCTTTTGCCAAGAACTCAGCCACTTCTGGTCCGGCGGTATGCAGACTGGGTAGGATGGGGAAGATAGGCTTCTTACACTCGCCAATCTTTTTGTGTAGTACCTCGTAGGCCTCATAGAGTGTGGTCAGACCTGGTGTTCCGTATATCACAGCAATGGCATCGATATTGTCGAAACGTTGATCGCAATAGTCGAGTGTAATACCCAATTGATCTGGGGTTCCTGTTGCCAATATGTCGATAGGATTGGATACTGACGAACCTGCAAACAACTGGCTCTTGAGTTCCTCTGCTACAGGACCTTCCAACTTGGGAACTTCCAGTCCGCCTTTAGATAATGCATCGGTCAGCATTACGCCTGGTCCTCCCGCATGGGTGACGATGGCGAAGCGTTTGCCCGCCAATGGTGGCAAGGTGAAGATACATCCCACGGTGGTCAGTTCCTCACGTGAATGGCAGCGCACGATGCCTGCTTTACGGAAGAGTGCCTCTACTGCCGAGTCGCTACTTGCAATGGCACCTGTATGGCTTGATGCAGCTCTGCTTCCGCTTTCACTACTTCCAGCTTTGACAGCGGCAATGCGACATCCTTTGCGAATAAGTGATGAGGCATGGAAGAGCAGTTTGTCGGGGTTGGATATGTTTTCGATATAGAGCAGTTTGACTTTCGAGTCGGTGTTAGGGTCGAAGTGTTCGTCCATGTATTGAAGCACGTCTTCTATACCGATTTGTTTACCGTTGCCAATCGACCATACCGAGTTAAATTGTAGGCCTTTGATAACGGCACTCTCTAAGATGAATACGGCAGTAGCTCCCGAACCGCTGACGAAATCAACACCTTGTGGATTAAGCGATGGGATAGGTTTTGTAAACACACTATGATGATTTCTGTTGAGCAGTCCGATGCAGTTGGGGCCGATGAGTGCTGCCCCATATCGCTCACAGGTGTCGAGTATGCGTTGCTCTCTTGCAGCTCCAGCTTTTGTCTCTTCACCAAAGCCAGCCGATATGATGATAAAGGCTTTTGTGCCTTTTTCGCTGGCAAGCAGTTCCACACTTTCTGGGCATAGTTTTGCTGGAATCACCAGTATGGCGAGTTCTGTAGGTGGCAGTTCTTTAGCATCGTGAAACACTTTGATGCCTTGTACTTCGTCTTCCTTTGGGTTGACAATACGTAGTGTGCCTTGATAGTTGCCTTGCAGGATATTACGCACGATGGCACCTCCTGGCTTGTGGACATTGTTTGAACCACCGATGACAACAATTGACTGTGGATGGAGCAGCTCTGGAGTAATCATAGTAGTAATATAGATTTAATTGCCTACAAAGTTACGATATAGTCGGCTAAATGCAAAAAAAAAAATGATTTTTCTTCGTGTTTTTTCTTCTTTTGATAGTACCTTTGCATGTATGAAACTTTCAAAGACAGACCAAAATATACTTCAGATAGCTCTGCCGGCTATTGTTACCAATATTACCGTCCCGCTTCTTGGCTTGGTAGATACTGCCATCGTGGGCCATATGGGGAGTGCGTCGTTTATTGGCGCTATTGCGGTGGGTAGTATGATTTTTAATCTGGTTTATTGGGTGTTCGGATTTTTGCGCATGGGAATGTCTGGAATGACCGCCCAGGCTCGTGGCCGTCGTCAGGTGGAGGATATTGTCAGGTTGTTGGGCCGCTCGGTAGCAGTTTCGTTGTCTATTGCTTCGTTGTTGTTGGTTTTTCAATGGCCGTTGCGTGAACTGATGTTGATGTTGATCCACCCCGGAGAAGGCGTCCGTCAACTGGCAGAAATTTATTTCAATATTGCGGTATGGGGAGCTCCTGCCGTACTTTCGCTCTACGGATTGACGGGGTGGTTTATCGGCATGCAGAATACTCGCATTCCCATGCTGGTTTCTGTAGCTCAGAATGTTGTAAACATCTGTGCGTCATTATTCTTCGTCTATGCGCTCGACATGCAAATAGAAGGAGTGGCGTTGGGAACGGTCGTGGCACAATATGCAGGACTTATAGTGGCTGTATTGTCGTTGGCTCCGTCATTCTTTTTATATCGTGGTCGTAGGTCTTGGCGCCGATTGGGTCGTGGCTTTCGATGGCAATCGTTGCGGTCGGAATGGGGACGCTATTTCCGTGTAAATCGTGATATTTTCCTTCGTACGTTGTTCTTGGTAGGTGTCAATTTGTTCTTTACTTCGGCTGGTGCACGTCAGGGCGAAGTGGTACTTGCGGTCAATGCACTTTTGATGCAACTATTCTTACTGTTGTCATATTTTTTAGATGGATTTGCCTACGCAGGTGAAGCCCTTGGAGGCCGTTATTGGGGAGCTTCAGATGCGAATGCTTTCCATGATGTGGTGCGACGGCTTTTCCGTTGGGGTGGGGCATTGGCTTTGCTCTTTTCGATTGTATATATTGTGGGTGGCGAACCGTTTTTGCATCTTCTTACGGATAATGTTTCTGTGGTGAAAGCATCCCGTTCGTATGTGGGTTGGGCTTATCTTCTACCCTTGGCAGGAGTGGCAGCTTTTGTTTGGGATGGTATTTTTATCGGAATTACCGCTACTCGAGCCATGTTGATTTCATCGGTTGTCGCAGCTATGGTGTTCTTTTTTACGGCATTATTGCTCATGCCACTATGGGGAAATCATGGCCTTTGGTGTGCGATGACCCTTTATTTGTTGACTCGTGGTTTGGTGCAGACCCTGTTGTTTTGTAACATAAGGCTAAAGTGAAGCCTCCTTTATGAGCCATTTGCTCTATGGCTCAAATAGCGTATCTATTTTCTGATTATTAATGTGCTCTGTCTTCGGGATGCCTTCGGGATGTGTTCGGGATGCGCTTGGCCTACAAAAGTATGCCGTAAATCTCATGTAAGTCCCAAGTAAGTCCCATTTTCATGCGGAAAATAATTGGAGTTTGAAGGGAGGGTAAAGGACGGCAAAACTGATCAACGTCCGTATAGAAGTGAAACGAATTGAAACAAAAGAAATCGTCCTCATGTTGCTCGTATATTTGATAATAAAGGCAAAAAACTCGCCATTCGTGTTAAAACACTTTGTGTTTTGACTTTTTCTTTGTACTTTTGTGCTACTAATAACGCATGTGCGATGAAGAAATTAGCCTTTTTACTCCTCATAATGGTATTTTCTGTACTGACAAACGTGTCGGCGCAGACCTATCAGATGTTGTGGAAACAGGTCGAAGAAGCGCAGAAAAAAGATCTTCCGCAAACTGCCATTCGACAGCTGAAACCTATTCGTGAGAAGGCTTTGAAGGAAAAATCGTATGGCAATTTTTTGCGTTCCGCACTCCTGCAAACCAAATTGCAAACTGAAATAACTCCCGATTCGCTCCTCTCGGAGGTGCAAAAACTGGAAAACATAGCCAGCACTACAGCCGATAAGGTGCTTCGGGCCGTTTGTTGCGTTGTACTCTGTCAAATCTACGAACAGGAAACAACCGCTTTCGGAAACGATTGGAAAGCCAAAGCCGACAGTTGTAGGCACTTGGCAATGGCAAATCCTGCACTTTTGGCGCAAACTCCAACAGCCGATTACACCCCATTTGTGCTTGATGCAAAGACAGTAGATGGCTTTGGTCACGATATGCTCAGCGTGGTGGCAGGCGAATTGGATGTGTGGACTGAGGCTCAAGCCTACTATGAACAAGCAGGTAACCGTCGTGCCGCATGTTTGGCAGCCTATTTCGCAGAACGAAGTCAGTCGGCGGACGATGTGGCTACGCTTGATTCGCTCATCAGCCGTTATGCGGAAGAGAAAGAAGTAGGATGGCTTGCGGTAGAGCGCGTCAGATGCATGATGCGCAATGAAGGGACTTCTACCATGCAGACCGTGGCTTATATCGACCAAGCCATAGAAAGATGGGGAACAGCCGGTCGCTTGAAGGAGCTTCTGGTGTTTCGTCATGAACTAACAGCGCCGCAATATTCTGCCAATATTGATGAAACACTTTTCATTCCACATGTTTCACAAACCATCAGATTGCGCAATCTTCGACACCTCACATCGCTCACACTTCGGGTTTACCGCACAACTTTGCAGGGCGACAGTAAGGAGCGCATCATGGGACAAATCAACGATGAGGCCTATCGCAGAATACGCCAAGGCCTTGTAGAACAGAAGTCTGCCGCACAAACCCGTACCTTTGCGCCACGTCCTGAATACGAACTTTTTAACGACTCTATTACGTTGGCAGGACTTCCTGCAGGCATTTATCTGTTGGAATTTTCTATTCCTGAAACAAAAGAAGTGCAGCGCCATTTGTGTTGCGTCAGCAATTTGCGTACTATGATTTTTGCACAACCCGATGGAAAAATGCGTTATGTGGTGGTTAATGCCACGACCGGACAGCCCGTTGCCGGAGCTAAGTTGCGGATAGGTGACGGCAAAAAAGCCATGTTGTTGACCACAAACGCAGCAGGCGAAGCATTTCGTACAGCCACCTCCAAGGACAATTGGACTCCACTTTTTGCCTATACTGCACAGGATAAATATTGCCCGAAACTCTATAGTGAGCGCTATCCCTATGGTGGACAATCTACAGCCGACAATATCGTAGAACTCTTCACCGACCGTGCCATCTATCGTCCAGGACAAACCGTTCATGTGGCAGCCATTGCCTATCGGGTGGAAACCGACAAGCAGACCCATGCGCTGAATGGAAAAACCTATACCTTGAAACTTTATGATGCACGAGGCAGAAATATCGCTGAAAAGCAACTGACTACCGATGAATATGGAAAGGCATCTTCCGATTTCCTATTGCCCGAACAGATGCTCACCGGCAATTGCCGACTCAATATGGGCGGTTGCAATCAGAATATTCGTGTTGAAACCTATAAACGACCCACCTTCGATGTGGCATTTGACGAGTATAAGGAACGCTATGCTGCGGGCGACACCATTACTGTGAGTGCAAGAGCAAAAACCTATTCGGGTGTGGCTGTACAGCAGGCAAAGGTTCGTTATCAAGTGCGCCGTCAGCAGTCATGGTGGTGGCGTAGTATGGATGGCGATAATGGCGTAGTGGCAACAGGTGAAACTACAACCGATGCCGATGGACTATTGAAGGTAAATGTTCCATTAGTATTATCGAAGAAAGAGGATAAAACTCCAAGATTTTATCAGTTTGTTGTAGAAGCAGATATTACCGATTTGCAGGGAGAAACCCGCCAAGCCACTATGTCGCTTCCGTTGGGAACACGGTCCTCTGTGCTTACTACAACCTTGCCTTCGAAAATCAGAAAAGACCAAAATACCCCATGGCGCATCAATCGTTTCAATGCTGCCGGACAAACTATCGGTGGAAAGGTGAAATACCGTATTGACCAAAACCCATGGCAGACCGTAGAAGTCAACGATACGGTTGGACAATCATGGACCGCTTATACGTCGGGCAAGCATCATCTCGAAGCCGTATGCGAAGGCGATACTTTGCAGCATGGTTTTGTATTGTTCTCACTAGACGACCGCCGTCCTGTCGTCCAGACCGACGAATGGTTTTATGTGAGTCACGATCGTTTCCCAGCTGACGGTAGTCCGGTAACCCTACAAGTGGGTTCTTCTGATGCAGACGTCTATATGGCCTACGAGATCTGTGTTGCCAATAAAGTGGTGGAAAAAGGTTTCCGCCGTGAAAACGGTACATTGTGGAATCGCAAACTGACCTACAAACCGGAATATGGCGACGGTATCCAGCTCTCGTTCGTATGGGTGAAAAATGGAAAATATCATCGCCATACAACCACTTTGTATGCACCGGAACCAGACAATAAATTGACTCTGCGATGGGAAACCTTCCGCAACCGTCTGCTCCCTGGTCAGCAGGAAGAGTGGAGACTGCATGTTGCAGACAGCAAAGGACGTTCGGCAACGGCACAACTCATGGCTGTGCTATACGATAAAAGTCTTGATGCACTCGCCAAACACCAATGGTCGTTCACTCCCCGCATTTATTATCAAGTGCCGTATGGCAACTGGAGAATCTTATACAGTTCCAGCCTTTTTCTCGATTACAGTCTTCCCTGTCCCTATGTTGTAAACGATATTCGCTCAGTTGGCGTGTTCGACCATTCGGTCTATCCCTATCGCATGATGGGAATGGTGTTGCGCTCGTTCGCTACAAATGGAATAAGAATGAAGGAAATGGCCAAACAGGTAGGGAGAGTATATGAGGCTGTAGAAGAAAGTGCAGACCGCATGGAGAGTGTTGTTATGGAATCGAAAATGAAGGACTCAGGAATGGCGAAAATTGACGAAAACAATACGCACAAGCCTGTTGCCCTCCGCGAGAACATGACAGAAACAGCATTCTTCTATCCAACTCTCGCTACAGATACAGCAGGTATGGTAACTATTCGTTTCACCATGCCTGAGACGCTCACCACGTGGCGCTTCATGGGAGTAGCCCATACCAAAGACATCCGTACTGGATATATTGAGAGTGAGATTGTGGCACAGAAACAACTCATGGTAGAGACCAATCTGCCACGGTTTATTCGTGAGGGCGACAATAGCCAGTGGAATGTGCGCATTGCTAATCTCAGCAATAGTATAGAGACAGGAACGGTGCGACTTGAACTGCTTGACGCTGAAACCGAAAAAGTGGTTTATAAAGAAGATACCACATTTAGTGTCGATGCTGGAAAAAACACTTCTGCGACATTCCACTATCAGGCAGACGGAAATCACCCGCTCCTCATTTGTCGCATTATCGCCACTGGGCAAAACCATTCGGATGGTGAACAGCGCTATTTGGCTGTGCTTCCAGCTACCGAACGTGTCATCGTGACACAACCTATCACGCAATACGAAGCCGGAGGCATGACGCTGAATATCGACAAACTATTTGCCAAAACAGCAACACATCGCAAATTGACAATAGAATATACCAACAACCCTGTGTGGATGATGGTTCAGGCGTTAGCGGCAGCAGGACAACCCTCAGAGAAAAGTGCTATTGGACAAGCGGCTGCCTATTATTCCAATTTCCTCGCCAAGTCACTTGTTGACCGACTGCCGCAGGTAAAGCATGTGTTTGAACTATGGCGCCGCGAAACAGAAGAAACGAACTCGCTCCAAGCGCAACTGATGAAGAATCAAGAACTCCGCGACCTGTTGCTCGATGAAACACCATGGGCGACCGAAGCAGATAATGAACGCGAACAAAAACGTCAGTTGGCAGACTTCTTCAACGACTATAATGTCAGCAACAGACAGGAGCAGAACCGACAACAATTGCAACGTCTGCAAAATGTGGATGGAGGCTTCGCGTGGTATGAAGGTATGCGCTCCAACGACTACATTACGATGGAGGTGGCACAGATGCTCGCACGTCTGTCGCTCCTGACCGGCGAAGATAGTAGAACTAATGTCTTACTGCGTAAAGCCATGGACTATATGGACAAGAGAATGCTTGAAACCGTGACAGAACTCAAACGCAGAGAGGCAAAACGTGAGCGCATTACGTTCCCTGGAGATAATGCTTTCCGTTGGCTCTATGTCAACGCTATAAGCAAGCGCCAACTTTCAACATCGGTTCGCAAGGCAAGCGACTACCTTATAACATTATTGCGCAAAGAATCGAAGCGCATAAGCATCTATGGAAAGGCAACGCAGGCCATAATCCTTCATCAGCAAGGTTTGCATACGGAGGCAGCCAACGATGTGAAGAGCATCAAGGAATATTCAGTCTATAACAAAGAGGTGGGGCGCTATTTCGATACACCATGGGCATTCAATTCGTGGTATAGTTATAAGATTCCTACGGAGGTTGCGGCTATCGAGGCCTTGCACATGGTGTCTCCCGATGACGAAACAACCATCGAAGAGATGCGACGTTGGCTACTTCAGCAGAAACGTACCCAACAATGGGATACTCCTATCAATACGGTTAACGCCATCTATGCGTTCTTGCAAGGGAATGAACAGGTGTTGGCAACACCACAGCCGGTACAGATGGAAATTGACGGGAAGCCATTGGAACTGCCTATGGCTACTGCAGGAATGGGCTATGTGAAAACAACTATTCAACCATCGGAAGGTAAGACTCTCACCATCCGTAAGCCAGACAATAACGCTTCGTGGGGAGCGGTCTATGCACAGTCCTTACAGCCCATTAAGCAAATTACCGCAACTAATGGGGCGTTGACCATAGAGCGTCAATTGGTGGGCGGACCAAGCATGTTGCACGAGGGCGACCGTATCAAGGTGCGTATTACCATTGAAACAAAGCGCAACCTCGACTTCGTTGAGGTGGTGGATAAGCGGGCGGCATGTCTCGAACCTGTCGGTCAATTGTCAGGATACCTTCGCGGAGCTTATTGTGTACCTAAGGATGGAGCCACACATTATTTCTTTGAAAAACTGCCAAAAGGCAAACATGTGATAGAAACAGAATACTATGTTGATAGAGCGGGATGCTATGAAACGGGAACTTGTACGGCACAATGTGCCTATGCCCCCGAATACCAAGCAACTGGCGCTTCGATGACACTCAATATTGAATAATAAAAAACGAAATAATGATTTTAAAAAACAAAAGAAAGACAACAAATGGATGGCGATGGATTGCAGCCTGTTGCCTGATGACAATGCTGCCCATCGGGGCTATGGCACAGAAACTGATTGCCCAGAAAACTACAATAGATGTGGGTAAGACAGGATTCCAACAACCCGTTACTGCTGTCTTCGAGTTCAGAAACAAAAGCATAAGACGACTGAAAATCGAAAAGGTAGATCCAGATTGTAACTGTACAGTAGTAGAATATCCTAAGACCGTGGTTGGTATGGGAGAACGCTTCCAGATACGGATGACATACGATGCACGGATGCTTGGACATTTCGACAAGCAGGCAGCTATTATCAGTAATGGTACTAAGAAACCTGTATATATACGTATGAAAGGTGTCGTGCTGGCAGACTATCAAGATGTGTCGTGCAATTTCCCTATAGAGATTGGAGAATTGAGAACCGACAAAAATGAACTGGAGTTTGATAATGTCAACAAAGGAGAACATCCTATACAGCAGATACAAGTATATAATAACAGCGACAAGCCATGCCGTCCTAATCTTATGCACCTGCCATCGTATCTCTCTGCAACTGTCGTCCCTGAGAAAATCAACCCAGGACGTACCGCAACCATATCGGTCACGTTGCAGTCGGAAAAGGTCGGAGGATTCGGATTGACGCAATCAAGCATCTATCTCGCAACTAATCCGGGCGATAAAGCTACGGCAGACAATCTCGTTGGAGTATCTACAGTATTGCTGCCAGCATTCGAGGGAATGACATCTGAACTTAGAAAGTTTGCACCAAACATGCAATTGTCGAAAGAGAAGGTGGACGTGGTAATGGCAGGAAAATCAAAAAAGAGTGATGTCGTCAACATAACAAATACAGGACGAAGCGAATTGAAAATCTCGTCTATACAACTTTTTACCGTAGGATTGCGTGTGTCGCTCAATAAGCGAATTCTTAAACCGGGAGAAACCGCACGCTTGAAGATAACTGTATTGCGCGACCAAATCAAAAAGGCACGTACACAACCACGTATTCTGATGATTACCAACGATCCAGACCACTCGAAAGTCGTGATACCGGTTAGCGCAACTTGATAGTCAGCCGAACGGAAAAGCATGTGAGGCATTACAATGTAAAAGAAACTATTATTGACTAAAATATTCGTAACCCATAATTATCGATATATGGAACATCCCGAAAACAACGCAGAATTTGCAGGACTGCAAGTGAACGGTGGCGTAGAGCAGCCGTCTATCATCAATCCTTATCTCAAACGTAATAGATTCAAACGCCGCGAGCTGACTGCTGCCGAAATGGTGGAGGGTATCGTAAAAGGCGATGTGACTGTGCTCTCACAGGCTGTCACACTCGTAGAAAGTGTCAATCCTGATCATCAGGCTAAGGCACAGGAGGTTATCAATAAGTGTCTGCCCTATAGCGGCAATAGTATCCGTGTGGGTATAAGTGGCGTACCGGGGGCAGGAAAATCAACGTCTATCGACGAGTTTGGCATACATGTGCTGAAAGAGAAAGGTGGAAAACTCGCAGTATTGGCTATCGACCCAAGTAGCGAACGCTCTAAAGGTAGTATCCTTGGAGATAAAACGCGCATGGAGAAACTGTCTATTCATCCAGATTCTTTTATCCGTCCTAGCCCAACGGCAGGATCTTTGGGAGGAGTGGCACGTAAAACTCGTGAGTCGATTATCCTATGTGAAGCTGCTGGATTCGACAAAATCTTTGTAGAAACGGTGGGCGTAGGACAGAGCGAAACGGCTTGTCATTCTATGGTCGATTTCTTCTTACTCATACAGTTGGCTGGTACGGGCGATGAACTTCAAGGCATCAAACGTGGTATTATGGAAATCAGCGACGGTATTGTTATCAATAAGTGTGATGGCGAAAATGTTGATAAATGTCATCTGGCTGCAACCAATTTCCGCAATGCATTACACTTCTTCCCTATGCCTGAGAGTGGTTGGCTGCCCAAGGTACTATGTTATAGTGGATTCTATGGCTTGGGTATCAAGGAAATATGGGATATGATCTATGAGTATATCGACTTTGTCAAAGACAATGGATACTTCGACTATCGCCGCAATGAGCAGGCTAAATACTGGATGTATGAAAGTATCAACGAGCATCTGCGACTCAATTTCTATAATGATGCACTCATACAGAAACGAATGCAAGAGGCAGAAAAGGAAGTCTTGGCTGGACAGCAGACATCGTTTGTGGCTGCACAAAATCTGCTCGATTTGTATTTCGAACAACTCAAGAATGGTAAATGAAGAACGAACAACCGAAAATGAACAATTCGTGTGAAACAAAGGATTCCTCTACGTCTCCCGTAAAAAGGAATGACGGAGGAATCCAAATTGAAATAGACAAAGGGAGCGGCTTTTGTTTTGGTGTGACTACTGCCATAAAAAAAGCAGAGGAGGAACTGGCTAAAGGAACGAAGTTGTATTGTTTAGGAGACATCGTTCATAATGGAATGGAATGCGAACGATTGCGACAGATGGGACTTGTCACCATCAACCATGACGACCTTAGACAGTTGCACAACGTAAAAGTGTTACTTAGAGCACATGGCGAACCGCCAGAAACCTACGTCTTGGCACAACGAAACAATATCGAAATTATAGATGCAACCTGTCCGGTAGTATTGCAGTTGCAAAGACGCATCAAAAAACAATATGAGGCTGGCGGAGGACAAATTGTCATCTTCGGAAAAAATGGACATGCAGAGGTGCTTGGATTAGTGGGACAAACTCAAGGCGAAGCTATCGTCATTGAGAAATTCGACGATGTGAAGTGTCTTGATTTCGAACGAGATATTTATCTGTACTCACAGACTACAAAATCACTCGATGAGTTTCACCGCATTATTGACTATATTCAAGAACATATTCAGCCTAATGCAGTATTCCAGAGTTTCGATACTATTTGCAGACAGGTCGCTAACCGTATGCCTAATATCTCACAGTTTGCAACACACCATGACCTCATACTGTTTGTCTGTGGACGGAAAAGCAGTAACGGAAAGGTGCTCTATAACGAATGCCTGCATATCAATCCCAATTCGCATCTCATAGAAGGACCAGAGGAAATACAACCGGAATGGCTAGAAGGCATAGGAACCGTAGGCATTTGTGGAGCTACCAGTACACCAAAATGGCTTATGGAACAATGTCGTGATGCTATTGTTGCGTTGACAGATTAGGTACTCACGTTCTGAAAAGCTCAAATGGATTTGGTTTTTCGCTCACTTAATCGTACCTTTAATCCTTCGGATTTTAGGTACTCACGTTCTGAAAAGCTCAAATGGATTTGGTTTTTCGCTCACTTAATCGTACCTTTGCACAAATGGAACAGAAAAAGATACCACAGGTTGATCTCGATCACCAGCGAACCACAGGTTTCCTGTTGGGACTAGTACTGGTGTTGGCTCTGCTGTTTGTCTCACTTGAATGGAACAGTATGCCCAATGTGGAGACAGACGAAGATATGGATATCAGCGAACTGGTCCATGAAGACGAACTGGTGCCTATGTCCATCGAACAGCAGATGGCTGAGATGCCACCGGCCAGAGCCAAAGCAGAAGAGAGTGAACAACTGCGAGTGGTGGATGACAATGTGGAACTGGCTCATGAAGAGAAAAACGAGCAAGACGATACTGATGGCGATAAAAATGGGGAAGATGATTCTTCTGTACCACAGCAGGTGGATACAGAAGACCCAAAGGTGCTAACTCCTGTGGGTATCGACCCTAACAACAATCCCTTAATGTTTCGTGTTGTGGAAGATCTGCCACAGTTTCCTGGGGGTGCCGTAGAACTGATGAAGTGGCTTACACGTAATCTGACCTATCCAAAAGTTGCACAAAGTCGCAAAACACAAGGCAAGGTGGTGGCTTTCTTCTATGTGGAGAAAGATGGAAAAATCACGGGAATAACCATCCATCAGTCGTTGTCGAAAGAATGTGACGACGAAGCACTACGAGTACTAAAACAGATGCCAAGATGGAAACCTGGCATTCAGAACGGCAAGCCATGCCGCACTAAGGTGTGCATACCTATCGTCTTTAAACTATAAAAAACTCTTGAAACAATAAAAACGAATAACAATGATACTATCATCAAACGAAATCCTTCAAGCGGTCAACGATTTCTTGGAAAAACTTCCGTATGACCGTAAACCACAGTCGCTCTATGACCCAATCCGATATGTGTTGTCGCTCGGTGGCAAACGTATTCGACCTGTGCTGATGCTGATGGCATACAACCTCTACAAGGATAAACCAGAGGACATCCTTATGCCTGCATGTGGATTGGAAACGTATCACAACTACACGTTGTTGCACGATGATCTTATGGACAATGCTGACCTCAGACGTGGTCATGAGACCGTTCACAAACGTTGGAATGCCAATACAGCAATTCTGTCGGGCGACTCAATGTTGGTCTTGGCCTATCAGCGCATGGCACAGGTGCCTGCTGAAAAACTGGCGCAGGTGCTCGACTGCTTTACAGAGACTGCATTGGAAATAGGTGAAGGACAGGAATACGACATGGCATTTGAAACCCGAAATGACGTGCGCGAAGAGGAATATATCGAAATGATTCGCTTGAAAACTTCGGTGTTGTTGGCTTGTGCTACTAAGATTGGCGCTATATTGGCTGATGCACCAAAAGAAGATGTCGAAAATCTCTATCGCTTTGGTGAACGTATGGGACTCGCTTTCCAATTGCAAGATGACCTGCTTGATGTATATGGTGACTCAAAAGTATTTGGTAAGGCTATTGGTGGCGACATTACCTCTAATAAGAAAACCTATATGCTCATCAATGCTTTCAACCGAGCAACCGACAAACAACGTGCCGAACTGACTCGATGGGTTGAGGCCACTACATTCGATCGACAAGAGAAGGTTGCTGCCGTGACCAGACTCTACGATGAGATTGGCATACGTCAACTCTGTGAGGAGAAGATCAATGATTATTTCCAACAGGCAGCAGAGAGTCTTGATAAGGTTGGAGTTGATGGCGAACGAAAACAGATGCTCCGTCAGTATATGGAACAATTGCTTCATCGTAACAAATGATGCACTATACCGATACTCATACACACCTTGATGGCGAGGAGTTTCTAAACGACCTTGAGGCTGTTGTACAGCGTGCAAAGGACGCTGGGTGTCATCGAGTTCTTATTCCCGCTATCGACAGATCTTCGCTTGAGAGTGTGCCGGCTCTTTGTCTGCGCTATCCTGATTATGCCTTTCCTATGATGGGACTGCATCCGGAAGAGGTGAAGGCTGATTGGCATGATGTGTTAAGCGAAATGTACGAATCACTTCTAACCAATCCATCCTATATTGCTATTGGAGAGGTGGGGCTCGATTATTATTGGAGTCGTGAATTTGAAACAGAACAACTTGAAGTGTTCGAAGAGCAGGTTAGATGGTCTGTAGAGATGCAGTTGCCTTTGGTGATACATTGTCGTAAGGCACAAAACGAAATGGTGGCTATTCTCCGTCGATATGCCGACAAACTTCCTGGTGGCATATTCCATTGCTTCACAGGAAATGAGCAAGAGGCTCGTCAGTTGTTGGATTTTCCTGGTTTTGTATTGGGAATCGGTGGAGTATCAACATTCAAGAAAAACCATCTGCCAGAGGTTCTTCCTGCTTGTGTTCCACTTGACCGTATCGTTCTTGAAACCGACTCTCCCTATATGGCTCCTGTTCCTCTTCGCGGTCAGCGCAATGAACCGGCATTCATTCAGCATATTATTAGAAGATTGGCAGAAGCGTATGGTGTTAGTGAAGAGAAGATATGTGAAGTCACTGAATCGACAGTCTTGCGCATCTTCCCTCGTCTTGCCGTCTGTCAGTAGAAAAACAATCTATTTGTTGGTAAATAATGTGGTTGTTTCGCATGGCGAAGTTGATGTTTGCGGGATATAAATATTCTGTCTTTTTCTTGCCAATGCAAAATAAAAGTAGTAATTTTGCATCCGCTAACGCAAAGGAGAGGTGCTCGAGTGGCTGAAGAGGCACGCCTGGAAAGCGTGTAACCGGCAAAACCGGTTCGGGGGTTCGAATCCCCCTCTCTCCGCTTTTCTATCTTAAAGGGAATCAATCAGGTTCCCTTTTTGTGTGCTTGTTAGAAAACCTTTTAATAGAGTGCTGATATGGAAATATGTTTACTTGTATAAAACATCATGCCGTTACAGTATTACAGTATTACAGTTTTTGAAAAGCAAAAACGATGGGTTTGTAGCGTTTTTACCAGTTAAAAACCACAAAAAACTATCTAATGAGCCTCAAAAAACGTTTTTGAAAACTGTAAAACTGTAAAACTGTAACGATGTAAAATATCTAATTCTGATATTGTTTCTTTACATACGTATATCGTTTTGTATTGTTAAAAGCCCAAAGGAAATCTTCCTTCCCAGTGCATGCTATTTCCTAAGTAAGTCCTAAGTAAGTCCGCAGAAACTCCTAAGTAAGTCCCAATGAACTTACGGGCAATATGGGAAATAGATGGGAGATGTTACGGTCAGAAAGGGAAAATACCGCCTACACAGTAATTCTTATGCTTGACGTGGAATGGTTGTTCGCTATTTCCTTCTTGTTGCGGCATATCCTGCAATTACGACATAACAGAGTAGGGGAATGATGAATGATGTAGCCATGCTGCCTGTTGTGTCGGCAATATATCCCATCAGTATTGGGGCAACGGCACCACCCACAATGGTCATAATGAGCAGCGATGAGGCTATCTTGGTATGGGTTCCTGCATCTCTTAATGCCAAGGAAAAAATGGTAGGGAACATGATGCTCTCACCAAAATATAAAGCGAAGAAGGCTGCAAGCGATACCAAACCGTTACAAGTGACAATGACAAGAGTGGAGAATATGGTGAGCATGGCACATACCATTAATATATATTTGGGTTTGATATAGTTCATCAACACTCCTCCTATCAGGCGTCCTGCAAAAAACAATCCCATGCCGCCAAAAGCAAGATACATACTGGCTTCTTGTTTTTCGATGTGGATACACTCTACGGCGTAATTGATGAAAAAACTGTTTACGCCAGTTTGAGCGGCTACATAGAGAAACAAAGTGAGCATGCCGAAAGTAAAGGCGACAACGTTGATCGGTATGTCTTTTCTCGTTTCTTGCGTTTCCGCTTCATGGGTTTTGCGAGGGTCAGGTAGTTTGACACGAGAGAATATAAATGCCACGACAAGTACAAGTATGCCAACGATAGCATAGGGAACGGCGATGCTTACTCCAGTGAACAACAGCTGACCGCCCACCAACGGTCCCACAATCCATCCTATGCCGTTGAGCGATTGTGATAGGTTGATGCGACTCTCTGCCTTGTCGGGATGTCCGAGAACGGTAGTATATGGGTTTGCACTTGTTTCAAGACATGTCAGTCCACACCCAATGACGAATAGTGACAACACATAATAGTAGAAGCTATTAACCAGTAATCCAGGTATGAACATCAGTGCACCGATGCCGAATAACATGAGTCCAGTCGTTACCCCTTTGCGGTATCCCCATTTCTGAATAATCCATCCTGCGGGTAGTGCCATGAGGAAATAAGCTCCATAGACAGCAGCCTGTGTCAGTGCCGACATGGCTTTGCTGATATGGAATGATTCCTGGAAGTGGGGGTTTAACACTTCCAATATACCATGTGCAAAGCCCCACATAAAAAACAGGGAGCTGATGAGCAAGAAGGGGATAAGGTAATTATGCCCTTCGTATTTGAAGATTGATGGCTTCATGGTGAGCATTTGTAAAGTTCTTGCTGTCTTTTACAACCAAAGCGAGATATCCTCCTCCACCTGCACCAGGCATTTTCCAAGCCAGTACATCGTCCATGACGCTGTATTGGTCTATTGTGGGTTGTACGCTTGCTTCGTGGAGCTTCTCGCCGTTGATGGAGGGGGTGACCATGCCAGGGAACATGGCAATTTGTGCTTCAAACGATGCTTTGTAAGCTGCGGCAAAATCGTCAATATTGTGTGCGAGGATGGCAGTCCAGCAGGCATCAGCAGCATCAGCCAGAGCTTTCACCTTGTCGGGGGTGATGTCTTTATTCTCTACCACGCTACATCCTGGTCGTCTGGGAGCCATCGGTATCATTACGAGATGGTCTTCAAGGAATCGGAGTGTCATTTCGTCCTGTGTTGTCTCTATCTTTTCCGGCCAGAAATTGTGGTCGTAATAGTGTCGGCAGAGTCCTGGAATACAGATGCCGATTGAGTCTTGTGCGCCTGATATGATTCCATCGTGGCGTTCAGGATTGTTTTCAAAACAGAATACCAGTCGCGCCAACATTTCCGGATCCATATTAGGGAGCTTCACAGGCCATATCTTCTGTATCATTTTTCGTGTTGACGTTGATAGTCCGCAACGGTCTCTTACTTCAAATGTTGGTTCGAGTGAGATGGTGATGGCCCATCCGGGATGGTGCATGCTCACGTATGGTTGGTCTATCCATGTGCCTGCCAAGTCCAGTCGGGTGGGGATAGATTCACCGTTTGTGCTTCCAGCCTGTGTCGTATCTGTTTCTTGTTGCCCTTTGGCAAGTTCAGCCTTTAGTGATGATGACGAACGTGCTTGGAGTCCTTCGTGTGGTGTGCGTTGCAATTCCACATATTCTATACCTCTTTCTTTGCAGAGTTTACGTTTCTCGTCAGAACCACCTTCTGCATTGACCACAAAGACGTCGGGCTTCACTAAGTCAAGTGTGGGCAGAAAGTCAATCACTCCGCTTCCTTGGTTGATATAGGCTTCTTTTACCGCCTTGATGTTTTTCACCATGAAGAGGCGTTCTTCTTGCGGAAACATAGGTTTGCGGTGTTTATATTCCAAATAGGTGGCATCGGATCCGATGCCCACGTATAGGTCGCCATATTGTGCTGCTTGCTGAAAGAACTCCACATGTCCGGAATGTAGTAGGTCGTAACAGCCGCTTACAAATACTTTTTTCTTCATGTTTTTTGTTGTAATAGGTGGACACAACGTTACAAGTGCATCCTGTTTATGAGTTCTGGGTTGTATTTCTATAGTGGTAATGGCGTCAGCGTGTCTCTGATTCAATATATAGATTTGTATTTATATTGAACGGACTATCGAAGTTGACCAACATCTGGTGTTTGGTGTCTTTTTCCGACAGTAGGGCTTGGTCGGTGGGTATTTTCCAGTTGATGCCCAACGATTGGTCCATGATAGAGATGCCGCCGTCAGCCTCTGGATGGTAGAATTCGTCACACTTATACTGGAAAACTGCCATTTCCGATAGTACGGCGAAACCATGTGCAAATCCTTTGGAGATGAAAAACTGTCGGTGGTTGTCTTCTGTCAGTTCTACGGCAACGTGTTGACCAAATGTAGGTGATCCTTTACGTATATCTACTGCAACGTCGAGTACAGCTCCCTTGACACACCGCACGAGTTTACTTTGTGTAAATGGTGGTCGTTGGAAATGCAGTCCGCGCATGACTCCATAGCTTGACATCGACTCGTTGTCTTGTACGAAGCGTATAGTGTGGCCCAGTATTGGTGCGACCTTCTCGTCGAATTCGCGTTGTGAGAAGGATTCGAAGAAATAGCCGCGTGCATCGTTGAACACTTTTGGTTCAAGAATCAGTATGCCTTCGATATTTGTTTTTATTACATTCATAATGACCCTGTTCTATAGGGGTTGATAGGAAATAGCGATGTATTCGCTAACGATATGATATTATTGTATCATGCAAAGTTAGCGTATTATTGTGACATTGCAAAATTTATTGTTGCATTTTTGCTGCTGTGTTTCTTCATAGCAGATGATGGAAAAGTGTTCTGTATTGTTGTCAGCATCTGCAAAACAGCCATTGTCTATGAGTAATGATAAGTATGGGAATTGCCGGTGATGTGACGAATGTCTTGATGGCAATAGCCTCTGTTGAATGGTTAAAAAACGTTTTATACCTTATAGAAGTGCTTCGGCTTTTTTCACGCTGCCGGCTTTTAATATGAGTTTTTTTACTTCATCATAGTCTTTGTATTTGGGATTGCGCTCCATGAAAATTCTCACAGCACGGTCGATGAGCTTTGCGTTGATGAGTTTTGCATTCACCATTTTGTTGCCTTCAACACGTCCGAGACGTATCTGTACTGTGGTGCTTATCATGTCGAATATCAGTTTCTGTGAGCTGCCGGCTTTCATTCGGGTACTTCCCGAGACGAACTCGGGTCCTGTTATAACCTCCACTTTATAGTCGGCTTGGCTGGCTATGGGTGAGTTGGGGTTGTTGACGATGCATCCTGTTGTGATGCCGTTAGCACGACAGTGTTGCAATGCTGCAAGTACGAACGGAGTGGTTCCGCTGGCTGAGATGCCTACAACGATGTCGGCAGTGGAAATGTTTTTGTCGATCAGTTGTTGCCAACTGTTTTTTGTGTCATCTTCACGCGACTCACGTGTTTGTGTCAGACACTCCGTTCCGCCAGGGAATATAGCTTGTATTTGTGTGCCGTCAGTGCCGTATGTGTTTTGCACTTCTATGGTGTCGAGTGTTGCAAGTCGTCCGCCAGTTCCACATCCCACATAGAATAGCCTTCCGCCACACTTCAGTTTTTGTTCTATCGCAGCGATGAGTTTGTTGATTGCCGGTAGTGCATTGCCTATGGCAACGGGAACTTTCATGTTCTCGCAGTTTATATCAGCTGTGATTTGTGCTATGGTCATTTGTTCGAGATGGTCATAGTGTGATGGTTGCTCTGTAATTCGTTTGTCCATTGTGTGATGCTTTTTTGGATGTTAGGTGCAAAAATACAATAAATTATTGAACCATGTTCATATTAGGATGTTTTTTTTGATCGTTTTCGTTAAGCCAGATGAGCAGAGTTAACTTTCCGTTTAAGTGAGCGAAAAATCAAGCTCGCTTGAAGTTTTCCGAACGTGAGGAAAGTCAACGAAGTTAAGTACACTTAAACTCTGCCATGGCGAGAAAAGTATTATAAGGTTCCTTGCAGAAAAACAAAAGAGGGATACATCACTTTTGATGCACCCTCTTAGTAATATATCGGGAGATTTTATGTTTCAAATTTGCAGTTTGTTTCAGATTACATCATTAACTGAGCCCTTTTTCAAAGTGGGCTCAGTTAATGATGTAATACTATTTCAGTACACCAAGTTCCTTGCCCACCTTGATAAATGCAGCGATAGCCTTGTCAAGTTGCTCACGTGTATGACCGGCAGAGAGCTGAACGCGGATGCGAGCCTCACCTTTCGGAACTACGGGGTAATAGAATCCCGTAACATAGATGCCTTCCTCAAGCAGGCGGTTTGCATAGCGCTGAGATAGCGGAGCATCGTAGAGCATTACAGCACAGATAGCGCTCTGAGTAGGTTTGATGTCAAAGCCGGCAGCGAGCATCTTGTCGCGGAAGTAGTTTACATTCTCTACGAGGCGATCGTGAATGGTGTTATCCTCCTTCAGCATCTTGAACACCTCAAGGCTTGCACCGATGATTGATGGAGCCAACGAATTGGAGAAGAGATACGGACGACTGCTCTGGCGCAGCATGTCGATAATCTCCTTACGACCAGTAGTGAATCCACCGAGAGCACCACCGAAGGCTTTGCCCAAAGTGCCGGTATAGATATCTACACGACCGTATGTCTTGCAAAGCTCACTCACACCATGACCCGTTGCACCCACAACACCTGCAGAGTGAGACTCGTCAACCATGACAAGAGCATCATATTTCTCTGCCAAGTCACAGATTTTATCAATAGGTGCCACATTGCCGTCCATAGAGAACACACCATCGGTGCAAATGATACGGAAGCGCTGAGCCTGGGCATCCTGCAAGCACTTCTCCAATTCCTCCATGTTTGCATTAGCATAGCGGTAGCGCTTTGCCTTACACAAACGCACACCGTCGATGATAGAAGCGTGGTTGAGTGCATCAGAGATGATAGCATCCTCCTCAGAGAGGAACGAGCCAAACAAGCCACCATTGGCATCGAAGCATGCTGCATATAAGATAGTATCTTCTGTTTGGAAATACTCTGAGATGGCTGCCTCAAGTTCCTTATGGATATCCTGTGTACCACAAATGAATCTTACCGACGACATACCGAAACCACGGCGATCCATCATTTTCTTTGCACCCTCAATGAGGCGTGGGTTATTAGCCAAACCAAGATAGTTGTTTGCACAGAAGTTGAGCACTTCCTTGCCCTTTACCTGAATAGCTGCCTGCTGTGGGCTTTCAATGATACGTTCCTCTTTATAGAGGCCTGCTTGCTTCAGATTCTCCAAAGCGCTTGCGAGATGTTCTTTTACTTTTCCGTACATAATAGGATTATTTAAAAGTTTTAGTTATTGAAATGCAAAATAACTCATTTTTTTTCAAACTAAAAAAGGTTTTTTTGTTTTTTTTCAATAGAACAAAAAAATGAGCGGTTTTGTATTGCTATTTGGAAAAAAATGCTTTCCTTTGTACCTATAAACGCTAAAATACATAATACTATGAACATTATCTTGGTTATAGGCTCAACAGGCCAGATTGGCTCAGAGCTTACAAGGAAGTTAAGAAGCATTTACGGAAACGCAAATGTTGTAGCTGGTTACATAAAAGGCGCTGAGCCTAAAGGGGAACTTGCAGAGGCAGGACCAATGGCAGAATGCGATGTAACAAATCCTCAGATGATTGCCGATGTAGTGAAAAAGTACAACATCGACACCATCTACAACCTCGCAGCATTACTGTCTGTTGTTGCAGAGTCAAAGCCACGCCTGGCATGGAAAATCGGTATTGACGGCCTATGGAACATCCTCGAAGTAGCTCGCGAGTGCGGTTGCGCTGTATTCACTCCGAGTTCAATCGGTTCGTTTGGTTTGAGCACGCCAAAGATGCTCACACCGCAGGACACCATCCAGCGTCCGCGCACCATCTACGGCGTATCAAAGGTAACAACAGAGCTTCTCAGCGATTACTACTTCAACAAGTATGGTGTAGATACTCGCGCTGTGCGCTATCCCGGTGTTATCTCGTACATGACACCTCCAGGCGGCGGCACCACAGACTACGCTGTTGACATCTTCTACTCAGCCGTTCGTGGCGAGAAGTTTGTCTGTCCGATTAAGGAGGGCACACTCATGGACATGATCTACATGCCGGATGCATTGAAGGCTGCCATCAACATTATGGAGGCAGACCCCACACGCCTTGTTCACCGCAACGCGTTCAACATCGCTTCGCTCAGCTTTGGACCAGAGACCGTCTTTGCTGCAATCAAGAAGTACAAACCTGAGTTTGAAATGGTTTACGATGTAGATCCGTTGAAACAGAGCATCGCAGAGAGCTGGCCCGACCGCATGGATGACTCTTGCGCTCGAAATGAATGGGACTGGTGTCCGACCTACGACCTCGACACCATGACAAAGGATATGCTTGAGAAACTTACCATAAAGCTCAAAGGATAAACATATCGAAAGAACATACAAGTGGAGAACGTTTTCGTTAAGCCAAATGAGCAGAATAAAGCTCGCTTTAATTCTGCCATGGCGAGAAAACGAAGGATGAAATCCAACGTTTTCGTTAAGCCAAATGAGCAGAATAAAGCTCGCTTTAATTCTGCCATGGCGAGAAAACGAAGGATGAAATCCAACACTTCTTCATCTCCATAGCTCTTCTGCTGGAGGTCAGACCAGTCGAACATGTTGTCATTTTCGATAAGCAGATTGTCTGCAAGTTTCCATCCGTCGTTTCTCGAAGTCCACGGTTGAGGCTGATAACCGGCTATCATTCTCAGAATGGAATCGTTCATCTGATTATGGTCCCCTTCGTTCCATAGACGTAAAACAACAATACATCCTCGGCGGGCAGCCTCTTGGGCAAATGTTATTACTTCATCGATGTACTGTTGAGGATTGTCTGTGTTGTTTCCTTCGCGCGAATGGAGTGAAATTTGCGGCTAAAGGTGCATTTGGAAAAGTCAAAGGCGTGTTTGGCAAGAAGAAAAAGTAATATGTTTCGTCATATTACATTTGTATGATGTGAAAGATAGGGCTGGTTTCCCAATGTGGAATCCAACCCTATTCGCTTCTCTTAGTATTGATTCCATAATGCAAGGCGTGGCGCAATGCTCGCATACAGTAAAATCAGTTTTCAAGAAAATTTCGACCACTCGACCATACCTATAGTATAACATGCAGTAGCTTAGAGATTTAAGTGGTGGTCGAAGCCTAAAATATTCGATCGCCATCGACCACCATCGACCACGCGAATTTTTTCATCTATCGTAAACAAGATATACTAAGTGGGCCATGGTGTCGATGTCTAATTGGGGGTGCTGATGTTTGTCAACGCTTTTTCAAACCTTGATAATATTTTTATCAAACGTTGGATAATACCTTTATCAAACGTTAGATAATACTTTTATCAAACGTTAGATAATACTTTTATCAAACGTTGGATAATACTTTTGTCAAACGTTGGATAATACTTTTGTCAAACGTTGAAAAAAACTTTGCCAAACGTTAGACAATACTCTTGCCAAACGTTGGACAATACCCTTGCCAAACGTTGGACAATACCCTTGCCAAACGTTGGACGATACCCTTGTCAAGACTAACAAACACAATAATATAGGCAACAGGCCCGATCTCAATTCTGTCATTCCCGTTACTACCGGCGCTATGGTGTCAGGAAACGGATGGCAGAGTGTGAAGTTTGGCAAATCGGCAAATGGCAGATACATCGCTCTACAGTGTTTCGATACACAAGACGGTACTCCGCTCTCTGTTGCTGAGATATATCTGAGAGATGTCAACGGGCAACGCATTGCTCGCGACCAATGGCAGGTGAAATATGCTAATAGCGAGAACGAAAATGGAAATCACACTGGAGACAAAGCTTTTGACCTGCAAGAGTCAGCGTATTGGCAAACGGAAGAGTCGGCAGAGATGCCACATCTCTTGGTGATTTCTCTGATGTTTTCTTATTCTGAAGAGGAATTGTAAAATGCATAATGAAGAAAAGTATCTGTTATAGGTATGTTTTTGAACAACATTCGATTTTTTTTTCGTAATTTTGTGGCATAAAATCAAGTAAATATAAGATATGAAAACGATTACATCTGAAACCGGAGAGAAAATAAAAATTGTTGTAGGTGACATAACTAAGTTAGAAGTAGATGTCATCGTTAATGCTGCCAACAAGACTCTGCTGGGTGGAGGTGGCGTGGACGGCGCTATTCATAAAGCCGCTGGTATTGGACTTCTGAAAGAGTGTAGAACCTTAGGTGGCTGTAATGTGGGTCAAAGTAAAATGACAGAAGCATATCAACTGCCTTGTAAGAAAGTCATTCATACCGTTGGACCTATATGGTATGGTGGCTCTGACAATGAACGCAAAATGCTGGAATCTTGTTATGATACCGCGATGCAACTTGCAGAGGAACATCATTTGAAGAGTATTGCTTTTTCATGTATCAGTACCGGAGTATTTGGCTTTCCGAAAGCTGAAGCAGCACAAATTGCAAAACGTGTTATCTGCGAACATATCCGAAACGGCTACGATGGAGAGGTTATCATTTGTTGCTTCTCTGAAGATGATGCCCGGTATTATCTGTAGGGGAACTGGGCCTTATAGCTCAGCTCCTTAAATATCACACATTCTGCATCGCAAAGTCTGGCTTGATACTAGAAAAAACATAATTACTCATGTATCGTTCTATTATTGGAAAGGAATAACTAAAAAGAAAATCCGCATAACTCACCTGAGCTATGCGGATTTATTTATCTATACCTTTCGGTAGTTATCTATACTTACTTAACCTCCTCAAATATAAACGCTATTGTGTATCATGCGATTACAAATACGCGTAAACGATAAGAGAATGTAAAAGGGGCTGTAAAGCCAAACAAAAATAGAAATCCCAAGTAAGGGACTATTTGTTCTATAAATCCAAACTATTCTCTTTTAGAAGGAAGTCGAAAAGACCTATTGTTAGTATGCCTTCTTCATTGCGACGTGGCATGATGTGCTCCTTCACAATGATAACCTTTTTGAAAGAATCATTAATGTTTGTAAGTGGGCGAGATTCCTGTATCTCTTTCTCCCTGTCAGGGATGGACAAGGCAGACTGCACATAATATTTCTTGCTGCCGAGGCTGGCAATAAAGTCCACTTCCAGTTGAATACGAACCCACTTGCCATCCTTGTCTTGCTTCTTTA
>SAMEA3663023__coassemble_695_pt1 | contig 45917 bp, 45 predicted proteins | sample SAMEA3663023__metabat2_low_PE_009 | metagenome-assembled genome bin SAMEA3663023 (sample SAMEA3663023) | pig gut metagenome | biome: pig gut; feature: pig-associated habitat; material: faeces | place: France | collected 2012
ATGTAAAATCTAAGGACATAAACGGTCCAGAAATCTATTTAAGATTGCTATCTCCCTAAAATATTTCTTGCCGTAGGCAACATCTTAAACAGGATTTCCCCAAAAGATTTCTAGCCTTCAGGCTACCCAAAAAAAATCCACGGATCACACGGAGGACACGGAGAAAGATTTTCGTTAAAGATTTTGTTTTGTGTTACAGGCGTTACTGTCTGACAGTTGACAGTTTTGGGAAACGTTTTTTTTTAAGATGCCACAGAGAAAGGTCAATGTCATAACGGAACGTCGGATATTTGGGGATGACAACGACCTACCCCATGACATACGTGACATGAAGAGTGGGGGTTCGGGGGATTCTCTGCTCCGTTATAGTAGCGACACTGGAAGTATGACCAGTGTCGCTTGTCTTCCTTTATGTATATTATGCTTTGTCTTCGTCAAAGTAACTGCCTATAGGCATTTCACGTTTGCAGTATAGACATTCATTATAACGCTCTCGGCTTCTGCGCTCCCTGGCGAACATTCTTTCTGTTGACTCGGCATCTTCGGTAAATGAAAGGTGGTTGTCAATGGCCATGGAACCTGCCATGCCTTCCACATCGAGGTCTTCTGTACCAATGAGCGTGAATGTCCAGCCTTGCTTCTTCAGCTTCTCAATGAGGTTCTTGACCATCTTGAGATTGTACTCCTCTGAACAGTTTTCCTCGCCGTCGGTGATGATGGTAACAAGAACATTGTCATCGGCTTCTGTCTGTGCGTTGATCTTGGCAATTCCCTTGCCGATAGCATCGTAAAGTGGAGTGGCTGCACATGGCTTGTAGTCCTTCAGAGTCAATGGACATGCTTCTGCTGCATTGATATTGTCATAGTGGAGCTTGAAATGATCGCTGTCAAAGGTGATGAGGGTGATTCGCTGCTCCAGGTCTTTGTGGGCTTTCTGCATCTTCTGACAGGTGGTGATGGTCTCGTTGATACCTGCAAGTGCTTGTCTGCGGATGATATTCATACTGCCTGATTCATCGATGATAACAAGGTTGTATACTCTCTTGGTGGTTTTGCTTTCTGTTGTCATAATTGTTGGAATTTAGATGATTAAACATTGATTTATAAGACGTCTTTATACATTAAGAAGAAAATAGGGTAAAAAAATTAAGCAGAAAACTGTAAAAACTCGATTTTTTTGATTGAAAAAGATTATCTTTGCAGTTAACTACAAAAGTTCAATATGATGGAACATGCTGATAAATACATCATTGACGGATTCCGCTCGTTCGATCCTGCTATAACCAAAGAATACTTCTATGGTTACTGCCGTCGCGCATATAACATATATGATTATAAATACCAACTCCGCAACAAGACGGGACTGGACTTCTACTCTCTGGCACATGAGTATTACATCCATCTGCTGAAATTCAAGTTCAAGCCTCTATTGGATAAGCCAAAGGAGATGAAACTCTCCACTTGGATGGCCAAAGGATTTCACTTTGTAGTACTCGATGCGCTGAAAGCATACAACAAGGAATTTGAACACAAGGCTGAGGAAGCTGCTGACGTGGTACTGGAATATGTTCGCTCTACCGATAAGGAAGAGGGAATGCTCTCTTATGTGGCAGAGGCTGTTGCAGCTCACTACCATGACCGTATCATGCATGACATTGCATTCATGATCTTCCGTGTCGGTTTCAAACAGAAAGAGGTGGCTGCGCAACTGGGAATGACTCCAGCAGCCGTTAATCAACGATACAAGAAAATGATGGAAGAGGTGGTGACTCCTTTCGTTATAGAAAACTATGGATCCGGTCTTTACACAGGCACTGTGGAATTGTGTAAAAGAATGGACAAGGAGACTCCACGCGGCACATCTTGTTATGTTCGCAAGTACGAGGAGATCGGACATTCTATTATGGCAAAAAATCAATCATATATGGACAACAAGCGTATTACTCCTTCTTTTATATCTTCCCTCAAATCAAACGAGATATTTGTTTTCGGTTCAAACCTTCAAGGTATTCACGCAGGTGGTGCAGCACGAATGGCTCACACGAACTTCGGTGCTGTCATGGGTAACGGTGTCGGTATTCAGGGGCAGTCGTATGCCATTCCTACCATGCAAGGTGGCGTAGAGACTATCAAACCTTATGTGGATGAGTTTCTGGCATTCGCTTCTCAGCATCCTGAAATGCACTTCCTCGTGACTCCTATAGGTTGCGGCATTGCTGGCTTTGAACCAGAAGACATCGCTCCACTATTCATAGCAGCTAAGAATGTGGAGAATATATCTCTGCCAGAAGAGTTCTGGAGTAAAATAAGCTAATTTATTGAAAACAAACATGAAACAAGGGGACTTGCCCCCGTGTTTTCACTTTTGTCCTTACAGGACGTAGTTGATAATATGCCATGATGTCCTCAGGGCGTTGCCCTGGGCTAGGAAAACCATTGGGCTTTCAGCCCGTTGTTGCTTGTTACGTGATTCCGTGTCGTCCGTGTGACATTAAAAATTTCTGTAGTTTCTATGTGATATAAAGAAAAAGGGAAGCGTCTTCACAGATTGCTTCCCCCGAGGAAAATGATAAATATAGATTAAAATTACTAGTTGCGTAATACAAAGGTACAATTTAATTTCAGAATAGCAACACTCTATCAACACAAAAATGCATTTTAAGCACGTTTTTTAACCATTTATGCATATTATAAGTGTACTATTAACATTTATTAAGCGCCTCATAGATGCGTTGCACCGGTAATCCCATCACATTGAAGTAACTGCCATGAAGGGAAGTCACGCCAATATATCCTATCCACTCTTGAATGCCATAGGCGCCAGCCTTGTCGAAAGGACGATATGTGCGGATGTAATAATCAATCTCGTCGTCTGACAATGTCTTGAAAGTGACATCAGTAGTGACAGAAAACGATTCGCGATGATGACGGGTAACCAGACACACTCCGGTTGTCACTTGATGGGTTTTACCACTCAGCTTGTGCAACATGGTGCGGGCCTCTTCCTCATCGGCTGGTTTGCCGAGCACTTCCTGTCCTACAATAACCACGGTATCGGCTGTAATGACAAGTTCGTCATCATGCAGGGTCGGCAAATAGGCGTCTGCTTTCTTCTGCGAGATAAATCCTGCCACCTGATCTATGGGAAGCGATGGTGGATAACTCTCGTCGATGTCGGGTATTACCCTTACCTCAAAATCCACATCAATGCCTGCAAGTAATTCGCGACGACGAGGAGAATTGCTTGCAAGGATTATCTTGTATTTGCTGTTTAACATCATTTGTCGTAAAAATAAAGGTCCCTTAACTTCTCTCTAACTTCCCTCTAACTTCCCTCTAACTTCCCTCTAACTTCTCTCTATCTTCCCTCTAACTTCTCTCTTACTTCCCTTAATTTCCCCACATGCGAAAGTTCAGTAAAGGGAATTACCACCCGAAGGCTTTTTCATTCTTCAGCCATTTGCCTTGTGCTTTCAATACTTGCTCCAATACGTCGCGACCGCAGCCGTAGCCTCCATCGTAGTCGCTGACATAAAGACTGGCTGCCTTGACTTCGGGACAGGCGTCGTGCGGACATACAGGACAGCCTGCCAAGCGTAGCACTTCGAGATCGGGTATGTCATCGCCCATGAACATGACCTCTTCGTCGGTCAGTCCGTATTTCTCCTTGAACTGCTGATAGACCTTAATCTTAACGGATGCTCCAAGATGGATGTCTGTCATTCCCAGGCCTTCGTAGCGTTTGCGTACTGACTCGATAAGACAACCTGAGATGATGGCCACACGGAGTCCCATCTTCACCGCCAGTTGAATGGCATAACCGTCTTTGATATTGACGGTACGCAAAGGGGTTCCGTCGGCACCAAGTGAGATGGTTTCGGCAGAGAGAACTCCGTCCAAATCGAAGATTACGGCTCGAATCTTTTGTAAATCGTAGTTTATCATTTTGTCAATGCTGTGCGTTGTATGTCTTTGGAAAACTCTTCATAGATAGTTGCCAACCAAGGTGTAGAGGACAACAGATCAAGATGGTGGGTGACCACATTCATGTCGTTGCGAACGGCAGGACCTGTCTGTGCTTCAACAGGAGTGAGCTGATGGACTTTTCGTGCTGTCTCGTCGATCAACGGCAACATGACACGGAAGTCTATGCCGTGACGTTGCAACACCTCTGCCGACAACGCATAACAATGGTTGGCGAAATTGCAGGAAAAAACGGCTGCAACATGCAGGTATTGGCGGTCGGCGCTGGACAACGGATAGGCTTTTGCCTTAATGCTGTCTGCCAAGGCTAAAGCGGTCTGCAAGGTCTGATCGTCGCTTCCCTCTACAAACAAGGGAATGACTGAGAAATCGACCAACCGCTCCTTGGAAAACGACTGCATGGGATAGAACACTCCGTAATGGCGGGCATGTGCCAACACGTCAATAGACATGGATCCTGCGGTATGAAAGAAGATCTGTTCTTCCCTACCCTTCACCACTTGTCGGGCTATGTCTTCAAGGGCATTGTCGGAAACCGAAAGGATAAAGGCGTCTGCCCTAACAGGCAGTTTGTCTATCCTGTCGGTAGGACACGCACCAACACGCTGCGCCAGTTCCTGGGCAGACTGCATGGTACGACTATATACTGCCACGATGTCATGGCCCACTTGATGGAGGGCAACGGCAAGATTGGTGGCGAGGCGTCCTGCGCCAATCAATACGATCTGCATCAGAACTTGTTGAGGTGTACGTTCTCCCACTTCAGCCGGTCTTCATTCTGAGGCTTGCGTTCGTCTGCTTTATGACCGACTGCCAAGATGCAGAGGCAATGAAGGTTTTCGGGAATGTCGAGCACACCCTGGATAACCGTATCGGCACTTGTACCGTCGGAAAGTCCTCTGCCTCTCATCTGCACCCAGCATGAACCAAGTCCGAGGGCCTCTGCCTGATACTGCATGGAAATGGCAGCAATAGAACCGTCTTCCACCCAACAGTCGTTCTGCAGGGGATCACCCAGCACAACAATGGCTAATGCAGCACCCTTCAGAAACTGTCCGCCCAAATCTTTGGCGTCGGAAAGTTTTTCCAGGTCGGTCTTGTCGTCAACCACGACAAACTGCCAGGAGCGCTGACCCTTGGAGGTGGGTGACATCAGTCCGGCACGCAATATTGTCTTTACATCGTCTCCGTCGATTTCCTGTTCGGTAAACTTACGGTGGGAACGACGCATCTGTACTAAATCCTTAAATTCCATATTCTGTGTTTATAACTTATTATGATGGGATTGTCAACAAGGTCCGTCCAGATCAGATGCTCAGTTCATCAAGCACCTTGATCAGTCCTTTGTTTAATGGTTTGTCGCTGCGGATGGCTTCGCTGAATGGCACAAAGACCACTTCGTTATTGCGCACGCCAATCATCACATTGCGCTGGCCCTGCATCAGTGCCTTGATGGCTCCTACGCCAGTACGGGAGGCCAGGATGCGGTCGTGGGCGGAGGGACTTCCACCTCGCTGCAAATGTCCCAGAATAGATACTCTCACGTCAAACTCAGGGAATTCCTTCTTCACACGGTCTGCATAGTAGAGCGCACCGCATTTGGGACTCTCGGAAACGATGACGATACATGATTTCTTAGACTTTCGGATGCCGCGCTCCATGAAACGTGCGAGCTGATCGACATCGGTAGATTCCTCAGGAATGATGGCTGCCTCTGCACCACAGGCAATGGCTGAGTTTTGAGCAAGGAAACCAGCGTCACGACCCATGACTTCGATGAAGAAGATGCGTTCGTGGGAGTTGGCAGTATCGCGAATGCGATCGACACACTCCATGATGGTATTCATCGTAGTATCGTAGCCGATGGTTGAGTCGGTACCGTAAAGGTCGTTGTCAATAGTGCCTGGAAGTCCCACTACGGGGAAGTCGTACTCCATAGCAAAATTGCGTGCACCGGTCAACGAACCATTACCGCCGATGACCACAAGGGCATCTATCTCTTCCTTGATACATGTTTCGTATGCCTTCTGCATGCCTTCAGGAGTCATAAACTCCTTGGAACGGGCAGTTTTCAGGATGGTACCGCCTCGCGTGATAATGCCACTCACATCCTCAGTCGTGAACGATTTCACTTCGTCTTTGATCAGTCCGTCGTAACCGCGGTAGATGCCTTTTACACTAAGTCCATTGCAGATACCCGAACGGGTGACGGCGCGAATGGCTGCATTCATACCGGGAGCATCTCCTCCCGATGTAAGTATTCCTATTGTTTTAATCTTAGACATAATAATATGGTATTAATGAGTTATCCTTCTTAATATTATAATAGGTGTAGTTCTGCCCACAAGACGGCAAGTCCCAACAACCATCCTACTGCAACTTTCGATGTGAGATGGCGCAGATACCATCCCAAACGAACATGTTCCATCTTCATGAGTGCCACACCGCTGACTGATCCTACACAAAGCAGGCATCCGCCTACAGCCGTTGAGAACACCATAATCATCCAATATGCTCCGTTTACCGCCATCTCCCCACTCTCTGCCAGAGGATAGAGCATGATATGGTTTAAGCCCACGGTAAAGGAGTCTGCCACGGCACTAAGCAGTCCTGCTCCAATGCCAAGCAACCAATTGTTATGGAATGTTTCTGCCAACCAAATGCCTATATCGCCAAGCACTCCCGTTTCAAGCATGACACCCATGCCCATCATGATTCCCATGACAAACAAGATTTGCTGGATGGTGCCATATTGTAAGGCACGGGGGATGCGACGCTGCGCCATCTGATCGGCATTCATCAATCGGCGGTTGAAAGCTTCGTTGACAAGCCAAAGCACGCTCAAGACGCACAAAGCGCCTAAGAAGGGGGAGAGTTTGGTGATATTGTGAAATGTTGGGATGAACCACAATCCGCCGATGCCCACAAAGAGCATGACCAATCGTTGCCAACGGTTCAGACGAGTATCGTCACCACGGTAAGGAGAGGCTATCCACTCGGTATCGAGGCGGTCGGGCAACTCACGATTGATGAGCATGGTAGGAACTATCCAGGCTATCAGGGCAGGCAACAGCATATAGGCTGAGAAATGGCTGGCGGTAACCACGCCATCGCCCCATAGGATAAGTCCGACGGGATCACCTATTACCGTAAAGCATCCGCCACAAGTTGCAGCAAGCACAATGGCAGAACCTACGAGCATCCGTTGGCGTCCGCTCTGCAAAACATTATTCATGATGACAAGCATCATCGTAGTGGTGGTAAGGTTATCAAGATTGGCAGAGATGATGAAAGTGGCCAGGGTAATGGTCCACAGTAATCGTTTGGAGTTGCGTGTCCGGATCCATTCGGAAATGAAATCGAAGCATCCGTTGTTGTTCAACAGTTCGATAATCGACATGGTTGCCAACAAGAACATAACGATTGCCGCAGCCTTGCCTACATACTTCAAGAAGACATTCTCGCAAATGAAATACTTGACTGTTTCACTATTTGGAGTGCGGCCTGATAGGTATTCGAGATAATCCGCAGGGTGTTGCTGCATGACAAAGTCTGTGCCATAACAAACATAGACCACCCATCCAGCCGTGCCAAGGAACATGGCAATTGCAGCTTTGTTGACACCGGTAAAATGACCAGTGGCAATCAGCAAATATGCCGCAACGAACATGAGTACGATAATCAGTGTCATAGGTTTACGCCTTTTATTTTGTTGCGACTACAAAGGTAGGCTATTTTCAGCAAATGCGCAACGTTTTTGGAGAATATTTCAATCACGGTCATCGAGCACAGGGAATTTTTCACGTCTTCTTAACAGTTCCGACTGGGAGAGTGCTACGCTGACAGCCTCTGCTGTATCGCCAAGAGAAACCATCGTGCGACCGATAGGGTCAATGGCGCAACTCCCACCAATATAATGTGTGACTAAATCGTCACCGACCCTGTTGACTCCTATGAAATAGGATTGATTCTCTATAGCCCGGGCGGCTGTAAGTATCTGCCAAGCCGATTGGCGACCTTGGGGCCAATTAGCCACCAAGAGGATGACATCATACGCCCGATCGTCTGCATAACGTATCCAGCAGGGGAAGCGCAGGTCGTAACAGGTCAGCAGAAGGATTCTCATTCCTTCATACGCGACAATGGTGTGATGCTGTCCGGGAGTATAATGTAGGTTTTCGCCGCCATAAGAGAAAAGATGATGCTTGTCATAATACGCCACACGGTCATGGCGTCCGTCAACAAAATAAAGTCGGTTGCGATATGCCCCTTCATCATCTCGTACGGCAAGACTGCCACAGATGGCACAACGGCGCCGTGCCGCTTCTTCCTTCATCCACTGCAAAGCCACGCTATGCTTTTCATCTGGAACATTCTCCATGGTGTCTGTTACAAATCCGGTACTCCACATTTCCGGCAAGACATATAAATCGCTTCCTGGCTGGGAGTCCATAAGAGCTGTTGCACGCAAGATATTCCCGCGTTCATCCATCCATTTAGAGTCAATCTGTAACAGCGTGACTTTCATCTTTTTAACGCCTTATCAATAATTCATTTGTTTAATAGACATTTTGCCATTCAGCGATACAACGACTTCTGCCTGATAACAACTGGCATCATCTGGAATTCCTATGGTTGCCAAGAAACGGAATCCGTCGGCACCAACCTTATCATATTCCAAATTTCCCAATACCGACTGTTCCAAGACACCTTTGGGCACATATTTTTTAAACATCTGTTTGCGGAAATCCTGTGAATAAACGCGTGCTGAACCCTGGAAGATACTCAGATGGATAATATTGTCGTAATAGACATTCTCCACTTGAAGTCCGTCGTCATTATAACTGTTTTTCGTCACCTTGTATTTGGACGGATTGACTGCCACATAACAATGATAGCGGTTTTTGTCGTACATCACCACGGTATCGGTCTTTGTGATCTGTCTGCTTGTAAGAACCTTGCCGTGGCGCTTTCGCTTAAAGACATTCGCGTCTTCCGGATCGGTACTCTTGACAAGTTTCACCACGTCACCTCCGGCATTCTTGAACCACAATACATGGGGCATTTGCTTGACGATAGGATATTTGATGTCGTTGTCGCCAATAAACAAGGTGTCGTTGATCACACGGAAATAGGCAGGCACACTGGTAGAGTCAGAAAAATAGACGGTATCACCCTGCATCTTAAAGACCACCATCTCTGATTCCTGATCCATCCAAACGCCTTGCAACAACTGTTTGGCTTGCTTGCTTTCTGCACGCTCTTCTACTTGACCAGCCGATTGTTGTTTACAACCGACAGATAGAAAGACAGACACAACGAGACAAAGAATATATTTCAATTTACACATTCACTTACCAATACAATGATATTCAAATCCATTTTCTTCAAGTTCCTCGCTATCAAAAATATTACGACCGTCGATGACCAGCGGGCGTCGCATGGCCTTACGAATCACTCCCCAGGTGGGCAAGCGAAACTCTTTCCATTCGGTCAGCAACAGAAGTGCATCTGCTTCAAGTACAGCGTCATACATATCACGACAATAAGAAATACTATCGCCGATACGACGCTTACACTCTGCCATGGCCACAGGGTCGTAGGCACGAACCGTACATCCTGCCTCAAGCAGCAATCCGATCATGACGAGTGCTGTGGACTCACGCATATCGTCGGTTTCCGGCTTGAACGAAAGTCCCCAAAGGGCTATCGTCTTACCTTCAAGCGACTCTCCGTCGAAAGCACGTTTCAGTTTATCGAAGAGTATGCTCTTCTGACGCTCGTTGACGCGCTCCACCGCCTTGAGCACCTCCATGGAATAGCCGTTTTGATCGGCAGTTTTGATCAGCGCCTTCACATCTTTAGGAAAACAACTTCCACCATAGCCACAACCTGCATAGAGGAACTTGCGGCCAATGCGGGTATCTGCTCCTATTCCTGCACGTACCATATTGACATCCGCACCCACGCGTTCACAAAGGTTGGCAATATCGTTCATAAATGAAATACGCGTGGCAAGCATGGAATTGGCTGCGTATTTAGTCATTTCCGCAGACGGAATATCCATAAAGATGACACGGAAGTTATTGATAAGAAATGGCTTATAGAGTTTTGTAAGCACCTTCTTGGCCTGTTCACTCTCCACACCAACCACTACACGGTCGGGAGACATGAAATCCTTAATAGCATTTCCCTCTTTGAGGAACTCAGGATTAGACGCCACATCGAAAGGAACATCCACTCCACGCTTGGCAAGCTCTTCCTCTATAGCCTTGCGCACCTTACGGGCCGTACCAACAGGAACTGTCGATTTGGTAACCACAACCACATAATGATTCAGATTCTGACCGATGGTGCGTGCAACTTGCAATACATATTTAAGGTCTGCAGAACCATCCTCATCGGGAGGTGTTCCAACAGCCGAAAATACAATCTGCACATCATCAAGTACAGCAGTCAAATCGGTAGTGAACTTCAGACGACCGGCTGCCACATTCTTCTTAACAAGTTCGTCAAGTCCGGGCTCATAAATGGGAATCTCCCCATTCTTAAGTCGCTCGATTTTGCCGGCATCAACGTCCACACACGTCACATTAGCTCCCGTATCGGCAAAACAAGTACCCGATACAAGACCCACGTAACCAGTTCCAACAATTGCTATATTCATATTCCTTAATTATTATTATAAAGAGACTGACATAAGCCACCTATCTCTTTTTTTGTGGTTTTATGTTTGCAAAAGTAACAATTATTCTTTTAATACGGAAATTTTTTTTTGCTTTTATAGCGCTTTTATCTTTATTTTTATTTGTAATTCTCGTAAAAAATGAGTAATTTTGCACACGTGATTGAACTGAAGAGACATTTAGAGATATTGTTGCTTGACAACGATTGCGTCGTGGTCCCCGATTTCGGAGGCTTCGTAGCATATCATGTATCCGCACATTTTGACGAAACAGACAATACGTTTATTCCGCCAATGAGAACTCTTGGCTTTAATCCGCAACTCAAGATGAACGACTCGCTCTTGGCGCAGTCATACGTGGAAGCCTACGACATCAGCTATCCCGAAGCCATACAACGCATCGAGAATGAAGTGGCCGAGTTGCGCGAAACAATCGCTCAACAAGGATCATATATACTCGACGGAATAGGTACGCTGTCAGGCAACGATGAAGGCGGATACCTCTTCACACCCTGTGAAGCAGGAATTTTGACACCAGACCTTTACGGCTTAAACACCTTCAACCTTGCTCCAATAGCAGAAAGCCTCTCTCTTGCCGACACAAACCAAAAGACAGAAGAAACTGCGAAAGCCGACGTTCCTGCTCCAAAGGTACAAACGCCCGCAACTCAAACAAAGAGCGTTGCAATCCCCCAGCCCACCCTTACTGAGATCTTGGATGAAGACGAAGACGAAGAGCGAACCATCAGTATCAAACTCTCGTGGATTCGCAATACCGTTGCCGTGGCTGCATCTGTCATTCTCTTCCTCATGATGAGTACGCCCATAGCCAACAGCAACTATAGTTCGCAAGCCATCACAGGACTAAAGCAAGACATGGTCTATCAACTGGTCAATAAAGATGCGTCTGACAAGCCGGCTATTACAAAGTCCGTAGTGGAAACGATTCATAAACCAGTAGCTGACGCCACAAATACGCAAGAGCTCAATAGCGAGCCGGTACGTAAAATAGAAAAAGAGGCTATCAGCGAAAAAAGCGCAGAGAAACCGGCTGTGACCCGTCCAAGCAATACCGCACGCCCCTACTGTTTGGTTCTGGCAAGTCGCGTGAAGAAGGCCAATGCCGAAGAATTTGTAAAGAAGCTCAAAGACCGTGGATTTAAAGACACGGAGATCTATATTCACAACAATGTGGTAAGAGTGACCTATGGACATTTTCGTACTGAAGACGAAGCCTATAGTGAACGCAACAACCTCCGCTTTGAAGATGATTTCACCGAAGCGTGGGTTTATAAAAAGACTAATGTATGAAGCGTATCCGTTGCCCAAAATGTGATGCGTATATCACGTTCGACGAAACAAAATACGAAGCAGGACAATCCCTGGTATTTCAATGTGCCGAATGCGGAAAGCAGTTTGGCATAAGAATCGGCGTTTCAAAACTCCGAGAAACTCAACGTAAGGAGAACGAAATTGCCAATGCACAATTCTCCAATCTGGAAACAGACTGCGGAAGTATTGTTGTGATCGAAAACGTATTCCACTACAAGCAAGAATTACCACTACGCATGGGTGATAATGTCATAGGACGCTATCAAAAAGGAAATCCTATCAACACAGCTTTCGAAACTGTTGACCCAAGCGTGGACCTCAATCATTGTACCATCACGGTAAGTCGCAACAAGCGTGGCGAACTGCAATATACACTCAGCGACAACAACAGCAATACTGGAACATTTGTTGACAATATAGAGCTTTCACCTCGTGAGCGCAGACGTATTGAAGACGGAACTCTCTTCACCCTTGGTGCAACAAGCATTATACTGCGCACCCCACAAAAGGAAGAAGAATAATCCCAGTCATATTTTCACCTCGCAGAACTTTACAAGCAAATAAGTATAACTTACTTATTGACAAAAACATAATACATATCAGGTAATACAACAGGGTTGCCTGATGTGCATCTTCGTATTCAAAATTTACGTCAAAACATACTTACGATTTACCTTCCACATCCGAACGCCACATCCCGACCCCATCCCGACGGCTTCCCGAAGCCGAGAGCAGAGCTGAAAGTTCACTTTTGAGCTTTGCCGAGGCAAAGAAGACCAGGTCAAAGACCGCCAGCATTTACCCACATAAAGAATGCAAACAGCATTATTATGCAGAAGAAATTGCAGAATAGCCATTTTTCATTCATTACCTTTGGTAATGTAACAAAAAAACAGTATCTTTGCAAGGAATTAAATCAAAGATACAAACACCCTTAAAGAAAATGAAAAAACCAACAGCCATTCTGCTCCTACATTGCCCCGACCAACAGGGCATTATCTCTGAAGTGACCCGTTTTATCACAGACAACCAAGGCAACATCGTATACCTCGATCAGTATGTTGACAAACAAGACGGGATGTTCTTCATGCGAATTGAATGGGAATTAGAAGGCTTCACGATTCCACGCGAAAAAATTTTAGAGTATATCAACACACTCTACGCACAACGCTACCAGATGACCTGCAACCTATATTTTTCTGACAAACGCCCAAGAATGGCCATCTTCGTATCCAAAATGAGCCATTGCCTCTACGACCTGTTGGCACGTTGGAAAGCCGGAGAATGGGAGGTTGACATTCCATGCATCGTATCCAACCACGAAGACCTGCGCTATGTGGCAGAGCAATTCAATATTCCATATTATGTCTGGAGCATCAAGAAAGACCACTCCAACAAAGCCGAGGTAGAGGCTGCTGAAATGGAACTGCTCAAGAAAGAAAAAATCACTTTCATCGTTCTCGCACGATACATGCAGATCATCAGCGACGATATGATTAAGTCCTACCCCAACCATATCATCAACATCCACCACTCATTCCTCCCGGCTTTCGTAGGCGCAAAGCCCTACCACCAAGCATGGGAACGTGGTGTGAAGATCATCGGAGCCACCAGTCATTATGTAACAGCAGAACTCGACGCAGGCCCCATCATCGAACAGGACGTGACACGAATCTCCCACAAAGACACACCAGAAAGCCTCGTGCTGAAAGGTAAAGACTTGGAGAAAATCGTGCTCTCACATGCTGTGTCCAAACATATTCAGCGTAAAATTCTGACATTCAAAAACAAGACAATCATATTCTCATAATATGCAGGTAGCCATCGTAAAATATAATGCAGGCAACATCTTCTCGGTAGTCAACGCACTACGCAGACTGGGTATAGAACCCCTGCTGACCGACTCTGCCGAAGCGCTGCAACAGGCAGACAGGGTGCTCTTCCCTGGACAAGGTGAAGCACGCGGTGCCATGGAATACCTCAAGGCTCGACGCCTCGACGAAGTAATCCGCTCGTTGCGCCAGCCCGTGCTCGGCATCTGCGTCGGCCAACAACTGCTCTGCCGCCACTCAGAAGAAGGCAACGTCGATTGCATAGGAATCTTTGATGCAGAAGTGAAGCGATTCTGCCCACAGCATCACGAAGACAAAGTTCCCTGCATGGGATGGAACAAGATTATCAAGCCATCTGCCGACACGACCGGACACGATACGCCTTGCGCCCTCTTCAAAGGACTACCAACCTTCGGACCAAGCGAAGGAGAGGCTTACGCCTACTTCGTTCATAGCTACTATGTTCCCCTCTGTCAGCAAACGGCTGCCGTGGCAGACTATATCCTCCCCTACTCGGCAGCACTTCAAAAAGACAATTTCTATGCCTGCCAGTTCCACCCGGAAAAGAGTGGAAAGACAGGCGAAACAATCCTCAAAAACTTCTTGGCCCTATGATAGAACTCATCCCTGCCATTGACATCATCGACGGACAATGCGTCCGACTGACCAAAGGTGACTACAACCAGAAGACCGTCTATCACAACCGGCCTGCTGACGTTGCTGCCGAATTTGAAAAACTCGGTTTCAAGCGCCTCCATGTCGTTGATCTCGATGGGGCAAAATCCAAACATATCGTCAACAAGGAGGCACTACAGGATATCACAACAGAGACACTGCTCACCGTAGATTTTGGAGGAGGCATCAAAACCGACGACGATATCGAGAAAGCATTCCGTCATGGAGCAAGCATGGTTACCGTAGGATCCATTGCCGTGACAAATCCAGAACTCTTCATCTCATGGCTGGAGAAATACGGAGCTGAACGCATGATTCTCGGAGCGGATGTACGCAACGGAATGATTAGCATCAACGGATGGAAAGAGGACTCTGCAGAACCGCTGCTTCCCTTCCTCAAACGCTACATCGACGCAGGCGTCAAATACGTACTATGTACAGAAATCTCAAAAGACGGAACACTACAAGGGCCTGCCATTGACCTTTATCGTCAGATCATGGAGACTTACCCCCAACTGCATCTCATCGCAAGCGGAGGAGTATCCTCACTCGACGACATCAAAGCACTCGACGCTGCAGGAATCCCTGCCGTGGTCTTTGGAAAAGCCATCTACGAAGGACGTATCGACATGAAAGAACTCATGGCTTACCATAACGCCTCGGCACAATGACAACATAAGAACAACAAGAGAATATTCAATAATATGGGACTTGCCAAACGAATCATACCTTGCCTCGACGTAAAAGACGGACAAACCGTCAAAGGCACCAATTTCGTCAACCTCAGAGCTGCAGGAGATCCTGTGGAACTGGCTAAAGTATATAGCCAGCAAGGAGCCGACGAACTGGTTTTCCTCGACATTACCGCCTCCTACGAAGAGCGCAAGACCTTTACAGAAATGGTCACACGGGTGGCACAGGAAATCAATATCCCCTTCACCGTCGGCGGAGGCATCAACGAACTTGCCGATGTGGAGCGTCTGCTCTATGCCGGCGCAGACAAGGTGAGCGTCAATAGTGCGGCCTTGCGAAATCCGAAACTCATAGAAGATATTGCCAACCGATTCGGTTCTCAAGTCTGCGTATGCGCCATCGACGCTCGCAACGATGAGGACGGATGGCATTGCTACCTCAAAGGCGGAAGAGAACGCACCGAACACAACCTCTTTGAATGGGCACACGAAGCACAAGAGCGCGGAGCAGGAGAAATCCTGTTCACAAGTATGGACCACGACGGAGTAAAAACAGGATTTGCCAACGAAGCCCTGCGCCAACTCACAGACAACCTCTCCATACCCGTCATCGCAAGCGGAGGAGCTGGAGCGATGGAACACTTCCGCGACACTTTCATAGAAGGACATTCAGACGCAGCACTCGCAGCAAGCGTTTTCCACTTCGGCGAAATCGCCATACCGACACTCAAACAGTATTTACACCAACAAGGCATCAAAGTAAGATTATGAAAATAGATTTTGAAAAAATGGACGGCCTCGTGCCTGCCATCATCCAGGACGCAACAACAAAAAACGTGCTCATGCTCGGCTTCATGAATGAAGAGGCCTATAAGAAAACCATCGAAACAGGTCATGTCACATTCTGGAGCAGAAGCCGTCAGACCCTTTGGACAAAAGGTGAGACGTCTGGACATTTCCTCAATCTCGTCAGCATCAAAAACGATTGCGACAACGACACGCTCCTCGTCAGAGTCAATCCCGTTGGACCTACCTGCCACACAGGTACCGACACCTGCTGGGGAGAAGACAACGAAACAAGTCCCATACTCTTCCTCACCGAACTGCAGGATTTTATCGACAAGCGCAAAAAGGAAATGCCTGAGGGCTCTTACACTACAAGCCTTTTCAACAAAGGCATCAACAAAATATCACAAAAAGTTGGAGAAGAAGCACTTGAAACAGTAATAGAAGCCACAAACGGTACTGACGAGCACCTGGTCTATGAAGCATCAGACCTGCTCTACCATCTCCTCGTCATGCTTACCGCCAAAGGACTCCGCATCGAGGATGTCGCAGCAGAACTGCAAAAACGCCACGACCCCAACTGGGACAAAAAACGCCGCCAAGAAAAGGCTAAAGGAACTATGAAATAAAACTTTTTTAAGCTTCAATATATGCTGATAGACTATAAAAACGCCACCATCCGCCAAGATGACGGGTCTCTCGTACTCGAACATGTGGATTTCCATGTCAACGAGGGCGAATTCATCTACATCATCGGTCGTGTAGGTTCAGGAAAGAGTACACTACTCAAAACACTCTACTTCGAACTCGACTTGGACGAGGCAGACAATGCCATGGTTTTCAACCACGATATCCGCAAATTGAAACGCAGATACGTACCTGCCTTGCGCCGACAGATGGGAATTATCTTCCAGGATTTCCAACTCCTGAGCGACAGAAACGTTCACGACAATCTGCAGTTTGTGCTCAAAGCTACAGGATGGAAAGATAAGGAAGAAATCGAACAGCGCATCAGCGAAGTCCTTGAAGACGTTGAAATGACAGAAAAAACAGAGCGAATGCCTCACGAACTCTCCGGCGGAGAACAGCAACGCATCGCTATTGCACGCGCCATTCTCAACAAACCCAAGGTTATCATAGCCGATGAACCAACAGGCAATCTTGACCCAGAAACAGCCAACAACATCATACAGCTGCTGAGAAATGTTACACAGACAGGAACGTCCGTCGTAATGACTACCCACAATATTCCTTTGCTGAAGGATTATCCTGGCATCGTCTATCGTTGCTGCGGAAAACATCTCGAACTGGTTACCGACGATTACAACAAGATCATGATGCTCTCCGACGATACTGACAGTTCGCAGGAAACATACAACAGCGGATATGAAGTGCGAGAAGACCTGTCTGTTTGAAGTAAAATACGAAGTAGAACAAAATTAAAATAAACATACACTATGAAAGTAATGAAATTTGGCGGTACTTCGGTAGGTTCACCAAGCCGCATGAAGGAAGTTGTCAACCTGGTTACGAAATCAGGCGAACCCGTTTTCATCGTTCTCTCTGCCATGTCAGGAACAACAAACTCCCTGATAGAAATCTCTGATTATCTCTACAAGAAGAATCCGGAGGGAGCGAACGAAGTGATCAATATGCTTGAAAAGAAATACATGAAGCATATTGAAGAACTCTACACCACCGACGAGATGAAACAAAACACCCATGAATTCATCGCATCGGAGATGAACTACCTGCGCTCCTTCACCAAAGAGCTCTTCACTTCGTTTGAAGAGAAAAGCATTGTGGCTCAAGGTGAAATGATGTCAACCAACATGGTGGTCAACTACATGAAAGAACAAGGTATCAAGGCTGTACTGCTCAACGCACTCGATTTCATGCGCACCGACAAAAACTCGGAGCCTGACCCCACCTACATCCGCGAGAAACTCTCTGCCATCATGGAGAAGAACCCTGACAATCAGGTATATATCACCCAAGGATTCATCTGCCGTAATGCCTATGGCGAGATAGACAACCTCCAACGTGGCGGTTCTGACTATACTGCATCGCTCATCGGAGCAGCTATCAACGCTGAGGAAATCCAGATCTGGACAGATATTGACGGTATGCACAACAACGACCCACGTGTCGTTGAAAAGACCGAACCCGTACACCACCTCCATTTCGAAGAGGCTGCTGAATTGGCATATTTCGGTGCTAAAATCCTGCACCCCACCTGCATCCAACCTGCAAAATATGCCGGAATCCCCGTACGTCTGCTCAACACGATGGATCCTGAGGCTGAAGGTACTACCATTTCCAACCAGACTGAATATGGCAAAATCAAGGCTGTTGCTGCAAAAGACAATATCATCGCCATCAAGATTAAGTCTAGCCGCATGCTCCTCGCAACAGGTTTCCTGCGCAAGGTATTCGAAATCTTTGAGAGCTACCAAACTCCTATCGACATGGTTTGTACGTCAGAAGTGGGAGTTTCCATGTCAATAGACAACTCCGCACACCTTGGAGAAATCGTTGACGAACTCAAGAAATACGGCACAGTAACCGTAGATACCGGCATGTGCATCATCTGTGTGGTAGGTGACCTCGACTGGTCGAACATCGGATTCGAAACCATGACGCTCGACGCCATGAAGAATATCCCTGTTCGCATGGTCAGCTATGGTGGTTCTAATTATAATATCTCATTCCTTATTCGCGAGGAAGATAAGAAACGTGCACTTCAAAGTTTAAGTGATACCTTATTCAATAAGTAAAACCAACGACAAAGGGAGGAGACCTCTCTACTAAGGCTCCTCCCGATTGCCTGAAATGCAAAATAGACAACACAATGACAAAAGGACAATTTCCCACCCATAAATTTCAACAACTCCGCACCCCTTTCTACTACTATGACACAGAACTGTTGCGCAAGACTCTTCAGACCATCTGTCAAGAGACTATGCGACATGAAGGTTTCTGCGTACACTATGCCGTAAAAGCTAATGCAAACCCATACCTGCTCCGCATCATCAGAGAGGCTGGACTGGGAGCCGACTGCGTGAGTGGCGGCGAAATAGAAGCAGCTCTCAAAGCAGGATTCCCTGCCTCTAAAATTGTCTATGCGGGCGTAGGAAAGAGCGACTGGGAGATCAACCTCGGACTCGACAAAGATATTTTCGCTTTCAACGTGGAGAGTATTGCCGAATTAGAGGTTATCAACGAACTGGCTGCCGCCAAGGGAAAGGTGGCTCGCATTGCCCTTCGCATCAATCCTAACGTAGGAGCACACACCCATGCCAATATCACCACCGGACTGGCTGAAAATAAATTCGGTATTGCCATGGACGACATGCTGGCAAGCATCGAAGAAGCTGCAAAACTCAACAACGTGAAATTTGTAGGCCTCCATTTCCACATCGGAAGCCAGATCCTCGACATGGGCGATTTTGAAGCGCTCTGCAACAGAATCAACGAACTGCAGGACCTACTGGAAAAACACCACATCCAGATAGAAAACGTCAACGTGGGCGGAGGTCTCGGCATCGACTACCAACACCCCAACCGAGTCCCCATTCCCAATTTCCAGGATTATTTCAACGTATATGCCAAAAAGTTGCGCTTGCGTCCAGGACAAACCCTACATTTTGAGTTAGGTCGTGCCGTAGTCGCACAATGTGGAACGCTCATCGCGCGTACCTTATATATAAAACAAGGCGCCGTCAAGCAGTTTGCCATCATCGACGCTGGAATGACAGACCTCATCCGCCCTGCCCTCTATCAAGCCTATCATAAGATAGAGAACATTTCGAGCGACGAACCTGCCGACACCTACGATGTGGTAGGACCAATCTGTGAGTCAAGCGACGTATTTGCCAAACAGATAGACCTCAACAAATGCCATCGTGGTGACTTGATTGCCATCCGGTCTGCTGGAGCTTATGGAGAAATCATGGCTTCACAATACAATTGCCGCCAACTGCCGAAAAGCTACATGAGCGAAGATCTATAAACACCATAACACTCTCATCATCAAAGGACTATGACTATCACATTCGACTATTTCTCTATTGCAATATCTGTTTTCCTATTGCTGTTGGCCCTCATCTCTCCTTGGTTCAGCAGCATGGCAAGACGTCCCCGTATCAAAATGGCTGACGACATACAGAATGCCTCGGAGAACGATGTCGATGAAAGCACCTGCAATAGTGATTCTACAGAGACGACGGAGGTTCATACCCCAACAGGGGCAACCTCCGCACTACCGTTTGTTTCCATTGTCCTGGCCGTACACGACAATGCCTGTGAATTGGAAGAAAGACTGCCCCAACTCTTGGAACAACAGTACCGGGGAAAATGGGAGGTCATCATTGTCGATGAATCATCAACGGATGATACACAAGACGTGCTTACGCGTGCAAAAGCTAAATATCCACGGCTCTACACCACTTTCATTCCCGAATCAAGCCATTACATCAGTCGCAGGAAACTCTCGCTTACCATGGCCGTCAAGGCCTCAAAGGGCGATTGGATATTGATAACCGACATAGACTGCAAACCCACAGGCAACCGCTGGTTGGCAACCATGGCGGAACACGCAACCGACGACAAAGACCTGGTCATGGGCTACACCAGTTATGATGCCGACACTCCTGCCTATTGGCGCTATGACCGCCTCAACACGCTGTGTTACCAACTGCATCGCATCAAAAACGGAATTGCCTATCGTAATGTCGGCTGCAATCTGATGTTCCGTAAATCAGACTTTATCCAACAAAAGGGATTTCTCCACAACCTGGTTCATCTTCGGGGAGAATACGACTTCATTGTCAACGAGATGGCAACACCAGACCGCACCGCTTTTGTCTATGACTTTCAAGCGCAGCTCTGTCAGCGTTGCCCTGCTGACAAGACGTGGCTTTACGACCATCTCTACTATTTAGAGAGTCGCACGCTGATGAAGCGCGGATTACGACATCGACTGCTCTGCAACACCGACCAATGGATGCTCCATCTGGGATGGCTGCTTCCCATGGCAGCGCTTGCCTATGCCATATCCGCATCAAACCTCGTCGTGACCGTTGCTGCCACCATAGCCCTTCTGCTGACATTGGTAACACGACTGACCATCTTCCTCAGCACCTGCAGACAGTTTGACGAACACATCTCCTGGTGGAAGGCACCATGGCTTGAAGTGCGAACCGTCTGGCAAAACGCATGGTTGATGTGGCGGCATCGGCGAGCCGACCGCTTTGATTTTATCCGAAAATAATTTCAGAGAAGCACACACAGCCTATTATCACAATTTTCAAACTTCAAATCAAGTTTACGTCTCATGAATATCCTACACTACTTCGACAAGACAGACAGCATGACCGCCCAATATATCGCCATGCTGTCAAGAGTGTCTTCACATGAGACTGCGATGTTCTTCGCCACAGACTGCCAGGAGGCGCTGAAAATACTCCAGATGGCAGACATCAACATCCTCCACATACACGGATGCTGGCGTACATCGACTGCCAGACTTTTTACCAAAGCTCGCACCAAGGCCATTCGCCTGGTCGTCTCTCCCCACGGACAGCTGGAACCTTGGTTTTTCAACCAGCGGTATTGGAAAGAGAAGTTCCCTAAAGCCTTACTGTTCCAACACCGCATCATCAGTCAGGCATATGCCATCGTTGTGGAGGGAGCCATGGAAGAAGAGTGTCTGCGCAAACTAAACTGGAACAAACGCATCATCATTGTGCGCAACCCCATTATCACCTGTTCCATCACAGCCGAAGAAACACTCCGACAACTGACACAGATCTACCGACGCATCATGGACAGCAATACCATCGAACTGATGCAACCGGAAACCTTGTCAACACTCCGACTGGCCATCAAGGCTGGAATCACCAAAGATATCCGCTGGCTTAATCTGCCGGCATCACACACGCCGCCACACCTTGACGAAGAAGGGTGGCGCCAGATCCGCTGTTATGCACAGCAGGAGCAAATTGAACAGCTGATAGACAGAGGACTTCGTATCCTGCAATGCGATTGCCCTCACTTCGACGAAATGAAGTCGCACCCCTTCTTTCCCGCCCACTACCAACCGTCAAAGGGAATAGAAGAAACCATCGGAATGAGTTTCACCAGCGAAAACAAACGACTGATAGAAACCTTCCGACTGTTGCATCGTCTCATATCCCGTAACAAACTAACTGTCTGTCACCTATGCGAACTCGACAAAGAATTACGCGAACACGACTGCAACGAAGAGAAACTCACAGAGAGTTTAGAAGAACTCCGGCTGCTGAAAAGCGCCAGACGCCTGATGCAGGTCATGGTTGAGGAAACCGGCTTCGACGAAGGATTCATGCCATTCCCCCCACTCAACGACCGCGTCACCCGAAACATAGAACGACAAATCAAAAACCATCTGAAGATATGACGAAAGAATCCGTTACCCTCCGTCGCGACATGCACTATTTGCAACTCCTGTCCAACAGTTTCCCTACTGTTGCGGCAGCATCGACGGAAATCATTAACCTTGAAGCAATACTCAATCTCCCCAAGGGCACAGAACACTTCCTTGCCGACTTACACGGTGAGAGCGAGGCTTTCCAGCATGTTTTGAAAAACGCATCTGGAAATATCAAGCGTAAGGTGGGCGAACTCTTTGCCGGCGACATCCGCGACAAAGAACAGCGAGAACTGTGCACGCTCATCTATTATCCCGAACAGAAAATCGAACTCATCAAAGCCGCTGAATCCGACCTGGAGGACTGGTACCATATCACCATCCATCGGTTGGTGGCTGTCTGCCGCGACGTCAGCAGCAAATACACACGTTCTAAGGTTAGAAAATCGCTGCCTCCCGATTTCTCTTACATCATCGAAGAACTGCTTCATGAGCGTACCGACGATACCGACAAGGCTGCCTACGTCACCGTGATTGTAGATACGATTATTTCTACAGGACGTGCCGACGACTTCATCATCGCCCTCTGCCACGTCATCCAGCGACTCGCCATCGACCAATTACACATCCTGGGCGACATCTTCGACCGAGGACCCGGTGCCCACATCATCCTCGACACCATGCGCCATTACCATTCCTGGGACATCCAGTGGGGCAACCACGATATTCTATGGATGGGCGCTGCTGCCGGCAACGATGCCTGTATCTGCAATGTGCTGCGCCTTTCGTTGCGCTACGCCAACTTAGCCACTCTCGAAGAGGGCTACGGCATCAACCTCGTACCATTGGCAACCTTTGCCATGGAGACCTACGGCGACGATCCCTGCAAAGAGTTCAAACCCAAACTTCTGAAAGGTTCCCACCTCGACGAAAAGACCATGCGCCTCACGGCATTGATGCACAAGGCCATCACCGTCATACAGTTCAAGACAGAAGCTACCATCTTCAAGCGCCGCACAGAATGGGCAATGCAGGACCGTTGTCTGCTCGAAGCGATTGACTATGCTCACGCCACCTGCACCATCGGCGACACCGCTTACCCCATGACTTCCTGCCTCTTCCCCACTATCGTATCAGGTCCCGACTGTCAACCGACATTCGAACTGACTCCCGAAGAGACACAGTTGATGGAGAAGCTCCACCACTCGTTTCAAGTCAGCGAGAAGCTCCACAAGCACGTCAAGATGCTCCTGTCACATGGTTGCATGTACAATATCAGCAACCACAACCTGCTGTTTCACGCCTCCTGTCCGCTCAATGCTGACGGTTCGCTGAAGAGCGTTGCACTCTATCATGGAGAGCTTTACAGCGGTATGGAACTGATGACACGCTTGGGCATGCTCATCCGTTCTGCATTCAATAGCGATACAGAGCCGGAACTTCGTCAGTACGCCATCGACTATTTCCTCTATCTTTGGTGTGGTAAAGACTCACCCTTGTTTGACAAATCAAAGATGGCTACGTTTGAGCGTTATTTCCTTACTGACTGCGAGACCTATAAAGAGGAGAAAGGCTACTATTTCCAGTTGCGCGACTCCGAAGAAGTATGCGACCGCATCCTTGATGCATTCGGTGTGGCAGGCCCCAACCGCCACATCATCAACGGCCACGTTCCCGTCCATGCCTCCAAAGGTGAGAACCCCATCAAAGCCAATGGCAAACTGATGGTCATCGATGGAGGATTCTCCGAGGCGTATCATAGCGAGACGGGTATTGCGGGCTACACCTTGGTCTATCACTCACGTGGATTCCAGTTGGTCCAACACGAACCCTTCACAAGTGCTTCCGATGCTATCAGAAAAGGTTCCGACATCAAGTCAACAACCCAGTTGGTCGAACTCTCCACCCATCGCATGCATGTGGCAGATACCGACAAGGGTGACGAACTGCGTGCACAGATTGACGACCTCCGACAGCTGCTCTATGCCTACCGTCATGGTTTTGTGAAAGAAAAGAAATAGTGCCCTACCCTATGGCAACAGTAATCATCTCGCTCGGTTCCAACCATCGGCAGGCCGCCCACATCCAGTGGGCGTCACAATGGCTGCAGACTATGCTGACCGACACCACATGCAGTCGCCTCTTATGGACTGCCGACATCAAAGGCAGCGGCATCATGTATATGAACCGCTTGATCAAAGGCACGACCGACTTGTCTGCCGACTCCCTCAACGCGTTGCTTAAGGCTGCAGAACAGCGTTGCGGCCGACTGGGAAGTCGGGTGTCTGTCGATCTCGACCTCATGCAGTACGACCAACAGCGGCTGCACCTTCGCGACTGGCCTCGTCCTTATATCCAACAACTAATCAATGACATCTTATGAAACGTTACGTCTCATTCCTTGTCCTGCTCATGACCGCCATCAGTCTGCAGGCACAAGATTTCCAACAGTTCTTCAACGACAGCACCCTGCGCCTCGACTACATCTTTGCCGGTGACAAGAAGAGCCAGCATATCTACCTCGACCAACTCCACAAGAGTGCCGGATGGTACGGTCGGCGTCATCATCTCGACCAACTGCCTTTAGAAGGCAACGGCGACATCACCATGAAAGATGCAGCCACAGGAACCGTCATCTACCGCCACTCCTTCTCCACCCTCTTTCAGGAATGGCTCTCTACTGCCGAAGCACGGCAGACCAGTCGGTCATTTGAAAACGTATTCCTCGTTCCCTACCCCCGCCAAGCTGTAGAGATCACCGTCACCCTGCGCGACTATCATGCCCGCACCATGGCATCGATGACCCATCGTGTCAATCCCACCGACATCCTCATCCGTCGCCAGCACCAACAGAGCCATTACACCACGATTCATGCTGCTGCCAACACCGCCCGATGCATCCATGTGGCTTTTGTTGCCGAGGGCTACACCGTCGGACAGATGGATCAGTATCTTGCCGACTGCCGTGCAGCCACCGAGGCGCTGTTTCGCCACGAACCATTCAAGCAACTGCAAGATCGTTTCAATATCATCGCCATCCAATCGCCTTCCCATGATACAGACGTCAGCCAACCCGGTAAGAACATCTGGCTCGACACCGCCCTGGGAAGCCATTTCGACACCTTCTATTCCACACGCTACCTGACCACCCTGCACCTCAAGCGCCTTCACGACCTGTTGGCAGGAACACCATACGAACATATCATTATCCTGGCGAATACAGCCCACTATGGCGGCGGAGGCATCTACAATTCCTACAACCTCTGTTACACGCGTGGCCAACAGTTCCTTCCTGTGGTGGTTCATGAATTCGGTCACTCCTTTGGCGGCCTTGGCGACGAATATCCCTACGGTGACGACGACCCCATGTATTTTGCCGATACCGAACCCTGGGAACCCAACCTCACCACCCACACCACGCATCCTGCCAAATGGCAGAAACTCATCGACGAAGGACGCGCCTCGCTGGTAGAGGGTGGCGGCTATCTCACCCATGGCGTATGGCGCGGACAGGAAGATTGTCGTATGCGCACCAACGAGCACCCCGACTTCTGTCCCGTCTGCCAAGAAGCCCTCACCCGCCTCATCAAGTTCTATACCGAAAAATAAACCGAAACTGGTTTCCGTCCGACAGCGATCCAACACCCATTGGGTCGCTGTCGGTGTGAATAAATCTTAAATAACAGACCATCATCATCATTATCTGTAATTTTTCACTACCTTTGTATCATACTTACAAGAAGAAATAAGGGGTGCGTCACGATTGTGTTGCTGAGATTATACCCATAGAACCTGATGCAGGTAATGCTGCCGAAGGGATTGCTTCTTTTTTCTCGCCTTGATGGTTCAGGCAGAAATCCAGAAGCTGTTTCTATTCCGTATCGTCTTTGAAAGTACGTCAGCAGATGTACCTCAGAAAAATGAAAACAAAATGAGGTATATTAGCGTACTGACCATAGCAGGATCCGACAGTTGCGGTGGAGCCGGCATCCAGGCAGACCTCAAGACCATGTCGGCCTTGGGCATTTATGCCGCTACCGCCATCACATCCGTCACCGTTCAGAACACCACTGGCGTGCAGGCGGTGCAAGCCATCCGTCCAGACATCGTAGCCGGACAGATCAAGGCGGTCATGGACGACATCGCCCCAAAGGTAATCAAGGTGGGAATGGTCAATAATGCAGAGATCATCCGTGCCATTGCCGACACCCTCTCCCCTTATCCCCATGCCACATTGGTGATCGACCCCGTTATGGTTTCTACGAGCGGGGCGCTACTCATGCAACCCCATGCGGTTGAGGCATTCTGCCAACGCCTCCTCCCCCTATGCACCCTGCTGACTCCCAACATCCCCGAAGCCGAAGTCCTCTCCCACACCTCCATCCGCAGCATAGACGACACAGAACGTGCCGCCCGCCACATTCTGCAACTCGGTTGCAGGGCGGTACTCATCAAGGGCGGACATCTGGAAGGACAGGCCAAGACCGACGTACTCTACCAAGCCGACACCCCTCCGTTGTCATTCTCCCATCCCACCGTTACTACACGCAACACCCACGGCACGGGTTGCACCCTATCCTCCGCCATTGCCTCATTTATCGCCCGTGGCTCATCCCTTCCCGAGGCGATACAACAGGCCAAGTGCTACCTGTCCTCTGCCATAGAAGCCGGCAAGGATGTCAGCATAGGAAGGGGCAACGGCCCAGTAAACCATTTGTTTAACCCAGAAAAGCTAATCATACAATGATACAGTTTATTACACACACCAACGATCGTTACGACTACGTAGAAGGAGCACGCCTCGCCTTGGCAGGCGGATGTCGCTGGATCCAGCTCCGCATGAAAGACGCGCCGAAAGATACGTTCCTATCGGCAGCCACAGCCATCGGCCAACTCTGCAAGACATATCATGCCACATTCATCCTCGACGACCATGCAGAATGGGTACAGGAGGCAGGTGCCGACGGCGTACATCTCGGCAAGAACGATATGCCCGTGAGTGAGGCACGCAAACTCCTGGGCAGCCGATATGTCATCGGCGGCACCGCCAACACCTTCGACGATGTCGAACGACTCTACCGCGATGGAGCCGACTACATCGGCTGCGGTCCGTTCCGCTTCACCACCACCAAACAAAAACTGTCCCCCATCCTCGGTGCAGACGGTTACCGCCGTATTGTCAGTCAGATGAAGCTCCACCACATCACCATCCCTATCGTAGCCATTGGCGGCATTTTGTCCTCCGACATCCCTGACGTCATGGCAACTGGAGTCAGCGGTATTGCCGTAAGCGGCGCCATCCTCAATGCCGACAGTCCTGTGGAAGAGATGCAACGTTTCATCCGTCTTACAGAGAAAGAAATAGCCAAATAACTCAATATAAAAGAAATGGAAACAAAAATCAAGATCAATTATCCATCTTCCGAGAAAGTCTATCTGCAAGGAAAACGCTATCCGGAACTGCGCGTGGGTATGAGAAAGGTAAACCTCACCCCCACCGTCACTTTCAAGGGCGATGTGCGCCATGAAGAAGCCAATGCCCCCGTCTATGTCTATGACACCAGCGGACCGTACAGCGACCCCGATATGGCTATCGACCTGAAACAGGGACTCCCTAAATTGCGTCAACCGTGGATTGACGGTCGCAAGGCGGGAGAGACACAGATGTACTTCGCCAAACAGGGCATCATCACGCAAGAGATGGAGTATGTGGCAATACGCGAGAACATGAACTGCGAGGAATTGGGCATTACCACCCACATCACCCCGGAATTTGTCTGCAAGGAGATTGCTGAGGGACGTGCCGTAATCCCAGCCAACCGCAAGCATCCCGAAAGCGAGCCGATGATTATCGGTACCAATTTCCTGGTGAAGATCAATACCAATATCGGTAATTCCGCCACCACATCGGGCATCGAGGAAGAGGTGGAAAAGGCCGTATGGAGTTGCAAATGGGGCGGCGACACGCTGATGGACCTTTCCACGGGAAAAGACATCCACGAAACGCGCGAATGGATTCTGCGCAACTGCCCCGTTCCCGTAGGTACCGTACCGATGTATCAGGCATTTGAGAAGGTCAACGGCAAGGCAGAAGACCTGACGTGGGAGATTTTCCGCGATACGCTCATCGAGCAGTGCGAACAGGGTGTGGACTATTTCACCATCCATTGCGGCATCCGTCTGAAGAACATCCATCTTGCCGACACCCGTCTGACGGGTATTGTCAGTCGCGGAGGCAGTATCATCTCCAAATGGTGTAAGGTACACCAGAAAGAGAGTTTCCTCTACGAGCACTTCGATGACATCTGCGACATCTGTGCCCAGTACGATGTAGCCATCTCCCTTGGTGACGGCCTCCGTCCCGGTTCTACCTACGATGCCAACGACGCGGCGCAGTTTGCCGAACTCGACACCATGGGTGAACTCGTAGAGCGTGCTTGGGCCAAACACGTACAGGCATTCATCGAAGGTCCCGGTCATGTTCCCATGCATAAGATCAAGGAGAATATGGAGCGCCAAATCGAGAAATGCCACGGAGCACCCTTCTACACCCTCGGTCCGCTCGTCACCGATATTGCCCCCGCCTACGACCACATCACCTCTGCCATCGGCGCCTCGATGATCGGATGGTACGGCACCGCCATGCTCTGCTACGTCACCCCTAAGGAGCACCTTGCCCTCCCCGACAAAGACGATGTGCGCACTGGTGTTGTAACCTATAAGATTGCCGCCCATGCTGCCGACCTTGCCAAGGGTCATCCCGGTGCCACCGTCCGCGACAATGCGCTGAGCAAGGCACGCTACGACTTCCGTTGGAAAGACCAGTTCAACCTCTCGTTAGATCCCGAACGCGCCCTGGAATACTACAAGGCAAGCAATTCCGTCGATGCCAACTACTGCACCATGTGTGGCCCTAATTTCTGCGCAGCACGCATCAGCCATTCCCTAAAGAGCTGCGAAGAAGAAAAGTAACAAATCTATAACCCAATAAACAACAACAAACAATGATTGAAACACAAGTATCAAAAGGTATCATCAGTACCTATTTCGACAAACTCCAACGTAATCTGAATCTCGACGTAGCCATTGTGGGCGGAGGCCCCTCAGGCATCGTCGCCGCCTATTACCTCGCCAAGGCAGGTCTCCGTGTAGCCCAGTTCGACCGCAAGTTGTCTCCTGGTGGCGGCATGTGGGGAGGCGCAATGATGTTCAACCAGATTGTCATTCAGGAAGAAGCCATGCACATCGTCAAGGACTTCGACATCAACTATCAGGCCTTTGAAGACGGACTCTACACCATCGACTCCGTAGAGAGCACATCTGCCCTGCTCTACCATGCCGTTCATGCCGGTGCCACCATCTTCAACTGCTATTCGGTAGAAGACGTCATCTTCAAAAACAATGTTGTCAGTGGTGTGGTGGTCAACTGGACTCCAGTACTCCGTGAGGGCCTCCATGTTGACCCGCTCAATATCATGGCGAAATGCGTTATCGACGGCACAGGTCACGACAGCGAGATGTGTAAGGTCGTTGCCCGCAAAAACGGCATCAGCCTCGACACAGCCACCGGCGGTGTTATCGGCGAGCGTTCCCTCGACGTAATAGAAGGCGAGCGCATGGTCGTAGAAGGCACCCGTGAGATCTACCCCGGCCTCTACGTCTGCGGCATGGCATCGTCTGCAGTGGCAGGCACTCCTCGCATGGGGCCCATTTTCGGTGGCATGCTGATGTCAGGAAAGCGCGTTGCCGACCAGATCATCGAGAAACTCAAGAAATAACCATCCATCTTCATCCTGCAACCTATGAAATGGATTGTCATCACCTCTCCCGACTTTCTGCCGGGAGAGGTTTCTACCATCGACACCCTCTTCCGCAGCGGTATCGACCTGCTCCATGTGCGCAAGCCCACCGCCTCGGCAGACGCCGTCAGACAGTTTCTTGCCACCGTCCCTACTCAGTGGCTTGGTCGCATCGTGCTCCACGACCATTTCCACCTTGTCGAAGAGTTTCCCCTCCACGGCATTCACCTCAACCGTCGCAATCCCCAGCCCCCCGCCGCCTTCCACGGCAGCCTTTCCGCTTCGTGCCACAGTCTTGCAGAGGTAGCAGAGCGCAAGACCCAGTGCGACTACGTATTTCTCAGTCCCATCTTCAACAGCATTTCCAAGACCGGTTACCACGCCGCATTCCAGGAGTCCATCCTGCGGCAAGCCGCCCATTCTGGCATCATCGACCATCAGGTAGTAGCCTTAGGTGGAGTCACCGCCCGCCATCTCCCATACCTCAAGTCCCACCATTTCGGTGGTGCCGCATTCTTAGGCGACATCTGGCAGCGCACCACTCACCCCTCCTTCACCGCCTATCTGCAACAGATCTCGCAAGAGATCTAATGTCTCACAGATTTTCATGTTGGTACTTCCGAGGTTTTTGTTAAGAAAAAAGTCCGTAATCCGTGTGAGATATTAAAAATCCGTGTAACACATTACTTTCGTATGAACTTGAGTTTCTGTGGGTTGATAGTCAGAATAGCAACGGCAACGAGAATCAGCATCCCACCGACAACACCAATAAATCTCAAGGGCTCACCCAGTATCACAACACCAACCACCATGGCAGTCAGCGGTTCAAAAGCACCAAGAATAGCCACGATCGTACTGTCGATGAGTTTCAGCGAAACAGTCACGCAGATATTACTTATTGCCGTAGGAATCAAACCTAAGAGCGCCAGGTCAAGCCAGCAACTGCTGTCAGGAACTTCTTCCACCCCACCGTTGGTCATCAGACTATAGGCAATCAGTAGCCACATACCCGTGAAAAACACATAGAAGGTGAGTTTTAGACTCGCGATGTGCTTCACTTTCAATCGAGGCACAAGGATGAGATAGATACCATACGCCAGTCCAGACGCCAATCCCAATAGGAGACCAATCATCGAGAAGGTGCCATCTCCAGAAAACACACCAGTCATCATCATCACACCCAGAGAGGCTAACAAAATACTAGAGGTGAGTTTGATGGAGAACTTATCACCGAGAAATGCCAGTCCGATGAGTGCACACCAGATGGGGTCGGTATAAACCAAAGCCGTTGCAATACCCGACGACAGATACTTGTAACATTCAAGTGTTGCGAGGGCTGTGGTAATATAGAAGAAGGCAAGCAACACGATACGCAGCAGTTCTGACAGACTCACACGCATATTCGTCTTACGCAACAGGAGAATGGCAAGCATGGCTGCCGAACCAAACAGAAAACGATATACCAGGATGCTAACATTATCCATTCCTGCAGCAATAACAGGAATTGAAAACAAAGGTATCATTCCAAACGATACACCAGAAATGATACCATTAACCACACCGCGTAACTGACTATTCATATGCTTTGTACAAAAGAGCTGCAAAAGTACATGATTTTTTTTGAATCACAAAATATTCTGCATCAAATTTCCATTAAACCTTCATGACTGATTCAGGCCATACCCTAACCATTGTAAAATACATCAAAAAGTAATAGGCAGAAGGCTTGGCTGTCTAAGAAAAAAATAGTATTTTTGCAGCCCGTGATTGACGGTCAACCAAACGATAAAAGAAAAATGGCAAGCAAAACAAAAAAAGATTCTCGCGAACGCCGAATCTATCAAGTAACCCTCATGGGCAGCGTGGTCAATATGGTGTTGCTATTGGCAAAATTCGCAGCAGGCATTTTCTGCCATTCCGCAGCCATGATAGCCGATGCCGTACACTCGCTAAGCGATTTCCTTACCGATATCGTAGTGATAGTCATGGTCAGGCTAAGTAGCAAACCTGCCGACAAAGACCACGACTATGGACATGGAAAGTACGAAACCATTGCCTCGTCGATAGTAGGAATGGCGTTGATGCTTGTAGCCATCCTGCTGGCATGGAACGGAATCATGAAGATCATTGACGCCATCCACGGCAAACAGTTAGAAGTCCCAGGAGTGTTAGCATTCTTTGCTGCCATCGTCAGTATTGTTGCCAAAGAAATCGTATTCCGCCTGACGCGCCAAACTGCACGTGCAGTCAAGTCACAAGCCCTTGAAGCCAATGCCTGGCACCATCGTAGCGATGCCCTTTCGTCAATCGGCACAGCCATAGGTATTGGAGGAGCCATCATGCTTGGTCAGCAATGGGCAGTCCTCGACCCCATTGCCGCTGTTGTAGTGAGCTTCATGATCTTCTATGCCGCCTTTCGCATTTTGCGTCAGGCATCAGGAGAACTCTTAGAAGAAAGTCTTCCTGAATCCGTAGAACAAAAGATTTGCGACATCGTCTATCGTGATCCGTTGGCAAGCGACATCCACCAACTCTACACGCGTCGTATAGGCAATAATATCGCCATCGAAATGCATCTTCGTTTACCAAGCGACCTCAAGCTCTCCGATGCCCATCAGCATGCCTCCTCCATCGAACGGGCCATCCGAGCTGAGTTTGGTGCCGACACCCACATTATGCTGCATATTGAACCAACAAAAGATTAGTTCTGATCTATGATCTATAATTTATGATTTTCGTTAAAGATTTTTTTTAGATTTTCGTTAAGATTTCGAGCCTGTAAGGCGATCCATAATAAAACGCTCCTATAGAGCAACGTACTGTTGCGCATTATTAGTTGAGATTTTTGTTAAAGATTTTGTTTGCTGCCTCCCTGAATTACAGATTATTTCTTGCGAAGCAACATCTTAAAAAAGATTTCCTCCAAAGATTTCTTGCCGTAGGCAACTAAAAAATCCGTCCAAATTCTGATGATTGATTTCTGGCCACAGGCCATATTTTTATTAAAGATTTCCTCCAGGATTTAAATTCTCCTTCCATTAAAACATGTTATGCAGAGCGAAATTACAGCCAAGACGACTCCAACCGCACACACACCCATCCATCCCTCACGCATCCAAGCCAATCCGGCACAATAGGTGCCAAGAGAACCACCGATAAAATAGGTAGTCATGAAGATGGTATTGGCCCTGTTTGAAGCATGAGGCACCTCCTGAATGCAACCACTTTGATTGCTTAGCTGCAGACATTGCAAACCAATATCCACCAAGATGATAGCCACCACAAGTCCCATAAAAGTATCACCAAACAAATAGGCCGTAGCCCACGCCACCAGTTGCAGGCAAGCCCCATAAACACTCATCTTTCTTATGCCCCATTGGTTCACGAGCTTGCCCACACCGCTTGCCGCTATGGCACCAGCGATACCACACAATCCCAATGTTCCAACCATCTCGCTACCAGAGAAGAACGGCGCTTCAGCCAACCGGAAGGCAAGACACGACCAAACAGCCATCATACTGCCGAAACTGAAAGCGGCACGTATGGCATAAAGCCGTATGCGCCCGTTGCTCTTAACCATATCAAACACGCTAACCATCAATCCCCTGTATGAGCCCACATAGTTGCTTTTTATCTGCGGCATAATCTTGAGCGTAAGCACCATACACAGCACCATCACCAGAGCTGCTATGACAAACATCTCGCGCCAGCCAAGCCATTCGCCGACGTAACCGCTAACCACTCTCGAAGCAAGAATACCCGTCAGCAGTCCCGACAGAACGACCCCCATATTCCTACTTTTGTTCTCCTTCTTAGAATATTGTCCTGCTATAGGTATGAAAAACTGCGGAATGACAGAGCAGGCGCCCAATAGCAGAGACGCCCCCCATATCATCCATACCCGATGGGCAACAGCAATGACGACCGCCATCACGGCAGCCACCGTCATATTCACAACAATGATGCGTCGGCGCGAGTAGAGGTCGCCCATAGGAATCAGGAAACACAAGCCAAGCGCATAGCCTATCTGCGTGACAACGGTTATGAGGTTTGCCTCATGTTGGCTCACCCCAATATCGTGACGTATCATCTCCAGCAGAGGCTGGTTGTAGTAGCAATTAGCCACAGTAAGTCCCGCAACAACAGCCATTGTGATCAACAGGCTGCGCGCTATACCTTCATTTTCTTTCAGTTGTTTCATTTCTATTTTGCTTATATTTTGCCATGTCAGAAAATTCACTTTTCTTACTGTCGCGAAACAAGCAAATCAAGCTCTGACATGACAAAAGTACAAATAAAATCTCACACCCTCACTCCTTTTGCAGGAATATTTTCTATTGCGGTGCATTGGATGCCCCTTTTATCTCATACGCTGTCATCCGTTTGCGTTTTAGGAAACTGTTATATTGTTATATTGTAACGCTTGAAATGGATATCATTGACCTGTTTCCATGACATTCTAACCCCCGCCATTGCTTGATAGGTTACTAACGCCCCGAATGGGGCAAAATTTTCATAGCATAGAGTAATACCCTGGGGGTGCGGATTATTTAGCCTAAGTCCTGTAAGTACAAAAGTAATTCAGTTCTGCTCATTTGGCTTAACGTTAGGAGCCAGAAAGCTGCCTTTCCCATCAAGTTGAGCAGTTTCTCTTCGAATTTTCGATAGTTTCTCGCTATTTTCTCGACCGACATTCGTTGCTCTTTCGTTCGTTTTTCGCCTGTTCCTCGTTCGGTCCTCGTTCGGTCTTCGATAGACTAACGAATAAGCAACGAGAGACGAACGAGAGACGAACGAGGACCCAACGAGAACCGAACGAGAACCGAACGAGAAGCTATCGAGAACTGGTCGGGTGTAAATCGAAGAACCATGGTCCTTATGTTGTAACCAGTTTGAGGTGCTTAGAGTTATATTTGTAAACATAATTGCGAATTTTTAATTGATAAGACTTGTGGTTTATTGCAAAGGCCTCATCCTTGTTTTGGAAATCAACCTTGGGTTCGCGTGCAAAGATACAATATCACACCCCCCATTGTCAACCCTTTAGTCTGGATTTTAATTTTATTTAACTAATAATTTAGGTTTTTTTAATATTATAGAGACAAAATCCCATCAAAAACCACACCTTTTAGATGAGAAACAACAGTTTATAAAGGTGTTGGATATTCCGTGGATCATAAAAAATCCGAGTAACTGCTCAGAACACGACATGAGATGTGAAATTGGTACTAAATGCTGTGTTTTAGCGCATGGCGTTCTCACGACTGGCGATTGGCGTTATCGTGACAGGCGATTGGCGTTATCTCTCCCAGCGATTGACGTTATCTACAAGGGAGAGCGACATTACCTGTTTTTTCAATAGATGTCCATGACCTATCCTCCTGGACATGATACGTTACCAAATCTCAGCCTAAAAACCATGTTATATGTACAATCCTCATCCCCCTCCACCCTAACCAGCCATTAGTCTGGATGTATATTTTTTTACCTTCATTCTACAATCTTTTCTTGTTCACAAGACTTCTTCATGTCACTCTCCACACCCAACAAGTATGCTTATACTGTTGTAGTTCGTAAAATATGGTGTAAAAAGAGAAAGTACGATAAATGATAATTTACGTGCAAGCCGAGCGCAGAGCCAAACGCAGTTTGAGCTATGCCGAGGCGCAGCCGTAAATGCGGACATTAGTCCGAATTTACTGACGTTTGACCATTCATTAAGAGGGGCAAGAGTTCGTCTCGCTGCTTAGTTAGAACAGCAATTTCTTTTGTAAGCACAAACTGTTTGTTTGCTATTTCATCTTGCAATTCTATCCATTGTTTATAAGCCTCATTTGCCCCAACAACAAGAATTGGAAATTTGCAAAGGTCATCCCTTGAAACTTCTTTGAATGTCGTACCTGTGCCTAATTGTTCTATTTGTTTAATGTGGTGTTTTATGTAGTAGTACAAATAGATTGAGTTCTCGATGTTCTTCGGAATAAAACTCTTGAAGCCTTGATTTGTACATACTTCATGCTTTGCAATAGAAACAAGGCCGATAGGAGCACGGCTTGACATAAGAACAGAATTTGTCGGAAGCATACTCGTACTACAAGAATCGAAACCTTGCTTTGTTATATTGCGTTCACCTTGATACACAAACTTTGATTGTTGGTCAGACAAATCCTTTGGAGTTATCCAAACTATATCACCGCCATAATTTGCTTCGTCGGCTGTTGAAGGTGTCGCACCATTCTTTATTTCTGCAAAATCGATTAGATTTTCAACTTCCCAACCAATAGGAACTTCTCTTTTGAGGCGTTCATTATAGACCATAACTCCGCCACTCGATTTATACGGCTTGCCATCCTCATTCGGGAAGTCAAACTGCACAAACCAATAGTCGTAGAGTTGCTTTGCCATCGCCTCTAAATTATCATTTATCGGCATCGTTTCTTTCTTCCCTTATATTATATATAGAGACCAATACAAGTTTTATGACATGAAAGAAACAATTATACAAACCGTTTTAGACGGCATGCGAGCTGTTTTGACTGAAAAGCAGTTGGAGTTGCTGACAGATGTGACCCGAAAGGCATTATCTGAGTGTGAGATTACGCCAAAGTTGGCAGAGGAAGAACAGCGCAACAAGGAAAACGCTGAACTTCTCGGGGCTTTTATATCCTCAAAGAAAGTGGAGGGTTGTTCTGACAAGACAATCCACTATTATAAATCTTCTATTGAGAAGCTGATAGCGACTGTTAAGAAGAATGTGTGCGACATTGCGACCAATGACATTCGCTGCTATCTCGCTGACCAGCAGGAACAACGAGGGCTTAGTAAGGTTACGATTGACAACTTGCGTCGTATCTATTCCAGCTTCTTTTCTTGGTTGGAAGATGAAGACTACATCACCAAAAGTCCGGTGCGCAGAATACATAAGGTGCGCACGGATGCTTTGGTGAAAGAGGTGCTGACAGATGAGAATATAGAAGTGTTGCGTGACAGTTGCCAAGAATTGCGTGATATTGCTATGATTGACTTGCTGCTTAGTACTGGTATGCGTGTAGGGGAGTTGGTGAAAATCAATCGTGAAGACATTGACTTCCAAGAACGCCAGTGTGTAGTGTTTGGCAAGGGCAACAAAGAGCGTGAGGTGTATTTCAACGCAAGGACTAAAATTCACCTCAAAAAGTATTTGGAGCAACGCACAGACACAAATCCTGCATTGTTTGTGAGTCTGCATGAACCTCACACACGGCTAACCATTAGTGGCGTGGAAGTGCGTTTGCGCCAGCTTGGAAAGCGTGTAAACCTCAACAAGGTTCACCCTCACAAGTTCCGTAGGACATTAGCAACAATGGCTATTGACAAGGGTATGCCGATAGAGCAAGTGCAGAAGATGTTGGGACACGTAAAAATTGACACTACGCTGCATTATGCTATGGTAAATCAAGCCAATGTAAAGGCTGCACACCGCAAATTTCTTAATTAAGGTTTAGAAATGCATTATTCTGCTTGTTTATGAGTACCTTTGCGAGATAAATTCAAAAAGAAATACTTATGAAGTTAGCAGATATTATAGAAACTTTTATATCAGGCGACTGGGGTGAAGAAAAGGTTGCTGAAGATACCCCTAATTCAGTGTTTTGTATTAGGGGCGCAGACATAGTGCCTATAACTAACCATTGCTTTAATGGAATACCACAGCGTTTCGTTTGTGACAAGACAATAGAAAATAAAACGTTGAAGGCTGGCGATTTGATAATAGAGAAATCGGGCGGTAGCCCGACACAATCCACAGGACGCATTATATATGTGTCGGAAGATATGATAAAAGCCAAAGGTAATGTTGTCTGTTCTAACTTTTGTACAGCATTTCGTGTAAAGGCTGGTTGGAATCCTTTGTATGTGTATTACTTTTGGCAGAATGTATATAATCATGGTGCATTTTTCAATTTCGAGGGGAAAACTTCTGGCATCAAGAACTTACAGCTTGACAATGCCCTGTCTGCCATTGATATTGAATATCTACCTCTCGAAAAACAAAACCGAATAGTTGCCTCTTTAGCCTCTATTGATGAGAAAATCAAAGTCAATCGTCAGATAAATGATAATTTAGAGGCGATGGCAAAGCAACTCTACGACTATTGGTTTGTGCAGTTTGACTTTCCAAATGAGGGAGACAAGCCGTATAAATCGAGTGGCGGAGCTATGGTGTGGAATGAAAAGCTGAAACGTGAGATACCGCAGGGATGGACAGCAGCAAAAATTAAAGATGTCGCACAAACATATTCGGGTGGCACACCAACTTCTACAAACAGTGAGTACTATAATGGTGGAGATATTCCTTGGATAAATAGTGGGGAATTAAATAGTCCTATAATAACAAGCACAACCAACTATATAACAGAAGAGGGACTCAATAACTCCAGTGCTAAGTTATACCCACAAGATACAGTCTTAGTCGCATTGTATGGTGCGACAGCTGGAAAGGTTAGTCTGTTATCGTTTGAGGCTTGTTCAAATCAAGCTGTATGTGGTGTAATTCCCCAAAACAAAATAATGACTACCTACATAAGATACTATTTGTCTTCTTTATATGAGCATTTCATAACTTTAAGTAGTGGTTCTGCTCGTGATAACATATCGCAAGATACCATAAAGAATACAATTCTTCCAATCCCTCAAGGAAAAATATTGAAGGAGTTTTTTGATGCAGTCGCTCCTATAATTAGTAAGATAATTGCCAATCAAAAAGAAATGGAGAATATCACTAAGCAGCGCGACGAACTTTTACCCCTTCTAATGAACGGTCAAGCCACGGTAAATTATCATTTATCTGACGATTGATGGCTATCTTGTTATCAATGTCCGTTAAAATGCGCCCAATCCTTTTCTGAATGTCAAGAGACGGAATCCACACTGTACATTCTTTAATCTTGTCAGGAGAGGTGTGGCGTATTTTTGTTTGCTGAGCAGCGGCACTAAGCTGCTGTTTAACGCAAGCTGACGAGATTAGGTAGAAAGCAAAGTCTTTATCCAATAAGTTCTCGTTGCAGTCAATTTTTGCAATATCTTGACTTTGGATATATTTTCCACTTTCGGGTATTCTTGCAGTAGAACCAAGCAATCCGATTGCCTGTTCTGTCAGAGGTGTAATAATATCACCTTTTTCTAGTAGGAATTCCTCTTTAAAATCACCTACATAGTAGATGTTATCTTTTGATTGGTTCTCTTTGAAACAATTATTTCGATAGTCAAAATTTCCACAAGTAAGGCGTATATAGTTTCCTTGGGTGGCATAATATTCACCACTCAAACTTGCGCCTCTTGTAACTTGTAACAAATCTCCAAGTTTATATTTCTTCAATTCCATTATTTCCTAATTTTGCAAGTAGACTTGCAGAATTGCTTCCCTTATTTTAGGCAAACAATTCCAAGTCATATCATTCATTATCCAGCAATCCTCTCACTTCCTTATCGAAGTCAGAGTCAATGCGTTGCGTCTTATTGAATACATCATATTCTTCTTCCGCTTTCTTCTTGGCTTGCGCTGCCGATATATTGCCTTTATCGGGCAATATCTGATAACGTCTGAAAGTTAGGAATTCATTGACGCTTGCAGAGAACTGTGCCATGTTGAACGTGTTTTCACGCTCAATGAGGTCTTCGATATAATCAAAGAAGCCAGTAACAGCACGCTCCAGTTGTCGGATTTCCTTCTCTTGCAAGTAGTTCTTGGCAATAGATACGTCCGACTTTAAGACACGCCCGTCAGGAGCGTTCTTCCATGTAGTCAATCCCATGTGGTCTTTCGTATGGTCTGCCTTAGAGTAGATAATCTCAGCGGCCGTCTGCCCAGTGATGGCATAATGGAAGCGGTTTTGTATCATCGCATAGAAATCTTTTGTTGTCGGAGAGTTCTTGTCATAGTCGGTGCTACACTCTGCATAGATGTCCGTAATCTGTTGCCAAATGCGACGTTCGCTTGCACGAATAGAACGCACACGTTCAAGCAATTCACGGAAGTAATCCTTACCGAACACCGCCGTTCCTTGTTTCAACCGCTCATCGTCCATAGCAAAGCCCTTTTTGATATACTCATTGAGAATCTTTGTTGCCCATTGACGGAAACGAGTGGCTTTCAGAGAAGACACGCGATAGCCTACGGCGATGATTGCATCAAGAGAATAGAAGTCGATAAGTTCGTTAACCTCGCCACGGATACCTCTATTTACGACTGTTTCCATTTTGGAAATAGTCGTGTCAGGATTAAGTTCTCCCTCTGCAAATATATTTTTCAAGTGCTTACTGATAGCCGACACGCCCACGCCAAATAGCTGTGCCATAGCCTTTTGGGTACACCAAAGCGTTTCATCCTTTATGACGACTTGCACTTTGCCGTCCGCATCCGGCATGCTATACAGAAGATATTGAATCTCGTTACTCATCGTCGTGTTCCTTTCCTATGTTTTCGTTGAAACTGATACTATCCAACTGCTTCAGTATCTCTTCTTCGAGGCGGTGACTCTCCTCAAACTGTGCTTTCAGCGTAGATCTATAATTATCCATGCGCTTGTTGAACTCCTCCTCGGTGATGTCAACATAGTCAATCTTGATGTCGAAATACTGACCAGCCGAGAGACTGTAACCTTTCTCTTTGATTTCATCGTATGTCACAGCTACCGAGAAGTCATCAACAGCCTCCTTGTTCTGGAATGTGTTCACGATCTTGTCGATCTCGAAATCGCGAAGACGGCGTTTCTGATTGTTACCTTCCTTATATTCCTCACCCAGCTTGCTTGCGTCGATGAGAATCACCTTGTCGCTCTGTGCCGATTTGTCAAAGAATAGCACGGAGACATTAGTACCTGTAGTAGCAAACACATTTGACGGCATAGACACACATCCATACACCCATTTTTCATCTACGATACGTTGCAAGATGCGCTTCTCTACGCCACTCTTAGATGTAATAAATCCTGTAGGTATGACGATTGCGCCCTTTCCCGTTGGCTTCAGCGAGTTGAGCAGATGCTGGATAAAGCAAGTGTATATAGCCATTTTTGGTTTGTTCGGATCAACCTTTTTCACAGCGTTGGGAACGCCAGCCCAAAAGCGGATGGTATCAGCAGCAAGCGTGTCACGGTATTCAGGGAAATCGAGCTTGAACGGAGGGTTGCTGACGATGAAGTCAAACTTCTTCAGCACCCCGTTGCTCTCCTTGTGCGAAGGCTCAGTGAGCGTGTTTCCCTGCACCACGTTAGGCAGCGAAGCCGCAAAATTGTTGAGAATAAGATTAAGACGAAGCATCTCCGACGACTTCTCCGAAATATCCTGCGAATAGATGGAGCATCTGTCCTCACCTATCTGATGAGCCAACGCCATGAGCAGCGTACCAGTACCAGCCGACGGGTCATAGCAAGTGATGCCACGAAGATCAGCATTATCGCCAACCAGCAGCCGAGCCATCACCTGCGCAATGGCACGAGGCGTGTAATATTCTGCATACTTGCCACCACCGGCATTGTTAAAGCCCTTCAGAAGATATTCGAAGATATGAGAAAAAAAATCGTATTTCTCATCAAACACATCCTCAAAGTTGAACGAAGCCACATTACGCATCAGCGCCTTGGCAAACTCGTCACGCTTCTGCGTGTCAGTAACATAAGTGGTAAGCGGAAAGAAAATGTTCACCTTACTCTTGCCCGAAGTAGATACAGAGAATGTGTCGGCATTGAGCGAGGCGATGTCAACGAGCGTAGCGTCGAGCAGCGTAGAGAAGTCGCCCTTAGTGGCAGAGTTGTAAAGATGCGAAAGCGTATGCTCAGGTTTCATGCGCGGCACCGAGTGCGGCAGATAACTGAACAAGTCCTCCACCTCATCCTCTGTGAAAGAGTCATACTCGGCATCCCATTTTTCGGCGTTTCTCAACCGCTCGCCATACACCTCGTCGCGTTTGGCCTCATAGCCAAACTTGTCGTTGAAAAACTTGTAAAGGAACATCTCCGTTACAATCTTGTATTCACTGCCCGTACCAGCCAAGCCGAAAGCCCCGGTAGTGCTCTTCAGAGAATCAATGAGGGCAATAGTAGCCTCCGATATATTGATGTTGCTCATTATTTAATATGCGTAGTTGCGTTGTTGTAAATATTCAGTTGTGATGAGATTGTTGATAAACTTGCGGTCTTTGATGTCCGCCCTTATGTGCATTTTCAGGAGTTCCTTGCCAATGATGGCAAGCACATCCTGCTGGAAAGCCGGCACATTGTCGAGCTTGTTGATGTCGAGAAAAATCATGCGGTCGATGTCTTGCTTCATATTGGCAAGGTTCTCCGCAATCTCATATTCCTGTTTAGAGATGATAGGCTTTTCGCGCTTTTCGTTTTGCTCCTCGATGCGTTTGTGTATGCGTACAAACCGCTCGTCGCCCTTGTACTTGCTTTTCAAAATACGGTTGCGTCGGTTGATTTCCCTTATTTTCTTCATCACCTCGTCCATATAGCGTATGCTCTCTTTCGCGTCGGCCGTATCTTTGGGTACAAATCCCTTTTTGCGGAAATACTCGCGAAACTCGTCGGCAAGAATCACATATTTGTCCTCCTTTGTGTCGAAGTTCGCCTCAAACTCAGCCTGCACACGCTCACACCGTTCACGGATGTCGTTGACGATGATGCGCATTTCCTCAGGCATTCCTTTCTTGAATTCAAATTCCAGCTCAGAAAGCGCAACGTTGATAATGCCCGACACGTCAGCCTTATGCTCCGTATTCTCAAGAAGATTGATGCGCTCAATGCGGTGTGTTACCTCAGTGATAAGCGTAGGAATGGTGCCTGTGGGAAGAGAATCAATTTTCTTTTTCGTCTCCTCGTCGCCGAAAGAACGAACCTGATTGACAATAGCCTTCGCCTCCGAAAGCGTGTTGCGCAGCTCATACAGACTGTCCTTATTGTCAATCTCGTCAATCTGTTTGCGGAACTCCTCCATATTGTCGGTGGTGAAGTTGAATAGCACACCTTTTACCTGCTTAATCTTGGCTTCCACCTCCTCCTTAGTCACCATCACGTCATTGGCGATATTGTTCTGTCCGGCACCAGCATCATCAGTAGTGCGGTTAAGTTCACGCAGGTAGCGGTCGTTAGTGGCATCAAAATTCTCCTTGATGTTCACGAAGTCCACCACATAGCCATATTTGAAATCATGGTAAGGGCGGTTGACACGAGTCAAAGCCTGCAAAAGGTCATGTCCGTCGAGAGATCGTCCAAGATACAACTTCTTCAGACGCGGAGCGTCAAAGCCAGTGAGAAGCATCTTGTTGACAATGAGCACATCTACCTCCTGTAGCTTTTTGAAACCCTCGATATATTCCTTACGCTCCATCTTGTCCCCCTCGTCATGCAGGATAAGCGAAGCCGTCAAAGGTCTATAACCGAAAGGCAAAGCCATCGGTTCAGCTGCCATACCGAGTTGTTTCTCCTTATGGTGCCATATTTTCTCCGCATTATGGAACCGATCCTGCCACAGGCGGAACATCTCCCTTGCCTGAGGATTGGTCTTGCAGACAATCATCGCTCCGACAGAATCGTCGTTCTGCTCCCTGCGGAAACGACGGAAGTCAGATATTATATAGTCAAGCAACGCATTGAGATAGCTGTCATCCTCGATAATCTTGTTGCGGTCAATGTCAGACTTCTTAACCTGCACACTTCCCGCCAGTTTGTCGAGGATGTCCTCAATCTTCTCCTTGTATATCGTCTCGACAGGCTCGCGCATCAGTTTGCAAGTATAGCCGTCAGCAATAGACTTGTCATAATAATAAGTATGGATATAGTCGCCGAAGACGCGCCACGACTCACGCTCCTCCTTTAGAAGCGGCGTGCCGGTAAGCGCAATCTTCACGGCGTTATTGTCAGCCTCAAGCAAATTAGCAAGAAAGCTGCCCTTGGGATTATACCCACGGTGAGCCTCGTCGATAAAGAAGATACGCTGCAAGTTGGTGCTGTAACTGTCATCAACCAATACCTTGGCCTTGTCCTCCTTAAACTTCTGTATATTGACCACCATTATCTCCAGCTTGCCTTCGTTGTTCTGCGTGATAGAGCGACTGGCAATGTCGTGCATCAATTCCTCACGACTTTTAGCGTTATGTACGATAAGACCGCGAGCTGCAAACTCGTCAGTAGCCTGTTCCATCAGGTCGATGCGGTCAACAATGAAATAAAACTTAGCCACAATATTCTTCTTAGCGAAGAAGTCAGTAAGGCTGCGAACACTGTAATAAGCCAAAGCCGTCTTGCCGCTACCCTGTGTGTGCCAAATGATACCACTCTTTACTCCATTATTCAATGTACGGCGGATGGCATAAGAAGCGAACATCTGCTGATAGCGCATAATTTGCTTTTGCAGCGTGGTACCCTGCGTGCCGTCATCCAGTTCCACCTTGCGCTCAACATACGCTATGCCATAGCGAAGCAAGAAAAGGAAGCGCTCCTTGCTGAGCATTGAAGTAATGATATGGTTGGTGGGAGTATTGACATCCTTGTTGGTCTGATATTCCTTGAGATTCTTTATGACCACACAGTTGCGATGCTTCAGCACTTTATATTCGTCCTCATCCGTTATCTCCTTGTATGGAAAATTTGGAACAAACGACTTGTTCTCCTCACGGAACACATTGAAGAAAGCCTTTCCCTTAGCAGAGCAGCAATAGAATGCACCCTGGATAGGCACACGGCTCTCATTGTCGTACTCCTGATTGTTGGAGAATATCATCAACTGCGTAACGTTGAAGAAGCGGCGGAAGCACGCCTTGCTCATACGGGTGTTTATGCGTTCACGCTCCGCCAAAATACCCTCATGATTATTGGGCTTCTTCACCTCGATAAAAGCCAGTGGTAAACCATTGACGAAACAGGTGATGTCGGGACGGAAATTATCTTCGGTATCCACGTTTTCACAAGTAAACTCCGTGGTAACGTGCCAATCGTTGTTGTCAGGATTGTCAAAGTCAATAAGTTTTATTCCGTTATTGGAAGAAAGCATCTGATACAACTCGCGCCCCAAATCATCATTATTGGCAATGTTTACAATCTTTGAGAACAACAAAGAAGCCTCTTGGCTCGTCATAGACGGATTGAGACGTTTCACGGCATTCAGAAAAACGTCAATAAGGATATTCGTCTTGGTGTCATATGCGATGATGTTATCCAAGTAAGTATAGCCCAACTTGCATAGATGAAGTGCAGCCGGAACTTGCACTCTGGTATTCTCATTAAAGTTAGAATTTCCCATGGTCCGACTTTAATCAAAATTTATAATTTCACTCGCGTTGACATTCAACAACTCTGAAATACGTTTCAGTGTTGCCAAATCTGGCTGACTGGTATTCGTACACCATTTAGAAACAGTTGTCTGATTTACATTCAACTGTTCAGCCAACCATTTGTTGGTCTTCTTTTTTTTAACCAGTACCAACTTAAGTTGATTCAAATCTCCCATATTGCAGTAACTATAATGAATTTAACGCAAAGATAGTGATTTTCGCTACAAATATCATATTTGTAGAGGGAATTTAACATGAAATAACAGAAATAGGGTTGTTTTCTCTTTTATGTGTGAAAATAATATGTTGACACTGATATTATGACACTTTTGCCGAGGCTTATACAGGTAAGCTCTTAATAATTATCTGAAAGAACAGCTGAGGGAAATCTGGGCGCAGGGATGTAAGGAGGATGC
>SAMEA3663023__coassemble_699_pt1 | contig 45192 bp, 34 predicted proteins | sample SAMEA3663023__metabat2_low_PE_009 | metagenome-assembled genome bin SAMEA3663023 (sample SAMEA3663023) | pig gut metagenome | biome: pig gut; feature: pig-associated habitat; material: faeces | place: France | collected 2012
AACAACGTATCACGGGCAGAGTGAAAGGCACGTTGAAATCGAAATTAAAGAATCCTCATCTGCTATTGGTGAACCCCGCGGAGGGAGTGCGCCATGAGTTTGAGTTGGGCGACAGCAGTCGTTTCTCGCTGACGGTGGACAGTCCCGAAGGCACGACATGGCTATTGGAAGGCACAAAAAAAAGTGGTAGTACGGAGATGGTCGAACTACAAGTTGACAAGCAAATACCCCCTACGGTGAGATTGCCTCACTATGCTTGTCAAATGGGCAATGATTTGTCCGTCTATGTCAAGCAGAGCAACCAACAGCAGATGTATGCTTGGAATGGCGTGGTAGAACTTCCCGAATTTGAGAAGAAAGGAAGTAAAAAGAAACCCAAATCGATGAACTATGGCCAACTGGAAGCCCCTCGCAATCTTTATCCGAATGATCCTCGTATTGAGCATGCGACATCCATGGAAACACTCCTCAGCCAGTTGGGCATCTATTGTTCTGTTGGTGAAGATGGCCACAAGAGAATCGGTGGTGTTGGACAGATTGTTGGGAAAAAATATGTGGACAATGTGGCAGAAACAGATGACGAAGAAATATTGGCTATCTGGCCGCAGAATGTGCGGAGTATAGAATATTTCTCGATGAACCATCCTCAGAATACGATGTATGGTGTGCGCGCTGATATTAGAGGCAGAATCCCTGGCGTGTTGTTCATCTTCCTTAAAGATGGTTCGGAGATAGGAAAGCGCAAACACCTGCTCTCCATGGCAAGGATATCCCCGTTGGGCTATCGCTACAATATGGAGTTCTATTCACCACAGTATCCCAAGACGGATAAGAGCGACTATACGCGCCCCGACTATCGCACGACGCTCTATTGGAATCCCTCGTTGCAGACCGACGATGCTGGTGAAGCCATTGTGCGTTTTTATTCTTCCGACTCATCGAAACGCTATCTTGTCACGATAGAAGGAGCAACGGAAGATGGTCGGCCCGTGAGTTGGCAAGGCTTGCTGCGATAAGAAGATACCGCCCGATGTGTAACGCATCGGGCGGTATCTTCTTATGTGGTCGCGCTTTCCGGGCGAAGAGTGATGCCTTCCAAAAAGACGGTGTCCTGTTATTTCTCTGCCAGTTGCAGGAGGTATTTGCCATATTCGTTTTTTGCCATTGGAACAGCCACCTCACGAAGTTTCTCTTTCGTAATCCAACCATGCTTGTAGGCAATCTCTTCCAGACAGGCCACTTTCAGTCCTTGACGCTTTTCGATCACTTCGATAAAGGTAGAAGCCTCCGACAGTGAGTCGTGAGTGCCCGTGTCGAGCCATGCGAAACCACGCTGCAATGTCTGCACCTTCAGCGTCTTTTGTGACAGATATTGTTGATTGACTGTTGTTATTTCCAATTCGCCTCGTGCACTTGGCTTGATATTCTTGGCAATTTCCACCACGCTGTTTGGATAGAAATAGAGCCCCACCACGGCATAGTTGGATTTGGGTTTTGCGGGTTTCTCTTCGATGCTGAGGCAATTGCCGTCGGCATCAAATTCTGCCACGCCATAGCGCTCTGGGTCGTTGACATAGTAGCCAAACACCGTAGCGAGTCCTTTTTGTTCCGCATTTTTCACACTCTGATGGAGCAATCCCGTGAATCCACTACCATAGAAGATATTATCGCCCAAGACAAGACATACACTATCTTTGCCAATAAACTCTTCACCGATAATAAAGGCCTGTGCCAGTCCATCCGGCGATGGTTGTTCTGCATATTCGAAACGTACTCCGAGGTCTTCACCTGTTCCCAACAAGCGTTTAAAACCAGGAAGGTCATAAGGAGTAGAGATGATAAGAATCTCCCGTATGCCTGCCAGCATCAAAGCCGATATAGGATAGTAAATCATCGGTTTGTCGAAAATGGGAATCAGTTGCTTGGATATTCCCTTTGTGATAGGATAGAGACGTGTGCCACTACCTCCTGCCAATACGATACCTTTCATAGTTCTGTGTTTTAATCTTTCGGTGCGAAGTTACGAAATATTCTTTGTATGACAAAGAAAATGAATAAGAAAAAGCAAATAACCACCAAAGGTCCGCATGATATACAGCAAAGACTCCCTCTTTCCCTATTAGGCAAAGAAGGAGTCTTCGTTATTTGATACTATGAATTGCTTTTATTTGGCGTAAGCCACAGAACGAGTTTCACGGATGACAGTAATCTTCACCTGTCCGGGATAGGTCATCTCATTCTGAATCTTGGTAGCAATCTCACCACTGAGTGCCTCGGTCTCTGCGTCATCCATCTTATCTGCACCAACGATGACACGCAGCTCGCGACCAGCTTGAATAGCATAGGTCTTGGTAACACCGGGATAACTCATGGCAATAGCCTCAAGGTCGTTAAGACGCTTGATATATGCTTCTACGATTTCGCGTCGAGCGCCTGGACGTGCGCCACTGATAGCATCACAAATCTGTACGATAGGAGCCAACAAAGTCTGCATTTCCATCTCGTCGTGGTGAGCACCGATAGCATTGCAGATATCGGGTTTCTCTTTATATTTCTCAGCAATCTTTGCGCCATAGAGTGCATGTGGCAATTCACTCTCCTCATCGGGCACCTTACCAATATCATGGAGCAGACCGGCACGTTTAGCTTTCTTAGGATTCAATCCAAGTTCGGAAGCCATAACCGCACAGAGGTTGGCAGTTTCGCGTGCATGCTGCAATAGGTTTTGTCCGTATGATGAGCGATATTTCATCTTACCGATGATACGAATCAACTCTGGGTGTAATCCATGAATACCGAGGTCTATAGCCGTACGTTTACCTGTTTCGATGATTTCGTTCTCCAGTTGTTTTTTCACTTTGGTCACAACCTCTTCAATACGCGCAGGATGGATACGTCCATCGCTGACAAGTTGATGGAGAGCCAAACGGCAAGTTTCACGACGGATAGGATCAAACGCAGAAATAACGATAGCCTCAGGAGTATCATCTACAACGATTTCAACGCCACAGGCAGCTTCAAGTGCACGGATATTACGACCTTCACGTCCGATGATACGTCCTTTCACTTCGTCGTTATCGATATGGAATACAGAAACAGCATTCTCTACAGCAGTTTCTGTTGCCACTCGCTGAATGGTCTGTATCACAATTTTCTTAGCCTGAGCATTGGCATTCAGCTTAGCCTCATCCATAATTTCGTTGATATAGCTAGCAGCATCTGTCTTAGCTTCATCCTTCATGGCTTCAACCAATCGGGCCTTTGCTTCGTCTGCACTCAGTCCAGAGAGTTCTTCCAGCTTAGCACGCTCCTGCAATTGCATCTTCTCAAGTTCTTCGTTTTTCAGGACCAGCAACTTCTTTTCGTTGTCAATGCGCGTTTGCAGGTTGTCGAGTTCATTCTTTCTGCGACCCAGTTCCTCCTGACGTTGGTTGAGCGAGATCTCACGCTGTTTCAGTCTATTTTCGCTTTGCTGGATATGCTGGTTGCGCTGTTGCACTTCCTTTTCCAGTTCGCTTTTCTTATTGAGGAACTTCTCTTTGACCTCGAGCAGTTTCTTCTCTTTGATAACTTCGGCTTCCTTATTGGCAGCCTCTACCATTTCATTATATTTTCCTTTGATGACATGACGGAAAATCATAAAGCCACAGAGTCCGCCAATTAGAAGGGCGGCAATGATAGCAAGGATGACTAATATGTCCATAGATTAAATTTGATATATATTATTAATATTCTCGTTTCAGTATATTACTTTTCTTTCAGTGCATGTTCCACTTCGGCTGTCAACTTATCGAGAATATTCTTGAAAGGCTCTGCGTCATGGTTGGCGCGTTCCTTTTGATAGAGCAGTGCTATATCTATAAGTGTCATCAAAGATATTATGTGTTCGCTTTTACGGGTTTTGTATGCCGCAGCGTATGCATTATATCTTTCAGTGATGAGCTTTGCTGCCGAGCGATAGAACTCCTCATCGTCGCGGTTGATTACCACTTCGATTTCCTCGTCATAGACGTGCAGCTTGATATGTAACTTGTCTCGGTTTGTTTCTGCCATGGTTCGGTCTCCTCTATTCGTTTTCATCGCTAAGGATTCCAATACACTTATTCACTTCTCTGATGAGCTTCGCCAGTCTGTCTTTAGCGCTTTGCAAGTCGCCATCGGTAATACTGATCATGCGTGCCATCTTAAGGGCCTCGTAGTCTTTCTGCTTTTGATCCAACTGTTGTCGCAGCGTTTCCATTTGCTTTTCGTCCTCTTCGATTTGGGCGTATAGGTCATTGTTCTCCTTTTTCAGTTCTTGAAATCGGAGAATCATCTGCCTCATGCGGGTTTCAAACGTTGCTATAGTTTTCTCGTTAGGCGTCATTGATACTTATTTTTGTCTTCTTTGCCTTGAGCTGTTTGGTTATGCCAATCATGACCTTGGCTGCAAAACATTAAAGACACACCCTTAATCTCTACAAAGGTAACATTTTTTATACAAAGTGCAACCTTTTCTGTAATATATTTAACTTTTTTTATTTCGTTTCTTGTTGTGCTGGCTGCTTTTCTTTTTTAGCAAGCATCACTACATGATATACGAAATCGGTTACCCATCGCTGTGAGAAACCAAGTTTCTGGTTGTATTGACGGATTGCCACGATAGACTTCAGAACACCTGCATCACTATAATCGTTTTTATTGAAGATGTCATTGATAGTCTTTTCGGTCATGGTATAAAGAGCCTTTTTGAAGAATCCGGGCAAGCGAAGTTTGAACTTCATCAGGTTTCCGGTAAGCATCATCAAGTCTTGTGAGAACGCAGAAAACTGAATCATATAGGTTTGCACATCCTGCGGTTTCTTGCAGCGACGACGAATGCTTTGGTCTATCTCTTTAGTGAAGTCATCGCTCATGCCATATATCTCTTTCAGCATTTTCTTGCAGCGTGACTTTTCTCCCACACCGAGCTTATTGTTTTGAGTTGGCACGTGGAGTGTTTGTTTAAACACGCGTAAATCGGGCAATGCAGCCAGATTGGTAATGCCCAAGTCTGCTGCCATTACGGCCTGGAAATAAACACGAATGAGAGTCATGAAGTCTTCCATGCCTCCTGTTTTCTGCTGTTCATCGGTGTTACGTCCGAATATTTTAGATAAAATTCCCATGTTTTATGTATTCTTTTAATAGATATTTACTAATGACTTGCAAATTTACGAATAAAAGTTGAAATGTCAAACTGATTTTGCAAGTTTAACGCTGTCGTCATATATTTCCGACTTGTTCAACGGCAACATGAACCACATGATATGCATTGAAGGTTCAACAAAATGGGGTTGGTGCAGGACGCTACCAACCCCTAACTATGAATGATAAGATAGTTCGGCAACAGCCGACATAGGCTTATCGGTGGCAAATATAGCATTTATTTCAGAAAAGAGCAAATTTTCACGTGTTTTTTTCTCATTTTCAAGCATTTTCATTATCTTTGCCCCATGAAGCAGCACTATTTTATATGGTTCTTGGTGGCAATACTGACATGTTCCACCGGATGTGAAAAGCAGTTGGATATGGTAGAAGATCCACCTGCGAAAGAAGACCGTGACACTACAGCAACCGACTCTACCGGTACAATAGTACCAGAAACGGGCATTGATCCCACTATCAAGCAGAACGCATTGACGGTGGCAGAAGCGCAATTGACAGATGTGGACCGTCAAATCTGCGTCAAGGCATACATTGTCGGCACAGCCTACAAGAGTCTAAACAACATACTTCTATGGCCTCCCTTCACTTCGAGCACCTCTATCCTACTGTCAGATACTCCGATTGTAACCGACAATCAGACAGACGAGACAATTGACAAAAACAGTTTTCTACCTGTCTGCTTGACCGACAGAGCATCAATACGCAAGAAACTCAACCTCAAGGACAACCCCGAACTGTGGAACCATCAGGTATATATAATAGGTACGCGAGATTACTATATGAACGTGTTGGGATTGAAAAAAGTTTTGGAATATGAGATAGTGAAGGCAAAGGAGTAGCTATGGAATAGGGATTATTCCATTACCAGTGCCTCTTTCTTACGATAAGCCACACCTGTCACCACACACAAGAGTTGTCCATTCTGATTCGTAATACGGGCTTCTACGGTTGGAATCTTCGGATGGTCTGCCACCTCTCGGGCTTCGGCACGCAGTCTATCGCCTACACGCGCCGATGCCATAAACATGATATTGTTCTCTATACCGAAGGTCAATTGCCCCCTACTGTTCATCACGGCAGCCAATGCCAAGTCGGCAAGTGTAAACAGTGCACCGCCCTGACAGACTCCGCCGCCATTGAGATGATGGGGTGTAACCGTCATTTCTGCAACAGCCCTTCCCTCTTCCATTTCCACGATACGACACCCTGCGTCTGCAGCAAAGCGGTCGTTCTTGTTTAAGAAATCTGCTATCTTCGTCATAATCTTCACATTTATATCACACAAAAGTAATACATATTTGACTTATTTCCAAATAAAATGCTTATCTTTGCACCGAAAAATCTACTAAAACACTCAAAATAATGAAAAGACTACTACAATTATTGTTCGTAGCCATCATTGTACCCATCGCCGCACAGGCCAAAGCCTGGGACGACAATGAGTATAAGCGCATCGAACAGAGCATTAAGGCTCCGACATTCCCAGAACGTGATTTTGTCATCACCAAATATGGTGCAAAGACAGGAAACACAGCTGCCAAGAACCAGAAAGCCATCAACAAGGCCATTCTGGCTTGTTCTAAGAAAGGTGGTGGCCGCGTCATTGTACCGGCAGGTACCTATCTCACAGGTGCCATCACCTTGTTGTCAAACGTCAATCTCGTAGTGGAGAAAGACGCCAAGTTGCAGTTTGTGTTTGAACCAGACCTCTACCCCGTGGTGCCTACACGTTGGGAAGGTCTCGATTGCCACAACGTCAGTCCATGCATCTATGCCTACAAGCAGCAGAACATTGCTGTGACTGGTGAAGGTACTATCGATGGTGGCGGCTCGAAAGAAACATGGTGGCAATGGACGGGTGTACCCTACTTCGGAGGTGCACCCGACAAACTGCCCAACCAGCGCAGTGGCACCCGTGCCCGATTGCTGAAACAAGCAGAAGACGGTGTTGATATGAACGAGCGCATTTTCACCAAGAATGACGGTCTGCGCCCACAGCTTATCAACTTCAACCAGTGTGAGAACATCCTCTTGGAAGACCTCACCCTGCTGCGTTCTCCATTCTGGGTGATTCATCCCCTGCTGTCGAAAAACATCACCGTACGTGGTATGAAGATTATCAACGACGGTCCTAACGGCGATGGATGCGACCCTGAGTCGTGCGATGGCGTGCTGATAGAAAACTGTTATTTCAATACTGGCGACGACTGTATTGCCATTAAGAGTGGTCGCAACCGTGACGGACGCCTTTGGGATCGCCCCAGCGAGAACATCATCATCCGCAACTGTGAGATGAAAAACGGTCACGGTGGTGTGGTTATCGGTTCTGAAATATCGGGCGGATGCCGCAACGTCTATGCCGAGAACAACGTGATGGACTCGCCCGAACTGGAGCGTGTGGTACGCATCAAGACCAATACTTGCCGTGGCGGTATCATCGAAAACATCAATGCCCGCAACATCAAAGTGGGTGTCTGCAAGGAAAGCGTACTGAAAATCAACCTCGACTACGAGCACAACGAGATTTGCTGTCGTGGATACATCCCCACCGTACGCAATATCAATATCGAAAACATCACTTGTGAGAAATCACAATACGGTGTGCAGATTATCGCACTCGATACTGCCTGCTATGTATATGACATCAATGTAAAGAACTGCCGTTTCAACGGTGTACGCGATGGTAACAGTATCAAAGGCATGACACGCGACGTGCGCTTCGACAATCTCTTCATCAACGGTTCGCTTGCGCTTCAGGAGAAACCTTTCAAAAACTACAGCCAATGGCTCACTTATTCTGAAATGAAGCGTGTACCCAAATCCTACCTGCTCGATTTTTCCAGCAAACCCAAATGGAGTTATGTGATGGGTATCGAACTGGAAGCCATGCTTGATACATATCTGAAATACGGCGGCGATGACATTCTCGCCTACTGCCGCGAATATACCGACACGATGATTGCCCCAAACGGAGCAATTCGAGGTTTTCGTATGGAAGACTATAACCTCGACAACATACGTACCGGCCATTTCGTAACACGTATGTACCAACTCCAACCAGAGAAAAAGAATCTGCTCGCCATGCAACTCATGATGAAGCAGTTGAAAAAACAACCACGCACCATTGCCGACAAAGTATATTGGCACAAGGCCATCTACAGCTATCAGGTATGGCTCGACGGTATCTTCATGGGATTGCCATTCTACACACTTACCGCTCGCGACCTGCTGAAGCAGAAAGATGCACAGAAGATTTACGACGATGCGGTCAACCAAATCAGCATAACCTACCAGCGCACATTCGACCCCAAGACCGGACTCAACCGTCATGCATGGGACGAAACACACGAGATGTTCTGGGCGGACAAGGAAACCGGACTTTCACAGCATTGCTGGGGACGTGCGCAAGGATGGTACACCATGGCACTGATCGAACTGCTTGATGCTCTACCTGAGAACTACAGTCGCCGTGGCGAAGTCATCGAGCTGTTGCGCAAAGACCTCGATGCTGTTATCAAGTGGCAAGACAAAAAGACTGGTGTGTGGTATCAGGTGATGGATTCACCCGAACGTGAAGGCAACTATCTCGAATCTACTTGTTCGTCGATGTTTGCTTATGCACTGTTGAAAGCCTACCGCAAGGGGTATCTCGGAGAAAAATACCGTGATGCTGGTATCAAAGCCTATAAGGGCATCATCAACAACTTCATCCGCGTCAATGCCGACAAGACCATTTCGCTGACACAATGCTGTGCGGTAGCGGGCCTCGGTCCGGGCATCAGCGCCAAAGTGTTGAAGGCTGCGCCAAAGGTCAAAGAGAACAAACGGCGCGATGGTTCGTTCCAATATTACCTTAGCGAACCAGTCAGAGACAACGATGCCAAGGGTGTAGGACCATTTATATGGGCATCACTTGAAATGGAAATGCTTGGTTTCGATACCGACAATACAACAGCCTCGATTAATCGCGAGGCTGTTCTTTTTCGTAACAACCCCATCATCACCAAAGCCGACAATCTCGCATCGCTCACAGTAGGCAACGGCCATTTTGCCGCCACCGTCGATGTGACCGGACTGCAAAGTTACACCACCGATTATGAGCAAGGCATCCCCCTCACCACCATGTCTGATTGGGGTTGGCACTCATTTCCCAACACCGAGAAACTGACACCTGCTGATACTGAAAAATCCTACGACTTAGGACATGGTCATCAGGAAGTGTATGCTGTAGAATACAAACAGAACGGACGCAACAAGCAGGCAACCGAATATTTCCGCGTCAACCCACATCGGCTCAACCTCGGCGCCATCGGTCTTCAACTCACCGACAACCAGTCAAATCCCATCGCCCTCAACCAGCTCACCGATATTCATCAGGAGCTTCACCTCTGGGATGCTCAGATTGATTCTCATTTCCTGGCAGACGGAAAACCGGTTGATGTCATCACTTTCTGCCGTCCAGACCGCGACCAGTTGGTAGCACGCGTCAAGAGTCCACTACTCAAAAACCAGCAAGCAAAGGTTGCCATACGACTCCCCTATCCCACAGGAAAGCATGCCGACCATGCAGCCGACTGGAGCAAAACAGACCGTCACACCTCATCAATCGTCAAACAGGATGCACAATCTGCTCTGATTCAACATCAACTCGACTCCACCACCTATTATATATATGTGAGATGGAACGGCATTGCCGACCTGAAGCCCATGGGCAACCATCAGTATGCCCTGTCAACCACCGACGATGTGTTGGAGTTTTCGGCAGAATACAGCCTTAACCCCATCGACCGTCCCGCATCTGAAACCTTTGCCGACCACATGAAGCGCAACCAGAAATTCTGGCACCGCCATTGGTCAGCAGGTGCATTTGTTGATTTCGGACAATGCACCGACCCAAGAGCCAAGGAACTGGAGCGTCGCGTGGTCCTATCACAATATCTCACCTATATCAACTGCGCAGGCAACATGCCCCCACAGGAAACTGGCTTGACCTACAACAGTTGGTTTGGTCGTCCGCATCTGGAGATGACTTGGTGGCACGCAGTAGATTTCTGTCTGTGGAATCAACCCGACGTAGTGGCTCGCATGTTACGCTGGTACGACGATGTGGCAGCTCCCGTTGCACGCAATATAGCTAAGCGTCAAGGATTCAAAGGACTGCGCTGGATGAAGATGACCGACCCTTGGGCTGGCGAAGCACCGTCAAACGTTGGTTCGTTTCTGCTCTGGCAACAACCCCATTACATCTATCTCGCAGAAGAAATGTATCGTGCCAACCCATCAGACCATACGCTCAAGACCTATGCTGAACATGTGGAACAGACTGCTGAATTTATGGCAGACTTTGCCAAAGCCTGCGATCGCGGCGGGCAGTACATTCCACTCACTGGCGCCACTGCCATGCAGGAATGTATGCGCAAGGACTTTTCCTACAACCATCCCTTCGAACTCAGTTACTGGCGCTATGGACTCACAGTAGCACAAAAGTGGCGTGAGCGCATGGGCAAAAGCCGTAATGCTGACTGGGACAACATCATCAAGCGACTTGCACCATTGCCTGAGAAGAACGGCATCTATCAGGCAGGTTTTCCATCAAAGGAAGAACCGCGCTTTGACGAACATTGCTACAGCGACCACCCTGCCGTGCTGGGTGCTTTCGGCCTCATCCCAACTCAGGGTATCGACAGCATCAAGATGAGACACACACTTGACGCCGTGATGCACAACTGGCATTGGGAGACTACCTGGGGATGGGATTATGGCATGATAGCCATGACTGCTGCCCGATTGGGAGAACCCGAAACCGCACTTCAGGCATTGCTGATCGATACACAGAAGAATACTTATCTGCCCAATGGTCACAACTTCCAGACTTCAGATCGTCTGCGACTTTATCTGCCAGGCAACGGATCTTTGCTCACAGCCATTGCCATGATGTGTTGCGGATGGGACGGATGTCAACAGCCGCTCAACCCAGGTTTCCCAAAAAATGGCAAATGGAATGTGCGTTGGGAAGGCTTCAACCGCATGCAATAAGTCGCTATAGATAATTGAAAACGAATGATCGATAGGCAGGGAACAGCCTTTGTGGATTACATCACAAGGATAACACGCGAGAGTCGCATACAGTTATTTTAGTTTTCAGAAAAATTCGACCACTCGACCACCGATATGTGTATCCCGCTATCCATCAACACATTAAACGGTGGTCGATTACAAAGACATCGACCACCAATCGACCACCAATCGACCACCAAATTGTAAGCGCATCCACGATACTCATATATGATTATCAAAAAATAAAGAATATCGCTCAGAAATAATACTGAGCGATATTTTTTGATAACGTTTTGCCAAGGTTTGTCCAACGATTAGCAAAACTATTGCCTAACGGTTGGCAAAACTATTGACTAACATTTGGCAAAACTATTGTCTGACACTTGACAAAAGTATTTTCAACGTTTGACAAGAGTATTATTCAACGTTTGATAAGAGTGTTATCCAACGTTTGATAAGAGTGTTATCCAACGTTTGACAAGAGTGTTATCCAACGTTTGACAAGAGTGTTATCCAACGTTAGATAAGAGTATTATCCAACGTTAGATAAAAATATTATCAAGGTTTGAAAAAGTTGTGATAATCACCACACCCCCATTTAGGCATCGATATAGCGTATTCACATTGCCGTTTTACGTTGATGACAGATAACAATAAGTGTGGTCGAAGTGTGGTCGTAAATCCCAAATCACAGGAATCGACCACACGTGTAAGAGTTTGACTGATAACATGATGCAGACATCTGTGGTCGTGTGGTCGAAATTTTATAAAAACTCAAATAACTATATGCTGATGCGCTAACCGTCTTTACTCAATATCCATCAATTTTTCGTTTTTGGAATATTGCACAACTATACACTATTCACAATATGCTACGCAGCGTAGCAGAATATTTCAAGAAAACATGCATTTGCAATAGGTTGATGGCAAAGTGGTGTTCGATAACCTAACGTTCGCGAATACCATTGGTACTTAAAAAACACTAAATATTGAGCATGATAAGCTCTGATGTAACAGGTTTGTAATATGCAATGAGTAACTTTGCGCTTTCTAAATGATAAAATGAGAAACAAATGGTAATGACAGAAACTATGTTCTTGGTAGGATTCGTGGCATTCATAGCCGCTATTCTCCTGCTTGATATGTTTGTAATCGACAGAAAAGCTCACGTGGTGTCTATTCGCGAGGCAACAGTATGGACTTTTGTATGGATTGGTTTGGCACTTTTGTTCGCTGTGTTTTTGTGGTTTCATGGCGACATGGTGCATGGCATAGAGAATTTTAATGACCTACAGACGGTTGCTTCGAAGTATGCATCACACCTGAAACTCCATCCCGACGATTTTGAAATGAGTTTGCAGCAATACCGACATTACATGACGGTATCATACATTTCTGGTTATCTGATAGAAAAGACGCTATCTGTTGACAACCTGTTTGTCATGATGATGATATTCACATCGTTTGGAGTTGGGAAAAATGAGTATCAGCATGTATTAAACTGGGGAATACTCGGTGCCATTGTATTGCGCTTTGTGTTTATCTTCCTCGGTTCTGCCATTATCAGTCGCTTCGACTGGGTATTGCTCGTCTTTGGCGTAGTGCTTGTGTATAGTGGTGTGAAGATGTATCTCAACCGGAACGACAAGGCGGAAATGAACGTGGAAAAGCATCCGCTCGTACGTCTGCTGTCAAAGACCGGACGCATACATACTCAGTTTGAAGGAGATAAGTTCTTTGTGCGACGAGCAGGACGACTCTTGCTCACTCCGCTGTTTGTCACGGTACTCGTTATTGAGTTTAGCGACTTGATATTTGCTTTCGACAGCATTCCTGCTATATTCTCTGTATCGCTTGATCCCTATGTAGTGTTCTTCTCTAATATTTTTGCTATACTTGGATTGCGTGCCATGTTTTTCCTACTGGCAGCCATATCCGATAAATTCAGATACCTGAAATTGGGAGTATGTGTGCTCTTGGTGTTTATTGGTGTAAAAATGCTTATCCATGAGTATGTGGAGATAGATGCCGTGGCATCTCTTGTGTTCATACTGGGAGTATTGGGAATAAGCATAGGTGCTTCACTTTTTGCGAAGAAGTCATAGTTGTCACCATAAACGTCAGGTATAAATCGTCTGATTATAAATATCCAGCCCGACCGTTGATACTGCATCTATAGGCAGGACAACGGTCGGGCTGGATATTGTTACGTTACTGAATAACGCCTGTGGACTTGTCAGAATGTTGTTGACAACGGGCTGTTTACTCTTCCATCAACTTGCGGTAACGGCCTTTCTTGATTTCAGTGTCACCCAAGCGGCGGGCTTTGTTGATTTCGTATTCCGAATAACTGCCCTCAAAGAAGAATACTTCGCCATTGCCCTCAAAGGCCAAAATGTGTGTACAGATACGGTCCAGGAACCAACGGTCGTGGCTGATAACTACGGCACAACCTGCAAATGTCTCCAAACCTTCCTCCAAAGCACGGAGTGTGTTCACGTCGATATCGTTGGTAGGCTCGTCGAGCAACAGCACGTTACCCTCTTGTTTCAATGCCAAAGCCAATTGCAGACGGTTGCGTTCACCACCAGACAATACGCTACACAGCTTGCTCTGGTCAGTACCAGAGAAGTTGAAACGGGAAATGTAAGCTCGTGCATTCACATCGCGACCGCCCAGACGCAACGTTTCGTTGCCTTGCGAGATAACCTCATAGACGGTCTTTTTCGGATCGATGTCCTTGTGTTGCTGGTCAACGTAAGCCAACTTCACGGTATCGCCCACTTCAAAGGTGCCACCATCTGCTTGGTCGAGCCCCATAATCAAACGGAACAAGGTGGTCTTGCCGGCGCCGTTAGGACCGATGACGCCCACAATGCCGTTGGGAGGCAACATGAAATTGAGGTCGTTGAAGAGCACTTTCTCACCGAAAGCCTTCTTCACATGCACAGCCTCTATCACCTTATTGCCCAAACGGGGACCATTGGGAATGAATATCTCCAACTTGTCTTCACGCTCTTTCTGCTCTTGGTTCAGCATCTGCTCATAAGAGTTCAGACGCGCCTTACCCTTAGCCTGACGTGCCTTCGGGGCCATACGCACCCATTCCAATTCGCGTTCCAGAGTCTTGCGACGCTTGGAAGCAGTCTTTTCTTCCTGCTCCATGCGCTTAGTCTTCTGGTCAAGCCATGAAGAATAGTTACCCTTCCAGGGAATACCTTCGCCACGGTCAAGTTCAAGAATCCATTCACTCACGTCGTCAAGGAAGTAGCGGTCGTGGGTTACTGCTATCACAGTACCCTCATATTGCTGCAAATGCTGTTCGAGCCAATCGATGCTCTCGGCGTCAAGATGGTTGGTAGGCTCGTCGAGCAACAATACATCGGGTTTTTGGAGTAGCAAACGGCAGAGCGCCACACGGCGGCGCTCACCACCAGAGAGGTTGGTAACAGCCCAATCGCCTGGCGGACAATGTAAAGCATCCATAGCGCGTTCCAGTTTGGAGTCGATGTTCCAAGCATCTGTAGAGTCGATGATGTCCTGCACCTCGGCTTGTCGTTGCATCAGCTGGTCCATCTTGTCGGGGTCGCCATAGTACTCTTCCAGCCCGAACTTATTGTTGATATCCTCATATTCAGCGAGCGCATCATAGATGTGCTGTACACCTTCCATCACATTTTCCTTCACCGTCTTCTGTTCGTCAAGGGGAGGATCCTGTGGCAGATAGCCTACCGAATAACCAGGACTCCATACCACTTCACCACGTGAAGGCTGTTCGAGTCCGGCAATGATTTTCATCAGCGTAGATTTACCAGCACCATTCAGACCGATGATGCCAATCTTTGCGCCATAGAAGAACGATAAGTAGATGTCCTTCAGTATTTGTTTTTGGTTTTGTGGGATGATTTTCGACACTCCCACCATCGAAAAGATTATCTTCTTGTCGTCAACTGTTGCCATATTGATGTCGTGTTATTAGGGTTATTCCCACTCGATTGTTGCGGGTGGTTTTGACGAGATATCGTAGCAAACGCGGTTTACGCCCTTCACCTTATTGATAATCTCGGTAGATACTTTGGCCATGAAGTCGTAAGGCAGATGTGCCCAGTCGGCGGTCATGGCATCGGTAGATGTCACGGCACGCAGAGCAACAGGATGCTCATAGGTGCGCTCATCGCCCATTACTCCTACGGAACGAACCGTGGCAAGGAGAACGGCACCTGCCTGCCATACTTGGTCGTAGAGTGATACTTCTATCTCGCCATCGGTCATTTCTGCAGGTACTCCTGCTGCAAGCACACGGCGTGCTTCATCACCAGAGAGTTTGACCTTATAGTCGCGCAGACCGCGGATGAAGATATCGTCGGCATCTTGCAAGACGCGTACACGTTCGGGAGTGATGTCGCCCAGTATGCGCACAGCCAGTCCGGGACCAGGGAAAGGATGTCGGGTGATCAGGTGTTCGGGCATTCCCAACGAGCGTCCGACACGGCGTACTTCGTCCTTGAAGAGCCATTTCAGCGGTTCGCAGAGTGAGAGGCGCATCTCTTCGGGCAGTCCACCCACGTTATGGTGACTCTTGATGACCTTACCGGTGATGTTGAGCGATTCGATGCGGTCGGGATAGATAGTGCCTTGTGCAAGCCATTTGGCATCGGTAATCTTCTTAGCTTCGGCATTGAACACCTCAACGAAGTCGCGACCGATGATTTTGCGCTTTTGTTCGGGATCGGTAACGCCTGCCAGATCAGCAAAGAACTTCTCGCTGGCATCTACACCAATCACATTCAAGCCAAGCACCTTGTAGTCTTCCATCACCTGAGAGAACTCATTTTTGCGGAGCATACCATGATCGACAAAGATACAGGTCAGCTGATTGCCAATGGCACGATTGAGAAGTACGGCAGCAACGGATGAATCAACACCGCCAGAGAGACCGAGGATGACACGGTCGTTGCCAATCTGCTCTTTCAGTTCCTTAACTGTTGTCTCGATGTAGTTGTCGGCACTCCAGTCCTGACGGCCACCGCAAATATCAACCACGAAGTTTTTGAGCAACTGGGTGCCCTGAACCGAATGGAATACTTCGGGGTGGAACTGCACACCCATCACAGGCTGATGACCATCGTATGATCCCATCAATGTGGCATCGGGACAGTAATATGCTGCATTCTCTACAGTTTCGGTAGAGGCAACTACCTCTGAACCTGTTGGGATGGCGGTAATGGTATCGCCATGACTCATCCATACCTGAGAGTTGTTGTCGAAGCCTCGGAAGAGCGGACACTCCTTGTTGATGGTGGTAAGATTCTGTCGGCCATACTCGCGACTTCCTGCAGGCTCTACATTTCCGCCGTTGTTGTAGGAAATGAACTGTGCACCATAGCAGATGCCGAGCACCGGAAGGCGTCCCAGGAACTGTGTGAGATCGACCTTGAAAGCTTCGGGATCGTACACGCTGTAGGGGCTGCCGGCAAGAATCACTCCGATGACTTCTTTGTCATCCTGTGGAAACTTGTTGTATGGCAAAATCTCACAGAACGTGTCGAGTTCGCGCAGACGGCGAGCGATGAGCTGTGTCGTCTGACTTCCGAAGTCGAGGATAATGATTTTCTGTTGCATACAGTATTATTTATTATTGTTTAGAAATTTCTCTGCTTCATCCAGTGCATTGAGTTTGCCTACGTCGAGCACTTTCAAGTCAGACTTGACGCATCCGTATATATGTGCACGGTGGCATATGCTGAGATAGAAATCGATAATGCTGAATTTATCGGGGAAGCGTTCCATCAATCGGAACAGTCTGGGAGAGAAAGAATGAATGCCAGAGAAGGCATACATATTGAGCGGTTCGCCATGCTGTGAGAGTCCTGTGCGACGGATATATTCGTAGGGACTTTTGATTTCACCAGTCTCTATATTCTTCCATCCCATCAGGCGCATGGCATTGTCGAAGAGCAGGTAACGCTTGGTTTTGCGTTCACTTACCAGCAATACTGCATCGTCTTCGTCGTTGTGTTGCCGGGCAAACCAGTCGTAACAGACATTGTCAAGGATATCTACGTTATGAATAAGGATGGGCGATTGCTCATCGTCGAAACATGTAGCAGCCTTTTTCAGTCCGCCTCCTGTATCGAGCAACATGTCGCTTTCATCGCTGATGCGAACCAGCGGAGCATAGTCCTGTTGCGCCACATGATCTATGATCATTTGTGCAAAATGATGCACGTTGACCACAAAGCGTTCGTAGCCTTGGGCCATCAGTCGGCGGATAATAAGATCGAGTAAAGGCACACCATTTACTGGCACCAATGCCTTAGGCATCGTGTCGGTCAAGGGCTTCAGTCGGGTTCCCAGTCCCGCTGCAAATATCATAGCCTGCTTCATTCTGCCTACAAAGGTACGAATAAGCGAGCGTAATACAAAGAAAAAAACTCGATTTTTCTTTTATTACCGAGCGCAAGTACCTTCGACGCAAAGCGTCAGAGGTACGAATAAGCGAGCGTAATACAAAGAAAAAAACTCGATTTTTCTTTTATTACCGAGCGCAAGTACCTTCGACGCAAAGCGTCAGAGGTACGAATAAGCGAGCGTAATACAAAGAAAAAATGCTTTCGGGCATGCTCGATCTCTTTATCTATGAAAGCAATGGCATCTAAGTATCGGTGTTCACGCAGGTGGTAAAGTGCTTTATTTGTAATGGTCTGGTAGTAGATGTTGGTCATGCCGTATTCTTCTGCTTTCGCCAAGAGTGGTTTCATTTGCTTTTCCACGTTGGCAATATTGTTGGGTTGGAAGAATTCGTAGATGAAACGGACGTTGAGCGCATCTACTTCTGCCTGACGGTTGTGTGCGGCAATGGCCATTTGGTATAGGCCATCTGCCAAAGGCAGGCAACTAGCATTTCGTCTGTTGTTGTATGCGCGGACAAAGAGTTGGCGCATCTTTTTCTTGGCAATACTGTCGTTCGTTTGGGCACATATACAATTAGCCATACCGCTTGTCAGCAGTAATACCAATATTATGGTTATAATCTTTCTGAAGCCCATTCGACTATTATTGCAGATAATATAGGTCAATTTAATGGGCAAATTTACTAATAATATCTATGAACGACAAGTAAATGACAAAAAAGTGCATATTATTTCTATCTTTGCCGTAAATATGCAGTATGCTGTTTCTCTTTCGTGTTGTTTTCAATTTCAATTGATGTGATAATAAGCTGTTTGATACGATAGTTTTTACTTGTTAAAATCCAATACATGTTTTTCATATAGTATTCATTCGGGATGCATTCGGGATGTCTTCGGGATGCATTCGGGATGTCTTCGAATTATGATCAACGTAATATGTGCATTATATTTTCCAAATAAATCCCAAGAAACTCCCAAGTAAGTCCCAACTAACTCCCAAAAACAAACAGACAATAATGGGAATATGATGGGAGGTCAAAGGACGGAATGGGGAGGCAAGAAGATATTTGTCTATTTTGACAGCTGTGTATTTATACAAAAGACGCTGAAACATCCAGCCCATCAGCAGATGGCAGACCGCATGTTTCAGCATCTTTAAATAGAAGGTAGGGAATACTGTTTCCCTTTTTCATTTATTTCATATTGACCTTAATGGTCTTCAGATCTTTATCAGCACTTGACGTACCTACCATCAATTCGTATTGACCAGGTACTACACGCATACTATTGCTCTTCGCATCCCAACCTTCAAACTGATCACGGGGCAACGGAATGCTGACCTTTTGACTCTGACCAGCCTTGACCGATATTCGGCTATAAGCACGCAACGTTTTGAGCGGACCTTCTGTGTCGGCAGTACGGCGCAGATAAACCTGAACCACTTCCGTTCCATCCATCTTGCCGGTATTCTTCACATTTACCGTTACCACGCCGTTCTTATATTGTGGTTTGCCCACTTCAAAAGACGTATAACTCAGTCCATAGCCGAAGGGATAGAGCACTTCACCTTTGAAATAGCGGTAAGTACGACCAGTCATACGATAGTCGAGGAAGTCGGGCAGATCATCGGTACTGCGGTAGAACGTTATGGGCAGTTTTCCTGAAGGGTTCACTTCGCCCATCAGAATCTCTGCCATGGCTTCACCACCACGTTCTCCACCATACCATCCTTGAACAATCGCATCGCAGAGTGGCGCTTCTTCTGTTAGAGCGATGGCACCGCCCGAACAGTTGATAAAGACCACACGTTTACCAGCTTTGTGCAACAGTTGCAATATCTGGCGCTGAACGGTAGGCAGATTGATGTCTGTACGGTCGCCACCCTTGAAACCTGGGTCGCTCACTTTCATCTCTTCGCCTTCAACTCGCGGAGAGATTCCACCAACGAAGACGACCGTTTCAGCATCGCCCACCTGTGCCAGAATCTCGTCAGCAGTAGGTGTTTGCTTTTTACAGATGTCAAACTGCATGGCTGCCATTCCGCCTTCCTGCACATAGTCTATCTGTATGCGATAGTGGTGTCCGGCTTTGACTTCAAGTTGTGGGGCAGCTTCCTGAATACGTTGACGCACCTTCCAAATATTGACCAGCGTATCGCCATTGACCATGACGCGCACTTTATCATCTGCTCCGACACACAGCGTAAGCGTTTCATCGGTATCAGCAACAAACTGTCCGTCGTAACGAGCAGAGAACTGCTCCAGATTGACACCTGGCGCAAAGACCGTATTGCCGCCATTGCTCAGATTGATGGGTGAAGTAATCGTTACGGTATTGACGGGTGTACCTTCCATCTCGGTATTATTCCAATAAGTGGCTTGCATTCCCTTATTGCCCAATGGAGCCTTCATGTGGTCGAAACGACTCTCATAGACTTCTCCACGAGTCAGACCGCAACCTTGCACATAACGCACATCGCCCAACTTTTGGCGCAGTCCCTGCAGCATGGTGACGGTCTTTGTGGCGTAACCACTATAGTTTCCCCACATCATGATAGAGTCGTTAGCATTCGGTCCCATGACTACGATGCGTTTAGCATTCTCTTTCTTCAAGGGCAGAATACCGTTGTTCTTCAGCAGAACAGTTCCTTCACGTGCCATTTGCAAAGCGAGTTGCTTATGTTCTTTCGAGGCAATAACGCTTGAAGGAATCTTGGTCCAACTCACCAAAGAGTCGGCATCAAAGTCTCCCAATCTGAAACGTGCCACCAACAGTCGGCGCAAACTGGTATTGATACGCTCTTCGCTAATGTCTCCTCGTTTTACGGCTTCAGGCAGATTGCGGTATTCAGAACCACATTCCAAGTCGGTACCAGACTCAACAGCCTGTGCTACAGCAGCCGGACGGTCGGCTGATACACCATGAAATCCTGGCAGGAAGTCGCGGATGGCACCACAGTCGCTGGTGATGAGACCATCGAATCCCCATTCGTCGCGAAGGATTTGTCGCTCATAACGGGCATTACCACAACAAGGCTGACCGTCGATACGTTGGTAGGCACACATCACTTCAGCCACCTTACCTTTCTGTACCAAAGCCTTGAAAGCTGGGAGATAGGTTTCCCAGAGGTCACGTTCTGGCAACTGCTGAATATCGAACGTGTGTCGATTCCATTCCGGACCACTATGCACAGCAAAGTGTTTGGCACATGCCAACAGTTTTGCATAACGTTCTTTCGATGGTTTTCCGTCGAAGCTTTGACCTTGCAGTCCATTCACAACAGCAAGTCCCATACGTTCTGTCAGGTATGGATCCTCACCATAGGTTTCCTGTCCACGTCCCCAACGAGGGTCGCGATAAATATTGATATTGGGAGTCCAGAATGACAATCCTTGATAACGCGACACTTTACCGCTGTGTTTCGCTTCTTGATTTTTAGCACGTGCTTCGTCGCTCACAGCAGTAAAAACCTGGTAGAGCAATGCATCATCCCATGACGCAGCCATCATGGTGGTGATTGGAAATACCGTAACAAAGCCGTTACGGCCTATGCCATGAAGTGCTTCGTTCCACCATTGGAACGCCGGAATGCCCAATCGCGCAATAGCAGGTGACGTGTCCATCATTAGTTTAGCCTTCTCTTCAAGAGTCAGGCGTCCTAACAAATCATCGGCACGAACTTCTGCAGTAAGTGCAGGATTCTGATATGGTAAAGTCTGTGCTGTTGCATGCAGACTCAGCATTGCTGTTAGTGTCAGTAATGTCTTTTTCATCATGTTGTTATGTTTTTAGTTTAAGGTCTGTTACCAGCCCCTCATGAGTAATGTTGTTGAACCTATGTTAATTTTCTGTTTGTTAGTATTTGCTATAATCTATGTTCGTCCTTGTTGTTGTATAATCCTATTATATGCTGTTGCTTAGACGATAGCGTCTTAATGAAAAAACAGGGGCAGACCTTTCGACCTGCCCCTGTGGCATAGAGATATTAAGTATGTCTGTTATTTCAAGTCAGAAGCCTTGTAGATGACAGACTTCAGCTCTTTCACGGTTTTCACCTCTTCGCCCTCAGCATTTTTACTGGTGATTTGCTCTTCGAAAGCAAACTTCACGGTGAAGTCGCTCACGCCCTGAGAGGCAACAACAGGAGCGATAATCTTGGTAAAGATTTCGTTCTTATCGTTAGACAGAGCTACAGTTGCGTTGTAGTTACTCTCCATGTAAGCCTTGGTGCAATGAGAGAAATAGTGTGTTGCACCATGCTCCAGACCATAGGCTGCGTTGACAGCATCTTCGAATGCTGCAACACCTTCCTCGCTCAGGCTACCCTGGTTGTCGAGAGTTACCTCGCAACGATACCAGCCCATTGAGTCAACATCTGGATCAAGGTCTCTTGAACAGCTGCTGAAAGAGAGAGTCATAGCTACGGCAGCGAATGCTGCGGCTACATATTTCATAATTTTCATAGTCGTATGTATGTTTTAATGCTTTATTATTTCTTACCGTTTCTCAGACGAGGTGCACCAGCGCCGCTCTTATAGATAGCTGAGTTGAGCACTTTCTCAGTCTGCTGATAGTAGAGACCGTCGATACCCTTATCGGTATGGTGGTCGAGGTGACTTGGCTTAGCGCCTACGAAGTGCTGTGGGTTTGGCGATACCATCAAGTCTGTGGCCTTCAGTTCGGGATCGCAGTGAACCTTCAGCTCGTCAAGTCCTGCAGGATAGTAGGTGTCGAGTTCGTCCTTCCAAGTCTTCTGCCACTTACCTGGTGAGTTAGAAGTAGCGTTGAAGGCATTGTTGTTGAATGGCTGTCCGCCCTTCAGATAAGGATCGTTTGTGGTCCAGTTGTTGTAGATGTTGAATACAACCTTACCACTTCCGTCACCACCCTGAATGTTACGAGCATCCCAACCGAGTGCATTCATAGCACGGTTCACGTCGTCAGCATCCTTGGTGTTAATCCAGATGTTGTCGTGAATGCTGGCTTCAGAGCCTCCAGGGATATAGCGAGTATTCATCCAAGCAGCCTTTGTAGAACGAGTCATGAAGTTCACGAAGGTGTTGTGGTGGATATTGAGATTCCAACGTACAGAAGCATCCCACTTCAGGTTGCGGTTAGAGTCAGTAATCAAGCTACCCTTTGGACTATCGTAGAATACGTTGCCGCTGATTTCAACATTCTCCAGAATGTTTGACTTCGGCTTACCTTTGTGGTCAGCATGGATGTAGTTGTAACCACCACCGTTGTTGTCGTAGAATCCACTGTTATAGTGGCTGCAGTCAATCATCTTCAGGTTGTGGATATAGAAGTCGTTAGAACCCTGAATACGGAAGAATCCGCGGATGAGTCCCTGGAACGTACAGTTGTTCCATTCAAGGAGGGTTACATTGATACCCATACCGTTAGAGTACATGTTCATGAAGTAGTTACCTACAGCATTTCCTGTTCCTTCCTGAGCATGACCATAGTTGGTAGCCATAGGAACGTCAAAGTCGAGATCCATGAAACGAATAGAGTCGATGTCAAGGGTAATGGTACTGTTCTCACCAGCATTAGGCTGACGACCCAACATGAAGTTACAGGTATTGACATTAGCACCAGTCTTGGTCATACCGCCGAGATATACTTTAGCGCGCTTACCCTGTGCAACATCCTCTGGGTTGGTGCGGAGTGTCATACCCTTATAGAGGTTGGGGTTGCTGGTGAAGTGGTAAGCCTTACCACCTTCCAGATAGAACACCTGGTTCTCTGCTACTGTTACATCACTATTGTAGTTAGAGATGATATTGTCGAGCTTCATGGAGTTGTATGACGAGATGTCATAGATGTTCATGTTCTCGCCAGTACCGATAGTATCCTTAGCAGTAGGCACGTGCTTGATGAGGATAGGAGCGCCTGGAGTACCCTTGGTGCTCTTCATTACAGAGTTGTAGCAAGCGTCAACCTTTACCTCAATCGAGCTATCCCATGCGTCGATGTTATAAACCGAGTTCTCAGACAGACCGTCGATAGTAAACTCAGCTACATCATTTACCCATGCTGACTCAGGAATATCGAAGTGCAGGTAAGTTGGGTTGGTTGTAGCATTGGGAGTTGACTTCGAAGCGGTGAAGGTCAGATAGTCAATCTTCAGAACATTCTGGTCATCATCTACAAAGTTGAAATGATCACGGAAGGTTTTCTTCTCATCATCAGAATACTTGCTGATGTTGCGGTCCAGACGTACCACCATAGAAGTCTTGGTGATGTTTAAAGTCTGGATAACAAAAGGCACATCATAACGGGCACCAGTCTGCATTTCGAAGTAATCTGCCCATTCTCGGCCATTACCATATCCATACCAGTCAGAATTCTTAGGGTCAGTCTTCCAACTGTCATTGTTGGCATCGTATGAGTGGAGTGCACGGATAGCGAAACGGTAGTCGGTCTGGTAGCTCAGGTGCTTGATCACCAAATCAAACTGCTTAGGATCAGTCACTACCACGTGACCTGCCAGTTCCTTGCCGTCAACACCAGCCTCGGTATCGATCCATGCCTGTTCACCATTTGCCACATAGTTCTGAATCGCCCATTTGATTTCATAGGCCACAGCATCATCTACGGTGTACCAGTAGAGGTGTGCTGTGTTCAAATCGGTAATCGCGCAGTTGTAGGGATCGGTAGAACCCTTACCGGTGTTGTTGTCCGTGCGGAATGCCGGACGGAACAGCTTATCACGGTTTGCCGATTCGCTGATGTCATCGTCCTTACAAGAGAATATGGACAGCGTAGCCATCAGCATCATTGAATATATGAATAATTTTTTCATTGTCTTTTAGTCTTTCTTATGTTAATAAGGAATTACTGCTTAGAAACCGTAATAGTTCTTGTAGCGTCCGTCAGAGCGAGCAATGGCTTCCTGTGGATAAGGGAGCAAGTAGCGTACTGCGGGCAACTGCTGTACGGTAGCCTCAGGATTCTGGGTATCAATATCGAAGTTGACCACAGCACCGTTGTTCACAATCTTGATGCTTCCATCCTCATCGCCACGGATGTAACCGAAGAGGGAGTAGAGTACTTCGTTCTTGAGCACACCGTCTTGCGACGACCAGATGTTTTCGCTGTTACCCCAAGCCACATCATTGGCTGATGATGTCTGACCCGTGATAGCTCTTGCCGAAACAGGCTCATAAGGCAAACCGAGATTAGCAAAATAGTCTGCTGGCTTGCTGCTAGGCTTTATGTCTGGCGTCCAAGGATTGACGATGTACAGCATGTAGAGGTTGCTGTTGGGGAAGTTGGCGTCGCCAGTATTCTTCACATATACATAATAGATGTTGGTCATAGCCGAGATATTGGAATAGTCAATACCATCGTGCTCGCTGATCATATCAATGTAAGATGAACCTGTTGACTGGTCTTCTGCTACACCGTAGTAAGCCAAGAAGGTGTAGAAAATCTGCTCTGAGTAGAGGTTGTTGCGGACAAGATCCTTCCAACGCATGTTCTCACCAGCAAACTCAAACTTACGCTCGTCGAGCACAGCTTTAAGGAAGTCTTCCTTGGTAGCAGTCTGAGCAGAGGTCAGTTCATAGTTAACACCATTGTATGCACGACGGCGAACCTGGTTTACAGCGTCGATAGCTTCCTGTGTAGGAGCTCCGTTCACTTCGTTGTCAGCCTCAGCAAACATCAGCAGCACGTCAGCATAGCGGATGTAGGCAAAGTTGATACCGGTGTTTCCGGTAGAAGCCTTACCGAGACCTACAGTGTTCCACAGCTTAGACCACTTGTTGTTATACATGGTGTAGCTGAAGTTGATAGCGGGCAGACCCTGGTTTGAGTAACCCCATGTACCGCAAACATAGTCGCGACGGGTGTCACCCTCTTTGAACATGTGACGATAGAAACGAGTGGTGCGAACGTTACCGCTTGTAGAACCCCATGCTTGGTTAGAAAAGTCGGTTTCGTTGTTAGCATCAACTTCGCTCTTGGGTCCTTGAGCATAACCCCATGCACCAGAGAAGTTCTTACCGAAAGGAATTTCGAAGATCGCATCGTCACCCTTGTTTACAATGTGGTTACACTCGTCAACGAATACATCGCGGAAGCTCTTGTTGAGTGAGTGACCGCCAGCATCAATAACCTTCTTGGCATAGTCGCGTGCAATCTGATAGTATTCCTTATAGTTAGAAGGACGAGTCATCTTGTAACCATTCACGTCGTTGGCATCGTGGTTCAATGAGTAACCACCAGCCTGCAAGGCGAGACGTGCAATCATGGCATAGGCAGCTTCCTTCGAGATGCGCTCGGGAGCGTCGAGGGTTGCGTCCTTGTCAGACTGCATCCATTCTGCAGCGTGACGGAGGTCGGCAATCAGCGAATCGCTGACAACCTGACGGTCTGTTACTTCAGGATAGAGATTGTTGGTCTCATAGGTAGCCTTGAAGGTGAAGGGGATATCGCCCCAGTAGGAGAGCAATTCGTGATAGAACATTGCACGCATAACCTTGGCTTCACCCATCATCTGGGTCAGTTTGGTCACGTTGGGTACTTCCTCAGTTACCACACCGCCAGTATTTTCGCCATCGGCAATTTCAGTTTTCATCTTCTCTTCATAGAGCTTGCTGTTCTTCAGGTTGAAGATGAATTCGTTGGCAGTTTCTACGCCGCTGTAAAGTGAATTCCAGAGGCCTTTGACGTTGCCGGCATCCGAACGAGTATCGAAACGTGCGGGTTTGTTGCCCGATGCAGTTTCGCTGGTGTTGGTAGAGAAGTCAACATCGCTGTTCAGCTGGAAATCCTTGTACAGATTATTACCGAAGGTGTTTCCAGAGAGAATCTGTGCATAAACACCATTCAGTGCAGTAGAAATCTCGCCTTCGTTGTTGTAGATGAACTCAGTGTTTGCTGATGTTGAGTCTGGATCTACAGCAAGGAAATCGTCGCATGCTGTCAGCGACAACATGGCCATTCCACTGATAAATATCTTATTGAGTTTCATATTGATTTCAGTTTCTTAGGTTTGTATCTTTAGAATGTTACGTTGAGACCGAAAGAGAAGGTGCGTGAACGTGGGTAGCGGTTGTAGTCCATAGAAGGAGTCAGACCAGACTGCACGTCAACCTCGGGGTCGTAACCAGAGTAGCTGGTGAGGATGAAGAGGTTTGAAGCAGAAACGTAAGCACGGACTTTCTCGATACCAAACTTCTTGGTGATGAGGTTCGGCAGGGTGTAACCTACGGTAACGTCGGTGCAACGGAGGAATGAACCATCTTCTACGAAGTATGAGAACATCACGTTGTTGACTACGTCTGCAGGGTTCCACAGGCTTGCATTAGCATTCAGTTTCCTGTAGAGTCCCAGTGCACCGTTGATATCTTTGTTCTTGTAAAGTGTCTCACCGGTGATATTGTGACCATCATTGTCAACAAATCCCTCTGGAGCGGTATAACGCCAACGCTTGTCAGCAAACTTAGAATCTACGTTGAAGAAGTTTATCTCCTTTGATGATGATGATGACATAGCGAATGCTGTGGCATTATATACATCAAAGTCGAGCATGTAAGTGAAGTTGGCTGTGAAGTCGAAGCTCTTCCACTGACCTGACAAACCGAAACCACCTTGCCATTTGGGGTTGGTGTTACCGATTACGGTCATATCCTTCTGGTCGATCTGACCGTCACCATTGAGGTCTTTCAGCTTGATCTTACCGGGCAGGGTAGAGTAACCAGAGTTAGATTCGCTGAAGATACCGTTACCGGTGTTGCCCTCGTAACCGTCGGTAACAGTACCGCCGATGAGCATGCCGTTGAGTGTAGCCTTGTTGTTAGGAGTGGCAATATATTGGAGATTCTCAGGATAGTTAAACTCATCCCAGTTGTAGAGTCCGTCATATACGAAACCGTAAAACAGACCGAGCTCACCACCTACCTGCATCACGTAGTCATTTTCGATAGATGACTTCCATTTACCAGCAGTATTATAAAGCGGAGTGTTACCGTCAGAAGCATTCAGTTTCTTGATGGTCATCTTGTTGTGACCGAGAGTGAAGTTACCGCTTACCACATAGTCTTTACCACGTACGATGTCGCCGTTGACGGTGAGTTCCCAACCGTTGTTGGCTACCTTACCGATGTTCTGCATCTGCTTCTGGTATCCTGATACGCTAGGAATAGTAGAATTGTAGAGCAGGTCACGTGTGGTATTCCAATAAATTTCGGGAGTGATGCTCAGACGTCCACCGAAGAGTGAGATGTCCATAGCAAGGTTGCGGGTGATCGTAGTTTCCCACTTGATGTCCTTGTTAGGATATTTACCTGGAGCACCATAGTAGAGTTCACCACCTACAGTAGCCTCACCGAAAGCGGGACCGCCAGTAGCATTGGTGGTGTAGAGATAGCGCCAGAGGTCGTTATCGATGTTGTTGTTACCGGCGAGACCGAAGGCAGCGCGGAGTTTCAACTGATCAATCCATTTCACATCTTTCAGGAATTTCTCCTTATTGATCACCCATGCACCAGAGATAGAGGGGAAGTAACCCCACTGGTTGCCGGGAGCAAACTTGGTAGAACCGTCAGCACGGAAGGTACCTGAGATCAGATATTTGTGCTGGTAGTTGTATGAAACCTGACCGAAGAACGATGCTGTGCGGTTGGCAGTAGAACGCCGGGTATAGGTCTGTTCAGCATAGGGCTGACCGAGTGCCATGTTGTTGAGAGCTGTTTCTGCATCGATGTTTTGATCGAAGAGGTGGGCAGCCTGCTGGTTTGCCTTATACTGTGAGTGATAGATTTCCTGACCCAAGAGGAACGACAAGTTGTGCTTATCCTGGAGAGTCAAGTCGTAAGAAGCGGTGTTGGTCCAAGTGTATGACTCAGAGTTCTTCTTATTGAACACAGCAACAGGCTTATTGTTGTTGATGGCAGTTTTTGCCATACCGGTCTGCCAGCCATAGAAACGTTCAGTATCGCTGAATCCGAGTGTGTAGTTACCCTCACTGCGCAGAATAAGACCCTTGATGGGAGACCACTTCAGTGCAAACTGGTTGGTAATGGTGTAACCATGCTTTTTCTGGGTGTTGGTTTGGATATCGTTGACAGGGTTTGTCAGACGGAAGTTGCTGGCATCAGCCTCATTTTCCATCTCTTCGTATGAACCCCACTCACGCAGACCTGCTGTAGGACGGTAGCGCAATACGTCGATCAGACCACCTGAACCGATGTTGTCACCACCTGCACCTTCGTCACGACGATAGCTGATCTTAGGATTGTAGGTGAACTCAAGGTTCTTGGTAATCTTGGTATTGAGCTTGAGGTTGATGTTGGTACGACGTACGCCTGAACCGAGGATAATACCCTTATCTTCTGACTGAGTCAGTGAGAGGTTGAAACGTGTAGTCTCGTTACCACCACCGATGGTCACGTTGCTGGAGTAGTTGACGGGGTGGTTGCCCAAAACCTCATCCTGCCAGTCGCGTGTAGCCTCGTTGCGATAGAGAGAAATGTCCTTAGGGTTACCGAAGTTGCCACGGAAAGGCTTAGCCCATGAAGAGCGGTTGCCGTTAGCAGCAGCACGGTCATACTGATAGTCAACAAATTCGAAGGTGTTCATCTGGCTCATAGAGCGTGCCAATGAAGATACGCTGAGACGTCCGTTGAACGACACCTGAACCTTACCAGTCTTAGCAGATTTAGTAGTAACTACAACAACACCGTTACCACCCTTCGCACCATAGATAGCGGTCAGAGAAGCATCTTTCAACACGTCGATTGAAGCGATATCCGTGGGAGGAATATCATTGATGTTGTCAACCTGGAAACCATCGACGATGAACAGTGGCTGGTTGCTCTGAGTTACAGACGTGGCTCCACGAACGCGGATGTTGATGTCGGCACCTGGCTGACCATCGACTGTTGTAATCTGCACACCTGCAATCTTACCCTGAAGGGCTTCGGCTGCTGATGATACAGGAACCACTGCCAGTTTCGCACCGCTTACCGAACCGACCGAACCGGTCAGGTCTTTACGTGCTTTACTGGTGTAACCCACAACGACCACCTCATCAAGGGCGGCGTTGTCGTCCTGGAGGACGATTTTCAGATTGCTACCTGCTGCAACTTCCTGAGTCACCATACCGATGTATGAGATGACCAGCTTCTTCGAGGCAGGCACCTTGATGGTGAAGTTACCGTCGAAGTCAGTTACGGCTGCATTCTTAGGATTTCCCTTTTCTACTACGGTTGCACCAATAACGGCTTCGCCATTGGAGTCTGTGACTGTACCCTTAGCGACGGTCTGTGCATAAGCATTACCGACGATCAAGAGCATACACAGAACAAGTACCGTGCGTGAAATACTCTTAAAATAAACAGACATAAAATTAGTAGTTTTGAAAATTAGTAATATTTTTGATGTTGTTTGTTTGCAAAGTTACTTAAAATTTATTAAAACCCACCTAAAAAAGGTGAAATGTTCCACGTAAACGTTTACATTGGAATTGTTGCTTCCAATGATATTGGGTGGAAGTCGGTTTCTGTATTGGTCTCCCATCAGCACTCTGGAGCGATGAGTTTCGCTCCAGAGACTTGATGGGATTTGAGGGCAAAAGGATTTTCCCATAGATGCTGTTGATGTGTATATAATTGTCAGTAGTTTGATGATGCAAAGATACTACTTTCTTTTCGTTGCTGATAAATATTCATCGCATTATTACACGTAAACGTTTTCGCTAATTGTTGCAGGTACAGGCTGTGCTTGAATTAGTTTTATAGGAGGTATTACAAAAAGGATCATTCGTGTTCTTTATATATATTATAATGTATACGCACGCACACGCGCACACGCGAATCTCTTAAATTGTTAACACCGAACACCAATATGGCACCATCCTACAGTTATTTTAGTTTTCAAGAAAATTTCGACCACACGACCACAGATATCCGCATCACGCTATCCTTCAACATCTTACAGGTGTGGTCAATTCCTAAAAATCGGGATTTTCGACCACACTTCGACCACCAGTGCAACGATGTGATGTACACGAATCAGCCTAAATAATGATGCTTTTCAATGTGGAATTACTATTGTTTTCGGCAAAAGAGCAGAGCTGAGTTACTTTTGTCCTTTCAGGACGTGGTTGATTATGTGCATTCATATCCGCAGGGCGATGCCCTGGGCTAAGGAAACCATTGGGCTTTCAGCCCGCCTTTGCTTGTTTGGTTATTAACACATCTTTAGTTGTTGGGTATTAGCCCGTCGTTAGTTGTTGGGTATTAGCCCGTCTTTAGTCGCTGGGTTACTAACGCCCCGAATGGGGCAAAATCTTCATAGCCCAGGGTAACACCCTGGGGTGTATGATTTTATTTAGCCTACGTCCTGTAAGGACAAAAGTAAAGCGTGATCCTATTTTCCTTATAAAATACTATCGTTTATCAGCACTTTGACAAGCCTTGATAACACCTTTATCAAATATTAGATAACACTTTCATCAAACGTTGGATAATACTCTTATCAAACGTTGGATAATATCTTTATCAAACATTTGAAAACACTCTTGCCAAACGTTGAAAAGACTTTTGTCAAACGTTGGACAATACCATTATCAAACGTTGAAAAAATTTTTGCCAAACGTTGGGCAATACTTTTGCCAACCATTTGGAAACACCTTGGCAAAACACTTTCTCCAAAATATCGATCAGTTTATGATAAGCATTTTCGTTAAGCCAAATAACGCAATTTGGTGGTCGATTGATGGTCGACACTTCAGTTTCGACCACAGTATAAAGCACTGACCGACAACATGATACACTCATCTGTGGTCGTGTGGTCGAAATTTTCTTAAAACTATATTTTATGTTTGCCATCCGAGAATTGTGTTGTAGCAAACTGATTATTCTTTCATCATCATCTTACAAATACGATCTTGGAAGAGGCGAGACTCGGCTACTGGAGAGTCAACATTGATGATGGAGAAAATGTACCAATGGTCATCAGCAGCAAGAAGATAACCGCAAAGTGACGATGCACCATAGGTGGTCATAGTGCCTGTTTTACAAAATAAACGACCTTTGTAGTCGGGATGGCTCATACGGGTAAGAAGCGAACCGCGTCGCTCGCCACCTACAGTGGATGCCAAAGCCTCATCAATAAAGAAATCCTTCAACTGCTTGTCACCATAAGCATAGCGCAGCATATCAACAAGAACAGAGGCTGACAGACGATTTTCGGGCGACAGTCCTGAACCGTCGTGAAAGACAAGACGCGTTGAAACACTATCGAGCACTTGTGTTTTCTCTCTCCAGAAAGTTTCGGCATAATGTTTTGCATCCCAATTCATACGACGGTTGGGCATCAATCCCTGCTTCCAGTCAAGATGATAGAACACAGCATCTGCCTTAATATTGCTGCTATGGATGAGCATGGGAGTGATGACATCGCGAAGCAGATGGGATGAGGTGGCAACATAATGATACTTGCCACCACCGAAACGACCCTTTGAACGTCTTGCATTGACCGTTTTATCATTGCGTACGGTCACTCCATTCATACGCAGAGAGGCTCGGAAGGTGCGATCCACATAGCGCTTGCCACGGAGAAGAAGTGGAGTCCGGTTGTAAGGTATATCCCATGCTTTCGCCGTAGGATGCGGACGCAGCGTATCTTCTCGTGCCAAAGTGATATACACATTGCCACGAACATGACGGATTCCCCTACTCTGCATCTTCTTGATGAGTGGATCAAAACTCTCCATGAGTGGGTCATCATCGGCCATCAGAAGGAGATTGCCCACAAGGGTGTCACGCTTCATCTCTCCCATGGCGAGGATGTGTTCACGATATTGGTGGTTCATGCCTAAAGTCTTGAGCGCAGCAATAGCGGTGGAAATCTTCATACACGAGGCAGGTATAAAGCTTTCCGTATCATGATATCTATAGACATAGCGTTGGGTGGTGGCGTCAAAAACAGAGACGGCAATCTTGTTGGTGTCGAGTCGCAACGGTTTGTGCATCAGACTGTCCAAACGGTGTTGCATCCTTTCGTCACATGCAAGCATCTCTGGTGTCACATGCAGCGTAGGCTTCTCTTCCTGTACTGGCTCGTCTGCACTTAACCAACTAAAGAATGCAACAAGCGCTACTATGATATAATAAATGACTGTGATAACCGCAGCAAGGAAGAGCAACAACAATGCTACCCTTCCTTTGCGAATGCGTCTTCTACGTTTTTTTTCCATCTTGTATAAGCCCCACCTAAGTGCGGTCTTTAGCTATGATTCCCCCACCCCACAGGGGTAAAGGGGAATCGTTCATTCATTTCAATATAATTCTGGTATTCAAGAAATAATCTCGTTGGCACGAGCAAGTGCCAAGTCGATATGGCTGCAGATATTCTCCTTGCCCAACAATTTCTCAAAATTGTTGCGGCGCAACACGGCTTCAACCTTGGGATTGACGCCCGACAACACGACAGTGATACCTTCCTTCTGGCTCATCAAACACATGTTCTCCAAGTTGTGAAGACCGGTAGAGTCGATAAACGGCACCTTACGCATGCGGATGATGCGCACTTTGGGTCGGTCGTTATAGCTCGACATGATATCCTCGAAGCGGTTACCTGCACCGAAGAAGTAGGGACCGTTAATCTCATACACCTCCACTCCTTCAGGAATAGTCAGGTGGATAAGGTCGCCACGCTCCATGTCTGCATCCTCGTTGAGGTCGATTTCATCGTAGATAGCTGTCACATCGGTAGCTTCTGACACACGTTTCATAAAGAGCAGACATGCACAGATAAGGCCAAATTCAATAGCAACGGTAAGATCGAATATGATGGTAAGGAAGAATGTGAGCAACAATACGGTAACATCGCTCTTCGGATTGCGCAACATAGCAAGGAAGGAACGCCAACCGCTCATATTATAGGATACCACCACCAATACTCCTGCCAAACAAGCCATCGGAATGTATTGTGCCAAGGGCATGAGGAAAAGGAAGATGAGCAACAACACTACGGCATGTACAATACCGGCTACGGGAGTACGTCCACCGTTGTTGATGTTGGTCATCGTGCGTGCAATGGCACCAGTAGCGGGAATACCGCCAAAGAGTGGCGATGCAATATTAGCCAATCCCTGACCTATCAATTCGGTATTGGAGTTATGATGATCACCTATCACACCATCTGCCACTGTAGCAGACAGCAACGATTCGATGGCTCCCAACACAGCGATTGTCACTGCCGGACCTACCAATCCCTTAATGGTTTCCCATGAAAGGGCGGGCAACGTGGCTTCGGGCAGTTCGGAATGGATGCTAAAGCGGTCGCCAATAGTTTCTATGGTGGTCACACCGGCATACTGTTTGAGTAACAAGGCTGCCACAGTGATGATAATAATTGCCACCAACGAACCCGGCACCTTCTTGCTCACACGCGGTGTGAGTGCGATGATAATGACACTTGCCACACCCATCACGGTGCTCCAAAGGTCGATATTCGCTATATTATTAATATATGCCACCCATTTTTCCATGAAGTCGGCAGGTACAGTAGTCATCTGCATACCCAACAAATCCTTTACCTGAGTGGTGAAAATGGTAACGGCGATACCACTGGTGAAGCCCACAACAATAGGATAAGGTATATATTTGATGATGGTTCCCAATCGCAATACACCGAGAAGTATCAGAAACACACCTGCCATCAGTGTGGCAATGGTCAGACCCTGCATACCATATTGCTGAATGATGCCATAGACGATGATGATGAAAGCACCTGTAGGACCGCCAATCTGAACCTTGCTACCACCGAAAAGCGAGCAGAACAGTCCGGCAACAATGGCAGTGATGATACCCTTCTCTGGTGAGACACCACTGGCTATACCAAAAGCAATCGCCAATGGCAAAGCTACTATACCAACTATTAGTCCCGCCATAACGTCGGCGACAAACGTCTTTTTGTCGTAATGTGCAATAGCCGAAAAGAACTTCGGCTTAAAATCCAATGTTTTTATCATTATTATACTGAAAACAAAAATAATAAGGTGACGCCGTGACGGGTGTCACCTTATTAATAAATAAGTGATACTTAAAGTTACTTGTTTTTGAGCAAATCACGTATCTCAGCAAGAAGTTCTTCCTGAGTAGGACCAGCAGGAGCTGCAGGCTGTTCGGGCTCTGCCTTTTTGCGGTTAAACTTATTGATACCTTTAAGCATCAGGAAGATACAGAAAGCAATAATCAAGAAGTCAATGACATTCTGTACAAACATGCCATACTTCACCTCAGCATCAACAACCTTAATCGACAGTGCAGAGAAATCAACACCACCAGTGAGCACACCAATGATAGGCATCAACACATTGTCAACCAGACTTGAAACGATCTTTCCGAATGCACCGCCGATGATAACGCCGACAGCCATGTCCAACACGTTACCCTTCATGGCAAACTCTTTGAATTCACTAATAAAACTCATAACTGTTTCCTTTTTTAATTATATGTTACACGAGTGATTTAAATATTCATTCTGCAAACTCCAAGTGGCAAACACCACACTTTTGTCACCTGTAATTGTGTTAAAGTCTCATCTTTTAACTTTATTAAAAGAATTAACTTCCATTTCTTCTGCAAAATTAGATATTTTTTTGTAACTTTGTGCCCGAAAACAGGAAAAAGTGACTTTTGTGCCACATTTTTCAATATTAATGGGACAAATTATAACAAACCTTTTAAATATTTTAAGAAAATGACAAAAGTAGCAATTAACGGTTTTGGCCGTATTGGTCGTCTGGCTTTCCGTCAGATGTTTGAAGCAGATGGTTACGAGGTTGTTGCCATCAACGACCTGACAAGTCCTAAAATGTTGGCTCACCTTCTGAAGTATGACACTGCTCAGGGTGGTTTCGCTGGAAAGTACGGCGAAGGCAAACACACCGTAGAGGCTGGTGAAGACTACATCGTTGTTGACGGTAAGAAAATCACCATCTACGCTAAACCAAACGCAGCTGAGCTTCCTTGGGGTGAGCTGGGTGTTGACGTAGTTCTCGAGTGCACAGGTTTCTACACTTCAAAGGAGAAAGCTTCTGCACACATCAAGGCTGGTGCCCGCAAGTGCGTTATCTCTGCTCCTGCAGGTAACGACCTTCCCACTATCGTTTACAATGTAAACCACACCACTCTGACCAAGGACGACAACGTTATCAGCGCTGCTTCTTGCACCACTAACTGCTTGGCTCCTATGGCTGCTGCTCTGAACAAGTACGCTCCTATCGCCAGCGGTATCATGTCAACCATCCACGCTTACACTGGCGACCAGATGATTCTTGACGGTCCTCAGCGCAAGGGCGACCTCCGTCGTTCACGTGCAGGTGCTCAGAACATCGTTCCTAACTCAACTGGTGCTGCTAAGGCTATCGGTCTCGTTATCCCCGAGCTGAACGGCAAACTGATTGGTTCTGCTCAGCGCGTTCCAACTCCTACTGGTTCAACCACTATCTTGGTTGCTGTTGTTAAGGGTAAGGACGTTACCGTTGAGGGCATCAACGCTGCTATGAAGGCTGCTCAGACTGAGAGCTTCGGTTACAACGAGGATCAGATTGTATCAAGCGATATCATCGGTATGAAGTTCGGTTCTCTCTTCGACGCTACCCAGACCATGGTTAGCAAGATCGACGACGACACCTATCAGGTACAGGTTGTTTCTTGGTACGACAACGAGAACAGCTACACCTCTCAGATGGTTCGTACTATCAAGTACTTCTCAGAGAACTGCTAATTAGCATTGTCCCCAAAAAGGCAACATTGATAAAAGCCGCCCTTGGCATGTGCCTTGGGCGGCTATTTTTCTAATTTGACAAAATTATAGCTATCCTTCAATACACTTCTAACCGCTTATGCCATTCGATATGATAACCATTCTTGGTCCTACTGCATCGGGAAAGACCGACCTTGCCGCCCATTTGGCAGTAAGCTTGGGAAACTGTGAAATCATCAGTGCAGATAGCCGACAGGTTTATAAACACATGGACATCGGAACCGGAAAAGACTTGAAGGACTATGTGGTTAATGGTACGGCAGTGCCTTATCACTTGATAGACATCTGCGAACCTGGCACGAAATATAACCTTTTCCAATATCAGCAGGATTTCCAACAGGCATACAACGATATCAAGAACAGAGGCAAGATGCCCATCCTATGTGGTGGCACTGGACTTTATATCGAAGCTGTATTGAAAGGATATTCCCTATCACCCGTTCCACAAAACGAGCAACTGCGCAAAGACCTTGAAGGCAAGTCGCTGGAACAACTTACGGCTATGCTTCAAGAATTGAAAGCACAAAACGGCTCTGTCATGCACAACACGACCGATGTTGATTCTGCACAACGTGCCATACGTGCTATAGAAATAGAAACCTACAATCTCCACACACCGACAGAACTGCGACAGGTGCCGCCCGTCCATTCACTTATCATCGGAGTAGATATCGACCGCGAAGCACGACGCAACAAGATCACCCAAAGACTCAAATCGCGTCTTGAAAAAGGCATGACTGATGAGGTGAAAGCCCTACTTGACAGGGGAATCCCTGCAGAAGACCTGATTTATTACGGACTGGAATACAAGTTTGTGACTGAATATCTTATAGGTAAACTCAGTTACGAAGAGATGTTCAAACGGTTGGAGATAGCCATTCACCAGTTTGCCAAGCGACAGATGACATGGTTTCGAGGCATGGAACGTCGCGGATTTACCATCCATTGGATTGACGCTCTCCTACCAATGGATAAAAAAGTGGAGGAGATTCTGCGCATTTCCAAATCGGAATAATCACAACCAACTATCAGTATTCAACATTAAAAAAAAAATATAAGGTGGCAGTAGATGATAAGAAGTGGGGCATCCTATATTGCCCCAAGCACCGTTCGGGCAAGCAGCGCGAACGTATTCAGCGTGCACTCAATGAGCATGGTGTGGATTACGACTTTGTGCAAAGCGAGACTGCAGGCAGCGTAGAACGCTTGATAAATATGTTGATTCACAACGGCTACAAGACCATTATCATTGCCGGTGGTGACTCGGCACTCAATGATGCGGTAAACTGTCTGATGAAAGTAGAGAAACAAATGCGCGACACCATTGCCTTGGGACTCATTCCCAACGGTTTGATGAACGATTTTGCACGCTATTGGAACTTTCGTGAAGGCAATCTTGACCAGACTATCAGTTGGCTGAAAAAGTATCGTGTACGCCCCATCGACCTTGGTTGCGTGCGCTATACCAATAAGAAAGGCGAACAATGCCATCGCTATTTCCTCAACTGCATCAATATCGGCATGGTGGCAGACGTGATGAACCTGCGTCAGCAAACGCGCGCCATATTGGGTTCTCGCTTTCTTTCTATTATTCTGTCCGCCATATTACTCATCTTCCACCGCATGGATTATAAGATGAGCATCAAAATCAATGCCGAAACCATACAACGCCGAGTGATGACGCTATGTATAGGTAGTGGCCCTGGTTACGGATTGACACCTAACGCTGTGCCTTACAATGGACTTTTGGATGTATCGCTGGTATATCAAGCCAAAATAGTACAGATATTCCACGGACTATGGATGATGCTGACAGGTCGTCTGCTCAACCATCGCATGGTGCACCCCTATCGCACACAAGAAATCGTTATAGAAGATGGTGGTAAAGCCTTGGTATCTGTTGACGGACGTCCGATGGGAACTCCTGTAGGTTCCTATCGCATCAATGTAGAGCAGGAAGTGATACGTTTCCTTATTCCAGATTAAACTTCTATCTATTATAAGTCAAAGGAAAAGACGCATCTTATCCACAAACCGAAATGCTTTTCAGCTTTTCCTCATCATTGATGGCAATACGGCGACCATCAAGAATCACCAATTCCTCCTCAGCAAAAGCAGACAAAGTACGGATGGCATTACATGTTGCCATACTTGACATACTGGCAAGATCTTCTCGACTCACCCGGATATTGAGGGTTTTCCCGTCGCTCTCTGTACCGTATTTTTCCTTTAGGCGCAATAATGCTTCAGCCAATCTGCCACGTATATGCTTTTGTGTCAAGTTGACAGTCTGTTCATCGGCACGTCCTAAGAGATTGGCCAGATGTTTGATAAAACATATCGCCAACTGATTATTTTCCGTAATAAGATATTTGACAACGGATATAGGAATAAGACCAAGTTGCGAAGCTTCGATAGCTGATGCCGATGTGGTATAGGCTTCATCCATAAATCCAGCACGATAACCGAAATAACTATGCGGTTTCACCATGCGAACTATCTGATGACGTCCACCAATTCCCTCTTTGAATATCTTCACTTTTCCTTTGATGAGACAAAACAAAGACGTTGGATTCTCACCTTCGGTATAGATCATTTCGTTTCGCTTGTAGTCCTTCAACGTGATATGATCTATGAGATACTGACGTTGTTCATCAGTAAGTGGTGCCCAAAGATCCGTGAGGACTTTGGCTATAACAGAGTCATCTATATTTTTTCCCTCTATAATCATGTTAGTGTTGTTTATCGTGATCGAAACATTGTCCTTTGCATGCAAAGTTAATTGAAATCATGGAAAAAACAAAAAGAATATAAAGAAAAACGAATACTAATAGGTACTTTTACCGATGATATGGGTTAAAATTCTATGAATTTGCAAAAAAAACTATCTTTTATTTTGTAGAGACAACTAAATTCAGTAACTTTGGACAAATAAAACTCCATCGCATATATGATGGGCGCCTATATAACATATAAAACTAACAAAACCTAAATAGGAACTATGAGTTATTTACGATTTGAAAAAGCAGTAATGACAAACCTGCAGGAGTCACTGCACCGTGAATTGCTGCGAACTAACCGTTCGGGTGCCTATAGCAGTTCGACTATTGCCGACTGCAATACGCGCAAATACCACGGTCTGCTCGTTGTTCCCGTACCAGAACTTGACGATGAGAACCATGTGTTGCTCTCTTCATTCGACTGTACGGTAATCCAGCACGGTGCTGAGTTCAATCTCGGACTCCACAAGTATCAGGGAAACAATTACAGCCCCAACGGTCACAAGTACATCCGCGAATTTACTTGTGATGTAGTGCCTACCATGATCTACCGCGTAGGCGGTGTGATTCTGAAGCGCGAAACTATTTTCCAGTGTTACGAAGACCGCATCCTCATCCGCTATACGCTTGTTGATGCCCACAGTGCCACTACTTTGCGCTTCCGCCCATTCCTTGCGTTCCGCTCGGTACGCCAGTTTACTCACGAGAACTCTGTTGCAAGCAGAGCTTATCAAGAGGTGGAGAATGGCATCAGCACCTGTATGTATGCCGGATACCCCGACCTTTACATGCAGTTTGATAAGAAAAACGAGTTTATCTTCAAGCCCGACTGGTATCGCGGTGTAGAATATCCGAAGGAACAGGAGCGCGGTTACGCTTCCAACGAAGACCTCTACGTGCCTGGCTATTTTGAGTTACCCATCAAGAAAGGCGAGAGCATTGTGTTCGCTGCATCTACATCGGCCATTAAGACCAGCAAACTGAAGAGCCTTTTTGAAAAGGAAATAGCTATCCGCCAACCTCGCGACAACTTCTACCATTGCCTCGTGGCATCAGCCCATCAGTTCCGCAATCGCCAGCCCAACGATGACCGTTACCTGCTGGCAGGTTATCCTTGGTTTAAGGCACGTGCACGCGATACATTTATAGCACTGCCGGGACTCACCCTTGCCATAGGCGAACGCGACTATTTTGAGTTGGTGATGAAGACTTCAGAAAAAGGACTTCGCGAATATATGGAGGGCAAACCACTGACAGTGAAGCTCTACGAGATAGAACATCCCGATGTCCCCCTATGGTGTGTATGGACCATCCAGCAGTATGCCAAGGATGCCGGCCGCGAACAAGGCTATAAGATGTATGGCAAACTGGTACATGACATTGTAAAATATGTGATGGAAGACGGTCATGAGAATATGCACCTCGATGACAACGGACTGCTGTTCGCCAACGGACGTGACAAGGCCATCACCTGGATGAACTCTACCGCCAACGGTCGCCCAGTAGTGCCACGCTCTGGATATATTGTTGAGTTCAACGCGCTGTGGTACAACGCGCTCCGCTTCTGCGCTTCACTCGAAGCCGAATTTGGCGATGCTAAATTTGCCGAACAGCTCGAAGAATTGGCAGAACGCTGCAAAAAATCATTCGTTGACACATTCCTCAACGAATATGGCTATCTGCTCGACTATGTTGATGGCAATATGATGGACTGGAGCGTACGCCCGAATATGATCTTCCCTGTAGCTTTCGACTACTCTCCGCTTGACCAGAATCAGAAGAAGAATGTGCTCGACGTATGCACTCGCGAACTGCTCACTCCAAAGGGACTGCGCTCGCTATCGCCCAAAAGCGGTGGATACAACCCCATGTATGTTGGTCCACAGGCACAGCGCGACTATGCTTACCACCAGGGCACAGCATGGCCATGGCTTGAAGGATTCTATATGGAAGCCTGTTTGAAAATCTACAAGCGTAGCCGTCTCAGTTTCATTGAGCGACAGATGGTAAGCTATGAAGACGAAATGAACTATCATGCCATCGGCACCATCAGCGAACTCTTCGACGGCAACCCACCTTTCAGTGGACGTGGCGCTATGGCTTTTGCCATGAATGTGGCTGAAATTCTGCGCACACTCAAGTTGTTGGAGAAATACACATACCAAAAGTAACTAACAGGAGGACAGAACTATGAAAGTATTAATGTTTGGATGGGAGTATCCTCCTCACGTGTATGGTGGACTCGCCACTGCCAACTATGGCATATCGCAGGGCTTGCATGCTCAGGGCGATATGGACATCACACTATGTTTGCCAAAACCTTTCGGCGATGAAGACCGCTCGGCATGCAACATTGTAGCTATGAATGCTGTGCCTATTGCATGGCGCGACGTCAATCGCGACTATGTAAGCCAGCGTGTAGGCAATATCATGGATCCCGATCTCTACTATCGTTTCCGTGACCATCTGTATGCCGACTTCAACTATATGCACGTCAACGACCTCGGTGCAATGGAGTTTGCAGGAGGCTATCCCGGCAATCTGCACGAGGAAATCAATAACTACTCGATTATTGCCGGTGTAGTGGCACGCACACTCGATTACGATATCATACATGCACACGACTGGCTGACTTATCCTGCCGGCATACATGCCAAGCAAGTGAGCGGTAAACCTTTGTGCATTCACGTACATGCCACTGACTTTGACCGATCACGCGGAAAAGTGAACCCCACCGTCTATTCTATCGAAAAGAACGGTATGGATCAGGCAGACTGCATCATGTGTGTATCAGAACTGACTCGTCAGACTGTCATCAACCAGTATCATCAGGATCCACGCAAGTGCTTCACGGTGCACAATGCCGTATATCCTCTGCCACAAGAATACGATGCCATCCCCCGTCCCGACCATACTGGTTGCGACAAGGTGGTAACCTTCTTGGGACGTATCACCATGCAAAAGGGTCCGGAATACTTCGTTGAAGCTGCCAACATGGTCATTCAACGCACCCGCAACGTGCGCTTCTGTATGGCAGGATCTGGCGACATGATGGATGCCATGATTCAATTGGCTGCCGAACGCGGCATCGCCGACCGTTTCCACTTCCCTGGTTTCATGCGCGGTAAACAGGTTTATGAGTGTCTGAAAGACTCCGACGTATATGTCATGCCCTCTGTTTCCGAGCCGTTTGGCATATCGCCACTCGAAGCCATGCAGTGTGGCACTCCGACTATCATCAGTAAGCAGTCGGGCTGTGCAGAGATTCTCGACAACTGTATCAAAGTTGATTACTGGGACATCCACGCTCTGGCAGATGCCATCTACAGCATCTGTGCCAACGATTCACTCTTCAACTACCTCAAAGAGGAAGGCAAGAAGGAAGTTGACCAAATCACCTGGGAGAAGGTTGGCGCATGGATCCGCACCCTCTACCTCCGCACTTTAGGCTGGGAATAGTTACTTATCAATAATACAACAACAAACGATGAATAGATTATGAAAACCATTTGTTTATATTTTGAAATACATCAGATCACACATCTGAAACGTTACCGTTTCTTTGATATCGGTACCGACCACTATTATTATGATGACTACGAGAACGAGCGTACCATCTGCGACATTGCTGAACGCAGTTACATGCCCGCCCTCAATACCATTGGCGAGATGATTCGCGACAACGGACAGATGTTTAAAGTGGCATTCTCCCTCTCTGGAGTCGGCATGGAGCAATTGGAAATGCACGCCCCACAGGTATTGGAGAAACTACAGGAACTGAACAACACAGGATGTGTAGAGTTTCTCGCTGAGCCTTATTCACACGGATTGTCATCACTTGCCAACGAAGAGACATTTGCCCTCGACGTCAAGAAGCAGTGCCAGAAAATTGAAGAATACTTCGGCAAACGCCCAACCGTATTGCGCAATTCATCACTCATCTACAGCGACGATATCGGCGCACAGGCTGCTGCTATGGGATTCAAAGGTATGCTCACCGAAGGTGCTAAGCACGTGCTCGGATGGAAATCGCCACACTACGTATATCATTGCGCCATGGCCCCCAACCTCAAATTGCTGCTGCGCGACGTGGAACTCTCTGACGATATTTCACTGCGTTTCAACAATTCTGACTGGGAAGGATATCCGCTCTTTGCCGATTCATATATAGACCGCATTGCTCGTTTCCCAGAAGAGGAACAAATCATCAATATCTTCATGGAACTCTCTGCACTTGGCATCGCACAACCACTGTCAAGCAACATTCTGGAGTTCATCAAGGCATTGCCCGCCTGTGCGAAAGACAAAGGCATCACCTTCTCTACACCTACAGAAATCTGCATGAAGGTGAAGAGTGTTGGTGCACTCGATGTACCCGATACGCTCTCATGGGTAGATGAAGAGCGCGATGTAAGCTCATGGCTTGGCAACGCTTTGCAGCGCGAAGCCTTCAATAAGCTCTATAGCGTGGCAGACCGCCTGCGCATTGCCGACGATCCAGGCATCAATCAGGACTGGGACTACCTCCAGGCAAGCAACAACTTCCGTTTCATGACCACCAAACCATCCAACGTTGGACTGGACCGTGGTTTCTATAGCGGACCATTTGATGCTTTCACCAACTATATGAATATACTTGGCGACTTCATCAACCGCGTCAATGCACTCTATCCTGCCGAAATCGACAATGAGGAATTGAATGCTTTGTTGACCACCATCCGCAATCAGGGAGATGAAATCGTATATAAAGACAAGGAGATTGCACGCTTGCACACACTGCTTGCAAAGTATGAGGATGGTAGCGAAAAGCCTGCAGCCAAGCCTGCAGCCAAAAAGGCACCAGCTAAAAAGCCGGCTGCTAAGACTACTGCAAAAAAAGCTCCTGCTGCAAAAACCGCTACCGCTAAAAAGGCAGCCACAAAGACTACATCAAAGAAGTAATAGCGTGAGGGATTATATTTCCCACATAGTTGGTGTATTCTAACTCATAAAAAGCCAAACTCGTTGTACGTCCATATCGTGATGTGCAACGAGTTTTTTTGTTGCATAACTAAAAAATGGGACTCATACTTCCAGGGGGTTAGAGAGATAGTCAATTTAGTAGTTGTCTTTTATTTCATCAAGAAATACCACCTTTGTTAAAAGTTCGTACCTTTGGTCTTTTTTTATTTTATTGCCACCAAAAGTTTTCATATTAAGAATCTTGTCAATAATAACACAGCTACTTATACTCTTGTCAACCAATATAAATCGAACTTCTTCTGGCGTAAATTTGAATATCGGCAGATGGGTAGCCATTGGATATTTATGTGTTTCCTTGAATTTTTGATATTCTTCTTCAGTCCAAAACCAGTTTATAGGCTTAAAATCTTTTATATGACTTCTATCTGGGACTATTAATCGCCATTCACATTCATTATATAGTTTGTGGCATATATTGATAATCAGCGAGTTGCACGTAATACGGTAGAAAAGTCCTATCAAGAATATTTTGAGAATGAAAAATCGTGCAGATTTAACGATTTTAACTTTATTTAAGGCGACACGAAAAGTTGGCTTTTATATATAATAAAGGTGTTTTTTGAAGACTAGATGGAGGTTGTGGATATGACTGAGGTGTTGTGTGAAGGGAACATCTGTAATGACATTTTGTCGGACTAGCAAAATAAGGGGGTGGTTCCAAAACACCACCTTTGGATGAAGCGACAAAATGTGTATTCTTTCAAAGGAAGAACGAAGGGTATCGTGAATTGCTATACCCTTTAATAAAACCAGAGGGGTGATTCGCCCCGATGGTTTTACCAGATTAGCGAAATAAGAATGTGGTTTCATAACCAGATACCAAATTGAGGTATGCGGTTTATAAAACCAGCTCCCTGATTTAGGGTGACGGCTTGCTCAGATGTTTCTACTTGATTAGGTATATTCAAAGATATAGACTATTGCTCAAATTTTAGAATAAA
>SAMEA3663023__coassemble_779_pt1 | contig 34735 bp, 25 predicted proteins | sample SAMEA3663023__metabat2_low_PE_009 | metagenome-assembled genome bin SAMEA3663023 (sample SAMEA3663023) | pig gut metagenome | biome: pig gut; feature: pig-associated habitat; material: faeces | place: France | collected 2012
TCACTACTGTGTTGTTGTCCTCTGATGAACAAGAGAACAGATGTGCTACAAACAATGGTAGCAATAAAATAAGAAACTTTTTCATGTGTTTTATCGGATTTTTTTGTTATAATGCTGTAAAGTTACGCTTTATTTTCATACGAAGCACGAAAAAACTCTTAAAAAAGTATAAAAGCAGTATTGATATAACGAAAAATGGCTAATTCTGTCCTTTTTATAGCAGTTTCAAATGGGTGTTTATAAGAAATTATTTGCGAAAAAACGGTAAAACTGTCAGTTTTATATTGCCTCTGATGATTGATTTAGTATTAAAGTGTCTTATCATGAGTTTGCTTTTCTATTGAAGAATAATCCAAGTCGGTAGAAGAATAATCGAAGGATAGACGAATTCCTATTGAGTAAGCGATGAGACATATTGAAGATATGGCGGAATCAGACAGAATATAAAAATGTTTTGTACATCATACGTATCACCGAAATCGCCAAAGCGCACCGGCTTCACAGTCTGTGCGCTTACGCTCTTTTTCAAGAGGATGAATTATATTAATTGAGATTTTCGTTTTTCTTTGTTGTTACTACAATTACGTTTTCAGTATTCTCATCACCACTGTACTTCTTTATATTTTCTGCGTCTTTGAAGATTTGCAGGCTTGATATCTGATCTGGTTTAAGTGTGTTGATGTTGTCTATTCGTTTACCATCAACTATGTACAAAGTAGTGTTGGGTTGTTTATTCTCTTCTTTATTTGCAGCAGAATTTGGTTTGGGTGTTATAGTGCCTATGTTGAATGAGACGGGTATTACATATTTCACATCTACTGCTTTACCGTTCTGTTTACCTGGTGTCCATTTTGGCATTTCCTTTATTACTCGTAGCGCTTCCTTATCGAGGGGCTCGCAAACGCTCCTTATAATGGTTGGCTCTATAATATTACCATTTTTATCTACCACAAAGGCTACAATGACTCTGCCGCTCTTATTGGTAGCAGTTGCCTCTGCTGGATATTTCACATTACTCCCGATGTATTCATATAATGCTTTCGGTCCTCCTGGGAATGAAGGCATCTGTTCTACGATGTCATAGACTTTCTTCTTGCTTTCTTTTTTGGGCGCTTTTTTCTTCTTTACTGGTTTGTTATTTTGTTGCACAGGCAAATTGTTTTCTACTGCCACCGCTGCATTATTACTCTCAGTAACAATTTTCTCGGCCATTGATTCTACACTTTCGTTGGCAAAAGCCACAACAGCTATTGCTGTTAAAGGAAGTGCCAAAAGCAGTTTGGCACGTTTCCATCCATTCGATTTCTGCATTTTCATCATTGTGATACGTTTTTTTAGTGAATTATGATTAAAATTGTTAGCTAACGCAAATCTATCTTCTCCCACAGCCTTCATCACCAGCAACAGTTGGTAATTGCGTGCATCTACACCTTCTGCGACTACAGCTTCGTCTGCTTCGTATTCATGAACCTCCTGTAGCTCGCGTCTTAGTAGCCATGCTGCAGGGTTGTACCATTGAAAAATCAGCATGATGTTGCACAATAATATATCTACACTATGGTGATGAGCTATGTGTGCTCTTTCGTGTGTTAGAATTTCCATAGGGTGATCTTGATAGTCTTTCCGTGCTACAACGATATAGTTGAACCAACTGAAAGGAGCGATATCGCGGTCTATTACTACCAGATGTTCCCCATGTGCATTGTCTGTTCTTGTTCCGCTGCGCAATATGAATCGCAGTTTCCATAGAGACAACAGGAAGACCACGGCAAATATTCCAACACCTATTATATATAATAAGAATAGGACTTGTATCATGGTAAGTGGTTCTTTTGTCGGGTAGTCTAACGGTTGTTGTACCGTAGCAAGCATTTCTGTAAAATCTACCGTCACCGCAGTCATTGGCGTTTCTTTATTCAGTTCCACTTGTATCAATGGTACTATTAAAGCCATAAGAATCATCAACAGGATTGACTTACGGTTGAAGGCATGGAAGGTTTCTCTGCTTAAGCCCATTTTATAGAATAGGTAGAATGCGATTAAGCATATTCCCGATTTGATAGAATAAAGAAATAACATTCCCATATTACATTGGTTTTATATTATTTGTTGAATGGTCTTTTTTCTTTGAAATCAGTCTTTCTCAATCGTATTAATTAATTGCTTGAGTTCTTCTATCGATATTTTTTCCTCTTTAACCAGAGCGGAAACGGCTTTCAGGTATGATTTACCGAAGAATCTATCCACGACACTCATCAGCGTATTACGATGATATTCCTCGCGTGTGATTTTAGCGAAATACTGGAAGCAGCGTGCTGTTAAGGCGCGATGCCCTAGAAATCCTTTCTCCTCAAGGATTCTTACTAATGTTGCTAATGTGTTCACGTGTGGTTTAGGATCTTCGTAACATGCTTGCAATTCGCGAATCTGCATATCCCCATGTGTCCAATAGTGATCCATGATTTCCTCTTCTTTGTTAGTCAATGTCTTCATCATTTTATTCTGTTTTAATGTTTATGGCTGCAAAGTAACTAATTCTTTTAGTTTATTACAAGTTTTTTGAGTTAATAAAACTAAAACGATTAGTTATTTAACTAAAAGCGTTAGTTATGTAACGTATAGTTCTTATTCTTAGGCCATATTTGTTTCTAAGATGTTATATTGAAACATCAATGCATAATAATTATAGTGATAGTTTTGTTGTTAGGTGAAATATGTGTAAATTTGGGCAGAAAAACAGTAAGTGTATCATTATGTTTGTAGTATTACTTGTAGGAATAGTGGCATATCTTATAGTCTATTGGCTTTTCAAACCCAATTGACTATAGACAGTATAAAGTATTGGTATTGTACTTTTCATAGGTACTTGTGCTCAAAAGACTCAAATATATTTGGCTTTTTATTCGCTTATTCGTACCTTTGACTTTCGGTCTAAGGTAGGCTGCATTTCGGAAAAGAAAATAAAAGTGAACTTTTATTTTGCATTTCGCTCGATTTGCACTACCTTTGTGAACATGAAAATGGGAAAAGGTAGAATGCTGATGATAATGTTTGTGCTTTTGATGCATCATAGCATAATGGCGCAAACAACAGCGGAGCGAAATGGAATGGAGACTATGCGACGTGACTCCAATGAAGTTTCGCACAATGATTCATTGGCAGTTTACCGCACGTTACCAAAGACCATAGGTGCTGTGCGAGCAGAAACTAATGCAGTTTCCCCAGTTCAATATCCTACAGACAATGTGATGATGCTGCCAAGAGTCGTAGTAGGAGAGGGTGCTATTGCCTACGAAAATCCTATGATGCGTCCTTCGCTGACGGTCAATGAACATCTGAAGTTTGATGTAGATATGCAGTCAGCTGACTATATCGGCATGGCCTCTACGCGTTCATTATTTGCTGCAGGATATTATAATGTAGGCCCGTTGACGTTCAGCGCCAATACCAATGTCAACAGATTTCTCTTGCCAACAGGAGTGTATAATCAATATGGTGTTGGTGGAAGTGTCCACTATGTTTTTTCTGAAAACTTATCAGCCACAGTCTTTGGACAATATTACGCTACCAATCCCTATTTCTCCATGGGCGCTTATTCACTGGTTCCAACGTCGCGTTATGGTGGGTATTTTACGGTGGAAAACCACAAGGTCGGTATGCATTTGGGAGTTCAACAGATATACGATCCATTTCAGCATCGAATGTTTATGGAGCCTATTGTGACACCAATCATCAAGATGGGCAAGATCAATGTAGAGATGCCAATGGGTCCATTGATACGAAGAACCTTGGAGCGAATGACACATAGTGGGCGTCGTCACGACCCAATCATAATGCCAAATACTAATTTCTGAACTATGAAAGGACGTTTAAACATGTTATGGGTTTGGCTCTGCCGTATGGGTTGCAGTAGAGGTTTCGGCATTCAGTCGCCGACCGACTACGCTTTTGTACGTTATGTGATCAACGAACACTGGCCTTACTATGCCTATGACGAATTGGACAATCTTGCTCATAATGCTACAGAGCGCAAGTTAGGACGTCTGTATTTCCGACTTGCCAACTGGCGTCAACCATCGGTGATGTTGCGTGACGAGTATGAGGCATGGTGGCATGCAGGTTGTCGCAAGATGCGTCTGACCGATTATCCACAAGAAGCAATGGGCAATCGTGGTACATTTCAGTTGGCGCGTATTACGATAGAGGACGATGCCGACCTACTGTTACGTCATGCCGATGAAGAGTCGGTGCTTGTTGTGGAAGGCATTCATCGCAATACTGAACGCTGGCGCCATATCAAGGAATGTGAGCAGGTCACTATAACCTACGACCTCTATTATTGTGGCATAGTGCTTTTTGACAGTCATCGCTATAAACATCATTATCGTGTGAATTTCTAATTATAATAAATATAATAACCTTTTAAGTCTATGAAGATAACAAAAGTATATACCCGTAGAGGTGATGGTGGACAGACCTCACTTGTCGGAGGTGAACGTGTAAGTAAGTCATGTGCCCGCTTAGAGTCCTATGGCACCGTCGATGAACTATCGTCCCACTTAGGACTTTTAGCAGCTTTGTTGCCTGAAGGCGATGATAAGGCCATGATACAACGTATCCAGAACAATCTGTTTAACGTATGCACTAACTTAGCCACCAATCAAGATACCACACCGCTTTATCCCTCAGCCCATTTGCCAGAGGGCGAAACCGCATTGCTTGAGCGTCAGGTTGATGAGATTATGGCGATGTTGCCCGAACGTCAAGGCTTTGTATTGCCAGGTGGAACCCGTGAAGCAGCGCAAGCGCATGTTTGTCGCACGGTATGCCGACGTGCCGAACGTCGCATCTGCGAGTTGGCGAAAGAGGCTACTGTATCAGTCGAAGTTTCTGAATATATCAACCGATTGAGCGATTATTTGTTTGTTTTTGCAAAAAAACTCAATCATATTGCCGGTCAGAGTGAAAAAATATGGCAGAATGTTTGTAAATAAGAAAAATTATGTTACTTTTGCGGGCAAAATAAAAAACCTATAAAAAAAAAGCAATATGTATTGGACACTTGAATTAGCATCTAAACTTGAAGATGCACCATGGCCGGCAACCAAAGATGAATTAATAGATTATGCCATCCGTTCGGGCGCACCGCTCGAAGTGTTGGAGAATCTGCAAGAGATAGAAGACGAGGGTGATGTCTATGAGAGCATCGAAGACATTTGGCCCGACTATCCTACCAAAGAAGATTTCCTTTTCAACGAGGACGAGTATTAAACACTACTGGCACCCCCTGTCAGTTTAAACTGTTACATAGCGGTATGTGAATCTTGAGAAGGTTCCCATACCGCTGTTTTTTTCGCGCGCACGCACACGCGATGTCGCAAAGGTTCGGCCACTCGACCACCATTGCTTATAAGCAGTTATATCACAATGCTTTATATGGGTGGTCGAATATTTCTTGCTTACGTTTTCGACCACTCTTCGACCACATTGCCACCACTGTTGCACACATGAAACAGTCCAAGTACGATAATTGCTGTCTCTTCAAGTGCAGTCATTGGCGTTTGCCAGCACATTGTCCCATGTAGGAACAATAGTTTATATCTTGCATTTTCTTGTCGTGAGGTCAATACGCCAATACGTTCCAGAGGTCGCGTATGCGTGCTTCTGGATCCCATTTCTCTTTGAAAGTCCATAGTGCAGTGACTGCATGGAAAAGTGGTTTCTCTTCCGATTCCTCCAGATTATCGTTAAGCCATCCGCTGTTTCCTCCTTCGCGCGAGCAGTTATAATAGTATGTGCGTAGTCCCCAAGGACATGGATCGAGCACCTTGTCGCTGTAAGCATAGCAGATGTTGGTGTCGAGAATCTGTTTCGACAGTCTGCAGTTGAGCAGGAAAAACTGTGAATCGTGGTGGTATCTACCGAGTATGGTAGGCGATTTAGCATCGAAATACGAGTCTTTGATAACCAGTTTCTGGTCTTTCGAACCTCGTCCGTCGTGCCAGATGATGGCGCGGCTATCGCCCAAAAAGCGGCAACGGGTGGCGTAGCACCATCCTCTGGGGCATAGGAAATCCACACCGGGACATCTCAGATACAGGTCAGCGTGGTAGTACATGCCGTCAGTCTTTGCCCACAAAGCCAGTGCATCATTACCGTCCGCCCATACATTAGAGTTGATAACGATGGTTCTGGTGGCTCTTCCGAAGATAGCCATTTGGTGTGTAGTGGTGTTTTCTATTGTTGTTCCGTAGTTGTTATATACCGTCAGTCCGCTTATCACGCAGTCGTCAGCTCCCTCTTGAAGTACTATCACACCGTTGCCAGTAGGCTTTCCGTGATATTCCGGCATTTTATTGGTTTTAGCAGTTTCAGCCAAAACGATGATTGTACTGTCGCGGTCTTCACCTACCAGTACGATGTTGGGTCGATCGATTACCACCTTTTGGTGGTAAGTACCCTTGCGAATCAGAATCTTATAGGGTTTGGTAGGTTGCTGTGGTGCCTTCTCAATAGCCAGTTGAATGCTGTCTCCGGGATTGACAATGGCATCAAAATCTGCCATGTTCGCCTTTGGCTTTCTAAACCACTGTAGTAGTCCCGTCTCGTTTCCACCTTTGGTTTGCAGACTGATAGCCACCTTATGTTTGGGATCGTAGCGTTCTGCCCATTTGTTGTAATCTTCATAGAGTGACGAAGGACCTTCGGTGTACCAGGCATAACCATTGCGTCGTTCGCTACCAATCTGGTAGAGATGTCTTCTGGGCACACCATCTCTGTCGCAAACAAACGGTTCACCATATTCCAAATCATAGAAGCGAGCCCATATAGGATGTGCATTCTTGTCAGCCACCAGTTGTGTGTCGCGGTAGGGCGATCCCCATTTTCCGATGTGCGCAACCCTCATTCCCGTCAGTTTGTGGTCGTCAAACCATTTCATAGCGCCGTGGATAGCCGTCTTGACCTCGTCACTTGGATGATCCAGGCTCATCAGCAGACGCACCAGTCCGGCACTCTCCGAACTGCAGAACGAAGCCAACTCGAAGGCTCTTGCTTTTGCAGGCTCCAGCGTTTCCCTATCGTGTTGCTGACACCACACCGTAGGTTTACCGTCGCGTCTTATTTGTGTAGCGAGAATACAATCGATACCTTTGTCGAAAGCCACTTTCATTTTCTTGCGCATCTCCTTTGTGATGAGTTTTCCTTGATAGGGCTCCTGCTGTTCCACCATGTCTTTCAGCATCAACATGGTGTGTTCCATGGCATGGTCGTTATAGGTGATATGAATCTGATAGTCGCGCATTACAGGCCAAAATTGCGGCCATCCGCCGTTGGGATACTGCCCGCTGAGCAGATAATTCACCCCTTTGCAGAACGCATCTTTATATCGTTCATCCTTCGTTTGTTGGTAGAGTCGTGCCAAGAAAATCATTTGTGTGGTCGTGGCATCATTGTCGGTAGTAGAGTCGTTGCGTCTTGATTTCTCCGCCATCACCTGTTCGCGTTCCTTGTCTGTCATGCGTTTCACCATGTCAATGTTCTTAGGCCATCCGCCTGTCACACGTTGGTAGAGTAGGAGTTGGTCGCCTATACGTCGTGCCTCCTCAGTGCGGAAGAACTGCGGATCAGTTTCCCTCAATACCTGTTTGTAGCCTTTTTGTGCTGTTGCTGCCATGACAAAAGCAAAACATAGTAGGATCATCATCTCGATGCGCTTATTGCGCAGATTGATTTTAGTAGTAGTTGTTATTCCCATACAATTTAGTAGTTTGTTTTTCTAATATAGTAATTGTGCCTACAAAGGTAGTGCAAACCTCTGAAATACAAAAGAAAAACACTTTTTTCTTTTGTATTTCAGAGGTGCCGCCTATCTGTGTCCTCATGTTCTCTTACGATTTTCTGTATCGTTACACAATATATCGTTAGAAAAGTCGTTATATTCTATGTGAAACGTTTACCGCTGATATGGATATTCTTGTTGGCATCACTGCGAGTGTTGGCACAGCAGGATGTGTCTTTTGCACATTATTGGGCAATGGAACCATCATTCAATCCTGCCGCCGTTGGCAAGGAGTCCAAGATCAATATAACGGGAGCCTATCAGTTGAGCATGGCAGGCTATGAACAGCATCCGCGTACGATGAATCTGGCAGCCGACATGCCTTTCCGACTACTCAATATGACCCATGGCGTGGGCATACAGTTGTTGAACGATGAGATAGGACTCTTCACCCATAAGCGCATGGCGTTGCAGTATGCGTTGCAGTGCCGCTTGTTTGGAGGTCATCTGCGCTTCGGTTTGCAGGCAGGAGTATTGAGCGAGGGTTTCAAAGGCTCCGAACTTGATGCAGAAAACAGTAGCGATCCCGCGCTACCCACCGCCGATGTCAATGGTACAGCCTTCGATTTCAGTGGCGGACTCTATTATCTTCACCGTAACTGGTATGTCGGTGTCTCTGTTTTACACGCCACAGCCCCAGCGGTAGAGATGGGTAATCGCAGCTTGTTACAGGTCGATCGCATCTATTATCTTACTGCAGGCTACACTTTCCGATTGCGCAATCCCCATCTGGCGATATTGCCCAGCGTGCTTGCCTATACCGATGGCACCTCGCAGCGAGCTGATTTCACCGCCCGTTTGCGCTACACCAACGATGAAAAGATGCTCTATGGTGGAGTGGGCTATAGTCCCACCAACTCGGTAACAGCCATGATTGGCGGAAATTTCCACGGCGTACACATTGGTTACAGCTATGAGATGTACACCACAGGAACAGGCATTGGCAATGGCAGCCACGAACTCTTCGTGGGCTATCAAACCAATATTGACATCGGACCGCGCCGCCGCAACCGCCATCAGAGTGTCCGCATCCTGTAACAGACAATAGACATATAACAACAGACCATAATAGATAAAAAACGATATGAATACACTACGACACATACCACACGTCAGACACACCATCCGCTGGTATCATCCCGCGTTGCTTCTACTCTTCGCAATGCTCGCTGCCAGTTGTCTTGGATCCAAAATCAGTTCGTCTCAAGGTGGCGAAGTGACTGGCCATAGTGGTCGCACCTTTGCCGAACCGACCCCATACGGCATGACCCTTGTGAAGCGAGGCCATGTCAAAATGGGTATTGAGCAACAAGATTCGCTATGGGGCAGACGCACACCAGTGCGCGACATCTCGGTGGAGAGTTTCTGGATGGACGAGCGCGAGGTGACCAATTCCATGTATCGCCAGTTTGTCAGCTACGTCCGCGACTCTATTATCCGCGAGCGTTTAGCCGATCCAAACTATGGTGGCGATGAGACCTATAAGATAGAAGAAGACCGTTACGGCAATCCCGTCACTCCCCATCTCAATTGGAAAAAACCGTTGCCACGTCGTCCTAACGAGGACGAACAGCGTGCTTTCGAAAGCCTATATACCACCAATCCAGTGACGGGTGAGAAACTTATCGATTGGCGCCAACTCAATTATCGGTATGAAATATACGACTATGCCGAGGCAGCCAAGCGCAAATACCGCACCAATCCGCAAGAACGCGTGTTGAATACCGATTATCGTCCCAATCCCAATGAGCGCATCTGGATATCCAAAGATACGGCATATATCGACGATGAAGGTCGCATCGTGCGAGAAACCATCAACCGCGAATACACTGGTCCGTGGGATTTCCTCAATACCTATATTGTCAATGTCTATCCCGACACCACCTGTTGGGTCAACGATTTCCCCAATGCCGCCAATGAGAACTATATGCGGTTCTACTATTCGAGTGCCGCCTATAATGACTATCCTGTAGTTGGTGTCACTTGGGAACAGGCCAATGCCTTCTGTGCATGGCGCACTGCCCATCTGTTGCGTGGTCTTGGCGAGGCAGCACGCTATGTGCAGCGCTATCGTCTGCCTACCGAAGCCGAGTGGGAATATGCAGCACGTGGTAAAAACCAGAATGAATTTCCATGGGACAATAAGGAAATGGCATCCGGTAACGGGTGCTATTATGCCAACTTCAAGCCCGACAACGGTAATTACACCAAAGACGGTAACCTCATTACCAGTCGCACAGGCATCTATAATGCCAATTCCAACGGACTTTACGATATGGCGGGCAACGTAGCCGAATGGACCAGCACCATCTATACCGAGGCAGGTGTTGAACAAATGAACGATATCAACCCCGACCTTCGCTACAATGCAGCACCCGAAGATCCCTACCGCATGAAGAAAAAGACAGTGAAAGGTGGATCTTGGAAAGACCCCGAATCGATGGTCCGTTCCGCCTGGCGCACCTTTGAGTATCAGAATCAGCCACGCAGTTACATCGGTTTCCGCTGTGTGCGCAGTATGGCTAATACCAATAGCGGTAAAGTGAAAAATAAAAAATAAGCATATTCACCCTCAAAAACGAAACACCATGACAGAATATAGCAAGTTGAATATCATCTATAAACTACAGAAATGGATGGACAGTGTAGCCGGTCAAACCTTTCTGAACTATGCCTACAGTTGGGGTGCAGCCATAGTCATTTTAGGCACACTCTTTAAGTTGACCCACCTTCCCTATGCCAATATCTTTCTCTATTTAGGTATGGGAACCGAGGTCTTCGTATTTTTCCTGTCGGCTTTCGACCGTCCGTTCGACAAGACAGCCGATGGCATGGAACTGAAAACTCATAGCGATATGGCGGTTAACGAACCATCTTCTGTCTCCGCAACCACTGTGCCTTCATTGTCTGGCACCGCTTCGTCTTCTCCGTCTGGCGTCGCTTCGTCTTCCCCGTCGGGTAGCGTTTCTTCGTCTGGATTTATCTCTGTTTCGGGTGATATCAACATTCCACAATGGCATGCGCCACAGATTCCAGAAGGTCTCGACGAGCAGATAGCCGGTTATACCGCCGAGTTGGAGAATCTCAACCGCACGTTGACCAGCATCAGCCGCGTCTATGAAATGCAGCTCAAGAGTGCCAGTACGCAGATCGGAACAATAGACAGTATCAACGAACAGACGCGCCACATGGCCACTCAGATAGCCGAACTCAACCGCATCTATGCCCGCATGATCGAGGCCATGTCCGTTCAAAACAAGATGCAATAGCCCATTCAAATCCCAATAATTCCGTATTATGGCAATCAAGAAACGTCCATTATCGCCCCGTCAGAAGATGATCAATCTGATGTATGTCATCCTCATGGCGATGCTGGCGCTTAATGTATCGACCGAAGTGCTTGAAGGTTTTTCGGTAGTAGAAGATAGTTTGCGCCGCACAGCGCAGACCGCTACCGATGAAAACCGCACCCTTTATGCCGATTTTGAAGCACAGATGAAGCGCAATCCGCAGAAGGTTCGCCAGTGGTTTGAGTGTGCACAGCAGGTACGCCAAATGAGTGATTCGCTCTATCTGTTGGCTGATGAGTTGAAACAAGCCATTGTCTGCGAGGCCGATGGCCCCGACGGCGATGTGCTAAACATCCGCAAGAAGGAAGACCTCGACGCAGCTTCAACGGTGATGCTCACTGTGGGTAGTGGTCGTGGCGAAGCCCTTCGCCAGGCGATAGTGCGCTATCGCGAGTATATACTGACGCTTCTTCCCGACAGTGCCCAGCAGCGCATGGTGGCTCAAAGCCTATCCACCGAACCCTCTGCCGAGGCTCGTGCCGTAGGCAAAAACTGGCAGGAATATATGTTCGACCACATGCCTGTGTCTGCTGCCGTCACTATGCTGACCAAATTGCAAAACGATGTGCGCCATGCCGAAGGTGAGGTTTTACACCGTCTGATGGCCAATGTCGATATGAAAGACCTGCGTGTGAATAGCGTCAGTGCATTGGTCATTCCCGAATCACAAACTGTAGTGCGAGGCGAACGCTTTTCTGCCCGCATCGTGATGGCAGCAGTAGATACCACTCAGAATCCTCAGATTTTCATCGGCGGTCGTCCCGTTCAGTTGCCCGGTGGCCGTTATGAGGCACTCACCACCCGTTCTGGCGACTTCACCCTATCGGGTTTTATCCAGATGCCCAACGGTCGTGGCGATATGGTGCGCCGTGAGTTTAGTCAAAAATACACGGTGGTAGAACCCTCCGCCACCGTTTCCGCCTCGTTGATGAATGTGCTTTATGCCGGTTACAACAATCCGTTGAGCATCTCCGTGCCGGGTGTTCCCGTCACCAAGATACAGGCATCGATGACAGGCGGCACCTTGCAGCCCGTCGGTCCGGGTCGCTATATTGCCCGGCCCACTACTCCTGGCAGTGAAGTGGCTATCACCGTCACCTCCACCAACAGTGGTCGTGCGCAACAGATGGGGCGCTTCGCCTTCCGTGTGCGTCGTTTGCCCGACCCCACACCTTATATTAATATAGCTGCCGAAGGTGGTGGCAGAAGTCGTTACCATGGTGGTGCGCTGTCGAAAGCCCAACTCGTAGGCACCGACGGTATAGGCGCAGCCATCGACGATGGTATTCTCGATGTGCCCTTCCGCGTACAGAGTTTTGAAACCGTCTTCTTCGACAATATGGGTAATGCCGTTCCTGTGGCAAGCCAAGGCGCACATTTCTCTGCTCGCCAGAAGGATGTGATACGCCGTTTGCAGCGCAACCGTCGCTTCTATGTATCGCGTGTGACCGCTGTAGGTCCCGATGGAATCGCCCGAAAATTGAACACTTCGATGGAAATCATCGTGAAATAATACATCAATAAACTACCTCCACGACTATGAAGAGAATCCTCCTGATAACCGCTCTCGCCACGGTGTTGACGATTACCGCCACCACTTCAGTGGCACAACCCAAGGCGCGTCGCCAGCAAACCACAGCCACTCCGCAGCAACAAGGCATCAGTCAACGCGCCCGTCTGATGTATCCCACATCGCTCGATATGCCTGAAGATGTGGTGTGGCGTCGTGACCTTTATCGCGAAATCCACCTCGACACCGATGCCAACTCCGGTCTGTATTACCCCGTGGAACCCATCGACCGCCAGTTGAACCTCTTTACCTATATCTTCAAATTGGCACTCAACGGTTATATTCCCATTTACGAATACCGATTAGATGGGCAGGAATCGTTCAGCGACTCCTCGCGTGTGGCTATCAAAACCGTGCTCGACGACCAGCAGATCTATTATGAAAAGAAAAACAATCGCTTGCATGTGGATAATAGCGACATTCCTTCTGCCGATGTCAAACTCTACTATCTGAAGGAAAGTGCCTACTACGACCAGACCAATGCACAGTTTCGTCGCAAGGTCATCGCCCTCTGTCCTGTCATTGTGCTCGACGACGAGTTTGGCGGAATGCCATCCAAGCGTCCTTTGTTCTGGGTGCGTTATGCCGATTTGGAACCCTTCCTCAACCGCCAGACGGTAACAGCATCGTCGGTGAACGATGCCGCCACCATGACGCTTGAAGATTATTTCACCCTCCATTGCTATCAGGGACCCATCTATAAGACCGGTCAGCGACAGGGTAAACGCATGCCGCAGTTTGGCGACACAGCCGATGCCGACCAGCAACAGCAGGCAGCTTTGCGTCAGGCGAAACAGATAGACGAGGAATTGGCAGCCTTCGAACGCCGCGTGTTTGGTCATACGCCACAGCGCGACTCTATAGAAGCAGCCAACAAGAAAGCATTGGAACAGGGTGAAACCGTAAAAAGCAAGAAGTCAAAAACCGTAAGAAGTCGCCGCGTGCGCACGGTGAAAAGCAAGGCAGCACCCCGCAGTTCCTCCTCGTCGGCAGGTTCGCGCCAACCCCGTGTGACGGTACGTCGCCAGCGTCATTGACCCACATGATGCAGCAAAAATGATGAAAAACCGACAAAAATGTTGTCTTTCTCAGATATAATGCGTATCTTTGTTGCGCAATTCATAAATTAAAGTAGATATGAAAAAGTTGTTTACCTTGATTGCTCTCGCCTGCATGGCATGGGCAATGCCTGCACAGGCACAGGTTGATTTCGGTGTGAAAGCAGGTCTCAACCTTACCAATTTTTCGATTAACGACAATAAAGTTCTTGCCGCAGAAAACAAGACTGGCTTCTTTGCCGGTGTTACTGCCAAGGTAACCCTGCCGGTTGTAGGTCTCGGCGTTGATGGATCTGTGCTCTACGACCAGCGTGAAGCTAAGTTGAAAGGAACGGGCACAACCCTGAAACAGCAGTCAATCCAGATTCCTGTCAATCTGCGTTATGGCGTTGGACTTGGTGATATTGCCAATATCTTCGCTTATGCCGGACCTCAGTTTGGTTTCAACATCGGTGGAAAGAACGATTCATTCGATGAAAGACTTGATAACGTCAACAACTGGCGCTTTAAGGACAGCAACCTCAGTGGTAATGTCGGAGTAGGTGTTACCCTGTTGAAACACCTGCAAGCCTCAGTCAACTATAACTTTGCCATCGGTAAAACCGGTGATTTTGATTCTGTAGGTGATGCCATCAACAGTATGGACAAGAAAACTGTCAAAGCCAAAGCCAATGCTTGGCAGGTATCGCTGGCATACTTCTTCTAAGCAAACTGCAACAACCAAAATAGTTCGGGCGGTCTTTCGAGATCGCCTTTTTTGTTTCTCACCACATCCATGAACCACCCTACGAGACTATCCCTTGTGGTCGGCCGACATCGTGGAAGAATTGTCCGAAACAACCACTCGCTTGCTCTGCCTCCAACATTTTTCTCTTTTCTATCTATCATTTCCAGTCGGGGAGTATATGCGTTTGCGTTTTTTTCATTATCTTTGACCCAAGGTCTTAGGTAGGCTGCACCTCGGGAATGAAAAGAAAAACTCGTTTTCCTTTTGCATTTCGCTCGGTTTGCACTACCTTTGCAGAGATGATGACCTATGCTGATATCATTCTGCCCGTGCCTTTGCACGCCACATTCACCTACTCCGTGCCCGAAGGCATGTGTGTAGGCGAGGGAATGCGTGTGCTCGTTTCGTTCGGTCGCAATAAGAAATATGTGGGCATAGTCGATCGTTTACATCACGACAAGCCCGAACACTACGAGGTGAAACCGTTGCTTCAGGTGATGGATCCTATCCCCATCGTCAATCCGTCGCAGTTGAAGCTGTGGCACTGGATAGCCGATTACTATCTGTCGCCCATCGGCGATGTGTATAAGGTAGCCATGCCTGCCGGCTTGAAAGCCGAGGAAGGCTATAAACCCAAGACCGAAACCTATATTCGACTTACGCCAGCCTACCGCAACGAGGCTTCTATCCATGTGGCCATCAATATGCTGACGCGTGCACAGAAGCAGTTGGAGGCCTTCAATACCTATCTATTTCTCTCCCATTGGGATGAGGTAGCCCAGTCAACGCCTATTGCCGAGGTGACGCGCGAAGAACTTATGAACAGCAGTCATGCCACTTCAGCCATCATCAGCCAGTTGGAAAAACGAGGCATGCTTGAGACCTACGAGGTGGAAGTGGGGCGCTTAAACCATGGCGGTGACTATCATCCCGAACTCATCCCGCCGCTATCCGAAGCGCAGACCACTGCCTACAACAGTCTTTTGATGCAGATGATGGGCCATCCCGTCACGTTGCTACATGGTGTGACAGGTAGTGGCAAGACCGAAATCTATATTCACCTCATCCGCCGAGCCCTCGAACACAAACAACAGGTGTTATACCTCTTGCCTGAAATAGCATTGACGGTGCAGATGATGCAACGCCTGCAACGCGTGTTTGGCGACCGCCTGGGCATCTACCACTCCAAATATTCGGATGCTGAGCGCGTGGAAATCTGGCAGAAGCAACTCTCATCACATCCCTACGACATCATTCTCGGTGCCCGTTCGGCAGTGCTCTTACCTTTTCAGAAACTGGGTTTGGTCATTGTCGATGAGGAACATGAAAACTCTTACAAGCAGCAAGACCCTGCTCCCCGATACCATGCGCGATCGGCAGCCATCGTCTTGGCACACATGACCGGTGCCAAAACCGTGTTGGGCACCGCCACTCCATCCATGGAAACCTACTACAATACGCAGACCGGCAAGTATGGGCTTGTTTCGCTGACTCAACGTTTTCAGGGCATGCAACTGCCGCGTATCGAAGTGGTCGATGTAGCACGGCTGCAACATCGCAAGGAGATGAAAGGGCCGTTCTCGCCACTTTTGCTCACCAGCATGCGTGAAGCGCTGCAACAAGGAGAGCAGGTCATACTCTTTCAAAATCGCCGTGGCTTCGCGCCGATGGTGGAGTGTCATCAGTGCGGATGGGTGCCGAGGTGTCAGCATTGTGATGTTTCGCTCACGTTGCACCGCCAAACCAACCAGCTGACCTGTCACTATTGTGGCTATACGTATCAGATACCTGATAGATGTCCGTGTTGCGAGTCGAAAGATCTGCGTTCGCGTGGTTTCGGAACCGAGAAGATAGAAGAGCAGATACGCGACCTTTTCCCCGAAGCACGCATTGCACGCATGGATCTTGATACCACCCGAACGCGCAATGCCTACGAGCGTATCATCAGCGATTTCGGTGCCGGGCGCACCAACATCCTTATCGGTACGCAGATGGTGACCAAGGGACTCGACTTCGACAAGGTGAGCGTGGTGGGCATATTAAATGCCGATTCCATGCTCAACTATCCCGATTTCCGTGCTTACGAACAAGCCTTTATGATGATGTCGCAAGTGGCTGGACGTGCAGGCAGAAAAGGTCATCAGGGGCTGGTCATACTACAAACGAAGAATACCGAAGTGCCTGTCATCGGACAAGTGGTGGCACATAACTACACAGCGCTCTACCATGACCTTGTGGAAGAGCGCCAGCTCTTCCGCTATCCGCCGTTCACCCATCTGGTCTATGTATTTCTGAAGCATCGCTACGATGCCACGGTAGAGACTGCCGCTATAGAGATGGGGTCGCGGTTGCGTCAGTTGTTTGGCGCCAGAGTGCTTGGTCCCGATAAACCCGCAGTGGCAAAAGTGAAGTCGCAGAATATCCGCAAACTCGTTTTGAAACTCGAACTGGGTATTGATCTGCCTCGTGTGCGCCAATGTTTGTTGCAGGTGCAACAGCAAATGATGGGCGACAAGCGCTATTCATCGCTTGTCATCTACTACGATGTCGATCCGCAATAGGATGTAAAGATCGTTGTTGCACTTTCCAGACCATGATTTCAACCGTCAGAAACCTATGGCAATGCCGTCCTCAAATTTGGTTTATGCCACGCAAAAACCATTCATTTTGCAATGCTTTCGATGTTACAGTAATTCCCTGATAATAAGCTGTTTGAAGCCTGTGTAACTTACATAGCTCTGCAAATTCATTGAGTTTGCAGACCAAATTCATTGAGTTTGCTCAGCAATTTCATTGAATTTGCTGACCAATTTCAATTGAATTGCTGAGGAAAACAAATTGAATTGCTGAGGAAAACAAATTGAATTGCTGAGGAAAACAAATTGATTTGCTGAGGGAAGTATGTTGGGTAGGGATGTGATGTAACGAAAAAAACAAAGCCGTGGAGAAGATTCTCCGCGGCTTTGTTGCGTAAGTATGACAGTCGCGAACGACTTGCTTGTTATGAATGGTATTAGAAATCGATGTCGAGACCCAGCGCAAACACATTGTTGTTGCGGGTGAAATCGCTGCTGTAGCTGAGGCTCTTATCAGCGGTGAGCTGCACTTTCTCCTCCACCTTCTTATGCTGATAGAAGGTGTGGAAGTAAGCCACGTTGAGATGCATCTTGTCGGTGAGGTGGACCACAGCACCGCCACCTACTGAGTTGGAACTAACTACGAATGAACGGTCCTCCATATACTCGTCGGAAATGCCGTAGTTGGTGTTCTGCCATCCAGCACTTACGGTGAGTTTCTTGCATACATCATATTCTGCACCGGCATTCCATTCGAGTGTTCCGCGCTTCAACAGTTTCTGACGGTCGTTGTATGAAGTGGCGTGTTTATCGTCAAACCAGTGGAAACCTACGTTGATGCGGAGTGCATCGATGGGTTTGTAGCCAGCACCGATAGTCAGATAGGCAGGAATATCACCGGCAATTTTCTTGCCATCCTCATATTCTCCGATGGCTGCATCCAGTTTCTGGTCGAACTGTGATTTAAGCTGACCCATGGCAGCGGTAACGTGTTCGTTGCCAAGGATAGCGTCAGCAGCAGCTTCGGGAACACCAGCCTGGATATAAGCAGTTCTCAGATTGTCTGCCAAGTTACCGATACTTGGGGCATAGTTGACAGCCTTGTTCTTCAAGCGCATACGAGTCTTGAACTCATACTTTGCAGCGAAGTTCCACTTGCCGGTTTTGTAATCCACAGCAAGGATAGGGGTGAAGCCCAGTCCGCTCTGGTCACAGCTCAGTTCGATATTGGCTGCGTTGGGCTTTGAAGGGTCGAGCACCTGGTAGAGTGGCATTGCGCCAACCTTGATGTCGCGCACATAGCCATAATAGTTACAGGTGGCATATACGCCGCGCACACCGGCAAAGGCGCTGAAGTTGTCGCTTACACGGTATGCAGCACCTACAGAGAGACCGAAGTAATACTGGCGACCGTGCATATAGCTGTCGTAGCTGTATTTGCCATCGGTTCCGAAAGCAGCGTCAGAACTGAAAAAACGGCTGGGAATGGGCAGACCCATGGCTTGTCCTACAGCAGCACCCACCTGGTCGATACCGCCTGCCAACTGGCAAGCACCCATGGCTGTCTCGGCTACAATCTTCTCAAACGAACCCAGTCCGTTGTCGAAAGTACATTTACCGCCGCCACCAGTCAGTGCAAAGTTGGCTTGCAACGACCAACGGTTCTTGTTGTAAGCATACTGAAATGATGGGATGACTGGAGCTAAAGCCTTACCTTTGAAAGTGCGTGGGGTAATGGCATTGTTCACATTATTAGTGAAAAGCATATAATCGTTCTCAATGTCACGGGTCTGATAAGCCAACTGCCAGTTGATGGCGAGGTGGTGTCCGTCGGCCATGAATGCCACGCCGGCAGGATTGTAATATACTCCGTCGATACCGATGGATGCCTCACGGCTCATCATTCGGTTAAAGGCAGCGTGCTGGTTGGTATTGGTCAGCAGACCTCCAGCATACGCACAAATAGTTGTCATCATGAAAACAACACAGGTAATAAAACTCTTTTTCATTCCTTTGAATTAAACAAAATTATCTTAAAATTGGTTGCAAAGGTAGTTGTATTGTTCTGATTTTCCGTAAATGTCACAAGGATATTAAGGTTTGTTAACTAAAATTTGTGCTAAACATGCACAAAAAGGCGCGTTTGTGCAGTATTTTCTTGCACAAACACGCCCTTTGGTGTGCAATATTTCGGGTGCGTTTATTCCTTTTTCGCCTCTTTCTTTTCCGTAGGATAGTTGATACGGGTGTGATATACCGTCTTTAGCTTTTCGATGAGTATGGTTTTAGCATACTGTATATCTCTGAAGGTGATAGGACATTCGCGGAAGTATCCTTCGCTCATTTGCGAGTCGATAATGCGGTTCACCAAGTCGCGAATGTTTTGTTCGGTATAGTCGGAGAGCGACCGTGAAGCCGCCTCTACCGAGTCAGCCATCATCAATATGGCTTGTTCGCGAGTGAAGGGATTGGGACCGGGATAGGTGAAGAGCAGGTCGTCAACATCCTCGTTGGGGTGTTCGTTCTTGTATCTGATGTAGAAGAACTTGGCTTTTCCCTGTCCGTGGTGGGTCGATATGAAGTCGCGAATGGGTTTAGGCAGGTTGTAGCGGTCTGCCATTTTCTGTCCTTCGGTTACGTGGCTGATGATAATCTGTGCGCTCTTGATGTCGTCGATCATGTCGTGGGGATCCACACCCGTCTGGTTTTCGGTAAAATAGATAGGGTTCGACAACTTACCTATGTCATGATATAGCGCGCCCGTGCGCACGAGTGTGGCGTTGGCGCCTATCTTGTTGGCAATCTCTCCAGCAAGGTTTGCCACTTGGATAGAGTGGTTAAAGGTGCCGGGAGCTATCTCACTCATGCGGCGCAAGAGGTCGTTGTTGCTATTGGAGAGTTCGATCAGGGTGATGTCGCTGGTGAATCCGAAGAGTTTCTCTACCAGATAGAGTAGCGGATAAGCGAAGAGCAGGGTCACACCGTTTACCATCAGATAGTTGTACGAACTATAGTCTATCTGTGTCAGCGAACTGTTGCGCATCCAGTCGAATGCTAGATTGGTAATCATGGCGGCAGCGGTGGCAATGATGGCTGTCTTGAAAAGCTGGGAACGCTGTGTCATTTCGCGAAGCGAACAGATGGCTGTAAGACCGGCAACCGACTCTACCACGATAAATTCGAAGGGGTGGGCGAGCATGATGGCACAGATGAGTACCATGGTTATGTGTGCCATAAATGCCGTTCGCGAGTCGAGGAACACACGGATAAAGATGGGCACCATGGCATACGGCAACAGATAGACGTGGATGAACGTGTTGCGTACAAAGATTGCTGTGAGCAGACAGAATACCACCGTCAATACGTAGAGCATGGCTATGCTACGCGGTTTCTCCAGATAGTCGCGCCGGAAAAGAAAGATATAGACCGTAAAGGTGATCATGAAGATAGCCACATACATGATCTGTCCGAGCAGTGCCAACTGGTTTTGCGTGCTGTCTTGCTGCAACCGCTCGTTTTCTTTCATATACGATTCAATGATGCGGTAGGTCTTGTCGGTCACGATTTCGCCTCGGCCAATCACCTTCTGTCCCTTCTGCACCACACCGCTTGCCAGTGCAATGCTGGAGAGAATGTCGCTCTTGCTTGCTTCGCTGCGCTCGCGGTCAAAGTAAAGATTGTTGGTGATATAGTCGTTGAGGTCGCATTTCTGTAGGATGGGGCGCTGCAGGGCAAGGGGTTCTTCGCGGAAAAGCTGCTCATAGGCGGTCTTGGTGGAATAGACGCTTGCCACAGGAATACTTCCTGCCACCTTGCCGCTTACCACGCGAATCATGGCGGCAGTATCTGCGCGCAGTTCTGAATAATCGGCTGAAGGCATGATGCCCTGCTGGTATAGCTCGTGAAGGCACTTCACTATCATGTTGACATACTCAGGACCAAGGCCTGGAATACCGTCGGCAAAATCGGTGCGGAACTTGCGTATCATGCGATTCTCCGTCTCCTTGTCGTATTTGTAGTAGGGCTCATAGTCCTTCATCAAGCTGTCTTTCTCGGCATTGATGGCGGCTTCTGACTTATAAACGGGGAAATCGAAGGGGGCGGTGAAGTCGGCATATTTCCATGGTTTGCCCTGTTCGGCAAAGAAATAGTTGCGGCTGTCGCGGGGAATCGCCCACACAATCAACAGCACGGAAACGGTGATGAGTGCTGCGCAAATCATTAAGCTGCGCCAATAGTTATTTTCTTTCACGGGCAGAATAATTTTCGTTATTGATAATGAAGCTGTCTTCCGACTTTTTGGCAAAGTTACGATAAAAAACGGAAAGTATGTGGTTTTCAAGCAAAAAAACATGAATATATGAAAAAAAATGTGTACTTTTGCAAAGTATTAATCCGTTTCTAAGATTATTTGTAAGATGACAGAAAGAAAAGTAAGGGTGCGTTTTGCTCCGAGTCCTACTGGCGCGCTTCATATCGGAGGTGTGCGAACTGCATTGTATAATTATCTTTTTGCCCGTCAGCATGGCGGACAATTGGTGTTTCGTATAGAGGATACCGATTCCAACCGCTTCGTGCCTGGTGCCGAAGAGTATATCATAGAATCGTTTAAGTGGCTGGGTATCCAGTTTGACGAGGGTGTTTCCTTCGGTGGCGATAAGGGACCTTACCGTCAGAGCGAGCGTCGCGATATCTACAAGAAATATGTGAAGCAACTGCTCGATGGAGGCTGTGCCTATATTGCCTTCGATACTCCACAGGAGTTGGAAGCCAAGCGTGCAGAGATACAAAACTTCCAGTACGATTGCCACACCCGTCAGCAGATGCGCAACTCGCTGACCATGCCTGCCGAAGAAGTGCAGGCACTGATTGCTGAAGGCAAGCAGTATGTTGTGCGTTTCAAGGTGGAACCCGGTCAGGAGATATTGGTCAACGATATGATTCGTGGCGAAGTACACGTCAAGAGCGATATCGTAGATGATAAAGTGCTCTATAAGAGTGCCGACGAACTGCCCACTTATCACCTCGCCAACATAGTGGATGACCATCTGATGGAAATCTCTCACGTGATTCGTGGTGAGGAATGGTTGCCCAGTGCACCGCTCCACGTCATGCTCTATCGCGCCTTTGGATGGGAAGATACTATGCCACGCTTTGCCCATCTGCCGTTGTTGCTCAAACCAGACGGTAAGGGTAAGCTCTCTAAGCGCGATGGCGACCGCCTCGGTTTCCCTGTGTTCCCCCTCGAATGGCACGATCCTAAGACTGGCGAAGTATCATCGGGATACCGCGAGAGTGGCTATTTTCCAGAGGCTGTTATCAATTTCTTGGCACTGTTGGGATGGAATCCCGGTACCGAACAGGAGATGTTCACACTCGACGAACTCGTCAAGCTGTTTGATATCACTAAGTGTTCGAAGGCTGGCGCACGCTTCGCTTACGAGAAAGGAATATGGTTCAACCACGAATATATCCTTAAAAAGAGCAACGAGGAAATTGCCTCACTCTTCGAACCCATCTGTCGTGAACATGGGGTCAGCGATTCATCGGAGCGCATTCTGCAGGTGGTGACGATGATGAAAGACCGCGTCTCGTTTGTTAAGGAACTGTGGCCCCTCTGCTCGTTCTTCTTCGAAGCACCCACAGCCTACGATGAGAAAACAGCTAAAAAGCGTTGGAAAGCCGATTCGGCACAGCAGCTTACCGAACTGATTGATGTGCTGGAGGGTATCGACGACTTCTCACTGGAGAATCAGGAAAAGATTGTACACGAGTGGATAGAGCAAAAAGAATATAAACTCGGCAATATCATGAATGCCTGGCGACTCACTCTCGTCGGCGAAGGCAAGGGTCCTGGTATGTTCGACATATCGGCATTCCTCGGCAAGGAAGAGACCATTGCCCGTATGAAAAAGGCAATTGAAGTGTTGGGCTAATCACTTGGCGCGCTATTTATGTATAATATCGTCATTTATATCTATCTCATTGGTGTGGTCATAGCCTCGCTTTTCAGTAAAAAGGTGAGGAATATGTGGCGTGGAGAACGTCGGGCCATTGGCATCATCAAGGAGAAAATGGATCCTAACGCGCAGTATGTATGGTTTCATGCTGCATCGCTGGGTGAGTTTGAACAGGGGCGTCCGCTCATGGAACAGCTGAAGCGTGAACATCCGGAATATAAGATTCTGCTGACGTTCTTCTCGCCTTCGGGCTATGAGGTGCGCAAAAACTATGAAGGCGCAGATATCATTACCTATCTGCCCCTTGACACGATCATGAATGCACGCCGTTTCCTGCGTACCATACGTCCGGTCATGGCATTCTTCATCAAGTATGAGTTTTGGTACAACTACCTGCACATCCTCAAATACAGAAAGGTGCCGGTATATAGTGTGTCGAGCATCTTCAGACCGGAACAGGTGTTCTTCAAGTGGTATGGACGTAGCTACGGACGCGTACTGCACTGCTTTACCCACTTCTTCGTGCAGAACGAGATCAGCCGACAACTGTTGGCAAAGATTGGCATCAACGAGGTGACCGTGGTTGGCGATACCCGTTTTGACCGCGTGCTGCAAATCAAAGAGGCTGCCAAGCAGTTGCCTGTGGTGGAAGCATTTACTGACGGACACCGCACATTTGTGGCTGGTTCGAGCTGGCAACCCGATGAAGATATCTTCATCCCATGGTTTAATGCACATAAAGACTGGAAACTCATCATCGCTCCACACGTCATCGGGGAGGATCATCTGCAACAGATTCTATCGAAAATAGAAGGTAAGGCGGTGCGCTACACACAGGCTTCGGCTGAAGAGGTGCGCGATGCACAGGTGCTTATCATCGACTGTTTCGGTCTGCTCAGCAGCATCTATCACTATGGTGAAGTGGCGTATGTGGGTGGAGGATTCGGTGTGGGCATCCATAACCTGCCTGAGGCTGCGGTATGGGGAGTGCCCGTGATCTTCGGACCCAACAACCAGCGATTCCAGGAAGCACAGCAGCTCAAGGCGTGCGGCGGTGGACTGGAAATCAACGGTGCTGCCGATTTCCAGCGTATCATGGATCGCTTTGATGCCAACCCACAGCAGGTGGAGGCTGACGGAAAGAAGGCTGGCGACTATGTGAAAGGTAAGGCTGGCGCCACAGATAAGGTGCTGCACAGTGTAGGACTCTAATCATTGACTATCTTATGGCTTTAATCAAGACGATAAAAGGACTCGCACCCAAATGGGGACGTGACTGCTATTTTAGTGAAAATGCCACCATCGTGGGCGAAGTGACCATGGGCGACGAGTGTTCTATATGGTTTAATGCGGTGGTAAGGGGCGATGTGGCTCCTATTACCATCGGCGACCGCACCAATGTGCAAGATGGTTCCTGTATTCATGTGACCCACGATACGGGTCCGACAGTGATCGGCAGCGATGTAACCATCGGTCATAACGTCACCGTACATGCCTGCACCATCCACGACGGAGCACTCATTGGTATGGGATCAACACTGCTCGACGGATGTGAAGTGGGCGAGGGAGCTATCGTGGCTGCCGGTGCATTGGTGCTCCAAAACACGAAGATAGGACCTCACGAGATATGGGGTGGAGTGCCTGCCAAATATCTTAAACCTACTCGTCCGGGACAGACAGATAATGCCAAGCACTATGTGGAATACTCCAAATGGTATAAGGAGGAAAATCCAGATTGCCATTTCGGCAAACAAACAGAATGATCATGAACATCGGAAAGACGCTGTTGACGGTATTTGCCATGATGGTTGTCATGGCGAAAGTACAAGCCCAACCCGCTCCCTACGAATGGACTTCGCCAAGCAGCAATGCCTCGCAGTCGATGCCGTGTGGCGGAGGTGATGTGGGCATGAACGTCTGGGTGGAACAGGGTGATGTGCTCTTCTACCTCTCGCGCAGCGGCTGTTTCGATGAAAACAATAGTTTGCTGAAGCTCGGACGCTTCCGCATTCATCTCTCGCGACCATTCAATACTACTGCCTTCCGCCAGCGGTTGGTGTTGCAGGAAGGCTATTGTGAAGTGACCGACGGTAGTCAGACCGTATTGATATGGGCGGATGTGGAGAAACCCGTGGTACATGTGGAGATGACCGACAAGCAGGGCAACTGTCAGGCAGAGGTATCGTATGAGTCGTGGAGAACCCATGACAGGCTGCTTGGCAAGCGTGGTCGTTTCCAAACTTCCTATAAATTTGCTGCTCCTAAAACGCTTGTCACAAGGCGCGACAGTATTCTGAAGGCTGCGGACAAGCTGATATTCTTCCATCATAACAGTGATGTGACCATCTTCGATGCTACGGTGAAGCAGCAGAAAATGGAGACGGTGAAACAACAGATGTATAATCCTTTGGCGAAACTGACCTTCGGTGGACAACTGACAGGCGACGGCTTTGTGTTTGACAGTCATTCTACAGGGCAATATGCCAGTACCGACTATGAGCGATGGACCTATCGCTCGACCAGAAAAGCATCGCGCCAAGCGGTTATGATTGCAATGGCTACGTGTCAGGGAACCATGGCGCAATGGATGCAACAACTGGCACAAACCACGAAAACCGTCAATCAGAAACGTGACAAAAAAGTCGCTCGGCAGTGGTGGCGGCAGTTCTGGCAACGCAGTTTCGTAGAGGGCAACGTTCCCGCCGTGCGCAACTATACCTTGTTTCGCTATATGTTAGGGTGCAACAGTCGTGGCGAATGGCCTACAAAATTCAACGGTGGACTCTTTACTTTCGATCCGGAATATGTGGAAAAGGCTCCCGAATATCGCATCACACCCGACTACCGCAACTGGGGCGGTGGTGTGCATACGGCACAAAACCAACGGTTGGTGTATTGGCCGATGCTGAAAAACGGCGATTATGATGTGCTTAAACCACAACTCGACTTCTATCTTCGCATCTATCGCAATGCAGAATTGCGGTCGAAGGTGTATTGGAACCATGGCGGTGCGTGTCTCACAGAACAGGTGGAAAACTATGGTTTGCCTTGTTTGCCAGAGTATGGCACGAAGCGTCCCGATGACTTTGACCCTGGCATGGAGCGCAATGCGTGGTTGGAATACGAATGGGACACCTGCTTGGAGTTTTGCATGATGGCGCTGGAGGCGCATCGCTATTCGGGTATGGATATCTCCGACTATGTGCCGATGATACGATCATGTCTCCGCTTCTTCGATGAACACTATCAGTATCTGGCACGCAAACGCAGTGCAAAGACGCTCGATGGAAACGGAAAACTGGTGCTCTATCCCGGAAGTGGATGTGAGACTATCAAGGGTGCCTATAATTCTACTTCTACTATTGCGGCTTTGCGCACCGTGACCACAGCACTCATTGACTATCTGGGTGGCGACTCGCTGCTCGCTGACTTCTATCAGCGATTGCCGGAGATTACGGTTCGCGATGGAAAAATTGCTCCTGCCGTACATTATGAAAGGGTGCAGAATGTGGAAACGCCACAACTCTATCCGGTATTTCCATGGCGCATCTATGGCGTAGGACGCCCTGATATCGACGTGGCGAAACGCACCTATCAGGAAGATTCATTGGCGCTGAAGTTCCGAACGCACATCGGTTGGAAACAGGATGTGATATGGGCAGCATGTCTCGGCATGAGAGATGAGGCAAAAGGACTATTGGAAAAGAAACTTGCCGACGGTCCGCATCGCTTTCCTGCATTTTGGGGACCTGGCTATGATTGGACTCCTGACCACAACTGGGGCGGTTCGGGCATGATTGGCATGCAGGAAATGCTGTTGCAGGAAGTTGGTGATAAACTCTATATCTTCCCGGCATGGCCTGAAGAGTGGGATGTTCACTTCCGACTACATGCTGCTCACGGCACCATTGTTGAGGCTGAAATGAAAGGTGGAAAGGTGGTTTCGGTCAAAGTGACACCTGTCGAAAGACAGAAAGATGTGGTGAATGTATTGCAGTAGCCGTTGCAAGGATTCATGCAGACGCCAGTTTGTTGTCGTGTGGTCGAATGGTGGTCGAATGGTGGTCGAATGGTGGTCGTAAATCTGTACTGTATTTTTTGTGATTGATTGTAGATCAATAAGATAGAAAAACAGGGTGGTCGATGGTCGAATATTTCGTGTGTCGCGTGCGCGTGCGCGATACATATATATAATGTGAACAAATACTTTTCTTGATTTAACCACTATGCTTCATGGTTTATGGAGCTTAGAAACTATGGTGTGTTCCGTTGATAAGCAACATTTCCTATATAACAAAGAAAAGGTCCTGACGGCATGGTCAGGACCTTTGAACAATAGTTCGTGTAAGTTATGAATTAGAGGTTGGGGTTCATTTTCTTCCATTCAGCAACGGGAGGAACGATGCCCAATTCTACGATCTCGTCGCGCATCTTGCAAAGGTGCTCGTAAGACTTGGCGAGTGAAGCCATCTCCTCTTCTGTACCAGCAGGCTCAACAAAGTGAACACCAGTCTTGTCGATGGTAGAAGGCATAGCCATCATCACGTTCTTGAAACCACACTTGTCGCAGTTTACATAGCAACCAGCAGGCAGAGTGAACTTCTCACCACCCATAGCAGCCTCAATCATCTTCACTGCATTGTAGGCAGGGCTCTGGAATGAGCTACGACCACGGAGCTTGATGATGTTTGAACCACCCTGTACGGTGTGGTGCTTGATCTCTTCCCAACGCTCAGCTGAGAGGCCCATCTCTGAGAGAGGTTTGCCGTCAACCTTAACCTGAGAAGCGAATACTGCCATCTGCTCACCGTGACCACCATAGGTGTGAGCACCGGTAACCTTATCCTGCTGAACACCGAACTCCAGTGCGAGAGCCTGCTGCAGACGGGTTGAGTCAAGAGCAGCAAGTGAAGTCAGCTGGTTGGGTTTCAGACCTGAGTGGATAAGAGCAGTAAGAGCTGTTACGTCAGCGGGGTTGAAGATAACAACAACGTGCTCCACTTCGGGGCAGTACTTCTTGATGTTGTCACCAAACTCAGCAGCGATCTGGCAGTTACCTTTCAGCAGATCCTCGCGAGTCATACCGTCTTTACGGGGAGCACCACCTGAAGAGATGATGTATTTAGCACCTGTGAAAGCCTCTTCGGGATTAACAGTATAAGTAACGTTAGCACCTGCGAAAGCGCACTGCTGAATTTCGTCGAATACACCATGAACACCTGGCTCATAGATATCGTACAGACAGATGTTAGGAGTCAGACCGAGCATCAAAGCGCTCTGTACCATGTTTGAACCAATCATACCGCCGGCACCGACGATCAAAAGCTTGTCATTTGATAAATATTCCATAGTTGTTTTTTATTAATGATGTTTGTTCTTCTTTCGATGCAAAGTTAGCAAAAAAACTTATTATATGAAACACTTTAATTGCAATTTAATGTTATAAAAATTAAAATATCATACATTTGTAAACTCCATGTGGCAATTGCCCGTTCTTTTGAAGAACTATTTCCTATATATTGGCTATAGATGGGATTCGGGCTATATTCTTTTTTGTTATTTCTTTGTTGAAACTGTTACAGTAGGCATACCAAATAGTCCATGTTGCAACTAAGATTGTTTCCATAAATAGATGTTGCTTATGAGAGTAGTACGCTTTACTGCCTTTTTACCAAATCAGCATGAAGTTTGAAGAGTGTTGCTACACACTCGCTTTCTACCATTTTGGTAGAGAAACCATAGGCCTGCATGACGGCTCTGTCGTTTTCGCGGTGTGCCAAAAGAAGTTCCTTGGGCATGAGTATTGGGTCATAAAGATCCGCAAGTGAAGAGTCTGGATACAATGCCCTTGCATCAAGGATAGCCTGTGCAGCAGCCTCTATCTTCGCTTGCTGCTCTGGAGTAGGTGAGGGCCAGGGGAAATTGTTATAGACCACATCTTTACTATAGCGATAGCGCATTTCTAATCGTCCACATACAGCTCGCATCCATGCCATGTGTACGTTTGACTCCAATATACCAAAATGATATAGAGACGCATTAGGGATGAGGAATACCAAGTCGCTGGCAAGAGTTCCTTTGTGGATGAATCCCATAGGCACATACTTCCGTTTCTCTGACGAAACTTTGGGTATGATGATAGAAGAACTATCGGGCATATTCTCAACATGGAATCTTGTTGGCGTATCTGCGAGTTGACGTGTTCCTGCATTTCTACTTGCCAAACGTGCTTGTCTCACATTTTCCACACGTTCATAGCAGAGCGGCATTTCCTTGATTTCTTTAGGCGAACAATCGCCCAACCATAGGCAATAGCGTGGCTTTTGGTGGATAAACTCTACAGAACCATACCAAGGATGGAAATATTGTGCCGATTTTGGCTCACGCTTGATGAAGTTTTCCATTTCTTCTTTTTCAAACAAGTAGTTTCCGCCATCAATAGGCTTGTTGCCGATACCAATTTTCGGAACATCACATATAGCCTTGCTTCTACTGCATACGAAAGTGTTTGGTGCATCACAAAGATAAGCATTGATATTGGCAACTCCAATCTTTTGACCTTTATCAAAAAGATACTTCTGTTTATGCTCCTTGTACGAAAAGCCAATCACCACGACGTGTACATGTGCTTTCAATTTGGCTTCACTATCCCAACGGAAGGTGCGATGGGCAAAGTTGATACGAATCCCTCCTGCAAAAAGTGGTTGCCAAAGATTTGCTACTTGCTCACCTTGGGAAATGGAATTGGTAGAGACTAATGCAGCTTCTATATTGCTGTCTTTCATATAGTCGCATGCGCGCTTATACCAAGCTCCAACATAATCTATATTTCCAACATTCTTCCATTTCTCACCAAATATGGCTATCAAATCAGCCTTTTGGTTTTCGTTCATAAAACGTGCGCCTACAAATGGTGGATTACCTATGATATAATCCAATTTGTCTTTAGGACAAACTTTCCCCCAATCTATTCTTAGTGAATTTCCTTCATGAATATTAGCGTAGCTTTTCAGGGGAAGAAAGTCGATGTCATGATGGATTATCTTTTCTGTCTCCGCAATCATCTGTGCCTCGCTAATCCATAATGCTGTTGTGGCAACAGTAACAGCAAAGTCGTTGATTTCAATGCCATAGAACTGATGAATATTCACTTTGATAGGATTCTTGAAAGCATCAAGTTGCTCAACACTATATATCTGTTTGATGATTTCATTTTCCAATCTTCTTAAAGAGAGATAGGTTTCTGTAAGGAAGTTGCCAGAACCACAAGCTGGGTCTAAGAAATGAAGCCCCGCAATTTTATCTTGCAATCCATGCAATTGCAGCATACGCTTCTTGATGTTTGTTTCTTCCATGCATATTTGATACGCCTTTTGGAGTTCGTCGTAAAACAGCGGATCGATAACCTTGTGGATGTTTTCTATGGAGGTGTAATGCATGCCTCCAGAACGACGTGTCTCTGGGTTGAGGGTACTTTCAAATACACCACCGAAGATCGTAGGAGAAATCTCACTCCAATCGAAATCTAACGAGGCATGTTCGAGAAGAGTATTGCGCAACTCGTCTGTAAATGGTGGTATCTCTATTTCTTCTGCAAAAAGACCACCATTGGTATATGGGAATGCTGCTAATTCTGCCTTTAAATACTTACTTCGTTTCTCTGTTGGTGTGTTGAGCACTTCGAATAGCTTTACTAAAGCCTCTCGCATATCTTCTGTTTGGTAATGGGCAAGATAATCATGAAAAATATCTCGTTTGCCAAATATACCAGCATCTTCAGCATACAGACAGAATACCAATCGGACGCATAACACATTCAGATATCTAAGAGATTGAGGGTCTTCTTCGTCATATTGCTCAATAAAAGCATCATACAGTTTACCGACAATCTCACCAGCCTTCATAGACACTTCTAACTCTTTCTGAAGATGAACGCCTTGCTGTTTAACAAGAAAATCTAATCTATAGAACTCTCGTTCAAGATCTTTTAATAGTATGCGAGAGGGTTCTCCATTCGGGTTCTCCATGTCATAAATGTCAAATTCAGCAAAATTGCAAGTCACAATCCATCGAGGTTGCTGTGAATACGGTAGAGCCAAACGATATCGTTGTGCCTGTTCAAATGGAGTAAGTGGCGTTCCGTCTGCTTGTTTGATGGGTTGCCGAAGGTTCTTACCTAATGATTTCTGCTCTATCATTACATGAGTAGAGTGAATCATAGCATCTACAAAAGATGTATGGTCAAGGTGTGCCTTCTCTTCAAATTTGATAAACTCAGAAGGTGTTTCTATATCGAAAATTTGAGTAAGGAGTTCTATCCAAAAGGTTTGGCTCTCGCCTTTTTCATAGCCTTTACCTTCCCATCTCTTGGCAAAGGCTGCGGCTGCAACTTTTTGTTGTTTCTCAGTAATCATAGTCTATTGGTGTTCTGTTGGTTTTGCTGTGATGCAAAGATAGTGATAATGTTTGATATGCTTGACGTTTTTTTCTAAATTTTCACCGATTAGTAAAAAACACCATTATTCCCTTATATGAAAATGCAATTCGCAGAACCTGCGTATCTTTGCAGCAATAAATCGAAGAAAGAAATGAAAAGAATTGCATTTACTGTATGGTTGACAGTAGTAAGTATGATGGTCATGGCAACCCATTTGCCTGATGTGGAAGGAACCGTGGTCGATGAACAAGGACAACCCCTTGAGTTCGTGAATGTGGTATTGCTTTCAGAAGGTGATTCCGCCTTTGTGCAAGGTGCAACAACTGATGCAAAAGGACATTTCCTTATCAAAACACCAGAAAACCATGGTGTGCTAAAAGTGACCAGCGTGGGCTATAAGACGACATTTGCCAATACCCATACCTTTGGAGGACGTGTCGTGCTAAAGGATGATGCGAAGATGTTGCAGGAAGTGACCGTGAAAGGAAGTCTGCCCAAAACCAAACTCACGGGAAACTCGATGGTGACTGCCATACAGGGAACGGTATTGGAGAAATCGGGTTCGGCAAAAGAAATGTTGTCGAAAGTGCCGGGTATGACATTGAAGGGCGATGCTTTGGAAGTATTGGGGAAAGGCACACCTATTTATTATATTAACGGTAGAAAGATGCAAAATGCCGATGAACTGACCAGATTGCGTAGCGAGGAAATCAAGGAAGTGGAGGTGATTACCAATCCGGGTGCACAGTATGATGCTACTGTGACGGCTGTGGTGCGCATCAAGACAATACGCAGACAGGGCAATGGATTCGGCTTTGATCTGACTGCCAATTCGCAGAACGACCTGCGATATGGGTATTGGGATGGATCGAGTACGCTGAATATGCGGTATCGCTATAAAGCCTTTGAGCTCTTTGGCATGATGAACGGATGGAAACATGATCAGATGAATGATAGTGCGCCCCACCAGTGGAGCTATTATCGTAGTGGCGACCAACTGACTGGCATCGATCAAAACACCCGACTGCTCAACCACTGGACGGGAAAAGGTTTGGACTGGAACGTGGGATTCAACTTGCAACTGGCAGAAAACCATACCGTGGGTATGCGCATCGAACAACATAAGAACTATGATTCGGGCTATGATGCATGGCAGAAAACCTATATGACGAAGATGATTGTGGGCAAGCCCGATAGCAAGGAAGAGACGAACAACGTGACAGAAGAACAACTCCATGAACACTATCCATACAACTGGGAAGGGAATGCCTTCTATAACGGTAAGGTGGGGAAACTCAATATCGACCTCAATATCGACTTCCTGACCAATAAGAAAGAGGAAAATGGTGATATTCAAGAAAGCGTCAATCTGGAGAATAACACGATGACGTCGGATAGTAAAACCACCAATCAGATGTTTGCCGACAAACTGGTGTTGGGCTATCCTGTATGGAAAGGTATGTTGCAGGTAGGGTCGGAGATGAGTCGGGTGACGCGACGGTCGTTCTATCAGATTACCATGGATGGCGTGCCTACCACAGATTCGAAGGTAAAGGAGAATAGTATTGCTGCATTTGTGGAGTATGCCTGTCAGATTCCTAAAGTGGGAAGTGTGAGTGCAGGACTGCGCTATGAGCATGTGGGATTTGACTATAAGGATAGGATAAACAATGACAACTCGTTGGAACGATACACCAACGATCTGTTCCCTTCCTTCTCTTGGGCAAACCAGTGGGGAGCGGTACAGACTTCGCTCAGCTATAGTATGAAGACACAACGTCCTAATTACTGGATGCTCAATGAGGCTGTTATCTATATCAATCCCTATTCGCTGCAAACGGGCGACCCTAAACTGAAGAATGCCAAGACTCACAGTATTGGTGCAAATGCGCGATGGAAATGGCTCAATCTGATGGCTAACTATGAACGGACTGACGATGCGCTGACTCAATGGTCGTATATCTATAATGATAAAGGTGTAATACTCGTCAAAAACCGTAACCTCGATGTGCCGGTGAGGAGTGTATCGGTATTCCTGACAGCATCACCGACGTGGGGGTGCTACTCGCCGAGTTGGACCGTGGGTATGCAGAAATTCGACATGAAACAGACCTTGGCGGATCCTCGCGAAGCCAGTGGCGTGAGAACAGTACACTACAACCGGCCATTTTTTGTGGCAAATCTGAATAATGTGTTTCGACTGCCACATAAATGGCAACTGGAGTCTTATCTTTATTTCCAGCGTAAGGGCGACTGCATGAACTTCCGATTGAAGAACAATATATGTAATCTTGGATTTGTGGTGCAGAAGTGTTGGCTGAAAAACGATGCCCTGTGCTTGCGAGTAACCGTTGATGATGTGTTGCAGCGTACCCGACAGAAAGTCAATATGGATTGTGGCTATTATACCCTCAACCAAAATTCTGCACAGAGCAACCATCGGTTGAACATTTCGTTGCGCTATTCATTCAATGCCAGCGGAAGCAAATATAAAGGAACTGGTGCTGGAAAGGAGGCTGCAGGACGAATGGCGCAATAACTATCGTTTCCCTTTCTTGACTGTAGTGTCTCCCATCTGTTTCCTATATCGTTCGTAAATTGATTCGGACTTACTTGGGATTTACTTGGGACTTGTTCGGGACTTGTTCGGGACTTGTTCGGGAAATGATGCGCACAGGCATAGAAGGTGAATATGGGGCGAAAATTATGTCGAATGGTTTTGACGTGTAAATAAATAATGTCAAAATACGGAGTTTTTTGCCGTTACAGTATTACAGTATTACAGTTTTTGAAAACGGTTTTTAGTGCTCGAAATATGGATTTTTAGGGTTTTGAACAGGAAAATATGCTGCAAATCCATCGTTTTAGCTTTTTGAAAACTGTAATACTGTAATACTGTAACGCGTATGATATATTATACGAGTAAATAAATTTTCTACGATTGACGGTTTTGGCGTGTGGGCTAATCAAAAGAAAAATGAGTTTTTCTTTGTATTTCTCTCGGTTTGCACTACCTTTGACCTGTGGTCCAAGGTAGGCTGCACCTCGGAACCAAAAATAAATAATAGTATTTATTTTGTATTTCTCTCGGTTTGCACTACCTTTGACCTGTGGTCCAAGGTAGGCTGCACCTCGGAACCAAAAATAAATAATAGTATTTATTTTGTATTTCTCTCGGTTTGCACTACCTTTGACCTGTGGTCCAAGGTAGGCTGCA
>SAMEA3663023__coassemble_797_pt1 | contig 32909 bp, 28 predicted proteins | sample SAMEA3663023__metabat2_low_PE_009 | metagenome-assembled genome bin SAMEA3663023 (sample SAMEA3663023) | pig gut metagenome | biome: pig gut; feature: pig-associated habitat; material: faeces | place: France | collected 2012
CGCCCCGTGTGGTTCGTGGGTGTTTTTTATCCACGGATCACACGGAGGACACGGAGTGTTTAGGTTATGGGTTATATTTTAGTTGCCTGTCGGCAAGATGTTTTGGAGTAGCGAAGACAGAGTGAGAGCTCGCTTTCACTATGCTGAGTCACGACAAAACAAACCATAGGTAAATCTTTGGAGGAAATCTTTAATAAAAATATGGCCTATGGCCAGAAATCAATCATCGGAATTTAGACGGTCACACGAAAAGACACGGATTCTAGTTAAAGATTATTCTAAAGATTTTTATTTAGATGTCGAGCCGTAGGCGATCCAAAATAAAACCCTTCCCAGAAGCGAGGTATTCGAGCGCATTTTCAGTCGAGATTTTTGTTAAAGATTTTGTTTGCTGCCTCCTGAATTACAGATTATTTCTTGCGAAGCAACATCTTAAACAGGATTTCCTCCAAAGATTTCTTGCGCTCGCGCAACCCAAAAATAATCCGTATAAATTCCGTCTAAATTCCGATGAGCCGATGAGCCGTTGATGACACCCCAAGCGTTACAATATAACAATATAACAGTTTCCAAAAACGAATTTTTCGCGTTACAATCCTTACAGCTTACAGTATTACAGTTTTTGAAAAGCAAAAAACAGGTGCGTTTAGACCTCATGAATAGTTCTTTGATAAAGGCCTGACTAAAGAAAATAAAGACGAATATAAATTTTTCGGTCAGCATCTTCGTAACTCTCATTTTATTTTTATAAATTTGCATGGAAAATCGTAAAACAGGGGAATTACTCTCCTATCATTCTTAAAACCCAAAAACTGTGCATCAGTCATGATGTCGTTGACCTGTCCCTGTGACATCTTGAAACCTTGCTTGCATCTCGCATGCAGTATTGGTTTGAATAAAACCGAAGCTATATGACGAAAGAGAATAAAGAAATGCTATTGAGCCTCATTCAACAACACAAGGAGTTAGGCATTAGTGAGCAGATAGACTACGAAAAGTTCTATCTGTACTCTATCATCACGCACTCCACAGCCATCGAAGGTTCTACTGTTACAGAATTGGAAGCTCAACTGTTGTTTGATGAAGGCATCACATCACAAAAGCGCACCTTGGTAGAACAACTGATGAACCTTGACCTTAAAACAGCATACGACTATGGCATGAAGTGGATAAAACACCATGAAGCTATTACTGTAAATTGGCTAATCACACTTGCATCAAAGGTTATGGCTCGTACTGGAAGTGAATATCATTCTCTTGGGGGAGATTTCTCTGCAGCCAAAGGCGAATTAAGAAAACTGAATGTGACAGCAGGCTTTGGAGGAAAGTCGTATATGTCGTACTTGAAAGTACCCTCAAGACTTGAAGCATTCTGTGAGGAACTGAACAAACGCCGTATGGCGATTGATAAGACAGATATTGCAGCTATCTATGAACTAAGCTTTTGGGCACATTTTGAATTGGTTTCCATTCACCCTTGGGCTGACGGTAATGGCAGAACATGCAGACTATTGATGAATTTGCTCCAAATAGAATATGGTGTGTTACCCACCAAAGTGCTTAGGGAGGATAAAGCTGAATATATTCAGGCTTTGATAGACACAAGAGAGAATGAAGATATTCAGATATTTCTGGACTGTATGACCCAATTGCATTGTAAGCATCTTAAATGGGATATCGACCAATTTATCAAGTCTATGACAGAGGAAATGGTCGATAAAATTGATTTTGCAGAGGAAATGGTCGATAAATGGTCGATAAAGCCAACATTAGCTAAGAAATTGGCCGATATTTTAATCTTTGCAGACGGAAAGGATGAAATCACAACAGAGATCATCACCAAGCAATTTAACCTAACTCAAACAACTGCCAAACGTTACCTGCGCCAACTTACGGAGTTCGGCTATATCGAAGCACAAGGCGGCAATAAGAACAGAACATATAAAAAGAAATAACGATATATGGCTAAGAATTTCGATTATATCCTGCTTTTAGCAAAGGAAGTGCCTGGGTTCAAACGCTTGTACGAATACTGCGATATGGCAGAAACATTGCAGGCAACATATCCTGAGGCTTCAGCCAATAGTTCTCGCAAAGCCTTGGAATGGCTTGTGAAGAACATGTTGAAGATGAAAAACGTTCAGATAGACGAACGGGAAACCCTCAACGATCTGCTTCATAAGCCAGAAACTTATGCCTTTATCAATCATGATGTCAATCTGGATGACGACATCCGTTTGGTTCATAAGATCGGCAACTCTGCCAGTCAAAATGTCACAGGGACAGGTCAATGATATCAACACCAAGCGTTACAATATAACAATATAACAGTTTCCCAAAACGATTTTTGCGTTACAGTTACAGTATTACAGTTTTGAGAAACGGTATTTTTTTGGTTGCTTCGCAAGAAATAATCTGTAATTCAGGGAGGCAGCAAACAAAATCTTTAACTAAAATCCTTGACGAGAATGCGCTCGAATACCTCGCTTCTGGGAAGGGTTTTATTTTGGATCGCCTACGGCTCGAATTTTTGGAGTAGCGAAGGCAGAGTGAGAGCTCGCTTTCACTATGCTGAGTCACGACAAAAATAACCTATGGTAAATCTTAACTATAATCTTTACAAGAATCTTTAACTATAATCTTTCCGTGATTTCTGTGTGCTCCGTGGATTTTTTTTGGATAATACAAAAAACGAATGGGAAAGAGAAACTATTATTGCAATAATTTGCATTTTCAAACCCTTATGCGTAACTTTGCAAGTCGATGAAAGACGTAAAGAAGATTATATACACTGCATTGGCTGTTTGCTTGGTACTATGCGGATGTAAAAACAAAGACGATGTCAACAGCCTTTTCAAAGAGGTTGTTGTCAACCGGAATATGGCACTGACTGATGCTCCACACAGCCCTGCATGCACCATCGATATCCAAGTGAAATACCTGGATGAAAAAAGCAAAAGGGCGGAACGCATCAATAACACCATAGAACAACGGATCTTCAATCTCCAACAACTGAGCATGCAACAGGCTGTAGACGCGTTTGTGAAGCAATACGCTGACAGCTATCGGGAAAACATGATGCCGCTCTACAGGGATGACCAACACGACACGGAACGACAGGGATGGTACGAATACCAGTATAAACTGGGAACGACAGTAACACCTGGACTGAACGATGCCATCGTCTATCGGGTGGAACTCATGACATACGAAGGCGGAGCGCATCCTAACCACCAGACCATGGTGATGAACTTCGATGCTGACAGTGGACAACTGCTGAAGCTCAACGATATCTTCGTGACGGGTTATGAGCAACCGCTCTGCGACATGCTCCTTTCGGAACTGATGCGCAAAACAAACTCGAAGAACATGGATGAGCTGCACGACAAGGGGTATCTGATGACCATGGACCTCTATGTGCCTGACAACTATATATTGGGCACAAAAGAGGTGACGTTCCACTATAATCCATACGAAATAGCACCATACGCCACGGGCGATACCGAACTGACGATTTCCTATGGACAACTCAAGGCTATAATGAAAAAACAATAAACGCTTCAATAATCAAGATGACAGACATTATATTCAAGTATTTCCCTGATCTCACCTCCAGACAGAAGGAGCAAATCGAGGCGCTTGACGCACTCTATCGGGAGTGGAATGCGAAGATTAACGTGATATCACGTAAAGATATCGACAACCTCTACGAGCACCATGTGCTCCACTCGATGGCTATCGGGAAAGTGACGCACTTCACTCCCGGTTCTACCATTCTCGATTTCGGCACTGGTGGCGGATTTCCCGGTGTACCCCTCGCCATACTGTTTCCTGAATGTGACTTCAAACTCATCGACGGTACGGGAAAGAAAATCCGCGTGGCGCAGGAGGTTTGCCAAGCTATCGGCCTGACCAACTGCCACCCTACCCACCTCCGGGGTGAAGAGGAAAAGGGCAAGTATGATTTTGTGGTGAGTCGCGCTGTCATGCCGTTGACTGACCTTTATAAAATAGTGAAGAAGAATATCTCACGCGATCAACGCAACAGTCTGCCCAACGGCATCATCTGTCTTAAGGGCGGGCATCTGGAAGAGGAAACAAAACCGTTCCGCAATATCGTGGAAATAACAGACATCAGTTCCTTCTTTGATGAGGAATGGTTTCAAGAGAAAAATATCGTATATCTGCCATGCTGAATATCCAACGCTTCACCTGCAACATGCTGCAGGAAAACTGTTATGTGGTCTATGACGAAACTAAAGAGTGTGTCATCATAGACTGTGGGGCTTTTTACCCTGAGGAGCATCAAGCCATCTCACGGTTCATCCACGACAACAAGCTGACGCCTGTGCACCTAATTGCCACCCACGGACATTTCGACCACAATATCGGTAATGATGTCATATACAAGGAGTTTAAACTGAAGATTGAACTAAGGATTGAAGACCAGTCGCTCATAGAAAACCTGGCTGATCAGGCATCGTCGATACTCGGCATGTTGCTTCAAAAGGAGTACGCTCCCGTAGGACATTATTTTACTGATGGAGAAACGGTGGCGTTTGGCAACCATTCCTTTACGATTCTTCACACGCCTGGCCATACCCCAGGATCATGTGTGTTCTACTGCGAAGAAGAAAAGGTGGCGTTTACGGGCGACACGCTATTCAAACAGAGTATCGGACGTACTGACTTCCCTGGCGGTAGCTATGCGCAAATGAAGGAGAGTTTGAAACTGTTGCGCAGTCTGCCCGAAAGCACTATACTCTTATGTGGTCATGGGCCACAAACAAGTATGGCGGACGAGCTGCGCTCCAATCCCTATCTGATATACTAATCCATGGTGACTCCGGAAATATCTCACGCGGAAGTCAATCATCGGATCTTAGACGGATGTTTTTTGGTAGCCTGAAGGCTAGAAATCTTTGGAGGAAATCTTTAATAAAAATATGGCCTTTGGCCAGAAATAATACATCATTCACGATGGATGATAACGAGAATCTTTAACGAAAATCTCGACTGAAAATGCGCTCGAATGCCTCGCTTTTGGGAAGAATTTTTATGGGGATCGCCTTACAGGCTCGAAATCTTAACGAAAATCTTTAGAATAATCTTTAACTAGAATCTCTAACCTTAACCTTAACGCTAACCACTAATCTATAACCTATAACCTTTAACCTTTAACCTATAACCTTTAACCTTAACGCTAACCACTAAACACTAATCCTTAACCTATAACCTAAACGCTCCGTGTATTCTGTGGATTCTTATGCCACGTACAAAAAAAAATCCGCACCACTGGAAGAACGTCCAAGTGGTGCGGAAATGCTATCATCTAAGAGTGTCTCTTGCTGAAATGATTATTTGGTGAAGCGAATCCAATCAGCATCAATCCAACCTTTATCCGTATTGGGATTTGTATCTACTGCTACGAAACCGATCTTCGCACCAATCCATTTTCCTTCACGCATCTTGAACGGTTCGCCACAGGTGGTGAATTTCTTACCGTTCTGACTCCATGCAAACTGCATCATACCATCGTTGACGGTCATGCGGAGGTAAATATCTTCGTGAATAGCTGGTTTGTAATTTACCTTATCAACAGCGGTAGGACGAAGCGTGGCGATGAGTGTCTCGCTCTGCGCATTTCCCTTGTCTGCCGATTTACAGGTCATCTGTATCAGGCGGAACTCATTACCGACACGTTTCACTACCAATGCTGAATAATCAAGTCCCATCATGATAAAACCACCATACTGACCGTCTGCCTTAGCGGTGAGGCGAATTTTGGTTGTTGCGGTAAAACGGTCGGCAGGGGTCTTCTGCAACAGCATGTTGGGCACATTCCAAAGATTCTTCGCATCTCCATCCTGTTTATATGTGAAAACACGCATGGTGCCGAAAGCAGTAGGCATTCCAAAGAACTGATGATAATTAGCGTGCCATTGCCATTGGAGACCCAACGTCGGCTTGTTGAACTCATCACTCTCTTCCGGATTGACAATAACCGATGATGACGACTTAGGTTTCTTGTAAGTGGTGACAGGTTCACCCTTCTTGCCCATGATAGGCCATCCTGTGGACCAGTCAACGGGATTCAAATGAACCACACGACCATAGGCATCCTTGTCTTGGAAGTGCAGGAACCAGTCTTCCCCATATTTCGTATGTACCCATCCGCCTTGGTGAGGACCGTTGATATTGGTTTTGCCTTGTGCCAATACGATTTTATGTTCGTAAGGACCGTATGGCGACTTGCTGCGCATTGCCAACTGGAAACCGGTAGGTACGCCGCCGGCGGGACACAAAATCCAGTACCATCCGTCGCGCTTGTAGAATTTAGGACCTTCGCAAGTGCGGTTTTCCGTACCATTACCGTCAAAGACAATGACAGGATCGCTGATGGCACGTGTTCCGTCGGCAGAGAGTTCACGCACACACAGCACCGATGCAAACTTAGCTCTTGAACTAGCCCATCCGTTGACCAGATAGCAGCGTCCGTCTTCATCCCACAACGGCGTGGTGTCGATCATTCCCTTGCCTGCTATCACGCAATGCGGTTTGCTCCATTCTCCTGCGGGATCTTTGCTTTTAACCATAAAGACGCCAACGTCGGGATCTCCCCAATAGATATAATATTCGCCGTTATGATAACGGATGGAAGGCGCCCAGATACCGTTACCGTGTGACGGTTTGTCGAAAACCTCTTTGGGTTCAAGTTCCTTCACCGCATGTCCCACCAACTGCCAGTTGACGAGATCCTTGGAATGAAGGATGGGCAAACCGGGAATACACTGGAAACTGGATGCTGTCATATAGTAATCATCGCCAGAAGATCCCACGCAGACATCGGGGTCGCTATAATCGGCATTGATTACGGGGTTGGTGTATGTTCCGTCACCATTATCGGGTGACCACACCTGAGATTTGTACTGCGCATGACCACACAGGGTAACTGCCAGCAGCGTTAGTAGAAGAGTTTTTCTTTTCATGTTTTTATTGTTATTTGATAAATGAGATTTCGAAATACGTGTTACTTGGTAATTTTGAGTTGGTAATGCTGATCGTAAACAACCTGCATCATGGCAACCTCATCACCATGCGTAGGGGAAAGCGATAAAGCCACATGTCCCATGGTACGGCGGAGATTGATTTCGACGCAAGGATGCAAGAGCAAATGACCGTTGCCATCTTCCACGACCATCATGTCAATGCCTAAAGGACCATGATAAACAGGAGTTAAGAGGCAGGGCAAACAGTTACAAATCTTCACATTAATATCATCCAACTGTTGGGTTGAAACATAAGTACTTATGGCTTTTCGCTTCACCTCTTCTGTAGCCAAGAGATTACCCGTATAGGCAGTATGGTCGGTATGGAAGAGCGACAGACCTTCATACCGGACTTGACCATCATGGGTCATCGTAAATTCCATGGCAAAATCCTTCACCTTATTATAATAGGGTTCAACCATGACAGACTCTTGCTGGTGGAGAAGGTTTTCTATCCACTTTTTTTGCGGAGCCTCCAACAGCTTATCAGGAGTAAAGGGGCGCACCCCTCTCCCACTCGACGACCAAGGCGCTTTGATCATGACACGCTTGTAACGAGCGACCAGGTCCTCGACTTCTTTCATCGTATGACACTCAAAAGCCTCACCGACAATTCCCGTTCCCGACAACTGCGCCAGCAGTCGGGCAGCAGTACGACGATGTGCCAACAGGCGTATCTGTTCGATATGATGCAGCGACGGCAACAAGGCCTTGTCTATGGCGATACGCGACAATCTGTTCCAAACAGCCGGATCCCATCCCCAAGGGTCGATGGAAGACGGCAGGGGAATACGATCCATCCTGCGACCATCAGTCCATACGACATGAGGCAGATGCTTGTCTGCAGTTTTCAACCACCATGCGCAGTCAGAAAGGAAATCGTCTAAGGCGTTTTGACAACTGTCAACATCATCCACAAGAATAACATCCCCCTCTTCCGCCCAAAAAACAGGCAGAAATCCCAAGTCGGCACGTAACATACGTCCAGCCTTCGGGGCTGTGAAATTCATCAAATTGCTCGCTAAAGCAATTTCATGTTCTGGGTTGAAAAGGCAGAAATTACTCATAATAGTTTGTTTCGGATGCAAATTTACAACTTTTTTTTGATATTTTGCAATATAGAGTTTGCAAATTACAAATAAATTATTAACTTTGCAAACGTTTTAAAACAAATCGTACTTTTCAATGGAAGCATTCTTTCGAACACATCGATATTTGGTTGAGCACACGAACGCACCCGTTCGCAGAATCCTCATGGACGAAATCAACTGGAACGACCGCTTGATAGGCATCAAGGGAACACGTGGTATCGGAAAGACAACCTTCCTGTTGCAATATGCAAAAGAGAAATTCGACATTCAAGACCGCCAATGTCTCTATATCAACATGAACAATTTCTATTTTCAGGAGAGAGGCATTGCAGATTTTGCAGGAGAATTCTATCACAGAGGAGGACGCGTATTGTTGGTTGACCAGGTTTTCAAACAACCCAACTGGTCGGAGGAGCTTCGTCGATGTTATGACGAGCATCCCGGACTGAAAATAGTATTCACCGGATCAAGCGTGATGCGACTGAAAGAGGAAAACCCCGAACTGAACGGCATCGTGAAGAGTTATAACCTCAGAGGTTTCTCCTTCCGTGAATTCATCAACCTCCAAACCGGCAACAATTTCCATCCCTATACGCTTGAAGAGATTCTTGCCGACCACGAGCACATCATCAAGGAAATATTACCAAAAGTATCACCCAACAAATACTTCCAAGATTATATTCATCATGGTTTCTATCCATTCTATCAGGAACAGCGCAACTATTCGGAAAACCTGCTGAAAACCATGAACATGATGACAGAAGTGGATATCCTGCTCATCAAACAGATTGAACTGAAATATCTCACGAAAATCAAACAACTGTTCTACCTCCTGGCAGAAGAAGGTCCGAAAGCGCCCAACGTCAGCCAGTTGGCCAACAAGATAGAGACCAGTCGCGCCACAGTCATGAACTACGTGAAATATCTTACTGACGCCAGACTGCTGAACATGATTTACCCTGTGGGACAGGATTTCCCCAAGAAACCGGCAAAAATCATGCTGCACAACTCCAATCTGCTTTATGCCATCTACCCCATCCACGTAGAAAAGCAGAATGCCATGGAGACCTTCTTCGTCAATTCGCTGTGGAAAGACCATAAGGTAAATCAAGGTTCGCGCGACTCCTTATATATGGTAGATGAACGCTTGAAATTCCGCGTCTGTGATGCAGAAGCATCAGGAAAGACCCGAAACTCGCCCGACACCATCTATGCACGCTATAATACAGAAATCGGAAAAGACAACCAGATACCACTATGGCTTCTGGGATTCCTATACTAAACAAAGTTTTATCATTTAATATTTTTATTAAAACAATGGCAAAAGAAAAGAAATTTATCACTTGTGATGGTAATGAGGCTGCTGCTCACGTGAGCTACATGTTCTCGGAAGTAGCTGCTATCTACCCCATCACCCCGTCATCTCCAATGGCGGAGCACGTCGATGAATGGGCTGCTCGTGGTCGTAAGAACCTCTGGGGACAAAACGTAGCAGTACAGGAAATGCAGTCTGAGGCTGGTGCCGCAGGTGCCGTTCACGGTTCACTGCAGGCCGGTGCTCTCACCACCACATTCACCGCATCACAGGGTCTGCTCCTGATGATTCCTAACATGTACAAGATTGCCGGTGAGCTTATCCCATGCGTATTCGACGTTTCTGCACGTACTCTGGCTTCACATTCACTGTGTATCTTCGGTGACCACCAGGACGTCATGGCTTGCCGCCAGACCGGTTTCGCCATGCTCTGCGAAGGTTCTGTTCAAGAGGTGATGGATATGACTGCCGTTGCCCACCTCGCAACGCTCGAGACTTGCGTTCCTTTCGTTAACTTCTTCGATGGTTTCCGCACCTCTCACGAGTATCATAAGATTGAGTTGATGGATCAGGAAGATATCCGTCCTCTCGTCAACGAGGAATACATCAAGCGCTTCCGCGACCGTGCTATGAGCCCTGAGCGCCCTGTTACTCGCGGTACCGCTGAGAACCCCGAAACATTCTTCACACACCGTGAAGCATGCAACAGCTACTATAATTCAGTACCTGAAGTAGTAGAGAAGTATCTCGGTGAGATTTCTAAGATTACCGGTCGTGAATACCACCTCTTCTCATACTATGGAGCTGAGGATGCAGACAGAATGATTATCCTCATGGGTTCTGCAACAGACGCTGCACGTGAGGCTATCGACTATCTGAACGCCAACGGACAGAAAGTCGGCATGATCAGCGTACACCTCTATCGTCCTTTCTCAGTGAAGCACTTGCTCGCTTCAGTTCCCAAGAGCGTAAAGCGCATCGCTGTACTCGACCGCACCAAGGAGCCAGGAGCCGACGGCGAACCTCTGTACCTCGACGTTAAGGCAGCTTTCTACGACCAGGAAAACCGTCCTCTCATCGTAGGTGGCCGCTACGGTCTCGGCTCATCAGACGTTACTCCCGCCAAGATCATCTCTGTATTCAACAACCTCGCCATGCCAGAGCCCAAGAACCACTTCACCGTGGGTATCGTTGACGACGTGACCTTCACCTCTCTGCCTGCAGTAGAGGAAATCGCACTCGGTGGCGACGGCATGTTCCAGGCTAAGTTCTACGGTCTGGGTGCTGACGGTACTGTCGGTGCCAACAAGAACTCTGTAAAGATTATCGGTGACAACACCGACAAATATTGCCAGGCTTACTTCTCATACGACTCTAAGAAGTCTGGCGGTTTCACCTGCTCGCACCTGCGTTTCGGTGATACTCCTATCCGTTCTACCTATCTGGTAACTACTCCTAACTTCGTAGCTTGCCACGTTCAGGCTTACCTCCACATGTACGATGTAACACGTGGTCTGCAGAAGAACGGTACATTCCTGTTGAACACCATCTTTGATGATGCTGAACTGGAGAAATTCATGCCTAACAAGGTTAAGCGCTACTTCGCACAGAACAACATTACTGTCTATACCATCAACGCTACCAAGATTGCACAGGAAATCGGTCTGGGTAACCGCACCAACACCATCCTACAGAGTGCCTTCTTCCGTATCACAAAGGTTATCCCTGTAGAATTTGCCGTTGAAAAGATGAAGGCTGCTGCCTTGAAGTCTTACGGTGCCAAGGGTCAGGACGTTGTTGACAAAAACTATGCTGCTATCGACCGTGGTGGTGAATTCAAGAAATTCGAGGTTAAACCCGAATGGGCTAACTTGGCTGATGATGCCGAGAAGCAGGACGACGCTCCCGCATTCGTTAAGGAGCTTGTTCGCCCCATCAACGCCCAGGCCGGCGATCTGCTGACTGTGAACGACTTTGTGAAGCACAACACCGTTGACGGTTCATGGCAGGTTGGTACTGCTGCTTACGAGAAGCGTGGTGTAGAAGCCTTCGTTCCCGTTTGGAATCCAGACAACTGTATCCAGTGTAACCAGTGTGCATACATCTGTCCTCACGCTGCCATCCGTCCATTCGTTCTGACCGACGAGGAACTTGCAGGATTCGGCGACGACTTCAAGACTATCCAGATGAAGGCTCCTGCCGCTATGAAGGGCATGCACTTCCGTATCGAGACATCAGTACTCGACTGTCTTGGCTGCGGTAACTGTGCTGATATCTGCCCAGGTAATCCAAAACTCGGCAAGGCTCTCACCATGGCTCCATTCAACCCCGATGCTGCGGATATGAAGGTGGAAGCTAAGAACTGGGAGAAACTTGTGAAGGACGTGAAGTCTAAGCAGGATCTCGTTGACGTGAAGAGCAACGTGAAGAACTCACAGTTTGCTAAGCCTCTCTTCGAATTCTCAGGTGCTTGCGCTGGTTGCGGTGAGACTCCATACGTGAAGTTGCTGTCTCAGCTCTTCGGTGACCGTCAGATGATTGCCAACGCTACCGGTTGTTCTTCAATCTACTCTGCATCAATTCCTTCTACTCCATACACCACCAACGAAAAGGGTCAGGGTCCTGCCTTCAACAACTCATTGTTTGAGGACTTCTGCGAATTCGGTCTTGGTATGACTATGGGTAACAAGAAGATGAAGGAGCGCGTTGCCATCCTGCTCGGCGAAATCATCGCCAGCGAGAATGCACCTGCCGAATACAAGGCTCTTGCTCAGGAATGGATTGACAACAAGGAAGACGCTGAAAAGACCAAGGAGATTGCTCCAAAACTCAAGGCTTGCATCAAGGCAGGTGCAGAGGCTGGATGCGATATCTGCAAAGAACTGCAGACACTCGACCACTATCTCGTGAAACGTTCACAGTGGATCATCGGTGGTGACGGTGCTTCTTACGATATCGGTTACGGCGGTCTCGACCACGTTATCGCCAGCGGTGAGGATGTGAACATTCTCGTTCTCGATACCGAGGTTTACTCTAACACCGGTGGTCAGGCTTCAAAGGCTACTCCTCTCGGTGCTATCGCACAGTTTGCTGCACAGGGTAAGCGCATCAAGAAGAAGGATATCGGTATGATTGCCACTACCTATGGATATGTTTATGTTGCTCAGATTGCTATGGGTGCTGACCACGCTCAGACCCTTAAAGCCATCCGCGAGGCAGAAGCTTACCACGGACCTTCACTCATCATTGCTTACGCTCCATGTATCAACCACGGTCTGAAGGCCAAGGGCGGTATGGGTAAGAGCCAGGCTGAGGAGAAGAAGGCTGTAGAATGTGGTTACTGGCACCTGTGGCGCTTCAACCCAGAGTTGGCAGCCGAGGGCAAGAACCCATTCTCACTCGACTCTAAGGAGCCTAACTGGGCAAACTTCCACGACTTCCTGCTTGGTGAGGTTCGTTACCTTTCTGTCAAGAAGGCTTATCCTAACGAGGCCGAAGAACTGTTTGCCGAGGCACAGAAGATGGCTCAGCAGCGTTACAAGACCTATGTTCGCAAGACTCAGGAGAACTGGGAAGACTAATCCCCTCTCCTCTCTATAATCATTGGCAAGGCTCTATATGGGCCTTGCCTTTTTTATGCGCTGTCAAGTCATGACATACTCATTCTTGTAAATATAGAAACCGCACCAGTTTCATCTTTCTATAGTCGAAAAAAAAACAGGCATCAGAAACTGACACCTGTTTGCTATTCCTATCGAATCTGTGTTTGGACGAATTGACTCTTATGCCTTATTTACAAAGTCGTTGCCTTGTTTTGCAGATAATAGTCTAAGATGGTCATTGCCGTCATTGCTTCTACAATAGGTACGGCACGAGGCAATACACAAGGATCGTGTCTGCCACGCGCTAAAAGCGTTGTTTCCTGTCCTTCGATGTTGACAGTCTGTTGCTCGCGCAGAATGGTAGCCACTGGTTTGAAGGCAACACGGAAATAGATATCTTCTCCATTGCTGATGCCACCTTGAATTCCACCACTGTGGTTGGTTAATGTGGTGATGTGATGATCTCGATTGACGAAGATGTCATTCTGCTGAGAACCACGTGAGTTGACGCAACTGAAACCTTCACCATATTCAAAACCTTTGGCAGCATTGATACTCAACATGGCACTACCAAGAGCAGCATGTAATTTTCCAAATTCAGGCTCACCCAATCCAGCAGGACACCCTTTTACCACACAAGTGATAATGCCACCAATAGTATCGCCATCAGCTTTGACGCTTTCTATCAAGCGCACCATTTCCGCAGCCTTCTCGCTATCTGGACAACGCACGATATTATTCTCCCGTAACGATAGATCGTAATGGGTATAATCATGCAATAAGGCAATATCCCCTACCTGAGAGGTGAACGCCTCGACCGAAATACCCAACTGTTGTAAAGCAAGTTTAGCCAATGCACCTCCTACAACCCGACTGATGGTAATGCGAGCTGACGAACGTCCACCACCGCGATGGTCTCTCAGTCCGTATTTTTGTTGATAGGTATAATCAGCATGCGATGGTCTGAATGTATCACGCATGTTGTCATAATCATACGAATGTTGGTTGGTGTTACGTACAATAAAACCAATAGGACAACCTGTCGAACGTCCTTCAAAGACACCGCTAAGCAGTTCGACACGATCGGCTTCCTGCCGTCCCGTGGTTATCTTGCTTTGTCCCGGACGTCGGCGATCAAGTTCCTGTTGGATGAAATCAGGATTGATGAGAATGCCCGCAGGCATTCCATCTACCACACCGCCAATCGCCTCACCGTGGCTTTCCCCGAATGTGGTAAGCGTGAAAAGATGTCCAAACGTATTTTTCACCTTATATCGTTTTAATGATTAGTTTTCATGACAGTGGCCACCGCAACTGCATTCACCATCGCCGTGTCCTCCGCAACAGCCTTCTCCGTCGTGGTTTCCACATCCACCGCCACAACATCCTTCACCGTCGTGATGGCAACCGCCACCGCAACCTTTACCGCTGAGATGAGCAATCAGTTTCTTAACCTCATCTTCTGTAGCATCTCTGTTTTCCAGAATCTCCCCTTCAAAATAGAGGGTCTCGCCAGCCAGAGGGTGATTCATATCTATTTTCACCTTATCGTTGCCCACTTCCAATACACGACCGTAGAAGCGTTGTCCTTCTGCGTTTTGCAAGGGAACAATGGCATCCTCATATATATGTTCGCTATCAAATTTGCCATTCACATGGAATATGGTACAGTCCAACGATGCAACCTGTTGATCGTCATAATCACCATAAGCTTCGTCTTTAGAAAGAGAGAAGCTGAACTGCGCACCCTTTTCCAAGGAAATCACCTGTTGTTCAAAAGCATCGAGGGCAAATCCAAATCCACTTATAAAATGGAATGGTCTGTCAGCCTTAGCTTCTTCTACCATTTCTTTACCATGATCACCATCCACATAGAGTTTGTAAGTGAGGGCTATAAACTTATTGTTTGCGTTATTCATATCTTTATCTATTTGTATTACAATTATGTTTCTAACTCTATTTTCAATTTGTATGCAAAGGTACGCATAATTTGATGGAAAAACAAATATTCTATGCGCTTTCGTGAAAATCTGATAAAATGTGTTCTATATTCGCTGTTATTTGATTAAAATCAAGAAACAAGCTGTTTGCGCACACAAACATACAAAACCACTTGTATGATATCAAAATACTCTCTATCTTTGCATCGTCAAACAGGAAAAAGACCTGAAGACAAGTAAGGATAACATTATTAATTTAAGGTAAAAGAAAGGGTAACTAAAATGAAAAGAATGATTTTTGCAGTAGCTGCAATGTTGAGCATGACAATGGCTTTTGCAGACAATGAGAACACTAACAGCGTAAACAATGCTGAGGCTTACAACATGAACATCAACATGAACATGCTCTCACGTGCACTTGATTTGACTGGTGACCAAAAGGCAAGCGTTGCTGACATCCACAAGGTATTCTGTGCAGAAATGGACTTTGCCGGACAGTCAAGCAAGGAAGAGCGTGGTACTATGATGAACAAAGCCATCAACAAGGACTTGGCTTACATGCACACCGTACTTAATGAAGAGCAGTACAAAAAGTATGTAATGCTGCTGAACGCGACCATGGCCAACCGTGGTCTGAAATAATCAGCCTCCGATGTGAAAAGGTTAATATAGACAATGGAATCGCTGTTCTCATGATGAGGACAGCGATTTTTTTTGTTGCTCTGTTATACAACTCCTCTACCCTTTCATACGCTTCACTTCTATAATGATGCGACATCCTTGCGTATAACTGGCATCTATCTTTGCATTGCCTCCCAAGCGGCGGGCTATGGCACGGCACAGAGGAAGTCCAATACCCGTACCTACAGTAAACGGATTAATCTTTGTAAACTGTTCGAAAACCCATTCTTGCTTATCGGCAGGAATACCAGGACCGTTGTCGGTCACCGTATAACGCAAGAGATCTCCATCTATGGCACAGTTCAACACCACATGACCTTCTTTTGCAAATTTTGTAGCATTATCAATAACGAGTGCTAACGCTTTGCCTATGAGATCCATATCACTGCAGAATGTCTGGTCGGAATTTGGCTCCATTTGCGTTGTTATTTCAAACGAACATTCTGTATGATGTTCCATCTGACGTACTGTATCGTGGAGTAATGCTACCGGATTGAAAGTACTTACCTTCAACTGTCTGCTCTCAACATCCGACACATCAATAATATTGTCGATCAATTTAGTCAATAAGACGCCATTATCGACGATGAGTTTGGTCATCTCCTTACACTCAGGATTATCTGCATAATTCATATCTACAATCTGAGAGAAACCCACAATGGCGTTGAGCGGCGTACGAATCTCATGTTGGATATTACGGATGAAATTGGTTTTCATTTCAAGTGCACACGACACATCATTATAAGCTCTCTGCAATTTTTTGCGTGCCCTTAATACCGAGAAGAGCCACAATCCTAATACGATCAATATGACAACAGAGACAAAGATAAAGAAATATGCCTCTTGCAATTTCTTATGTTCGAGTTCTTCCTGAATAGCAGAGTTGCGGCGTTGAAGATCATGCAATCCAAGAAGTTGTGAGAATTCCTCCGTACTGCTACGTGCCTCCGCCAGACGATTAGAATCGTTGATTTCCACCAGTTTTTTATAACATTCTACGACACCTTTATAGTCCCTCAGATGTTCCAATATTTCTGCACGATTCTTAAAATACAAACTGGTATATGGATTTATTTCCATACGTTTCTTGATAGCGACAATAGAATCGGAAGCTTGTAAAGCCTGGTGCCATTTGCCTTGGTTCATAGCCTGTTCCATAACAAGATTATAGTAATAGCGCTTTGAATCATCGCTTTTGTCTGCTAATAATGTTTTTAGCACGGTTGACAATTCTATGTTGTCACCTTTCGGTTTGCTGTTCTTTGTATCATGTTGCAAACAATAGGTGCCATAAATATACCAATACCGATTCAATTGAAATGCCCACAGGCAATGTTGCGATGGATGGTCGCGCTTTTCATAGTCATCTTTATACTTATCGTAGAGTTCCTTAGTACGCTTCAGATACTTCAACGCCAAAGCATTCTTACCATTGCTGCAAGCCGCTAATGCCATTTCAGAGAATATGGTCGCTGCCATATAGGCTTTTTTGATCTTTTCACCTGGGAAGGTGCGGTCAATATATTGACAGAGTTCCTGCATAGTCTTCAATGCCATTTGCTCATTGTTGGTATCATTATAGTGTTCATAGATAGCACTTTTGCCTTCTATCACACAGCGAGGTTCTTGGGAAATATTTGTCATTTCGCGTGCTATGACCATTGCAGTATGGTATAGTCCGTTGTTCTGATAACCATACATCACAAAGCGAAAGCAGTTGAAAATGGCATTCATACGCTTAGGATAGTGCTGTTTCAGTTCGTAAAGGATTTCACGCGCCTTATTAGGATTTTTATCTTTCAGCGCATAAATATACACTTGCTGCGTATAGGCTTCAGTAATGGCAAGCGTATCGTTCTGCATCTTTCCTTCTCTCATCAGCATTTGCGAAAGTTGCATGGCATTATCATTATAAATGGCTGCTTCTGCATTCTTATACAACTGTTGAAGGTGGGCGGTCTTGAAGCCGTCATATTGACTTTTTGCTTGGGCTAACAATGCTATTGCCAACACAAATATCGTCAAAACACTCTTGACAAGCACAGAGGTTGAAACAGTTACGATTTTGGTCATATATTATCTGGTTAGGTGTTAGTAATATGATATGGTCGTGGTTAACCAATATGCAAATATACAAACTAATTGACTCACTACCAAGTTTTTTATCTTTTTTCTCTATACAGAACCTTAAAATGATCGCATTCCTGGACAAGCAAATAAAAAAAGCACACCGGTCGGGGAAACCAGTGTGCTGATTATTTAATCTCTCCCAAATCCTTATGACCGGATTTAGGCTTATTGTAGCTTTTTTATTCAGGTTTACTATATCGATCGCCAGCTTCTTTGACAAGGCGACGAGCAAACGGCTGAGGATAACCAGGACGTTCAACAGTTTTACCAAAACCATACTCGCTACGCAAGAATCGTCCCTGAGCATCTACAGGTTTGACTGCCATGTCGTTATGGCGAACGATAAGATAGGTAGCCAACTGCTTCCAACGAGCAAGCATCTGCTGTGCTTTATTGACACTATAGTCATTGAGGAACTTCTGCATCTGTGCAGGTTCCATCGTCTGTGCCTTCGCCTCTATTTCTGCCTGTTGGTCGAAATAAGACTGCTGCAAAGAGTCTCTCACCTGTTTCAAGTCGGGGAAGAGAGTTGAATAACGGGGATAAACCATATTGCTCACCCAGTTGCACACCCAGAAAGCACTACGGTCGCTGAAAGTGATGGCATCAGCTCCTGGTGCATTGAAGCATTCCGGACGCTGGGTCATCGAACAATAGATAGGCACGAATGCCACCATATTGCCATCATCGTTGCCAAACCAGAAACATCCTCCTACCTCACGAGGTAACCAAGAACGCATCTGCGAAACAAATACGAAGGATGCCTGCTGGGTTGAGATTGGGCGCTCGTTGAAGTAAGTTTTACCATCAACCTTATAGTAAAGAGGTGTCGGGCGATAAGGCATCTGCCAGATTCCTCCTCCGATGTCGGTAGAATCAATAGCCAACGGGGTGCCTTCATAGTGATCACGCATGTCGTTGATGACATCGGCAACACTCAGTTTCTTGTCAGGTACTAACCACAAAGGCATATCCTCGGCATCTTTGTCCTTACCGAGTACCCATGGCAGATAGCGTTCCATTCCCTTCTTATGGTGATTGAAGAAACTCCATGCACGAGCATCACAAATACGGCGACCAGAGAAATCGGGCGCTGCATAAGTCCATTTCCATGCGAAATCTTCATTCTTACCAGTGTACCATCCCATCTTACGGGCATACTTCACCACATTCTTTGAATAGAGAACGTTTTTATTGTCCTTCATATTAAAACGTCCGATACGGCTCTGGTTGGCGTGTGCACAGATAGCATCATCGGGAATACGCAAAGCAACCCATACGGTACGCTCTTTGGATACCTTTCGATCAGGACCGCATCCCTGCATCTCCATAATCCATGCTTCGTCAGCATCACAGATGGTGAATGTCTCACCTTCTGAACAATAACCATATTGTTCTACAAGAGAGGTCATTACGCGGATGGCCTCACGAGCTGAGCGTGAACGTTGCAGGGCGATATAAATGAGTGAACCATAGTCGATGATACCTGTAGAATCAACCATTTCCTCACGACCGCCATACGTAGTCTCACCAATAGTAACTTGCCATTCGTTGGTATTTCCAACTACATTATAGGTTTCTTCTGCTTCATCAATCTCGCCAAGATATTTATTGGTATCCCATTCATAAACCTTACGCTTGGTACCCTTAGCATGTTTACCTGCTGCATAATGATAAAGTGGCATGTAAGAGCCAAAGGAATCTGCACTATAACTGCAGATGACCGATCCGTCAACACTGGCTTTCTTGCCGACAATAAAATTGGTGCAAGCTTCCATTTCGGTGGCCATCATGGTTGCCATCAGCATGCTCACCGAAAGAATCATTCGTTTATATTGTAACATAATCGTGAAATTTCATAGTTATACATCAATATCTAACAAGCCTTGAAACTCATATCCAATCCCTTGACAGAATGGGTCAGAGCGCCAACCGAGATGAAATCAACACCTTGTTCGGCATAGTCGCGAATGGTATCAAAGGTAATACCACCACTCGACTCTGTTTCATAACGATGTGCGATAATGTCAACCGCCTTCTTGGTGTCAGCAACAGAGAAATTATCGAGCATGATGCGATCTACGCCGCCATGATCGAGAACCTGCTGCAATTCATCAAACGAGCGTACCTCAATTTCTATCTTTAGATGGAGTCCTTTTTCTTCAAGATACTTGTGGCAGCGGTCAATAGCATTAACAATGCCTCCTGCGAAATCTATATGATTGTCTTTCAACAGAATCATGTCAAACAAGCCAATACGATGGTTCACACCACCGCCAATCTTCACGGCCTGTTTCTCCAACATGCGCATACCAGGTGTGGTCTTACGGGTATCGAGCACGCGTGTTCCTGTACCTTGCAAGCGTTCTACATAACGATTGGTCATGGTGGCAATACCACTCATGCGCTGCATGATATTAAGCATCAGACGCTCTGTCTGAAGCAAAGAGCGCACCTTACCTGTTACTACCATGGCAATGTCGCCTTTCTTCACTTTCGATCCGTCACCCATCAGTACTTCTACCTGCATTTCTGGGTCGAAGCGACGGAACACTTCTTTGGCAACTTCTACACCAGCAAGAATACCATCTTCCTTAATGAGTAGATGCGATTTTCCCATGGCGTCAGCAGGAATACAACACAAAGTGGTGTGGTCACCATCGCCAATATCTTCGGCAAAGGAGAGATCAATAAGTTGATCCACGAGTTGTTCTACACTTAACATAATGTTTTTGTATTTAAGAGTTTATACTAATTTGCTTTTTTCTTTTCTGTACCAGACAATAAACCACACAAGAGCTACAACCAGACAGAGGATGCCTAACAGATATCCGATGTTTTCAGGCAGGTGGAATGCTTGTTTGGAGACAAAGAGGAATGTGGTACACACCGTTGTCATCAACAACGCAGGTATGAGCGTGATGATATAGGGTTTCTTCTGGCGTACAAGATACACCGTTAATGTCCAAAGGGTAAATACACTAAGCGTCTGGTTTGCCCATCCAAAATACTGCCAAATGATATTGAAGCCATCAGGATTTTCTATCTGCCAAACCAACATGGCGATGGAGGATATAAACAAGGGCAGACAAATGGCAAGACGCTTGATGATTGGACGTTGGTCGATATGAAGCCATTCACCAATGATCAGACGGGCAGAACGGAATGCAGTATCACCACTGGTAATAGGGGCAGCTACGACACCCAACAAGGCAAGAATAGCACCTGCCACACCCAACCAGTCGTTACAAACGATATTTACGACCGCAGGGGCTGATGTCGAAAATCCTGTATTCACAGCAGCAATCAGTTCGTATCCAGGAGCCGGACTGCCATAGAAGAACCAAGATGATACGGTAGCCCAAATCAAGGCAACAACTCCTTCGGTAATCATGGCACCATAGAAGATGGGGCGTCCCATGTGCTCACTTTTCACACAACGAGCCATCAATGGACTTTGAGTAGCGTGGAAACCGCTAATGGCACCACAGGCAATAGTGATAAAGAGACAAGGAAATATCTGATCTGTCCATTTCTCCGGTTCGGCTTCTGCACCCATATTATAAAAATGAGTCCATAGCTCTGGAAGCTGAGGCATCTTCACAAAGAGCATCACCATAAGAGCGCCTGCCATAAAAAGCAACGAAAAAGCGAAAAGAGGATAGATCTTTCCTATGATCTTATCGATTGGCAACATGGTTGCAATTACATAATAAGCAAAAATGACTATAATCCAAAACAGACTCGAACCCCATATCGAATGAAGGATCTCGGCTGGGGAATATACAAATACCGTACCGACCATGATAAGCAGCAGTACGGTGAAGGCCAACATCACCATCTTGGCATTGCGGCCCAGATACTTGCCGATAAGTTCAGGCAGACTGGCTCCGTCATTACGCATGGAAAGCATACCACTGAGATAATCGTGCGTAGCTCCGGCAAAAATACAGCCGAGCACAATCCACAGATAAGCCACAGGACCAAACTTCGCGCCCAGAATAGCGCCGAAAATAGGACCAGTACCGGCAATGTTCAAAAATTGAATCATGAAAATCTTCCATCCAGGAAGTACAAGGTAGTCAACACCGTCAGCCTTAGCAACAGCTGGCGTCACACGGTCGTCTGGACCGAATACCTTCTCCACAAAGCGTCCATAGAGAAGATATCCCAAAATCAGAGCCACAAGACTCAATATAAAAGATACCATTTTTTAGTTGTTATTTATAAACTTCGTGCAAAGATAATAAAAACTTTATAGTTTGAACGCCGTTCTACCAACTTTTTTGTACCTTTGTGCACAAAAACTCTAATAAATTGAAACGGACAACCTTTTTATATATCCTCATCGCACTCTTTGCGCTCTCCTGTAAAGCACAGCCGAAGCATGAATTAAGGGCAGCATGGCTCACCACAGTAGGTGGATTAGACTGGCCGCATAACTATGCGCAGTCTACTAAATCTATACGTCGGCAACAAGAAGAACTATGTCGCACCCTCGACCTTCTGAAAGAGGCTCACGTCAATACCGTGCTCTTTCAGACGCGTATCCGCGGTACTGTCATTTACCCCTCTACACAAGAGCCATGGGACGGATGCACATCGGGCAATCCCGGTCAAAATCCCGGCTATGATCCCTTGCAGTTTGCCATCGATGAATGTCATCGCAGAGGTATGGAACTGCACGCTTGGGTGGTCACCATTCCGATAGGTAAATGGAATGGAGTTGGAGCTCGCAACCTAATGCGACGCAACCCACGCCTCGTCAAACGTATAGGAGACGAGGCATATATGAATCCTGAAGCGGCTGGTACTGCAGACTATCTGGCAGACCTTTGTGGCGACATTACCAAGCGTTACGATGTGGACGGAATCCATCTCGACTACATCCGCTACCCAGAAACATGGAAAATTAATATCAACAGGCAGACGGGACGTACGTATATTACTCGCATCGCACAGGCAATTAGCCAAAGGGTGAAATCCATCAAACCTTGGGTAAAAATGAGCTGTTCTCCTATCGGAAAATACAAAGACCTCGACCGACAAGAAAGCTATGGGTGGAATGCATACACACGCGTCTGTCAAGATGCACAGCAATGGTTACGTGACGGAATAATGGATCAACTCTATCCGATGATGTATTTCGACGGCAAACACTTTTATCCTTTTGCCAGCGATTGGAGCGACAACCGTTATGATGGACAAACAGCAGCAGGACTGGGAATTTATATGCTCTCACCCAAAGAGCGCAACTGGTCGCTGTCGGCTGTTGAAAGACAAATGAATGTGGCACGACAAATGGGATTGGGACATGCTTACTTCCGTACAAAATTCCTCACAGACAATGTGAAGGGCATATACGACTTCGTTTGTCGTTTCGATGCCACATTGGCGCTCACCCCTGCCCTCAAGACATCAACACCTGCGCCTGCGGCTCCACAGCACTTCTCGGCAACTCCGTCTCCATCGGGCTACCGGTTGTCTTGGGCTCCTGTTACCTCACAGCATCCCAACGAATACATCGTCTATACCGTCTATGCTTCTACTCACTATCCTGTCAACACAAATGATGCCAACAACATCGTCGCCATCCGTTGGCAAGATACGACAATAGAAATCAAACGACAGAAAACAGAAGCACCACTTCACTTCGCAGTATCAGCAGTAGATCGCTACGGACAGGAGAGCCAGCCTGCTCAACCTAACCGAACGACTGCTCAACAAGAGGCTAAGACTTCCCTACTCGACTGCGATGGTACAACTCTTCACGTTCCTACCGAACTGCTGACTGGGGAGATTACCACAATTGCCATTTGTTCTATGCAAGGACAAACACTTGCCACCCATCCCGCTGACACAGCAATCCCCGTAGGGTTTCTGCCAGATGGCGTATATGAGGTTGTTTCGCCACGACAACACGACAACCAACAACATATTGGATATTTTGTCATCAGAAAAGGGAAATAATTCAAACGAATTGACTAACTTTGCAAAACAAAATAAATGGAAAAAATCATATTAGGTATCGACCCTGGCACGAATATCATGGGATATGGTGTGCTGAAAGTGGTGGACCATCACGCCGAAATGGTGACGATGGGAGTTATCGATATGCGAAAATTTCCAGATGGCTACCTTAAACTCGGACACATCTTCGAGCGAGTCACGGGAATCATCGATGCCTATCTGCCCGACGAATTGGCTATTGAAGCACCTTTCTTCGGAAAGAACGCACAGACCATGCTGAAGCTCGGACGTGCACAAGGTACAGCCATCGCTGCAGCCATCCATCATGGAGTTCCTATTCATGAATATGCTCCGATGAAAATCAAAATGGCAATAACAGGTATCGGTTCGGCATCCAAAGAACAGGTAGCAGGAATGCTACAACGAATGTTGAAATTTGATGCAGACGCTTTAACAAAATTCCGGGATGCAACAGATGCGCTGGCCGCAGCCTATTGCCATTTTCTGCAAATGGGAAGACCAGAATCACAGGCCAACTATCGTAGCTGGAAAGACTTCGCCAATAAAAATCAGAATAGAATATGCAAAAAATAATTGATATACAACAGGGTGTCACCCGTATGGAAGAATGGCGAATGGCTCAACCCGTCGATTTCCAATCTCTCGACGGCGAACATATCGCCATTGTAGGACGCAACGGCAGTGGAAAATCCATGCTCGTAGATATCATTACCGGCAGACATCCTTTACGGTTGCAGCCTCCTAAATACGATTTCTCACCAAGTACAAAACCGTTGGTTTCAGACAACATACGATACATCACATTTCGCGATTCATACGGTACGTCTGACGGAGCATATTATCTCCAACAACGATGGAATCAACACGATATAGACCCTGAGACTCCACGTGTGGGTGACCTCTTGGAAGAGGCATACCAAATGGCAGGCGAAGATACACCAGAACATCGAGGTTTACAACAACATCTATACGAACTCTTCCATATCCAACAGCTAACTGATAAATATATCATCAGTCTGTCGAGTGGTGAACTGCGCAAATTCCAGCTCACTAAGACGCTCCTTGCAGATCCTCGCGTACTAATCATGGATAATCCGTTTATTGGACTCGATGCCACAACACGCGACCAACTCAAAGTATTGCTGAGCACCCTGGCTCATGAGCGCGCGCTACAGATCATCCTTGTGCTCTCCAAAACTGATGACATTCCAGACTTCATCACGCATGTCGTGGAGGTCAAACAAGGAGTGGTACAACCCAAATGCACATTAGAAGAATACAACAACAGACAACCAACAATACCTTCACACGTCCTCTCCGAAAAGAAACGCGAAGCTATCATCCAAATGCCCAACAAAGCCAATGACTATACAGCACATCAGGTTATTGCCATGCATCAGGTGGGCATACGCTATGGAGAACGCACCATCTTGAAAGAACTCGATTGGACGGTATGCGATGGAGAGCGTTGGGCGCTCAGCGGACAGAACGGAAGCGGAAAATCCACTCTTCTCTCTCTGGTATGCGCCGACAACCCTCAAAGCTATGCTTGCGACATAACACTTTTCGACAGACAACGCGGATCGGGAGAGAGCATCTGGGACATCAAACGACATATTGGATATGTATCTCCTGAAATGCATAGAGCTTATCAAAAAGACCTTCCTGCCGTTCGCATCGTAGCAAGCGGACTGAAAGATTCTGTAGGACTCTACGTCAAACCCAATCCCGAAGAATACGAAATATGCAGATGGTGGATGGATATCTTCGGACTCGAAGGACTCTACGACAGACCCTTTCTCAAACTGTCAAGTGGTGAACAACGACTCGTACTCTTGGCTCGTGCCTTCGTTAAAGACCCACAACTCATTATCCTTGATGAACCACTCCACGGGCTCGACCTCTACAATCGCCGTTTGGTGAAAGATGTGATAGAAACCTTCTGCCAACGTCCACACAAGACAATGGTCATGGTGACCCACTATGAAGAGGAACTACCCAACAATATCACTAACAAGATTTACTTAATCAAACAACAATAACATATTATATATGAAGAAGTTATTTATTGTACTAATGATGGCTTTCTGTGCTAATGCGCAAGCACAGGATATCTTCAACGAGATTAAACACAAAGCCTTCGATGCTGTGAGCAACGAACAGACTTTGCCAATCATGAAACAGATCAATCAGTTTAAACTCGATGCGCTCAATTATCTTGCAATAAGCATGCAGGAACAGATGCCAGACGCACCAGTACTCTATCTTGACGAACAGGCATTAGGACTGAACAATTTCATTACAGCATATATCATGCAACTGGTAAAAATGAATAATATGCCCGATGCTGCACAAGTGAAGATCACCAAGATTTTTATCGATGCCTCCGTGTCAAACCCGCTCTTCAACGACAAGGAAGAAGAACCTGCACACAGCTATCTAAACAATGCCAGCAGCATCACACGATTCTCACTCGATACCGACTGGCCTCGGGCTTTGGCTGCTGTTCAAGCACAACTGAAAGACTAACATTACCCAAAAACTAACAATAACAATAACAAAAACAGATCAACAACTATGGAAAGAACATGGAGATGGTTTGGCAAAAACGATAAGATAACGCTTGCCATGCTAAAACAAATCGGTGTGGAAGGCATCGTAACTGCTCTTCACGACGTACCTCTTGGTGAAGTTTGGACCAGAGAAAAAATCAAAGATCTCCGCGAATATATCGAAAGCTACGGCATGCGATGGAGCGTCGTGGAATCATTACCCGTGGTAGAGACTATCAAATACGGAGGTCCTGACCGTGACCAACAGATAGAAATCTATAAGGAATCGCTCCGCAACCTATCGGCTGAAGGCATCCATACCATCTGTTACAACTTCATGCCCGTACTCGACTGGGCTCGTACAGACTTGCTTCACGCGAATCCTAACGGTTCGTCAAACCTATTCTTCTCTTATGCAGAATTTGCCTATTTCGATATTTATATACTCAAAAGACAAGGCGCACGCGAAGAATGGGCACGCTTCCAATTCCCAGCTGGCGTAGGTGAAGGACGTAACGTACTGGAAGAGGCTGATGCACTCGCCAAAACCATGACTCCAGAGAAAGACCATCAACTGGTAGAAAACATCGTTATCAAAACGCAAGGTTTTGTAAGTGGCAACTTCAAAGAGGGCGACGAACACCCTCTCGAACTCTTCCACCAGTTGCTCGCAAACTATGATGGTATTGACAAGAATCAACTGAGGGAAAACATGAAATACTTCCTCAACGCTATCATGCCTACCTGCGAAGAGTGTGATATGAACATGTGTGTGCATCCCGACGATCCCCCCATCGAGATTCTCGGCCTCCCACGCATCGTACGCACCCAAGAAGATATCCAATGGTTCCTTGATGCTGTTCCTAACAAGCACAACGGACTGACCTTCTGCGCTGGGAGTCTCTCTGCTGGCGCTTATAACAATGTGGTGGAGATGGCACGTAAATTTGCACCACGCACCCATTTCGTACACCTCCGCTCTTGTCATATCTTCCCCAATGGCGACTTTACAGAAGCCTCACACCTTGGAGGACGTGCCGATATCATCGAACTGGCACGCATTTTCGAACAAGAGAATCCTGCGTTGCCCATGCGTGTGGATCACGGCATGACAATGCTTGGCGACGAGACTAAAGGTTATAATGCAGGCTACTCGTTCCTCGGACGTATGTTTGCCATGGGACAAGTACAAGGCATTCTCGCCACCGTTGACCGTGAATTAGGAATAGAATACAAACAACCCGGATTTTATGAATAACAACCTTTTCAACATTAAAGACAACGTTGTTGTCATCACAGGTGGAACAGGCGTTCTTGGACGTGCCATCGCTAAGTATCTGGCCCTTGAAGGAGCCAAAGTCATCATCCTCGGCCGTAAGGAAGAAGTTGGACAGAAAATTGCTTCTGACATCAGCGAAGCAGGTGGCGTGTGTGAGTTTATGAAAACTGACGTCATGAACCAAGAGGTCGTTCAGCAAAACTGCGACGACATCATGCGTAAATACGGACGTATCGACACTCTCCTCAATGCTGCGGGAGGTAATATGCCGGGCGCTACCATCGCTCCCGATAAAACCTTCTTCGACCTCGATGCCTCACAGTTCCAGACTGTTCTCAATCTGAACCTCACAGGAACGGTCATCCCCACCCAAGTATTTCTTCGTCCCATGGTAGCTCAGGGAAAAGGTAGCATCATCAACTTCTCTTCGATGGCTGCTTTCCGTCCCATGACTCGCGTATGTGGTTATGCTGCTGCCAAGGCTGGTATCAGCAATTTCACAGCATATATGGCAACAGAATGTGCCAAGAAGTTTGGCGAAGGAATTCGCGTCAACGCCATTGCTCCCGGTTTCTTCATTACCGAACAGAACCGTGCTTTGTTGACCAATCCCGATGGTACCTTCACACAGCGTGGTCAGGATGTGATCCGTCAGACTCCCTTCGGCCGCATGGGTGATCCTGAAGAACTCTGTGGCACAATCCACTATCTGATGTCAGAAGCTGCAAAATTCGTCACCGGTACCGTTGCTGTTGTTGACGGAGGTTTTAATGCTTTTGCCATGTAAGTTCCATACAATACATCATACTCCAAAGGAGAGCCACACCTCGTGTGACTCTCTTTCTTTTTCCAGAAAGTTTTAGTATTCCTCATAAATTTTCTGTGTATTATTATAAAGAGAGAGTTATGATTACGGCATAAGACAAAAGGAGATTCTCAAGGCAGAGAACCTCCTGCGACTCATTATATGTTGACCACAAGTCCATCGTATGCCATGCGAATATGAGGAGGCAAGATATTATTGACCTCATCATGTTTTCCTATGCTATGTGCCGCATGAGTAAGCCATGTTTGACGTGCTCCTATCTTTTTCGCAAATGCCACCGCTTCATCAAGCGTCTGGTGTGAATGATGCGGAGTACGGCGAAGCGCGTTAACCACCAGCACTTCTGTTCCTTTCAGATATTCCAATTCACTATCTGCAATGGTTTTCATATCTGTAATATATGTCAATCCACCAATCCGATAACCTAAAATGGGAAAGTCATGATGCATCACCTGTATCGGCATGATATCAATACCGTTGATGTTAAACACCTCATGAGGATGAATCTCATGAAGTCTGATGACAGGAGTATTGGGATAGCGATGTTCTTCAAAACAATATGGAAGCATCTTCAATAACGATTGACGTGCATTAGGGTCCGCATAGACGTTCACCTCTCCAAACTGACAGAAAGGCCTGACATCATCAAGTCCTCCTACATGGTCATAGTGGGCATGGGTGATAAGGATTCCATCTATCCGACTGAATGGCAAGGGCATAATCTGTTGACGGAAGTCTGGCCCACAGTCGATAAGCAAGCGTGTGTCTCCCTCCTCTAACAGCGCCGAACATCTCAACCTTTTATCATGTGGATCTTGACTGCTACAGGTAGGACATTTGCATCCAATGGTAGGAACGCCACACGATGTTCCAGTACCGAGGAAGGTTATTTTCATATGATATTCACTTCTGGTTTGATGGTTATTCCGAATTTTTCTTTCACATCACGCTGGATCATCCGGCAAAGATCAACAATCTCCTGACCGCTAGCATTACCACGATTCACCAACACCAAGGCCTGACGATCGTGAACGCCTGCATGTCCTACGGTACGTCCCTTCCATCCACATTGGTCTATCATCCATCCTGCAGGAATCTTCTCGTGATTTGCATCGATGGTATAGTGTGGCATATTCTCATATTGTGATGCCAAAGCCTCATATTGTGATCGTTCCACAATGGGATTCATGAAGAAACTTCCTGCATTTCCCATAACAGCAGGATCAGGCAGTTTCTCTTGTCGTATGCCGATGATGACCTCTCTCAATTGACTTGCTGTGAGATGAGTCATGTTTCGCCTCTCAAGTTCGCTGCGAATGTTACCATAATCGAGTTTAGGTTGAAAATCTCTTTGGGTACGATAGGTCACATGGGTGATCAGATATTGATTCTTCCATTCTCCTTTAAACCGACTCTGACGATATGCGTACCGACAAGCAGCGGCATCAATGAGCTGTAACGCTCCAGAAGCGATCTCGATGGCTTCAATGGTCTCTATAAAGTCTTTCACCTCAACACCATACGCACCGATGTTCTGTACCGCGCTGGCACCCACATCACCTGGAATCCACGAGAGATTCTCCATGCCGTAATATCCATGCTTCACACTATAATCTACTACATCATCCCATACCTCGCCGCTTCCACAGCGTAGGGTGTCCTTCTGTGGTGTTATGCCTTTGATGGCTGAGCGCACGACAATGCCTTTGAAATCCTGTGTCAACAGGAGATTACTTCCACCTCCAATAATCAGAAAAGGTTGGGCTGACTGACGAAGAATGTCGGCCACAGCTTTTGCTTCATCGGCAGTCGAATATTCCAAGAAGCGGTCACAACGGGCTTCAATACCAAAGGTATTGTGCTGCTTCAAACTATAGTCATGAATATCTTTCATAGCGTTGTTCCTATTTATATTAGGTTGAGAGTTTAGACAGCATCCATTTTCCTCCTTCGTGTCGGAAGGTCAGTTCTGTCTCCAAACCATTAGCGATACCTCTAAGCACGAACACCTTACATTTTCCTGCTTTATGATTGGTACCATAGATAATGTTATAAATCATATCCGTAGGTAATTCAGGTGCAAAAGCTGGCCACGTATCTGGTGTTATCACTCCTTCCATCTCATTGAAGTCATCGTCAGGATCCGGTCCCACAAAATCTACCGTCTCTCGGAGATGGTGCATCTGATAGTCGGCATTAGAAGCAAAATGCTCGTAAAAGTCAAGAAACGATGCATTATGTGATTCATGCAAAGGAATGTGTATGATCTTCTGCATCATCCATCTTCCGTTAATACGGTCGAAGACATACTGTTTGATGGATTTCGAGTGAAAATATATTTTCTCCACCACAGCATGTGAGACAGAAATCTGCTTGGTTTCTTCCAATTGTTTCTCGCTGTCGAAAATCAGCGTATAGAAATCTTGTCGCATGAAGAAATTCTCCATATGCCATTTGCTTTTAGGCAACAATTCAATATCGTCTCCACGTACGACAGGTAGTGGAAACTTAATACGGCTGTATTGTAATTTCCTATTGGCGGCGAAATTGAATACAAAATCATCAAACAGCTCATCAGCTGCTTTTGGCATCGGCTCCTCTTCGATTGCCTTCATCTCGTTGTCAGCAACTGTAGAGTCAACAGTCGCAGTAGTGTCAGCAACCGTTTCTTCGGTAGATTCTACCGTTTTGTTACCCTGGCAACCAGCCAGCAAACAGACCATAACATAAAACGCAATCCAATATCGTTTCATCATTGACCTCCATCTATTTTATAAACTTCTCTCAATTTTTCGGCAAAGGTACAAAAAACTCCCAACTCCTAATCCATAATTCTTATTTTTTTTATACCTTTGCAGAAAATTTAGTTTTATATCAATGATTATGATACTCGACAAGATAAACCAACTCTTAGACGAAGTGCGGCAAATGACGGCCGCCAACGCAGAAGAGGTAGAGCAGTTACGACTGAAATACCTCAGCAAGAAAGGTGCCATTACAGCTTTGATGAACGATTTCCGCAATGTTCCAGCCGACCAGAAAAAGACTGTGGGCATGAAAATCAACGAACTCAAGCAAATAGCACAGGAGCGCATCAACCAACTCAAGACTGATACCGAAACAGTAGAATGCGATGCGCAACATATCGACCTCACACGCACACCCTACCCCATCGGATTGGGTACACGTCATCCGCTCACTATTGTTACCAACGAGATTATCGACATCTTCTCGCGTATGGGATTTGTATTAGCCGATGGACCTGAAGTAGAGGACGACCTCCACGTGTTCACCCGTATGAACTTTGCTGCAGACCATCCTGCACGTGACATGCAAGATACTTTCTTTGTGTCACAACATCCTAACGATGTCACCAAAAATATCCTGCTCCGTTCCCATACCTCAAGTGTACAGGCTCGCGTGATGGAGACTACCCAGCCTCCTATCCGCATCATCTGCCCCGGACGCGTATATCGTAACGAGGCCATTACCGCCCGTGCTCATTGTTTCTTCCATCAGGTAGAAGGATTGTATATCGACAAGAACGTATCGTTTACCGACCTCAAGCAGGTATTGTTGTCCTTTGCACGTGAAATGTTTGGTGCAGATACCAAGATACGTCTTCGTCCAAGCTATTTCCCATTTACCGAGCCCAGCGCTGAGATGGACATCTCTTGCTTCATCTGTGGCGGAGAAGGCTGCGGATTCTGCAAGCACACAGGATGGGTAGAGATTCTCGGTTGTGGTATGGTCGATCCCAATGTTCTCGAACAATGCGGTATTGATTCAAGCGTTTATAGCGGCTATGCCTTTGGTATGGGTGTTGAACGCATTACCAACTTAAAATACCAGGTAAGCGACCTCCGCATGTTCTCTGAGAACGACGTCCGCTTCCTCCACGAATTCGAGTCAGCCGACTAATTTCATCACACCAACATATTCAAGAAGGCTCCTGTCATCAGCGAGCCTTCTTTTTTTGTTGCTATACTCAACCATAGTCTTTCGTCTGTACGGCAAAGTTCTAACCGTTTCAAGGCTTCCATGAAAATTACTTTTGCGCCACAAGAATAATCATTCCAATCATTCAAACAAAAGTATCATCCTCTCCTTATAGGAATAATACGGATAGAGGTCGCTTTGGAATAATACGGATAGAGGTAGTAGTCTTACGCTTCTCAAACCATAATCAACAGAAAGGTTGAACAGCTATAGAATGTAGAAAAGAAAGACCATATTCGATAAGAAATAATCTGTTAGGGAACTTTCCGAAAAATTGCGAGTTCTAGATTTACTTTTTTTACACGGCATCACCATAAGAGACTAATCAGCAAAAGGTGTCGCACATACTACTTTTGAACAAAAAAAACAGCGTAAATACATCATTTACGCTGCTTGTTGGTAGTCGATAGGGGAATCGAACCCCTATGCCAAGATTGAGAATCTTGTATCCTAA